>Ga0222662_1000525_pt1 | contig 30371 bp, 28 predicted proteins | sample AntAcemetagen600_FD_179821 | JGI IMG/M metagenome (GOLD analysis project Ga0222662, IMG submission 179821) | Saline water microbial communities from Ace Lake, Antarctica - #600 | ecosystem: Environmental > Aquatic > Non-marine Saline and Alkaline > Saline | place: Antarctica: Ace Lake... | reverse complement strand
GCCGTGTTGAGCACGGATTGACCCTTTTTAATCGTACCCGAATAGATCCGGGTAAAGGTGAGGGCGCCATACTTGTCGTCCATGATCTTAAAAGCCAAGGCACGGAGTGGCTCTCCGTCGGCGACGACGGCGAATTCACCTGTCTCATTACCTTCGAGATCGATCTCGGGCTGGGGCGGCACTTCGGTGGGAGAGGGGAGGTAATCCACAACGCCATTCAGGAGCAATTGCACCCCTTTGTTCTTAAAGGAGGAGCCACAGTAGGTCGGGAAGAACGAGAGGTTGATCGTGCCCTTGCGGATACACCTCTTGATCGTATCGATGTCCGGCTCGTTTCCTTCGAGATAGGTTTCCATGACTGCATCGTCCTGCTCTACCGCCGTTTCGATGAGTTTCTCGCGATATTCTTCGACCTTATCAACCATGTCTGCAGGCACGTCTTGAATTTCGTAGTTCAAAGGATTGCCGGAATCGTCCCATACCCAGGCTTTCCGGGTGAGAAGGTCGACCACACCGCTTAGATCACTTTCTGTTCCAATCGGAAGTACCATGACCAAAGGAGTTGCCCCAAGGACCTCTTTCACCTGCTTGACGACCCGAAAGAAATCAGCGCCGATCCGGTCTAATTTATTTACGTAAATGATGCGGGATACTTTCGAATCATTCGCATAGCGCCAGTTTGTTTCGGACTGTGGCTCTACGCCACCGGAACCACAGAAGACCCCGATACCCCCATCGAGAACCTTCAGGGAGCGGTACACCTCAATGGTGAAGTCCACGTGCCCGGGAGTGTCGATGATGTTGAAACGGTGATCATCCCAGAAGCATGTCGTCGCGGCAGACTGAATCGTGATGCCCCGCTCCTGCTCCTGTGCCATAAAGTCGGTGGTTGCCGCACCATCGTGCACTTCCCCCATCTTGTGAATGCGGCCCGTGAGCATAAGAATGCGCTCGGTTGTCGTGGTTTTGCCAGCGTCTACGTGGGCGAAGATGCCGATGTTCCGGTATTTGGATATGTCGCTCATGGTTTTTCGAAAATTGGTTGTTTGGCTATGCCCGTGGGCTCGTGTGTTGCGTTCCTAAAAAAACGTATGAATATACCAGTCGAAAAGAGGACTGCAAGGAAAGAAACCTCCTAAATGCAGCTGAAAGTGTGTAACCACAACTACGGGGAGTTTTCAGTCAATACGTGCGGTTTGTCAGGGAACTCCTCCCTTGCTTGCAGGGGAGCGGGCCCGCGCGAAGCTGGAGAAAAACAAGTTCCTCCCCTTGCTTGCAAGGGGAGGGGGACCGCGAGTCGCGCGGTGGTGGGGTTTCTGGATTGGCAAGTTGGTTGAATGAGATCTGGCGGCCTTGATCGCGCCCAGGGAAAACCACCCCACCGTCTGGCGACGGTCCCCCCCTCCTTTGGAAAAGGAGGGGAGTCTTGACCCAAGAATGGGGACTTCCGATCACAAAGCTCCGCGTAGTTGTGGTTTCACCCACCGCCGAATGTTCAATTATCAGTGCGGGGGAACAATGACGTCGCACGGCAATCGCGAGCTCTATCTAAGGCAGAAGACGGCCCCAGACAAGCTCGGGTCCCTACGGGTGGGATCTTGCCTTTTTACTCCCCATGTAGGGTCCGGCGCTTGCCGCTGCGCCGTCAGTCTAACTGCGAAAAGGGTGAAATAGATGGTGGCTTGGCCTGTAGCCTGGTCCGCTTAACCAAAATATTCTTATTCCTTCGAAATCCTGCTTTCGCTATCGATCACAACTCCGCCTTGGGCCGCAGCCCGCGCTCGAAGACGCAGCCCTTGGAGACGGATAAATCCGGAAGCATCATCCGGGTTGTAGTCGCTGGCCACACCCTCCATCGAGGCAATGTCGGCATCGTAGAGTGAGTAGGGCGATTTGCGGCCAACCGTGGTGATGCTGCCCTTGTACAATTTGAGCCGCACCGTGCCGGTTACCGGCTTTTGGCTCTCGTTGATGAAAGCCTGCAGAGCTTCGCGTTCGGGCGCATACCAGAAACCATAATAGACGAGGTCCGCATACCGCGGCATAAGGGTGTCGCGGAGGTGGCTCAGCTCTCGGTCCAACGTGAGACTTTCCACTTGGCGCCTGCCGTGTAAAAGAATCGTGCCGCCGGGAGTTTCATAGACCCCACGGCTTTTCATTCCCACAAAACGATTTTCAACCAGATCGACACGCCCGATCCCGTGAGAGCCGGCAATGCGGTTCAATTCGCGGAGCACTTGGGCGGGTGACATCTCCTGACCATCGACCGCCGTGCAATCACCGGATTCGAAGGAAAGTTCCAAATACTGTGGCTTGTCCGGAGCCAATTCGGGGTCGATCGTGAGTTTATACATGTCACGATTGTCCTCCGTCGTCGGGTCAAACCACGGATCTTCCAGAATTCCCGCTTCATAGGAAATGTGCAGAAGATTACGGTCCATGGAGTAGGGCTTTTTCGAACTCGCTTCGATCGGGATGTTATTATCCCGGCAGTAGTCGATCATCTCCGTACGACCCGGGAAGCACTCGCGGAATTTGGGATTTCGCCAGGGCGACAGGATCTGGAGATCCGGGGCGAGTGCGGCATAAGTCAGCTCAAAGCGGCATTGGTCGTTGCCTTTGCCGGTAGCTCCGTGGGCCACGGCGTCCGCATTTTCCTTTCTCGCGATTTCGATATGCGCTTTGCCGATCAGGGGGCGGGCGATCGAGGTGCCTAGGTAATACTGCCCTTCGTAAAGGGTATTCGCCCGGAACATTGGATAGATGAAATCACGGGCAAACTCGTCAACAAGGTCCACCGTGTAGTGTGCCGAGGCCCCGGTCGCCTTCGCTTTTTCAGCCAAGCCATCGAGTTCCTCTTCCTGCCCAACGTCCGCAGCGAAGGTGATGATCTCCGCGTTGTATTCGTTTTTTAACCAGTGAACGAGCACGGAGGTATCCAGACCTCCAGAGTATGCGAGAACGATTTTCATGTTTCTCAGTCTCTGGTGGCTTACGCTCTTGTAAAGAGGAAATCCAATAAGATGATGGTTTTGATGAAAGGGGGCACGCAAATGGGGAATAAAAATCGTTTCCAGGGCATTTCGTGGAAAGGAGACCTCTTCGGGGGTGTGACGACGGCCGTTGTCTCTCTACCGATGGCTCTCGCTTTTGGGGCAGCTTCCGGGGCAGGGGCTGAGGCCGGGCTCTATGGCGCGGTCTGCGTCGGTCTTTTCGCCGCCTTATTCGGAGGCTCCAGAACTCTCGTCTCCGAACCAACCGGCCCCATGACCGTTGTCATGACCGCGGTTATTGCCACTCTGGTTGCTGCTGACCCCGAGAGAGGGTTTGAGCTCTGCCTTCGCGGTAGTTTTGGTCGCTGGTGTCACCCAGATACTCTTCGGTTTCTTTAAACTGGGGAGATACATCACCTTAATGCCGTACAGTGTGATCTCGGGCTTCATGTCCGGGATCGGTGTTCTGCTCATCCTCATGCAGATCGCGCCACTATTGGGCAGCTCATCGCCATCCGGTGGAGCCATTGCTGTCGTAAAGGGATTACCGTCGATATTGGAAATGGCGAGTTGGCGGGAGTGCTTGCTAGCCGGTTTTGCGCTTCTTGTACTTTTTGGGATGCCCAAACACTGGCGCAAGTGGTGCCCGCCTCATCTGGTTGCTCTGGCGCTGGGGACCCTCGCAGCTGTTTTGTTCTTTCATGACTCGGATCTCAGGCTCATTGGAGAAATACCGATGGGGCTCCCAGAACTGGCTCTCCCTTACTTTGCCCCTGAGCAACTTACCATGATTCTTGTCGAGGGTATGATTCTCGGCCTTCTCGGCTGTATTGACACTTTGCTGACAGCTATGATCGCAGACAGCCTGACACGCAGCCAACACGACTCAGATCGCGAGCTGCGGGGGCAGGGCATTGCGAACATAATTTCGAGTCTATTTGGAGGCCTACCTGGTGCTGGAGCCACGATGGGAACCGTGGTGAACATTCAAGTCGGAGCCCGAACGCCAGTGGCGTCCATCCTGCGAGCGGTGATCTTGCTCTCAGTGATTCTCTTTCTGGGACCGTATTTATCCGTGGTTCCAATGTGCGTTCTCGCTGCCATCGCCATCAAGGTCGGATTCGATATCCTTGATTGGAGTTTTCTCAAGAGGGCGCATCGCGTTTCACGAACTGCCTCTCTCATCATGTATGGCGTAATGGGCCTGACTGTTTTTGTGGATCTGGTTTTTGCAGTCGGCCTGGGCATTTTTGTAGCCAATATACTGACCATCTAGAGACTTTCCCGTCTGCAGTCCTCGGGGATTCGGACAATTGATACCACGGATGAGGATTTACCGATGACCAGCGAAGAACGCGAATTGTTTGAACGGGGTCGCGGAGAACTGATTTTATTGCACCTGAGCGGTCCAATGATTTTCGGGGTCGCTTAAAGCTTTGGCCCGTGAACACGAAGCACTGGGAGAGGCCAGAGCGCTCATTCTGGATCTGCTGAATGTCCCGTTGTTATCCACAACCGTCGCGCTAGCGGTCGAGAACGTTGTGCGCGATGCTCGCAGTGCCGGGGTCGCTGTTTTTGTCTGTGCGGCTGAAGGTGAATCGAGGCAGCGACTCGAAAAGATTGAAAAGACAGGTAGCCAGGATCTTCATTTCTGCCTGACGCGATCCGAGGCGCTCCGTAAAGCGGTCACAGTTATCGAGGAGATAGAAATTCAGGCCAAGTGAGCCAAATGGATGGGGGAGAACAGGTTCAAAGAAGAGAAAGGCTTTAAATCTAAAAACCTATATTAGACATAATGTATATTGTGCGCATTTTATTAGGTTTTCTTGAAATAGGCATACTAAAGGCTCTGGGATGATTTCTTTGGCTAATCGCCATGTAAAGTCCAAGACCCAGTCACCATGAGCACATCTTTATTTAACACACGATCAATTGGGCTCCGGTCTTGGTTGCTCCGAATCGGTTTGATTTGGCTCATCGGTGGAATCACCTTTCTCAGACCTGTAGCTGGTTCCTCCGAACTTCTTGTGGATCCGACCGTGGATCACAGAGATGTCGCTCGGCTTGCGAGTAATCCGGCGACTGATCGTAACCAGCTTCTGGATGATTATTTCCTGGAAATCCGCGACTTACCGTTCAATTACGGAAATGTCGGCTCCGTCCTGGAAGCGATTGCCTACATTGAATTGACCCGTATTTATCCGCCACCTCGCTATCAAGTATTGGCTAATACGGAATACCGGGATGCCAATGGTCGGACCGTCGGTGAATTGGACATCCTTGTTTATGATCTCAGCGCGGGTCACGTTGACAGCGTTTATGAGGTAAAGCTGACAGCCAGCCCATCACGAGCCGGCAAACATGCCCGCCAACAATTGCTCAGATTCCAAAAATACATCAAAGACGATTTGATCTACGATTTCATGGGGTCTTACCCCCAAGCCAGGCTTGAGGCCGCCGACTTCAAAAAATCCACCAAATACCTCTTAATCGGTGGTTCTGAAACGTTGGATTACGACTGGGCCATCCAGCTCGATATTCGACGTGACGAGGGAGATGTTCTCCAAGAGCGAATCCGTGATTACCAGAAAGACTAACTAACCCGAAATCTGATTTGGGTGGGACCCAGTCATCCCACCCGCGATTAATCGGCCGGTCCCCAGCGCTTCGTAAAGGGATAATAGATAAACAAAGCCCGTCCGATAACGGCTTGCTCTGTAAAACTACCCCAATAACGGCTGTCTAGACTGTTGCCTGAGTTATCTCCCAAGGCAAAAAAATGGTCTTCAGGGATCTCATATTCCGTTCCCGGTGTAAGGTACTGCATGCTAACCCCATTATTCACGTAACCCTTGTATCCATCGATCTCTTGCGCATTTTTTTCGAATGCGACGTTGCCGGTCGCCATCTCACCATCAATGAACAGCGCGGGTGGATGGATGGATAAGACATCCCCATCCTTACCGGCGAGCCTTTTAATATAATATTTCTCTCCCAATGGTTGCGCTGGGTAGTCGATGGTGTTGGTTCGGAAGACGATTGGATCGCCGACCTCCGGTGGAAAGAAATGATAGGTGAAGCGATCCACAAAAAGAGCATCTCCACTCAGCACGTCGAAGCTTAAGATCGTATCACCGGCAGCAACCTCGCTTCCCGGAACCTCGATCCAAGCCCGCCGAGCATCCTGCCGCCGAAAATTACCCGTAGAACGATAAACTTCGATAACATCCGCCCAGGATTCAGCTTCGGGAAAATATCGGTCCAACAAGACTGAATCCGCGTCAAAATCCAAGGGGACCTCAAATTCGACAGGCGTATTATTCACAAACAACGGATATCTTTTTTTCTTTGTCGGCACGACCAACCATTTCCGCGCATCGACAACATCAAAGCCAGCCTTCGCGTCGAGTCGACCATCCGACCCGGTGCCGATCAGCAAGGGAATACGGATCGTTCCGTCTGATTCCGCAACTACCTCCTGGTTTCTAGCTCCGAGAAGCAGAAACCGGAATGGCTTCATGATTGCTGATGGGCTTTCACCAACATCATAGATTTGATGATACATCCCGCTATATGTGGGATACATGGAGTTGGTCGGTATGATGAAGGGTTGCAGAAAAAAAGTACGAATCCCAAGAACGATGATAGCTGCGACGAGAAAGGTTTCGACGTTATCGCTCCAAAAAGTTTTTGGATAAATCTTTCCTCCGTGGCGCCGCAGAACCTTGTCCCAACCCTCAACTTTTTCCGTAAGCTCGGATTCCTTGAGCCCTTTTCGATTCGACAACTCTGTAGCCTCGGAATGGACCGCATCCAACTCATCAAGACTGGCCTCGGCCAACTGATCCTTTCGATAGTTGACGATCTTACGGGACATCTCGGCGTATTCGCCTGCCTGTTTGCGTATTTTTCTACCGGGTGAAAATATCATCTACTTTGGGTGGTTAGTCTTGGCTACTTTTCAACACTTGAACAAATGCTTCCTGTGGGATGGAAACCGATCCTATCTGCTTCATCCGTTTTTTACCCTCTTTCTGCTTGTCCAACAATTTCCTTTTTCTGGAAATATCGCCTCCGTAACACTTCGCAGTCACGTCCTTACGCATCGCACTGATGGTTTCCCGGGCCACATATTTTCCGTTTACTGCCGCCTGGATTGCCACCTTGAAGAGTTGTTTCGGTAGCAAATCCTTCAACTTCCCGCAGAGCACCCTACCCCTCGATTCCGCCTTATTTCTATGAACGATGGAAGAAAAAGCTTCAATGCCCTCTCCATTGACCAGAATCTCCATGCGCACGAGATCCGACTGCTCATAGCCATCCGGTTCGTAATCCATACTCCCATATCCATGGGTCAGGCTTTTCAGCCGATCGTTGAAATCTACAAGAATTTCATTGAGCGGCAGTCGGGCCGTAATCATGACGCGCGAGGTATCAATGGTTTCCGTCTGGAGGCAGTGGCCGCGCTTCTCTGCGATAAGAGCCAAGAGGTCGCCGATTGAATCATTTGGCGTATGAAGTGTGGCCTGGATCATCGGTTCTTCGATCCACTCTATTTCGGTGGCGTCTGGGAAGAATACGGGATTATCCAGCTCCATCTCTGCACCATCGGTTTTTCTCAGCCGATAGATAACGCTTGGATAGGTGGAAATAATATCGAGATCGTATTCGCGGCGGATCCTCTCCTGCACAATCTCCATGTGAAGGAGGCCCAGGAAACCACAACGAAAACCGAACCCGAGAGCTGCTGAACTTTCGCTTTGAAAGACAAAAGCCGCATCATTCAAACGAAGCTTCGCGACGCTGATCTTTAGCTTTTCGTAATCTGATGTATCCAGTGGATAGATACCACTAAAGACCATGGGGCGAACTTCTTTGTAGCCCGGAAGCATTTCTTCCGCCATATCATCAAATCGGGTAACGGTATCACCCAGCTTTACATCAGCCACATCCCGGATGCCGGTTACGATGTAGCCGACCTTGCCTCCCGAGAGGGAATCCTCAGCAACCATGTGCGGAGAGAATCTCCCGACCTCCTTGATCTGCGTTTTCACATCGGAGCCCATAAAAGAGATGTTACTACCTTGCCTCAATTCACCACTAAAGACACGGACGTAGCAGATGACCCCCTTAAAGGCGTCGTAGATACAATCGAAGACCAGCGCACGGGTGCCCTTCTCATCAAGCCATCGCGGCCCCGGGACCCGATCAATAACGGCCCGTATTATCTCGGGAATGCCAAGGCCGGATTTCGCACTCGCCAGAATGGCCTCCTCTGCCGGAATGGCCAGCACCTCCTCGATTTGTTCCTTGATTCGTTCCGGTTCCGCGCTGGGCAGGTCCACCTTGTTGATCACAGGGATAACCGCCAAGCCCTGTGCTACTGCGAGATGCGCATTGGCCACCGTCTGCGCTTCGATACCCTGCGCCGCATCGATGAGGAGGAGAGCTCCCTCACAGGCAGCAAGGCTTCGGGAAACTTCGTAGGAAAAATCCACGTGGCCGGGAGTATCAATAAGGTTGAAAAGGTAGTCTTCCTTATCCTTCTGATAAATCATTGAGACCGGGTGGCTCTTGATCGTAATCCCACGCTCCCGCTCCAGATCCATAGAGTCGAGCAACTGCTCCTTCATGTTTCTCTTTGTGACGGTCTGTGTGAGCTCAAGCAATCGATCAGAGAGGGTCGTTTTCCCGTGATCGACGTGGGCGATGATGCAAAAATTGCGAATGGTATCGGTGGAACGCATATAAAAAAAGCGGGAGAACTGCCCGGTCAGAGTGTCGGCAGAAAATCGGTGGCATCCGAGTAGGAACGGACATTCCACGAGCGGTCCGTTCGTCGAACAAGTCCGGCCAGAATTTTCCCCGGGCCACACTCAACCAGTTCAATCGGGGAATCCTGTTCTACGGCCATCGAACGGAGACAGTCTTCGAAGAGAACCGGCGAGACAACTTGAGCAATCAGACCCTCGCGAATCTTGCTTGGATCGGCAATCCTGGCACCTGAAACGTTGGCATAAAATGGACAATTCGGCTCCTGAATCGAAGCCTCCTCAACATACGGCATGAATTTTTCCCGGGCGGACTCCATGAGGCGACTGTGGTAGGCTCCAGCGACAGTCAATTCCTTGACTAACTTGAACCCTTTTTCTTTACCCAGCTCCACTGCTTGAATGATGCCTTCCTTCGGTCCTGATATGACGATCTGTCCAGGGCAATTCAGGTTAGCCATCTCGACCGAACATTCTTCGCAGAGTGCGCTCACCTCTTCCCGCGTCCCGCCGATGACGCTCGCCATGCTTCCCTTGGTCGCCTCGCAGGCTTCCTGCATCAAACGTCCACGCTCCGCTACCAGCTTTAACCCGGTCTCAAAACTCATCGCGCCACTTGCTGTTAGAGCGGTTAACTCACCCAGAGAAAGTCCAGCGACTGCGCTTGGGCCTTCGATAATATTTTGGGAAACCAGCTGCTCAAATACGAGAATTCCATGTACGAATAGTGCGGGTTGACAAACACGTGTTTCCGTCAGCTTTTCAACCGGACCGTTGAATAGGATCTGGGAAAGGTCCCATCCCAGAATCTCATCAGCCTCTTTCATGCGCTGTGAACCCTCGGGATTGTTTACGACGAGAGATCGGCCCATGCCAACTTGCTGAGCTCCTTGGCCGGAAAATAATATACCGGGTTTTAAACTGTCCATCACCACTTTCAGTTCACAAGACCGCCCGAACTCAAGAAGATTCCTTTCAAATTCATTTCCAGCTGCTTCGAATTCGGGGAAAATGACATCGCACTTTCCTTGGTAATCAATCCCGCTTTGACCAGGCGATAGAGGTCTGCGTTGAATGTCTGAGAGCCATTATCCTTCCCGGCCTCAATAGCCGAATAAAGTTTATCGAAATGCCCAAGCTCAATTAGTTTACGAATGGATGGATCTACAACCATCACCTCTTTGGCCGGCACCCTTCCGTCGCCCTTCAGGTTTGGAATCAGCTTTTGCACGATCGTGCAGCGCACCGCCTCGGCAATCTGCCGTTTCATGATCTCCTGTTGATCCGATGGGAAAAACTCAAAAAGACGCCGGACGGCCTGCTGGGAATGGGCTGCGTGAAGCGTTGAAAGAACCAAGTGACCGGTCTCCGCAGCCCGCAGGGCAGTTTCAAATGTGGACCTGTCACGCATCTCTCCGATAAGGATGATGTCGGGATCCTGCCGGAGCACCGCTCGCAAGCCGGCGTCGAAAGAATGAATATCGATCCCGATTTCCCGTTGATTGATGAGGGCTTTATCATCTGTGTAGGTATACTCAATCGGATCCTCCAGAGTAACGATATGCTTACTATCCTCCGCGTTGATCATATTGATCATCGCTGCCAATGTGGAACTCTTACCAGAACCAGTTGCTCCGCAGAGGAGGATGATACCGTCTTTGAATTTGCAGAGATCACGGAACAGTTTTGGATCGTGATGTAGACCTTCAAGCGACGGCGGATTATCATTTACCAGTCGAAAAACCATGCCTGGGAGCGTCCGCTGTAGAAATCCGTTGACCCGGAATCGTCCAATATTGTTTAGCTTGTAAGCGTAATCCACCTGAAGTTCCCGCTCCCACTGATCCCTGAAAATTCCTTGAGCTGTTTGCTCGATAAAGGCCAGAATCGTCTCCGGTTTGAGAACTTTCGCCCCCTCCATTTCAACGAGAGATCCTCTGAGTCGGATCATCGGCACTTTATTGGATTTCAAGTGTATATCACTGGCACCCTCCTCCACGGCTTTGGTTAGAACAGAGTGGATCACATCAATCGCGTCCGAAACGTCCCTCTCACTCAATTTATGCATAACAAGAGAATGGTGAATCACTTACAGGATGTCGAGTTTTCGCCTGCAACTACCATCAAACAACTCGATCTTATTTATCGATCAATCTGTATCTTCACATCCCACGAACCTTTTCTCGTGACACCGGACTCGATTGGGGAATAGACCTTACCACACGATGACAAAGGGAATTTCAATTTTCAGAGGAGTTCAGACCGCTCTCGCTACCCCCATGAAGGACGGGGAAGTGGCGTGGGATGATTTGGAAAGTCTTGTCGCTAATCAACTTAAGGATGGGGTAAACGGCTTGGTTGCGGTCGGCACCACTGGTGAATCACCAACCCTAAACGACCAGGAGCACCTCGACGTGATCCGTAAAGTCTGTGAACTGGCGGACGGAAAAGTTCCTGTGATCGCTGGAACAGGCTCAAATTCCACCTCCGAGGCGCTCCACTACTCAAAGGAAGCAGAGGCCGCAGGCGCGGACGCGCTACTATTGGTAGCGCCATACTACAATAAACCTAACGAAGAAGGGCTTTTCCTCCACTTTTCAGCAATCGCTGAGGCCACCCGCCTCCCGATCCTGCTCTACTCAATCCCTTCCCGGTGTGGAATCGATATCGGGGTCGATACGGTTGCTCGCCTTTATGAAAAATATCCCCATGTCTGCGGGATGAAAGAAGCGGGCGGATCCTGTGACCGTGTGGTGCAACTCGTCCGTGCACTTGGACCCGATTTCGCCGTCACAAGTGGCGACGATGCGCTGACCTTACCGTTTTTATCTCTGGGCGCTTCGGGAGTCGTCAGCGTAGCCTCCAACCTATACGTTTCCCAGCTACGCGATATGGTCGACTCCTTCGCCACCGACCCAGGTCGGTCTCTCAAGATCTTCCAACGATTTTCCCAATTGTTCAGCGCCCTCTTCGTCGAGCCAAATCCGGTGCCCGTGAAGTTTGCGATGGCGGAGAAAGGCCTAATTTCCAGCCCTGAGGTCCGTCTCCCACTCGCTCCGATTTCCGAAGAGAACAAAGCTTTGCTGCGGCAGGTGCTTTCGGATTTGGCAATGTAATCAGAATGATCTGGTTTTATCGGCTGCTGTTTCCGGTTCTGTTCCTGATCGGTCTGCCTTACTACCTGAGTCGGACCCTGCGCAGGGGAGGATACGGGGAACGATTCTGGGATCGATTTGGTTTTCCTCCCTATCCGGAACAAAAACGATCCGGGCCGACCGTATGGATTCAAGCAGTAAGTGTGGGCGAGGTCCTCGCCATTGAGGCAGTGATTTCAAAGTTACGGAAAACAAACCCGAATCTGAAAATCATCCTGACAACGACGACCAGCACGGGATTTAAACTCGCACGCGAAAAGATTTCCACAGTTGATCTGGTAGCCTACTTTCCCCTCGATTTTTGGCCTGTCAGCCAGAGGGTATGGAACCGCTTTCGACCGGACTTCTGTCTCCTCATGGAGGGCGAACTCTGGCCCGAACACTTGCACCAGGCAAAAAAGCGAAAGGTTCCGGTTTTTCTCGTCAATGCGCGCCTTTCTGATCGTTCCTATCGACGCTACCAGAAATCCGGATGCCTCGGCAGGTGGCTCTTCCGCTCTTTGTCCGGAATTGTCGCTTCCTCGGAAGAGGACGCGGAGAGATTGCGCAATGTCGGCGGCCCGGATTGCCCCGTTTCGGTTTCCGGGAACCTCAAGCTGGACGTGGAATTCCCTCCCAAATCTACGGGAGACGCGCGCAAAGCTGAATTTTTTAAACAAGGGTTGACCGCAGATAAGGAGGATGAGTTGCCACTCCTATTACTTGGATCCTCCACGTGGCCGGGAGAGGAGGAGGTCCTCTGCCAGGCTTTTCGCGAAATCCTCGAACATAAGATACCAGCCCGGCTCGTCATCATACCTCGTCATGCTGAAAAACGTCAGCAGGTCATCGAGGCTATTCAGAGCAACGGATTCGAGCTTTCCACACGAAGTGTCGACGGACCCTGTGCCGAGGGAAGGTCAATCTATCTCGCGGATACTACCGGAGAGCTGCGCTATTTCACCTCGTTGGCCGATCTGGCCTTTATCGGAAAAAGCTTAACCCCCCATGAGGGAGGCCAGACGCCAATTGAGGCGGGGGCCTATGGAATCCCCATGGTCTATGGTCCTCATATGTCAAATTTCAAGGCAGCCTGCCGTGGCTTGGAAGAAAAAGGAGCAGCAATCCGAACCGAGACCGCAGAGGATACGAAAAAGAGTCTCCTAGCACTCGCCTTAGACAAAACGAGACGCGAGAGAATGAGGGAGGCTTCTCTGGCATGGCACTGCGAAAACCGCGGATCGGTGGATAGACTAGTGAATGTGTTGCTCGAGGAGATCTCAAAGTTGGATCGGTAAGAAGCCAATTTGTCATCAACGAACCAGCCTTTAGCATCCGGTATTAAGAGCATCCAAGACTGGTGCCGCAATTCATGCAGCAGGCGCAGGTCCCCGTTACTTTGACCCGATTGCTACCGCATTCCGGGCAAGTCAGATTCCCTTCACTTTCAGTGAGAAGCTCCATCTGAGATTCGGATAATCTTGAAGAAGTCTCGGTGGGAGCTTCCATAACCCGCCCGTTGGAAAGCTTGTCCGCCAGCGCCGGGGACATCCTTTCCCGATAGCCGTCAATGAATTCCATGCCGAGCCAACGACCCAGATAATCAACGACGCTTTTTGCAATCGGGATATCTTTATTCCGACTCATTCCTTCCGGCTCAAAGCGCACGTGAGAGAACTTTTTAACAACACTCTCCAGAGGCACTCCAAATTGCAGACAGAGGGACAGTAAAATTCCTATGGTGTCCATGAGACCATTTACCGTGCTACCGGCTTTTGACATCTGCAAAAAGACTTCACCCGGACTTCCATCTTCAAATTTACCCACCGTTAAATATCCTTCGGAACCGCCTATACTAAATTTATGGGTCAGGGATTGACGGGTGTCCGGCAAACGGCGGCGATACGGTTCTGTCGTGAGTTGGACCGCCCTCTCGTCCCCTTTCTTCTCTGTCTTGCTGGTTTGTATGGGGGCACTTCGTTTTGATCCATCTCGATAGATAGCCACCCCTTTAATCCCCAACTTCCAAGCTTCGGTATATGCCTCTACGATGTCGTCGACAGTCGCGTTGTTCGGCATATTGACCGTTTTGGAGATCCCTCCGCTGAGGAATGGTTGCACATCTGCCATCATGCGAAGATGAGAAATCCAGGATAGTGATCGTTCACCCATACCGGATCGAAATGCGGTATCGAAAACAGGAAGGTGCTCTGTTCTAAGCCCACTTTCTATTGTTTTCTCCCCTTTTCGAATGGGCTCTACCGTTCCGTATTGCTTGATGTGATCCCGAACACGGGTGATCGTTTCCGCGTCATACCCAAGTTTCTCCAGCGCCTTTGGCACGGTTTGAATCGGTAGAGTTAAACTCCCGCCTCCTGCCAATTGTTTATACGCAACCAAACCGATTGCCGGTTCAATCCCCGTCGTATCGCAATCCATCAAGAATCCAATCGTGCCGGTTGGCGCGAGAACGGTAACTTGCGCATTCCGATAACCGACCTCTGCTCCCTCTCTGCCGACTTCCTCCCAGATTTGCCGTGCAAAGGCTGTAATGGCAGCTGGGCAGCGTGGGGATAAAGCAGCCGCATAGCTACGATGTCGCTCGATAACCTCCTGCATTGCGGCAACATTGTCGGGTGAGGAAGTTGTTTCGGAAACCCCGTGAGGCCGTGAATCCAAGTAGCCTGAAAAAGGCCCCCTCAACTGAGCCATTTCGACTGAAGCCTGATACGCTGCCCCGGTCATCACCGCTGTAATCCCTGCTGCATAAGCCCGCCCCTCTTCGCTGTCATACGCCAAACCAAGACTCATCAATAAGCCGCCGAGATTGGCATAGCCAAGGCCGAGAGTCCGAAACCAGTGAGAGTTGTAGGCAATGGCTTCCGTTGGATAAGAAGATCGATCCACAAGAATATCCTGAGCGATGATTAAAATCCGACAGGCCCTGGCAAAGTTCTCAACATCAAACTCATCCTCTTTGATGAACTTCATCAGATTAATACTTGCCAGGTTGCAAGCGGAGTCATCGAGGAACAAATACTCACTACAGGGGTTCGTGCAGTTTTGGCGACCGGACCCTTTGCAGGTATGCCATTTGTGAATATTGTCGTCGAATTGCATGCCGGGATCTCCACAAAGGTGCGTCCCTTCGGCAATTTTCCGCAGGAGGACTTTGGCATCCTTCTTCTCGCATTTTGATCCGTCTGATACGCGGCGCGTCCACCAAGTCGAGTCGTCGTTGTCGGTTGCCGCTGACATAAATTCGTCGGAAGCCCGAACCGAGAGGTTTTCGTTTTGAAAGAGAATTGAACCGTATGCCTCCCCATTAAAACCGGGATCATATCCCTGTTCAATCAGTGCCCAGGCTTTCATTTCTTCCGACCGTTTTGCGTCAATGAATTCTTCAATGTCGGGATGCCTAGCCTTCAAGACATTCATTTTAGCGGCTCGCCGTGTCTTTCCACCGCTTTTCACCACACCGGCAACCGAGTCATAGACAGCCAAAAAACTCAGCGGCCCGCTGGGGCGCCCTCCACCCGACAGCTTTTCACGGCTGGAACGAATCGACGAGAGGTCCGTCCCGCTTCCGCTGCCAAACTTGAAAAGCATGGCCTCGGCTCGAGCCAAATCCATAATCGACTCCAGGTTGTCATCGACCTTCTGGATAAAACAAGCCGAGCATTGTGGATACTCATATTGGCTTTTCGCCCGAGCCACCGCCTCCAGTTCGGGGTTCCAATAGTGGTTTCCCTGAGCGGAACCCGCCCCGATTCCATACGATTGGTAGAGACCAAGATTAAACCACACCGGCGAATTGAAGGCCGCGCTCTGCGTTAGACATAGTGCCGTCAACTCTTCGCGGAAGATTCGCGCGGTTCCCGCGTCAGCAAAATATCCATCCTCCCTACCCCAACGCTCGATCGTTCCACAAACGCGATCCAGAACCTGCTTGAGAGAGCTCTCCCGACCACCGGTTTTCGGATCTGTTCCTTGCGTTATGTCGCCGTAGAAATACTTCGACGCCAGAATTTTTGTTGCCAATTCGGAAAAGTTTTTCGGGATCTCTATGTTCTCCTGCTGAAATATAGCCTCCCCACCGTCACCTGAAATGCTGGCGGATCGATTCTCCCAATCCACCGTCATATATGGGTGAATCCCCTCTTTCGAGAAGAAGCGCTCCACAGTGAGGGATGTCGTTCTATTGTGAGCCGTTGGAGGGGTATTTACTTTAGTTTGCATGTTTTTATTAGTGCTTCGTGGTAATTGAACACAACATATTGGGTTTAATAATGATTCTATGCACAACATCTTGTAGGCAAGGGGGAGACTTGAATCACGACCAAAATACGAATCAATGAATGAATTTAATATACCTTAACCCAGATATAAGGTCAGCTGCTCCAAAATACTGATTAACATCTCCTGAGTCCTTCTCCGTTTCGGGCTCCTACTAATGGGTAGGCATTACTGGGAAAACAAAGTCGTTCTCTCTCAGTGCCGGGACGGAACATTGATTCCAGAATACGGCTGCTCGGCATCCTGGCACAAGAAAATCACCACAAACCCGCCTGCTTGAGTCTGCGATAAAGTAGTGATGAACCGAAATTACGTCCGTGACAGGTCGCCCTAGCCTTCTCAGGGTTCTTTCATGCAAGAGAATAGAATCCAAAAAGAGACTTGGTTCTCCGGAAAGGTTCAAGGTGTCGGCTTTCGCTATGAAACGCTCAAGATCGCCCGCAGTTATACCGTGGCGGGTTTCGTCGAAAACTTATCCGATGGTCGAGTATACCTACAGGCTCAGGGATTCACACAGGAGCTGGACGATTTTCTACTGGCGGTAAAAGACCAACTAACCGACTACATTAAAGAGTCGGAAACAATATCAGGCCCAATTACGAGGAAGGCTGACGGTTTTCAGATCCGTAGGTAGCGATTGAATTGCTGTTACCAAAAGCAAGAAAGGACGACAATCATTAGCGAGCTGGTTGGAGAATGTTGATTCCGGGCGGCCCATCAATAATTGGGCCAGTCCTTCTCCTTGAGCCCACTAGACTCAGAGCATTGATCCTATCACTCGTCTACTGGAGGAAGGACAATTGATCGGTTTGGTGGCTGATCATTTTCCAGGCGCCGTCAGTCATGCGAAAGATACTGGTGACCCTAATTTTAACCTGAACTGTCTTACCTTCCTTATCGACATTTTCGCCGATCTCAAAGTTTTGGACAACGGCAAGATCCTCACCCATGAAGTAGTGCAATTTAGCCGGACGGATATCACCTCCAAGCTTCATTTTTGCAACTTTTACCCATTCTTCGCGGATATCTTCCCAACCCAAAAGCATTCCACCCTCAGGTCCCATAAAGGTAATATCTTCCGCGTGCGACCATACATCCAACATGGGCCCCGAATCGCCTCGGAACACGTCATTCAGAGCGTCATAGAAATTAGAAACAACCTCTTTAAAGGAAACCAAGGCAGTATCATCAGCATCTTTTGCAGGTAACTGCGTGGTGCTGAGTAAGAGCCCTAAAGACAGAATATATGCAAGACACGGGATATGTTTGGGTAGTGTTGTTTTCATGTAGCTATTGGGGGATTGTAATCAAACAAGTACAAATATTAGGACTTTCCACTGATTTAGCCAGCTCAAACACACGACCGCAAACAAGCCATGTCCCGGAATGATTTCTTCTGAATTCCCAGCTTCTCGATGTATTTCGAGAACCGAAGAGGAAAAATGACCGACAAACTACTCCGTAACTGAAACGGGGATCGTCACTTCCTTCATGCCAGGCACATCGGCAAAAAGTGCGCCCTCACCGATACTACCCCCCTCAACAGCCACACTAACAGAGCGACTGCCTGCTGGTATGATGACCTCAGGCATTACGATGGAAGCGGGAATATCTGTGGTAATCCGGATCGCCAAACCACCTGCGGGTGCCTCGAAGTCCACCGAAAATACTAGCACAGCACTTTCACCGGAAGCGATTGTGAGATTTTTTGGTGCTACCTTCAAAAGAGAGAGGTCGATCATGAAATTTCCAATCGGGACCATTTTGGCATCCGTCTGCAATTGGACAAAATAACTTTCCCCAGCAGGCAGTGCCGGGACTAGGAATTCAATTTCATTGTCTGATTTAAACCGGGTTTCTGCTTCGATACCACCGATGATAATCGTATCGGAACGGAAAAACCGACGACCAAGCACAGTGACTGGGCGACCAACCGGCGCACGATCCACCTGCATCTGTATGACGTATTTGTTGACCAACTGAAAATTGTAAAGCGATGAAATCCTTTGGCTTGGATCATCCTTGGAACCGCCGAGCACACTGTAATTTAGTATGAAGTAAAAAGCCGCTTCTGCCTGATCCTCAGGCATTACGTAGTCGAAATCAAAGAGGTTCGGATCAATCGGATTCCGCTCCATTGGGAAAACCTCCCCATCGATAACGATATTCCCCTGCAAGGTGTCGTCCAAAATGGCACCACCCGAGGCCTCCGTCTTCATAGTGATCGTATAGATCCCAGAAGGATTTTCTGGAATCCTTGACGGTGTGAGGTTTTTCATCGAAATCCCGCAACCCGAGACCAGAAGTAAAACAGCTAAAGTGAACGACAATAGAGAAAAGCTCTTCATATACTACTTCAGGATTTACCTCCTCCCGATTGGTCGTGCAAGGAAAACTTGGAAAGGATGCATCTTGATATTTCATCTGCGACGAGCCGCCCCATTCTGCTAAGCCGCAATTGAGAGTTTTTCCGGGTCACGTGACCCTCCAATTCCAGCCGGGTTAAAAAATCACCAACCGAACTCTGAACACGATCTGATAGCTTGCCTAAAATCGATTCCGACACACCGTCGTTCATCCTCAACCCAAATACCAGTAGTTCCAGAAGGCGCTCGTCCCCACTTGTTCGCACCATGTCAGGAAATTCGAGCTCCTCCGGGGAAGAAACAAACTCCGCCCAATCCCTCAACCCATGGGGGTTTTGGAACCGCACCTCTTCTATCTGCGAGGCTGCGGAAGGGCCAAGACCCCTCCAACTCCCCATGTTCCAAACATTCATATGATGATGGCAGCGTGCGCCCTTCTTCGCAAAATTTGAAATTTCGTACTGTTCATACCCGGCATCATCGAGAAAATCCCAGGCAATTTCGTAAAGATCCGCCTCTTCCTCCGGGTCAGATGCCTGCCCTGTCTTCGCCAAGCGTGCATAAAGGGCCGTGTCTTCTTCCAGGGTCAAACAGTAGACTGAGAGATGGTCCGGATCCAGCGCCACTGCTTTTTCAAGATCTGCCACCAACTCCTCTCGTGATTCGCCAGGAAAAGCGATGATAAGATCCAAATTCAATCGGGCGAATCCACCGCTGCGAATGGACGAAACAATTTGTTCTATTTTACTGGTTTCGTAGGGTCGTCCCATTGCCTCCAGCAAGCGGGGAGAAAATGACTGAACCCCGAGCGATAGACGGTTTACGCCAACCTCCTTCCATGCCTCCATTTTTTCCGGAGTCACACAGAGAGGCGTTAGTTCCACCGTCCACTCCCCTTCTGGTCTGATTACTTCCCGAAATTTCTCACCAAATCGCAGTATATCGGCCGACTTAAGAAGTCCTGGCGTTCCTCCTCCCCAAAAAACGGAGTCAATATTCCCTTCGAAGTAAAGGGAGGACCATTCAAACTCAAAGCTCTTCCGAAAAAGATCCCAATCACCGGGTGAAGGTTTCGCTTTGTCAAAGGCGCAAAAATCGCAGATCGAAGAGCAAAAAGGAACGTGAAAATACAGAGCTGCCCCTGTGGGTATTTGGTTCAATTCCGCCCTACTCACTGTTCACCTGCCACCATAAATAGAATGTCTGGAATAAGGCGTAGGCCAATATCGAGTAAAGAATCCAGCGCATTGAGATGCCTTTTGAGGGTTCTCTGGGTTCCTCTTCTTTTCCGTTTGTATTCTCCTTCATAAGTCGTTACTGATTTATTAACATACTTACAGGAGTTCATGCCATGCCAATCCTCCACATTCATAGCAACATACCACAAGACGATACTAGTCTCTCAGAGTTTTCCGGGAAAATAGTAGAATTGCTTTCTAAAACACTTCGAAAAAACAGTTCCTATATTCAAGTCCTGTATACCTACACAAAAATTGTTTTTGGCTCACAGAAAGGACCTTCCGCTCTTGTCGAGCTTCGAGCACCAACTATAAGTCAGAAACAGGTCGACAACCTGATCCCCTCTATTTCCAAATTAGTTGAACGCTATATTGGAGCACCAGCTCCTTCCACCTATATCATCTTTCAAGAAATTGATCGCACCAAATGGGTTTGGAATGGTCGACCATTGGACGTCCCAAAGACGAAAGCTACTTAAGAAAGTTCCATAAACGGCTGCATATCTTTGGGCAGCGGTGCCAGAATCCTCAGTTTTTGACCGTTTGTAGGATGCATGAACTCGATCTCCGACGCATGCAGAAGCACTCGCTTGGCTGTGAGGGCTAGTCCGCTGGAGCGATTTCTGCGGTATCCGTATACCGAATCCCCCAAAAGCGGAAAACCAAGATCTGACATATGGGCTCGAATTTGATGCGTTCTGCCCGTTTCAATGGATACTTGAACCGAGCTCCAATTGTCCACCGATTGCTTCAGAATCTTCCAGTGCGAGACCGCAGATTTCCCTCCTACGACAACAGCCATCCGAGTCCTACGAACTGGGTGTCTACCGATCGAGCCTTTGCAAGTCCCAGAGGCTTGTGATGGTAGCCCTTGAATGACTGCCAGATAGGTCTTTTTTACCACCCGGTCTTGAAATTGCTGAATCAATGATTGCCCTGCCTTCTCCGATTTAGCGACAAGCAAGGCTCCAGAGGTTTCTTTGTCTAAACGATGGACGATGCCCGGGCGCGTTGGGTCACTGAGTAGCGCCAGCGTCCCGCAATGGTGGAGAGCTGCGTTGACCACGGTTCCACTCTCACAACCGTTTCCTGGATGGACCACCATACCGGGGGCTTTACTGATAACCAGGATATCATCATCCTCCCACAGTATCTCAAGGAGGATCTCTTCTGGTTTTGGTTTCGCTGCATCAGTCGCACCAGTCAATTGAAGGCCTTCCTTAAACTGCAGCACCTGCCCGGTTCTAATTTTCTCTCTGGGTGTGACCTCTCTACCGTCTACCGTAACACCTCCGCTCCGGATAGCCTTCTGCCATCGGGATCGGGATACTTCAGGATATGTGTCTGATAGCCAACGATCCAGTCTAACCTGATCCGCAGATGCTATTATGACTCTGCCGTGATCATCTACCCCATCCAATGACATATCCTGCGTCACGGTTATCAACAAATAAGAAAGGTGAGACTACTCTTAGCCATCACTACCGGCGAATCATTCGGGCTCGTAATGTTACGGAGGCAACGCCCTTGGATGAGCGGAGCAACTCAACACCTTCAATATAGAGAACGTCCACACCCTCTTCTTTCACAAACCACTCTTTCATCCGACGCTCCGTGTTCAGTTCCGCGTCATAGGGAATCCAATAAAGTTCCTGGTCCCTCAGGTAACCGCGGTAAACAACCGTCGCTTCCCCCTGGGTCACCTCGGCAAATAGAAGCTTGTTCCGGAAATAGTTCCTCGCTTCCACAAAAGACATCTTATCATTAATCTCAAATGCCGTGAGGGCACGCAGCTCCCCGTCCGATTTCCAATATTCCGCAGCCACAGAAAATGTTCGGATCACATCGCCCGTTGCGGTTTCTACTGATACTTCACCACCCCAAGAGCCAAGATAACGATCCAGCCATTCCTTTGTTTCGCTTTCTTGTAGAGCAGATGTTTGTGCCTGAAGGCTGCCCATACAAAATAGGCACCCTGAGAAAATACTTACGAAACCCCTCATGTCAGGCAATCAATCGTGCAGGATTGATGAGGTCAAAACAAAGAGCATGTTCACCTTTTAATAGATTCGAGCTGATATGCTTTTGAGCTTGATTCTGATCGGCAGGCGTCTACTCTCCTCCGCTTTGTTTCGCATAAAAATACTAATCTAAACTAATAAGAAATCTCGATTTCTCCCCTCACTAAAGGGGCTTTGAACCTATGAACATCACACCAAAAGACCTTCTCGATGCAGGCGTACACTTCGGGCACCAAGTCCGCCGTTGGAACCCTTGCTTCAAGCCATTCCTTTTCGATCATCGAAACGGGATCTCCATCATCGATCTGGAGAAGACCTACAACCAATTGGAGAAGGCTTGTGAATTCACAACCAACACCGTCCGCTCCGGGAAAAACATCCTCTTCGTCGGAACCAAAAGGCAGGCTCAGGAAATTGTCCGGGAATCTGCAATCGAAACTCGCATGCCCTTTTGCGTAAACCGTTGGATGGGTGGTGCATTGACTAATTTTGCTACAATTAAAAGTAGCCTGATTAAATACCGCCGCTTTCTTGCTATGGAGAAAGATGGCTCACTGGATGATCTCCCTAAAAAAGAAGGTGCAGCAATCCGCCGCCAGATGGTTCGGATGAACCGAAATTTTGAAGGCATACTTGATATCAATGAGCTGCCATCCGCTCTCTTTATTGTGGACGTCAACAATGAGGAAATCGCTGTAGAGGAAGCCCGGCGTTTGGGTATCCCCGTCATCGGTCTGGTTGACTCCAATTCTGATCCATCGCTCGTCGATTTCCCTATCCCGGGCAACGACGACGCTGCTAAGTCCATTCGCATCATCATTGAGGCGATTGTCGAAGCGATACAGGACGGCATCGAAAGCCGGGAGTCAGTTTCAATGCCAAAATCCTCCGGGCCAGTCATCGCCAGGAACACTTTTTCTGATGTGGAAAACGAGGGCGAGGTAACCTTGCCAAAAGGTTTCACCCCTGAAGACGAGTCAAAAGACTCTTAATCGATTATATAATTAACTTGTATTTAAAATGAGCCAAATTAGTGCAAAACTCGTTGCCGATCTCCGTTCCCAGACTGGAGCCGGCCTTATGGACTGTAAAAAAGCCCTCGTTGAATCCGATGGGGATTCAGAAAAGGCAGTCGCCATTCTTCGAAAGAAAGGAATCGCCACCGCAGCCAAAAAAGCCGGACGCGAAGCCAGTGAAGGCATCATCGAATCTTACATTCATCTGGGTGGAAAGGTTGGAGTCTTGGTGGAATTGAAGTGTGAAACCGACTTCGTTGCAAAAAACGACGCATTTAAGAGTATTGCGCGGGACATTGCCATGCACGTTGCCGCAGCGACTCCCCTCTACGTAAGTCGGGAAGAAGTTCCCGAAGCCGTCATAGAGAAGGAACGGGAAATTGCGGTATCTCAGGCAGAAGGAAAACCTCCGCAAGCAATCCAAAAAATTGTCGAAGGGAAACTTGATAAGTACTTTTCAACGATCTGCTTGTTAGAACAGCCTTTCGTGAAGAACCCGGACCAAACGATTAAGGAGCTCCTTACGGAGAACGTTTCCAAACTGGGAGAAAACCTCCTCGTTGGGCGGTTTTCACGTTTCCAGTTGGGAGACTGATAACTGCACTTCTTTTCGAGAAGGAAAGTTTGATTTGAATGATTCTGTTGTGCGCCTTGCGCACAATTGAACTACTTAATTAAAAGCCATCCAGACTGGCAGGTCCGTCGACTTGTGCTTTGAAAACCATTTCTTGGTGAACCCTTTCATCTAAACGGGGGTCATAAAGCAATATCGAATTCCCTGATATAAATGCGTATATATTCAGGTCTTTACGGTAATGGTTTACGGGCAATACTTGAGGCTGGATCACCGAATCGTCATCGCCTGGGGGTTTCCCTCGTTCCCAATTACTACTACCAGCGTTGAACGCCAGTATTCCTGTGGTCTCAACTTCTGTTAAAGATTGTGATCTACTATAATATTCCAAAACGGAAACTCCGTTTAAGAAAAGGACGTGAAGAACCCATCCATCTGGACTGGGTATGGGTTTATCCCCTCGCTTGCCATTAGCGTTTCTGTTATAGAGCCAATGAGTAGATGGAGATATATCTCCATTGGTTTTGAAATACAATTTGTATTCCAGCTCTTCGGCAATGACCCCTACCCAGCCAGAAACGGGTGCTCGATTTCTATGGAATTGCTGCAACTCATCGTCGTTTATCTCAAGCCCGCGATCAGATTTTCGCATGAGGCGTTGCTCCAAATCACTTTCGGAATCCCCAATTCGAGCACCAAGTGATAGCGGCAATAAACTGATCGTTAAAATGACTGCAAAGATGTGCAGATGACTTTTTAGGGTACGATAAAGCATAATAAAACAATTTGTATCTCGGCAGTCAGACTGCAACAGAAATACTGGCCCTGTAGTAATCCTAAATTGTCATGGATGCATATCCACCGTCCACGACGATCTCGGCACCAGTCATAAAGGAACCAGCATTTGAGGCTAGGAGGAGTGTGGCTCCAATCAACTCTTGGGATTCTCCAAAACGCTTCATTGGCGTGTGTCCCATAATCTGCCCAATCCGTTCTTCCGATAAGATTTTACGATTCTGCTCTGCTGGGAAAAATCCTGGAATGAGAGTATTAACACGGACTCCTGATGTCGCCCACTCTCTCGCAAGATTCTTGGATAAATTATGAACAGCTGCTTTCGTCGCGGAATAAGTAAAAACCCGTGAGAGCGGTATCACACCAGACATCGATCCGACATTGATGATCGAGGAACTTATACCCGCCTCAATCATCCTCCGTCCGAATGTTTGGCAGGTGCGGTAGACGGCCTTAAAATTGATGTCTAGAATCTGCTCCAGTTCCTCATCGGAAACATCAAAAAAGGGAGTGGCCGAGTTAACGCCCGCACCGTTAATCAATACGTCAACATGCTTTCCTTCTGTAAAAAGGGAATCGCACAGCTCCTGTAAAGAACTCCTGTCGGATACATCGCAGGCCTGAAATTGAGCCTCCCCACCATCCTTATCTATTTGCTCGATTTTAGCTTCCGCTTTCTCGCGACTCCTGCCGACCAGCACTATTTTCGCTCCCGCTGAAGCCAATCCCTCGGCCATTTTGCCGCAGAGTTCTCCGGTTCCGCCAATAACGACGGCGACTTTACCAGTTAGATCGAAGGGAGTGCCTGAATAAGAAGACATGATTGGTTAGGCTTACTGGTTACATTTCCAGCTGAGGACGACCGGGCTCAGGCCAATCAATGTGAAAAAACTTTCCACGCGGTTGATCGACTCTTTCATAAGTATGCGCTCCGAAGAAATCTCTTTGCGCTTGGAGGAGATTTTGTGGAAGGCGGGCCGATCTGTAGCTGTCGAAATAGGAAAGCGCTGAGCTGAATGTGGGCGTCGGAACACCATTCATCGCCCCCATGGCTACAACCTTTCTCCAGCTAGACTGGCCCTTGTGGAGAGCGTCACAGAAGTAAGGGTCTAAAACCAAGTTGGCTAGATCTGCTTTGCGGTTAAAGGCATCAGTAATTTTTTGAAGAAAGCGCGCGCGGATAATGCAACCACCTCTCCAAATCTCGGCAATCCTTCCGAAGTTTAGTGTCCAGTCATACTCTTCTTGCGCGTGACGCATGAGTTGAAAGCCCTGTGCATAGGAGCAGATCTTCGAACAATAAAGCGCCTCTTTTATGGCCGCGATTACTTCTTCGCGCGGCGGCAATTCCCCTACTTTAGGACCTTTGAGGATTTCAGACGCTGCAACACGCTCTTCTTTGACTGCACTCAGGCAACGGGCGAAGACAGCTTCGGCTACCGTCGGAGCCGGCGTGCCCATATCCAGAGCATTAATACTCGTCCACTTACCAGTTCCCTTTTGACCCGCGGTATCCAACACGATGTCAACAAAGTCAGCATCGCTGGATGGATCTTTCTGCTTGAGAACATCCGCCGTAATTTCGACCAGAAATGAATCGAGATCACCTTCGTTCCATTCGGTGAAAATCGAACCGATTTCCGGGGCAGACATTCCCAGCAAATTTTTCATCAAATCATAGGCCTCGCAGATCATCTGCATGTCACCGTACTCGATACCGTTGTGCACCATCTTCACATAATGCCCGGCGCCATTCGGCCCAATGTATGTCGTGCAGGGAACTCCCCCTTTAATCGGCTTACCAGGAGCTGCTCCCTCCAGTGGTTTACCGGTTTCGTGGTCCACTTTTGCGGCCACCGCTTCCCATATCGGTTGCAATTCACGGTAGGCGCTCTCTTTGCCACCAGGCATGAGAGATGGACCAAAACGAGCACCCTCTTCCCCTCCGGAAACTCCACTGCCGACAAACCGAAGTCCTTTCGCAGCAAGATCCTTTTCCCGTCGGATTGTGTCCGTCCACTTGGCATTTCCACCATCCACAATGATGTCTTCATCATCCAGTAATGGAATGAGCTCATCGATAACCGCATCCGTTCCGGCTCCAGCCTTCACCAAAATTACAATTTTCCTAGGTTTCCGAATCGAATCAACGAATTCCTTGAGTTCAGCCTTACCGACCAAACCTCCGGGGGTATCCGGATGCTTGGAAATAAATGCCTCCATCTTTGAAGTGGTCCGGTTGTAGACCGATATGCGAAAGCCGTGGTCGGCAATGTTTAGGGCGAGGTTCTGCCCCATGACAGCGAGGCCGATGAGGCCGATTTCGGAGAGTTCTTCAGACATAGTGTATCGTTTTAGGAGATGAATCGATTTCAGTGAAGTGATTAGAAGCTACTATTTAATTGAAAGAAGCTTAGTTATTGAGGCTGCGTTTCGGCAGACTTTCAATCCTTGAATGCTTATCGGACGACTCTCGCGCCTCCCCCTCCCATGATCTTCTCAACTTCCTTCAAGGTTGCCATCGAGGTGTCGCCTGGAGTCGTCATCGCGAGGGCTCCGTGCGCAGCACCGTAATTCACAGCTTCCTCGGGTCCTTGACCCGATAAAAATCCATAGATCAACCCGGAAGCAAAGCTATCTCCCCCGCCGACTCGGTCCATGATTTCCAGTTCGGGATATTCTCTCGAGCGATAAAAACTTCCATCGCACCATACCATGGCGCTCCAGTCATTTACCGTTGCCGTCTTCACTCCCCGCAGGGTTGTGGCGGTTACTTTGAAATTCGGAAAATCCTGAACCGCGCGGGTGATCATTTTCTCAAATGCACCGACGTCGATGTCAGACAGATTTTCGTCAACTCCTTCCACTTCAAATCCGAGACAAGCAGTGAAGTCTTCTTCATTGCCGATCATGACATCAACATACTTGGCAATTTCCCGGTTGACCTCCTGTGCCTTCTTAATTCCACCAATGGATTTCCATAGCGAAGGGCGGTAGTTCAGATCAAAGGAAACGATTGTCCCGTGTTTTTTTGCGACTTTAACCGCTTCAATGACCACTTCGGCAGTAGAATCAGAAAGCGCTGCATAAATACCGCCCGTGTGGAACCATCGAGCTCCTTCTTCCCCGAACAAACGCTCCCAGTCAACATCCCCGGCTTTCATCTGTGAGCATGCTGTATTGCCCCGATCCGGAACGCCAACCGCTCCACGAATACCAAATCCTCGCTCCGTAAAGTTCAGACCATTGCGAACCGTGCGACCAATGCCGTCATAATCCTTCCACTGCACCCAAGAAGTGTCGACTCCACCTTGGAAGATAAAGTCCTCCACCAATCGACCGACTTCATTGTCCGCAAATGCAGTTACAACCGCCGTGTTCAGACCAAAGCAGCGTTTCAAGCCGCGAGAAACATTGTATTCGCCGCCACCTTCCCAAGCTTGAAAATTCCGCGTTGTTCTAACTCTGCCTTCTCCTGGATCAAGCCGGAGCATGATCTCGCCAAGCGAGACACAGTCATATTTACATTCAGATCCTGGTCGTAGGGTGATTTTATTCATAATTCAATATCCGTTGAGGTAGTTAGAGGCTTTCTAGGTAATTTGTTGGTGTCGTAACAGGGTTTACAGTTCAACCTGAACCAAATCCTCAACCTTCCAAGGTTCAATCGAACACTCGGTTGCAACTTCAGCAAAAGAGGATAATTCTGCTTTGGAAAATAGAAGACCCCCAGCCTTTTCGGATGCTTCGCAGGCTTTTGCTTCCATTTCTCCGGGGAGCAAACAGTTCTCATTTCCATGCCCCAAAATGTCACCCAGTACTTCTTTTACATTGGCGGCTTGGCTTAGACCCCCCGCGAATAAACCGGAAGAGACAGCTTCAGGGTGTATAACTTGAAAGAAAAAGTTCGGGCTGTGCTTTTCACCACTGTCAGACCATTTGGATCGGGTTGTCGGAAGAGAGCCGCCGATAAAAGCCCCGGTAATCTCATTCACCAATGAGAGCCCGTATCCTTTATGGGCCCCAAAGGGTAATAATGCTTTGGCCTTCGTCGGGTCTTGGGTCGGATTCCCTTCCTCATCAACCGCGCTGTTCGGTGGCAGAAGCTTTCCTTCCCGTGCAAATTGTTGCACCCTTCCCATCGCCACAACACTGGTAGCCCAATCTACTACGATTGGAAACCCAACCGCGTCCACTGTTGGAAATCCCCATGAATGAGGATTTGTTCCTAAAGTAGGTGTCTTACCTTGGAAAGGAACCACCTCAGCAAGTGCTGCCGTACAGTTCGTATAGGCGATATAACCCCGGCGAGCGGCTTCCATTACGTAACCACCTCCCCATAGGTAGTGAAAGGCACGGTCAACCGAAACAACACCCACGCCATACTGGTCCGCTAATTCAATCGCTCTGTCGATGGCACTGAAGGCTACTGCTTGGCCGAGTTTCAAATTTGCGTTCCAAACTTCGGTCGCTTCAAAACGATGACTAATCTTATCCACCTGAGCTCCGGGAACACATCCGCCCGCTCCACTGCCAAAAAGGTGATCTAAATGAAGGGCCTTAATTGCATTGTGCGTCCGAATTCCGTGCTTCGATGCCAAAGCAGCAAAACGCGCAGCAGCACTGGCTTCGTCCTGAGTAAATCCGCGTTTCAAATAGGCGGCTGATACGAGTTTGTTGTGTGCTTCTTCCAGCACTATGTAAAATTTTTCTTTTGTTTCCACAACGTTAAGCAACAGAATCTGTTGAGGCTATCCAATCGAATTTTTGATTCAATCGATCCGCCTCGCTCGATGCCTTGACTGGCACTTTATTCACCTGCGCACGAGGTTGCTTGCCGGCTAGAGCTAAAAATAGATTCTCTACCGACTTGGTTCCCTGCCGGACAACCGACTCGTAAGTGCGGGATCCAATGTGAGGTGAAATAATACACCGAGGGGCTTTCAAAAGCGGGTGATCCTTTCCCGGAGGCTCTTCATCCAGAACGTCTGTTCCATAACCTCCGAGGTGCTCTGACTCGAGGGATTCTGCAACTGCGGCAGTATTTACTAGCTCTCCCCGGGCGCAGTTGATTAGCAGAGCTCCCTTTTTCATCATCTTCAACCGCTCGGCATTGACTATATCCCGCGACTCATCACTGAGGAAGAGGTGCAAAGAAATAACATCCGATGACTGCATAACTTCCTCCGCCGAATCCATTCGCTGAACTCCATGGGTTAACGCAAATTCTTCATCCCAATAAGGATCAAAAGCGATTACTGGCATACCAAAAGCCCTGGCCCGTATAGTGACTTCTTTCCCAATTCTCCCCATTCCGAGTATGCCAATAGTTTTACCCATTAATTCATGACCGGTTTTCCGCGTCCATTCTCCACGACGGACTGCGGTAGTTGCTTCCGGCAAATCTTTACTCAAGCATAGCATCAAGCCAAAGGCATGTTCTGCAACGGTCGTGTGATTAACTCCCGGTGTGAATAAAATAGGAATTTCCTTCTCGGATGCATAATCAACATCAATTTTGTCCACTCCAATTCCATATTTGGAGATCACCTGCAGACGAGGCAGCGACTTATCGATAACCGCTTTAGTGATCGCGTCATCACCACATATGAAGGCATCAAAATCTCCCGCTAATTCTAGCATCCTCGCCTCCGAGAGAGGTCCCCTGTCCTTTACAACCTCAAACCCTCCAGAGTGAAGTAATTCCTGGTGGTGACCGGGTGTGTCTTGAAATGAGGTAGTCGTTAGTAAGATTCGGAGCATGGAAAACCCAACAACCCAACACGAGTAGGGTCAAGTGAAATATTGATCGTCCGTGTCGAAAATCTGCGGCCATTCGCGAAATCCGTCCTAACAGATTACGGGTCTTATTGGTAAATCAAGGAGATCGTATTCCTCTGCAGGGCATCAAAATTAGTTCACTTTAACCAGTATTGTTCGACAGAAACCAAAAAACGCCCGTACCAAAAATCAAATAATTCCGAACTACCCGAATAAATCCTTGCGCAGCCCCCCGAGGACCGAGAGCCCACCCCAGTCAGCCCCCTGCATCCCGTGGACCCTTGGAGGCCTGACTCGCCCCTCTCTCTCCGCATCAGCGTGCTCTTGCACAAAAGCCTCCGATCCCAGCACACGTCCATCGGTAAAATACCGCACCCGGCACCGCA
>Ga0222662_1000524_pt1 | contig 30384 bp, 18 predicted proteins | sample AntAcemetagen600_FD_179821 | JGI IMG/M metagenome (GOLD analysis project Ga0222662, IMG submission 179821) | Saline water microbial communities from Ace Lake, Antarctica - #600 | ecosystem: Environmental > Aquatic > Non-marine Saline and Alkaline > Saline | place: Antarctica: Ace Lake... | reverse complement strand
CGCCCGCCGAGGGGCCCACCGCCGAGGTGAAGATCACCGAGTCCGTTCCGATCAGCTCGGGCACGCGCCCCTTCCATGCCTTCGTGAACGCCTCGGACGTGAACTCCCGACCCTCTGCGGGCACGAAGTTCAGCTCCATGCTGACGATGTGGCTGCCGATGTCGGAGCCACCGCCGCCCGGGCCGCGTCGCGGCGGCCCCGAGCCCACCCGCAGGAACGAGCCGCGCATGAACTCATCGCCACCAAACTCCTCGATGGTCGCGTCGGCGGCCTTCTGGAGAAGCCGACCGGCGTTCTCGGCCCGAGATACGTCGGTGCCGTAGGGGAAGCGCACCGTGGCGCTGACGATGTCGCCCTCGAGCTGCGGGAAGAAGGAGAACGCCACCTTGCCGCTGCCCACGAGGCTGAACGCGAAGATCAGGGTGGCGAGGCCCCAGGCCACCGCGGCGTAGCGCCACTGGATCGCGAAGCGAACGGAGGGTTGGTAGACGTGCTCGATGAACCACTCGAGGCTGCCGGAGACCTTCTTCTGCGCCGCGTCAAAGGGCTTGAGCCACCACGGAACCTCAGTGCCGATGTGCGCCAGGTGGGCCGGAAGGATGAAGAACGACTCGAGCAGGCTGAAGAACAGCACGCTGATCACCACCATCGGGATGATGCCGAAGATCTTGCCGAACACGCCGGGGATGACGAGCAGCGGGAAGAACGCCGCGATGGTCGTCAAGATGGCGAACGACACGGGGACCGCCATCTCCTGTGCACCCAGGATGGCCGCTTGCATGCGCCCCATGCCGTCCTGCATGCGGTGAAAGCCCGCCTCGCCCACGATGATGGCGTCGTCCACGACCATGCCGAGCACGATGATGAGCGCGAACAGGCTGACCATGTTCACCGTCAGGCCCAGCCACGGCATGACCAGGAACGTGCCGAGGAAGCTGATGGGGATCCCCAGGGCCACCCAGAACGCGAGGCGCAGGTTGAGGAACAGCGCGAGCACGATGAGCACGAGCACCAGTCCCTGCGCTGCGTTGCGGACCAGCAGGTCGATGCGGCCTTTGAGCAGCTCGCTGTCGTCGTTCCACACCGCCAGAGTCACGTTGGCGGGCACGTCGGCGCGAAACTCGTCGAGGAAGTCGCGCACCGCCTTGCTGACCTGCTGGGGCGACTCGTTGCCTACCCGGTAGGCGGTCACGCGGACCGCGGGGCGCCCGTTGAAGAAGCTGGCCTCGTCGGTCTCGGTGTAGCCGTCGGTGACCGTGGCGACGTCCCCGAGCTTGACGGACGCGCCGGACGTGGTGGACCGCAGGATGAGGTCGCCGAACTCGGTCCCCGACTCCCGCCGGTCGCTCAGCCGCACGAGGATCTCCCCACCGTCGGTCTTGATCCCGCCGCCCGGGAGCTCGAGCGAGGCGAGCTTCACCTGATTGGCGACGTCCTGCAGGGTCAGGTCGAACTCCTCGAGCTTCTCTCGGGACACCTCGATGGAGATCTCCAGGGCCGGCACGCCCTCGACATCCACCTGGGTGACCTTGCTGTCGGCGAGCAGATCCTGGCGGGCACGCTCCGCGAGCTCCTGCAGCACCGACAGGTCCTGGTCCCCGGCGATGACCAGGGAGATCACGCGCTGACGGGTGGCGGCGATGGCGACCTGGGGGTCTTCCGCCTCCACCGGGAACGAGCGGATCCGGTCCACCTCGGACTTGACGTCGGCGAGCACCCGGTTGGGGTCCGCGTCGATGAGCAGCTCGATGGCGACGGTGCCGGCGCCCTCGGATGCGCTGCCCGTGACCCGCTTGACGCCGTCGATGCCGCGCACGGCCTCCTCGACCGCGAGCACGATGCCCTGCTCGACCTCCTCGGGGCTGGCGCCGGGGTACGGCACGCTGACGCGAACCAGATCCAGAGCGAAGGATGGAAAGACCTCCTGTTTGATGGTGCGCAGCCCCAGCGCGCCGCCGAGCAAGATGATGAACATCATCAGGTTGGCGGCGACCGAGTTGCGCGCCATCCAGGCCAGTGGGCCCTTCAAGGCATACGGGTCAAGCCCGCTGGGGTCGAGGTCGTGGGGGTCGGACATCTCAGCCCTCCGATCCGTCGTCAGCGCGCGGCACGGGACGCACGGCGGCCCCTTCGATGGGCAGCGAAGGCGGCGTTGTCAGCACGCGCGCGCCGGGCTCGATGCCGCGGGTGATGAACGCTTGCTGGGCGTCCTGCCAGGCGATGGCGACCGTCTTGCGCACGAGCTTGTCCTCGCTGCTGACCGTCCAGACCGCGTCGCCGCCCACAATCGCGCTGCGCGGCACCGCGATGGCGCCGTCGATCGCGATGCCTTCGATGAGCACACTGACGAACGCCCCGGGGAGCAGGGGCAGGCCGTCGCCGGCGAGGGGCTTGTCGATGCCGACAAAGATGTCGGCGGTGCGAGTCTGGGCGTCGAGCTGCCCCGCCAGGCCGACCACCTTGCCTGTGCGCTCGATGGCGGGACCCGAGCCCAGATCCTGGACCACGCGCACGGGCGAACCGACCTTGCCGTTCACGCCGGGGATGGCGATCTGGGTGAGCTTGTCCACGGGCACCGAGACCTTGACCCGGAATCGGTCCGTGCCGACCAGGGTCACCACGCTCGCTCCGGGCGCCAGCAGCTGACCCTTCTCCACCGTCTCGCTCAAGACCATCGCGTTGAACGGCGCCCTCAAGGTCGCGCGCTCCAGGTTGAGCTGGGCTCGGGTGAGACCCGCCTTCGCGGACTCCACGTTGCGCTGGGCGGATTCCAACTGCGGCTTGCGCAGGGCGAGCGGCGAGGCGGCGGGGTCTTTGCCGCCACCGAGCAGCTCCCACTCGCGCAGGGCGGTCCCCTGGCGCTGGGTCTCGAGCTCAAACTCCACTTCGGCCTGTCGTACTCGGGCCTGCTCCTGGGCGACGCCCACCTCGTAGTCCCGCGGATCGACGCGCAGCAGCGACGCCCCCGACGAGAAGCGCCCGCCCGGGTCCAGCCCCGCGGCCACCCACACGACCTCGCCAGACACGAGCGCCGAGAGCGAGACCTGCTTGTCCCCCTCCACGACCCCGGTGCCGGTGATCTGCGCGGCTGGCGAGCCGGCGGTGACCTGCACGAACTCGACCGCGCTCACCTTCGCTTCGGCGGGGGCCTTCTCGGCCTTCTTCTTGCTGGCCATCATGGTCCTCGCGCCGCCCACGCCCAGGGCGATCAGGACGATGGGGACGATGGCTTTGGCGATCGTAGATGCGTTCATCGGGAGGCTCCGTCGGAGAGGCGGTCGGCCCAGGGGGCGCCGAGGGCGGTGTGCAGGTCGATGCGGTCGCCAAGCAGGTCGCGCTGTGCCTGGAGGTGATTGAGTTCGGATGCCTGCAGCGACGCGAGGTTGCTGAGCACCGAGAGGTAGTTGGCGAGACCGGAGGCGTACTGCTGGGTGGACTCCTGGTACGCGACCCGGGCGGCTTGCAGTTGGGTCCCGATGGCGGCGAGGCGCGCCGCGTCCGTCTCTTCGCGGGCGAGCGCCTGCTCGACCTCGGACTGGGCCTGCAGAATGCCGCTGGACAGCGCAAAGGCGGCTGCGTCCTGGGCAGCGTTGGCCTGCTGGACCTGCCCCCATCGCCGGCCCCCGTTGAACAGCGGGACCTGCATGGAGACCCCGCCGCCCCAGTTGTCCGTGGAGTCCCACTCACCGAACCAGCGATAGGTCCAGCCGACGTTGCCGTTGAGGCGGAAGGTGGGAAGGAAGCCGAGAATGGCGGAGTCCTTGCGGGCCTTCGCGCCCTGGTACCGGGCGTTGAGGGCGCCCAGGTCGGGCCGCAGCTCCAGCAGATCCCGGGGGGTGCCGACGCCGGGCTTCGGTGGCAGGGCGGGCAGGCTCGCGGGGGCGGCGAGCTCAGAGGAGATCGTACTCGGGCTGCGCGCCAGGAGCAGGGCGAGCTGCTGCTCGCGCAGCCTCACGAGCTGCTGGGCCTGGGGGAGCAGCGATCGGGTGTTCGCCAGCTGCTGCTGCTGCTGGAGCACATCGAGCCCTGACGCCTCGCCGCCCTCGAACCGATTGCGGGTCAGCTCGAGCAGGTTCTCGTTGGTGACGATCTGCCGCTCGATGACCGCGATGCGGGCCTTGGCGTTGCGCACGTCCATCCAGCTCGACACCAGCTGGGCGACGAGCTGCCGGGCCACACCGTCCCGGTCGTCCACCGCGGCGGCGGCGTCCATCTGCGCGGCGCGAAACGCCAGAGCGGTGGAGCCGATGTCGATGTTCCACCCGAAGTTGAACATCGCCGTGCCATTCCAGATGACGGCGGGGTCTTCTTCGTCGGGATCCGGCTCGGGCTGCCCGGGCAGATTGCCGAGAGCGTCGAACAACGCGACGAGGGCCGGCGGCGTCTGAAATGCCTGGTTGGCGGTGGGGCTGGCGTTGAGCCCCACGTCAAACGACGCGCTGGGCACCAACGGAGAGAACTGCTGCAGCGAGACGCCGCGCGCCTGCTGGACCCGAGCCTGCGCGGTGGCGATGTCGAAGTTGGACTCGATCGCCTCGGTCACCAGCGCGTTGAGTGCGTCGTCGCCAAAGCCCTCCCACCAGGCGTCGGGCGCGTCGGCGGTGATCTCGGTGCCGGACGAGTAGCGGGCGCTCGCCTCGGGGAGCACCGGTTTGGCGCGAGGAGCGGCCAGGGCGGGGCTCGCGAAGACGAGCAGCGCGCCGGCGGCCGCGAGGGTGCGGGTCAGCATCATGGGGAAGCCTCGATGGGGGCGGGCGCGAGGCCCAGCCAGAGAGAGTCGACGACCGCGTCCACGTGCGACGCGATGTCGGCCTCGGTCAGCGGGAGTCCGGTCAAGGAAGAGAAGAAGGCGCGCACGTGCAGGGCGCCCATCCAGGTCAGGGCGAGGTGCGCGGGCTCGGCGCGGCGCACGAGGCCAGCGTCCATGCCCCGGGCCAGCCAGGCCGCGACGGCGCGCTGGGCGATGATGGGGGGCGGGATCTCGTGCTCTTCGAGCAGCACCTTGGGCTGAATCCCGCAGGTGCTGAGCACCATCATCGCCGGCACCATCCCCACCAGGAACCGCAGCATCTCCAGCGACAGTTCGCGAAGCTGGGGCTCGATGGGGCGGCTTACATCGGGGCCAGCGTGCACTGCGGGAACCCACGGTGGCTCGGCCGGCGGGCGAAGCGCCGCCATCATCAGGTCCTGCTTCGTACCGAAGCGCTTGAACAAGGCAGCCTGAGAGACCCCGATGCGCCGGGCGATGATGGACGTGGACGCGCTCGCGCCCTGGGAGAGGAACACCTCACGAGCGGCGGCCAGGATCTCGGCGTCGGAGACTGTGCGAGGTCGTGCCATGAGTGCTCCTGGGTCGAAGAGTGAGTTAGTTAGTGTTCAGACACTATCTAACTCGGACGACACCAAGGAGGCAACCACCGAGGGCGCTTTGCTCGGTAAAGAAGCGTGAAGGGCGGATCGGGCATTCCCGAACGGGGAGTTCCCAGTTCGGGGATGTCCGAGGCGTCCGAGGTCAAGGAGACCTAGGGGCCGCGCGGAGGCGTACTCATGTACGCCGCACAAGCAGGCCCCGACGGTCGACGCAGAGATCGGGCGCCTCGGGCATTCCCGAACGGGAACTACGGCTCGGGGAAGCAGGCCAGCCCAGCAAAGTTGCTGCTGAGACTAAAGACGTCGGTCTGGGCGCCGGTGATCCGGTCGTAGACGACCAGGTCCCGCTGGCCATCGAGCAACACCATCCGATTGCCCGGCGCGGAGTCGAGCCCGTAGATCAGACCGAAGTCGTCGAGCACCAGGGGCTCCAACACGGTGCCGTCCGTGAGCCAGCGGCTCACCACATCGGTCTGCTGCTGGGCGGTGTAGATGACCTGGGTGTCCGCGGCGATCCGATCCGCCGACGGGCGCACCGGCCAGGTCGTGCCTGACCCGCCATTCAGCATCTCGCTCAAGCGCGGAAACCACTTCAGGTCCGAACCAGAGCCGTCGGGCAGGATGACGAACCCGCCGGCCGCAGAGGTCAGCGAATCGCAACCCAGAGACGGGATCGCCGTAGTCACGACGCTCCCGGTGGACAGGTCCACCTGGTGGACTCCCCCTCCCGCATCGCACCACGCCAGCGTCGTTCCTTGGAGCCCCAGGGACCCCACGTTGAGCACCGAGGCGGCCACCGGCGCATCCACCGGGGCGCACGTCGCGCCGTCGTCGAGGCCGATGAACGTGACGCCAGAGCCGGGGCCCGGATGATCGCGCAGCGTGACGCACCACCCGGTCTGGCTGACCACCGGGCCGCACTCGCTGTCTCCGCCATCCACGGGCGGCAGCGGCGCTTCGAAGCCTGCGCCCCCGTTGGGACGCACGTCGTTGGTGCTCAGGCCGAGGCTGTCCAGGCCACCCAACGTGCCTTCGCTACCCAGCACGCCATCCGGCACATCGCCGAGATCAAAGCCCAGCGCCTCGAGATCGGGTCTCCCTCCGCGGTCCGCGGGGAACGTCACCAAGACCGCGTCGCAGCCGGCGACAGCAAGGGAGGCGAGGACCAGCAGTGAGAGGTGTGCGCGCATGGAGGGGATTTGGCCGTGTCTACGGTCCCAAAGGATCCCGCCCCAGGTCAAGTGATTGTCGCGAAGTCGCCCAAGGAGATGCAAACGCACCCTGGCAGCGCGCGGTTTGATCAATCCCTCCCCCCTTGATCGACCCGGGGGGGTGAACGCACGGTAGGGGTATGGCGCGCCCCCTCCTCCTCGCCGCACTCGTCGTCGTCCTGCTGACCGGATGCGCCCAGAACCACGGCCGGGCAAGCGATCGCATCTTGGGCATCATCGTCTTGCAGGGGACCGAGCAGCCCATCGCCGGGGCGACTCTCAGCCTCACCCCCATCGCTCCCATGATCCACAGGGCGCGCCCCGATCCCGCTGCGGACCCTCACGCGATCACCCACGAGATGCGCAGCGGAGACCTGGGCGCGTTCGCGTTCGACGGCCTCACCGCACCCGACGGGAGCCGCCGGCCCTTGCTCCGGGGGTGGGAGTACGAGCTCCGCGCCGACGCGGCCGGGTTCTTCTCGACGACCGAGCGCGTGGACTTCGAAGGCGGCGAGGAGGCCGTCGTGTTGCAGATCGAGATCATCGACGATGAGCTCGTGCACGGGGACGGAGGCCTGTTCATCGGCGAGGCGCCGCCCGGTCGCGTTGATGACATGAAGGGCACGCTCATCAAGGAAGTCCTGCGGCGCCTCGGCCGCGAAGAGCCACCAGGGCAGCCGCTGCCCTGAACCAGGACGCGTCGAACGAGGGAACGAAGCTGGCGCCGCCCGGTCCTACCCTTCATGCGCGCCCTCGCCTTGTTCCTCCTCTTCGTGCTCCCCGTCACCCAGGCCCACGCCGATCCCGGGTACGCCGGCCTCGACGGCGATCCCGACGCCCCGGTGCGGTCCCTGCACGACGCCGAACCCACTCCCCAGGGGTTCACCCGTCTTCCTGCACCGGACGGCTCCCTCGCCGCCTGGCTGCGGGCGCTGCCGGTGCGCACCGACCGAGCCGCGGTCTACACCTACGACGGCCGCGCGCTGGACGCACCCTCCGCCCACGTCGTGGCGATGGACGTGGGGAGCCGGGACTTGCAGCAGTGCGCGGACTCCGCGATCCGATTGCTGAGCGAGTACGCGTGGGCCAGCGGACGAGCGGACGAGCTGGGCTGGAGCTTTACCAGCGGGGACCGCACGCGCTGGGCAGACTGGCTGGACGGCGAGCGATTCACCATCGGGCGCACCGTGCAGCGAGGCCAGGGGGCGCCGCGCGCCAACACGCACCGCACGTTCCGGTCCTGGTTGGAGCTCGTCTTCACCTACGCCGGCACCCGTTCGCTGGCGCTCGAGGGTGAGGCGGTCGGAGCACGGCCCATCGTCGCTGGTGACGTGTTCGTGTCGGCGGGCAGCCCCGGCCACGCGGTGCTCGTCCTGGACGTGGCCGAACACCCCGACGGGCGCCGCGCAGCGCTGCTGGGCCAGGGATTCATGCCCGCGCAAGAGTTCCACGTGCTGCGCAGCCGCCGCGCAGCGTCGCCGGTGATCGATGGGGTGTGGTTTGTCCTGCCCACGGAGGGGGAGCTGCTCGACACGCCGTCCTGGGCCCCGTTTGCGGCCGCCGACGCGCGGCGCATGGCGTCACCCAAGGAGCCCGTATCCGCACCGTGATCCCGACGCTCAGGGCACGCGGTTCGGCACGTACTCCATTGGCTCGTTGCGCCACCGCCAGCGTCCACCGGAGCGCACGCCATCCATGAACGCGTCCTCGAGCGGGCGACTCCACTGGCTCCAGTCGTGAGCGTCTCGGTCGATGTCTCCGAAGCGATAGCCCACCGCGCGCCCCACGCCGCGCACCACCTCGAGCTCAGCCTCGGGCGGTAGCTCCCCAAAGAACGCCTCGAAGTCAGCGCACAGCCCGTTCGGCGAGGACGGCGGGGTGGGGCTCTCCCACTCGCAGGTGCGGATGCCCACCAGCGGGCACAGCGGCCTCGTGCCCCACTTCGTCTCCCGACAGAACAACCCCACGGCGTCCTCCAACGGCATCGGCGTGCCGTAGTCCCACAGCGCGTCCAGCACTCCCTGAAAGAACCAACGCGCGTCTTCCTCGTCGAGGTTCTCGCCCACTCCGAACGCCCGCAGCACGGTGATGCCGATGTCCTCGTTCTCCATGACCACCGCCTGAGCCCCGAACAGCAGCCCCATCCCATGGGCGATGAACGCCTGGTCCGCGACGGAGACCGGCTCACCGCAAACCTCTCCGGCCTGGGCCACGAGCCAGCGCAGCTCGTCGTCTGACTCGGTGTAGTCGTGCATCAAGCACGTCATGTCGCACCAGTTGAACGTCGCCCAGGAGCGCAGGTGATTCGCTCGGGAGATGGGGTCGGTCACGCCGCAGACCTGGTGCGCCTCCTTCGGCGGCCCTCGGCCATCCACGTAGTTGAGGAAGTAGCGAAACGCCTGGTGATGGGCGAAGGCTGAGGATGGAGCGCCCCCTACGGCCACATCCCGGACCGACAGCGCGGCGCCGCTCACCACCAGCGCCGCCAGCAGCCCCCCACTGAGCCACCGCGCCGCGCCGCCTCCTGCGAGCCCGCCGCCGATCCCAGCCGACAACACCGCGACCAGCAGCAGCCAAGACGGGATGAGGTAGCGCACGTTGGTCGGCGTGGGGGGCTCGATGGCTTCCTGCCAGAAGCTCTCCGGCGCCTCCTCGACCCGCATCGACGTGAGCAGGTACAACGCCAGATAGACGCCACAGGCGAACAGCACGAGCAGCGCGGAGCGGTCGATGCGCCCCGCCGCCACCCCCCAGCCGAACAGCGGGATCCCCAACACCAGGCCCAGAACCCACACCACGCCTGCGGCATCGCGAGCGTTGTGCCACTCCTCCACAGGTTGGCCCGTCACCAGCGAGCGCGGCTGCAGCCAGAACAGCCGGATGTGGTTGATCCCCAGGAACTCGGACGTCTTGCCCAGCAGCCGCGCCGCCGCGGACTCGCTCTCTTCGCACAGCCCGTGCTCGATCTCGTATCCCGTGCAGCCCTCCATCTCCACGATGGGGTTCACCAGCCGCTGCACGAAGTGGTCGTCGGCGGCGCCGCGGGTCCTACTGGCCTTGTGCAGCGCGTAGGTGCCCACCAGCGCCGCGGCGAACAACGCCATGCCCGCGACGCCGGCCTGCACCCGCCGATTCTTGCTGCCCGCGACGAGCTGCCGGGCCACCGAGCCGACGCGCGCCGGCGGCCACAGGGCCACGAGCACGCACGGTCCCGCCACCACCACGCTGCGGGTGTACCAGGTGCCCACCCCGACCACCGCGCCCGCCAGGAACGCCCAGCGCAGCGCGCGCCGGCCCTCGGCCTCCCGCGCGAGCAAGGACAGCGCCAGCGAAGCGAGGATGATCCCTGCGACCGGAGGGTGACCGCCCGAGAGCGCCATGAGCCCGTCCTTGACGAGGAACGGGGCCAGAGCGAGCAGCGCGCTCCACACCCACACCGCCGACCAGCCCACCAGCCGCTGCAGCACGAAGCCGCCGGCCGCCGCCGTCACCGCGACCCAGAACAGCCCCACAAACCCCCACGCCATCGTGTGGTCGCCGAACAGCCACAGGCCGGGGATCGCGAGCAGACCATCCACGATCTGCGAGCCCTGGTGCAGGTTCAGGTGGTAGTGCGGCAGGAAGCCGATGCGCCCATGCACCCACTCCCGGGCCGCCGTGAACGCGAGCGAGGTCTCGGGGTCAAACGCGTGGGAGCTGTGCCCGCGGTACCGCAGGAACGTGCCCAGCACGGGCAGCAGAACGACCATCAGCCACGGGAGCGCGGCGCGAGCTTTGGGGTTGGCCATCGCCGTCAAGGGTACCCGGGGGCCAAGGGGGGCGAAGGCCACTGCAGGGTCGGGCCGAGCACGCGAGGAGGGCCGACACAGTCGTTGGTCTGCAAGTCCTCGGCGACGTCCGGCGCGAGCACCCCGCCGCAGTTCTGGGTGTACAGCTCCAGCTGGCCGACCCCATCAAACGTGCTGCCGGACACCGTGCCCGTGGCTCCGTCCATGAGGATGGCGTCGTTGGGGAGCTGCCGGAACGTCACGTCGAAGATGAACAAGCCTGGGCCCGCTGCGCCTTGCCAGAAGCCCGTCCCCTCGGTGGCCAGCACGCCCGGCGCCGCCGACAGGAGGCCCACAGAGTCGATGATCGCGCCCGCCAGCCGGAAGGCGCCCGCGCCGCGCACCGCCACCCCCGCGTGGGGCATGTCGAGGACCGAGGTGTCGTCGAGCTGAAGTCGGGTCCCGCCCGCGCCTCCCCCTGCGCCGAGCGCGCCGACGCCGCCCTGCAAGGTCGGGTGGGTCCGCGTGCTGGTGAGCTGCCCTCCCTCCAGCCGCAGATCGCCGTCGTCCGACACCCACGCCGCCGCAAACGTCGCGTCGGTCACGCGGCAGCTCAGGCAGGTGGCGGTCGCGCCTCGGGCCACCACGAACCCCGGGCCGGTGGCGCCGGAGACCAGCAGGTCGTCGCCCTCCAGATCCGCGCCGTCGCTCACCAGCACGGCGATCCCCGGGGAGCCATCCGGCGCATCGCCCCCCGTGGACAGCACGTCGGTGTCCCGCAGCCGCACCGCGCTGCCAAGCCCCGCGATGTGCACGGCGACGCCGTATCCGCCTTCTACGCTCAGCCCCTCGGCGACCAGCCCCGCGCCGTCCTCGACGCTCACCAGCGGCCCCGCATCGCCGGTCCCCGTCGCGGAGCTCGCGCGCAGGTCCACCAGGGTGTTTGGGCCGAGGGCGGCCAGGCCGCGCCCCGAGGGAGCCACCAGCTGTGACCGCTCCAGCACCAGCGAGCCTCCGCTGCGGGCCACGGTCGTGATGGTACCTCCCTCCATGCGGCCGTCGGTGAACACCAGCGAGCCTCCGTTGACGATCTGCACGCCGATCTCGGGCTGCCTCTCGATCACGGAGTCCCGCAGCGTCAGGGCGCCGCCGGTTACGTGAATCCCCCGCCCATAGGTGCCGTCGTCCTGGGCCAGCATCGGCGCGAGCTCCAGGCGCTCGATCTCCGCCGAGCTCCCGTTCATCACCTCCAGCCCTATCCCGATCACGCCGCGCACCTCGATCCCCTGACCCACCAGGGTCGCGGTCTGCTCCACCCCGATGCCGCGGGCGGGGCTCACGTCGTTCGTCGGCGAGATGTTCTGGATGCGCGACTCCGCCAGATCCACCAGCACGCCCTGCCCCGTGGCCAGCACCCCGTAGCCGCCGTTCCCGTCGATGACGAGATCGTTCCCGCGCAACACCAGCCCTGGAGCGCCCGGCACCTCGCCAGCGATGACGCCGGGGCGCCCGCCGGTGATCGTCAGCGACCGCACCACCACCGAGCTCGCGAAGATCGCCAGCGTGGGGGCAGCGAGCCCCTCGCCATCCACGATGGCCAGCTCCGTGCAACGCCCGATGAGCTCCAGGCCATCGTGAGCGCGGCTGAATGACAGGTGGTCGAGGTACCGCCCCGCGCCGATGAGCACTCGCCCGCCGGGGGCAGCCACCGCAGCTTCGAGCGCGCTGCTGAGTCGGGGGAACGGAGCCTCCGCGCTGCCGTCGCCGGGGGCCTCGGCGCTCGCGAGCACGTGGTACGTGGGCTCCGTCGGGTGCGGCTCGTGGCTCCCCCAGGCGCCCGTCCCGCAGGCCTGTGGCACGCACGCATCGGCGTCATCGCGAAGCTCGCCAGGGCCGCAGGTCGGCGGGTCGGGCGGCGTCTCGGGGCATCCCGTCAGCGCGAGCAGGACCGCGAGTCGCGTCAGGGAGGAGGCCGTCATAGTCGTTGCAGGAAGCTCTCCTCCAGCGAGCGGCCGCGCTGACAGGCGCGGATGGCGATGGCGTGCTCGGCGAGCACTCGGGCGATCACGACCGCGCTGGCGTCCAGATCATCGCCGGGTGGGGTGCCCTGATGCAACACAGCTCCGTCCGCGTTCGGCTCCACCCGCAGGGTGTGCTCGCTCAGCGCCAGCCGCAGCGCGCGCAACGCCGGCGACTCCTCGGTCAGCCCCGGACCCACCGTCCAGCCCACGTGCACGCCGCGCCCCGTCACCTCGGCCACAGTGCCCTGCTGCACCAGCTTGCCCTTCTCCAGCAGGATCACCCAGTCGCAGATGCGCTCCAACTCGACGAGGTTGTGGGACGACACCACCAGGGTCCCCCGGCCGCGGCGCCCCACGAGCACCTCACGCAGGGAGTGGGCCTGCACCGGGTCGAGGCCCGCCATCGGCTCGTCCAGGAGCACCAACTCCGGCTCGGCCAGCAGGGCGGACGCAGCGCTGAGGCGGCGGCGCATGCCGTGGGACAGCGAGGCGATGCGGTGGTCAGCTCGGTCCCCCAGGTTCACCTCCGCCAGCGTGCGGTCCGCTGCCGCCTTGCCCGCTTTGTCCGAGAGCCCTTGCAGCGCGGCCATGTAGCGCAGGAACTCGCGGCAGGTGAGGCGCTCGTCCAGGGCGGCGTCTTGGGGCAGCACGCCCAGGCGACCCCGCAGCCTCCGGGGGTCAAACGGGCCGGTGCCGAGGATGTCCACGGTGCCCGCCTCAGGCGGCAGGAAGCCGCAGATCACCGAGTAGAGCGTGGTCTTCCCCGCGCCGTTGGGTCCGACGAGCCCGCAGATCGCGCCCTTGGGCACGTGGCACGTGAGGTCGTCCAGGGCCCACGGGGACTTGCGGCCGTACCGCTTGCGCAGGCCATCGACCCGCAGGGCCGCCTGGGCGGGATCATGCAGGTCGCTCACAGGTTCCTCCGGGCGAAGAGCGGGAAGCCGAGCAGGGCAAACACCAACCCCAGGCCGAGCAGGATGCCAGCGGACATCAGCCAGTCGCTGCCGGGGCCCCACAGCGCCGTCATGTACGTCTGAGGGAGCAGCGGATCGAGCAGGTCCGCGACCCAGGGCGCGTGCTCGTCGATCCAGTCGGTCTCGAACACGCCCATGGCGATCCAGGTCAGCGTGGTGGCGCCCAGCGCCGCGATGCGCGCGAAGTTGGTGTTGCCGCTGAGCTGCGAGCAGGCGACCCCGAGACCCAGGAACGGCAGCGACCAGGCGATGAGCTTCGGCGTCATGACCGCCAGCACCACCGCCGACTCCCAGGCCGGCTGCTGCACCATGAAGAACGTGCCGACGATGAGCGGCCCCACGATGGAGAGCGCGGTGGCCACCGCGATGAGCGCGCCCTGCCCCATCCAGCGGCCCAGCACGAGCTCGATGCGCCCGGTGCGCACCAGTTCGAACCGCAGAGAGCGGTCCTTGATGCCCGGGGCGATGACCTCGGCGCCGATGACCGCAGCGAGGAAGGGCAGCGCTCCCAGCGCCATCCAGAAGTGGGCGATGGTGAGCACCGGCAGGTGCAGGGCCCAGTCGGCGAGCTCGGGGTTGGGGAGCAGGGCCTCCACGATGGACTGAAGCTCCTCGCGGCCGCGCAGGGTGTCCATCATCGCGCCCGGCGTGTCGGTGACCGGGACCCGGAGCAGCTCCGCTGCGTTCTTCTCGAGCTCGCGCACGATCCCGCGGAAGATCCACGCCACGCCGGCCGAGGCGAGCAGGTACACCGCGCTCAGGAACACCACGGTGCGGGTGCGCACGGCGCGAACCACATGAAAGCGGGCGACCTGCAGCGCGTCGCGCAGCGAGGTGAGGAACGCATTCACTCGGTGGCGCCCAGGCCCTCGAGCACCGAGACGAGCTCGGGGTCTACGTAGGAGAACGGGTCCAGCGAGCCGTCTTGCAGGGCGGCGAGCTGGTCGGGATCGAGGGCGCCGCGCATGGACTCTTCGGCGATGATCATGGTGTCCAGGGCATCGGCGGCGAACGACATGGCGTCCTGCCGGGTGGGCTCCTCGCCGTTGTTGATCATCTCGGTGAGCTCCGAGGCGAGGCCCATGAGCGAACTGTTCATGTCATTGACCGCGCCGTCGATGGCCTCCAGCTGCGTCTCGTCAGGGTCGGCGTCCTCCACGAGAGATGCCCGCGCCTGTGCCCGCCGCAGCTCCAGCGCCGTGCGCGCGAGCTCGAGCTGCTCCGAGTCGATGCCCTCGCTCAGGTCCTGAGCCAGGTCTCCCAGGGCTTCGTCTTCGCCGGCGTTGATCTCCTCGACCAGCGCGGCGGCTTCGGGGTTCTCTTCCGCGATGACGTCGGGCGATCGGTCGCCCAGCGCGTTGCGCGCCGCGGAGCGGCGGCTGCCAGCGGCCATGAGCGCAGCGAGGTCCGAGCCGACCGACGAGGTGCAGTCCCCACCCGAGCTCATGGTCGCGACCTTGGCTTCCAGAGCGCGCAGGTCGGAGCGGGGACCGAGCCCGCCCAGGACGAGCCCGAGGATGAGGGCGACGGCGGCGATGGCGATCTGCTTCATGGAGTCTCCTGGGACGCGGGTGCCGTAGCTGTACGGCGGCGTCGACAAAAGTACTGCACAGCGAGCAATCTATTCACATCGTGTAGAGCGCCAGCCGCCGCTTGAAGGCGTCGATGCCGCCCTCCATCTTGTCCAGATACTCCCGCCGCAGACTGTCCTCGTGCAGGTCTCCAGCCACGACGAGCTCCATGCGGGTCTTGCTGCTCCTGCCGTCGCGAACCTCGGTCATGACGAACACCTTCTCCGCGTCGAAGGCCGCCGGGACGCTCGGGCTGCCCGTGCTCCACACGATCTGTCGGTACTTGCACCCTGGCCGCCGCAACACGCGCTCAAAGAGCTCTGCGGAGTTGAAGATCTCGTCGGGCTGCACCACCAGCAACGGGCCGGGACGGGGCACTTCGGTGGGCATCAGGGCCGCGGCGAGCTGGGCGATGGTCTTCTCCTCGACCTGCTCTCTGCGGCCGCCGTGGGCCAGCACGTCCGGGGGGGGCCACACATCCGTCGCCTCGCAGAGGCTCTCGAGCGCGCTCGCGTCCCCGTGCTCTGTCCAGACCCCGCCGATCAACTCGTGCACCGTGGCGGTCGCATCCGACGGCTCGATGTGCGCTCCGGTGCGCACGCCGCAGAACTGCCGGTCGCCGTCACTCCAGAACAACCACGTCGTGCGCGGCAACCACCAACTAGGAGTCCCTGGAGTGAAGCTCAGCTTCCCCATGGCCCAGCCGATCAGCCGCACGAACGTGGACTTGCCCCCATCGCCGACGACGCAGTTGAGGTAGGGGTTGAGTCGGACTTGGAGCCGCAGCTTGCGACGGCTCGCGACCGACTTCGACAGCCCGCCCGCGTGCCCACCGTCCACCACCAGCCCCAAGATGGCGGGGCGCTCCGCCTGCCAGTGCACGAGCCGCGTGCGCTCCTCCTTGGGGATGGTCCAGGCGGTCTTCTGGCCGCGAGCGGAGTAGTTGTAGGTGTCCTCGGTGGGGTGCTCGACGACCCGCGACGGGCCCGACATCAGCGCCAGCCGCAGGGCTCGGAAGATCTCCGTTGGGTTGTCCCGGGGGCGCAGGTCCGCCTTGATCCAGGTGAAACGCTCGCCCAGGTCGTGCCCGGTGGGCTTGACCTCCAGCCGGCAGTCGTGAGCATCACTGCCCTTGGTCAGCGCGAGCTGCTTGCCCTTGAGGGCGCCCTTGGCGCTCTCCTCGATGTATCGAAGCGACTTCGCGGCGTTCATCCCTCTCCGCTTTGCGTCCATCAGCAACGAGCCGCCGATGGTCTCCAAGGCGATGAGCCCTGGATGGGAGAGGACCTTGTCGCGGGCGATGCCGCTGGGAAACAGCCGCAGCAGGCCCTTGAAATCGTTGTTGCAGTGGGCGGGGATGACGACGCCGCCCTGCTGCGAGACCCGCTCGATGGTGGTCTGCACCGAGGTGGAGGCAGCCGCGTAGAACCCGCGACCCCAGTGATGATCCGGGATCCCCATGGAGCGAAGCACCGTCGCGATGCGGCTCTCGACCAGGAACTCCGGCGGGTAGATGGAGAGGCAGTGCACGTTGTTGACCGTGATCTCGGTGCCGGGGAGCAGCGTGATCGGCCGCATCGGATTGCCGATGTCGGTCCAGTGATTCTCGCGGTCGATGGCGTGCTGGAGTCGGGCTGCGGCGCCTTTGAGCGGGGCTGGCTTGTCCCCTCGATGGTTGCTGGTCGTCTTTGCGTCGGCGTTGCCGCCTACCTCTCCTCCACCCAACGCGACCTGCCCCTTCCGCGCGAACTTGATCAGCACTTCGCGCACGGCATTGGGGTCGCCACCATTTCCGGACAGGGTGCCGGTGAAGCGCGCGTTGACTCGGGACGCCCTGCCGTACCAGGTCCCCAACTCAGGAACGCGCATGGCGATGTAGCCAGGGTGGTTGTGGTCCGTCAGTGCGACGATCTCGAGCTCTTCGAGGTGAAGGCGGACGACGTAGGTCACCGGCCAGATGGATGCGAGCAGCAAGGCGACGAGATCAACGCGGGCGCGCTTCAGCAGGTCGTCGGGGGCCACCGCGAGCTCTGCACGCCAGACCTGCCCCAACCGGCGCAGGTCCTGGGCAGGCAACGGCCCGGGGTCCACGAGCATCTCGGCATCCGGCGAGAGTCCCTCGATGAGGTCGTCGCGAGCCTGCTCGTAGCCATCGATGATGCCCTTGAGGGGGTCGCCATCGACCAGAGCGCCGCGCAGCTCTCCGGCTGCCAGGCGCTGGATCACCTCGGTGAGCTCGACGCGCCGCCTCGCAGTGGTGACCTTGGCCGTCGCCGGGGTATCCAGGCCGCGAGGCAAGCCCCGCTTCCAGTAGTCACAGCACTCGGACGCCGGTCCGTGGGTGTGCAGGTCCATGCGGCAAAAGTGCGCGCCCTCCCAGTAGTTGGTCAGGGCGGTGTGTAGGTCGGAGACGGTCTCAACAGTCATCAGCGTGCAACGCTCCCCATCCGGCCCCCAGTCGTGGAGCGGGTTTCGGCCGACGGCGACTCTACATGCTTCCTTCCTTGGGATTCCTGCGACCCTGTCGCCAAGGCGAAGAGCCCCTCGGAGCACAGGGCTCCGAGGGGCTCTTCGGTTTCCTCCACGCCCCTCAGGAAGGGGCGCGGGCACGCTCAGTCGGAGTCGCTGTCCGAGTCGCTGTCGCTGTCGCTGTCCGAGTCGCTGTCGCTGTCGGAGTCGCTGTCGCTGTCCGAGTCGCTGTCGCTGTCGCTGTCGCTGTCGCTGTCGCTGTCGCTGTCGGAGTCGCTGTCGCTGTCCGAGTCGCTGTCGCTGTCCGAGTCGCTGTCGCTGTCGCTGTCGCTGTCGCTGTCGCTGTCCGAGTCGCTGTCGCTGTCCACACCGTTCTGGACTCCGCAGTCGCTGACTCCCAGGTCGTACAGCGCCTGCGGCCCACCGCTGTCGATCCAGTTGAGCATCACGCCGTTGGTGCAGCCGAACTTCACGAGGCCGCCCTGGTTGCCGGGCATGGACCCGAGGATGTCTGCGCAGCTGCAGCCCAGCGTGTCCTCGATCGAGATCACGTTGCCCAGGATGTTGCCCTTGGAGCCCGAGCCTGCCTCGAAGATCCCGTCGCCATCGAGATCGGCGCGGCGGTTCTTCTTGAGGTACTTGCTCGGCACTCCGGCGACTGTGTCGCTCGCCAGCGTGCCCGGGCAGGCGTCGATGTCGCCGCACACTCCGTCGCCGTCCAGATCGTTGTCGTAGTCGTCGGGGCAGGCATCGCAGAGGTCGCCGATGCCGTCGCCGTCGCAGTCCTCCTGGCCCGGGTCGGTGTCCACGGGGCACAGGTCCACGTCGCCGCAGACTCCGTCGCCGTCACCGTCGTTGTCCGCGTCGAGCGGGCAGCCGTCCTCGCAGTCGAGCAGCGCGTCGCCGTCGGTGTCGCCTTCGTCGCTGGGCACCACGCCGTCGCAGTCGTTGTCGATGGCGTCGCAGGCTTCCGGGGCGCTCGGGAACGTCGCGCTGTCCGCGTCGTCGCAGTCACCGAGGCACTCCGACAGGCCGTCGCCGTCGTCGTCGATCTCGTCACTGGGCACCACGCCGTCGCAGTCGTTGTCGTTGGCGTCGCACAGCTCCGCGCCGCCGGGCAAGACCGTGGCGTCGCTGTCGTCGCAGTCGCCGTCGGAGGAGCAGATGCCGTCGCCGTCGCCGTCGTTGCCTGCATCCGCGGGGCACACGTCGATGTCGCCGCAGATCCCGTCGCCGTCCACGTCGTTGTCGGCATCGAGCGGGCACGCATCGGCGCAGTCGAGCAGCGTATCGCCGTCGGTGTCCGACTCGTCCGCAGGAAGAGCGCCGTTGCAGTCGTTGTCCACGCCGTCGCACAGCTCCGGGGCGCCGGGCAGCGTCGTGGCTTCGCCGTCGTCGCAGTCGCCGTAGCACTCCGAGACGCCGTCGCCGTCGTCGTCGGTCTCGTCGCTCGGCACCAGCCCGTCGCAGTCGTTGTCGAGGGCGTCGCACAGCTCCAGGGCGCCGAGGTAGACGGTGTCGTCGCTGTCGTTGCAGTCCCCATCCGAGGCGCACACCCCGTCGCCGTCGGCGTCGTTGCCGGCGTCCGCGGGGCAGACGTCCACGTCGGCGCAGAGGCCGTCGCCGTCAGCGTCGTTGTCGGTATCGATTGGGCAGGTGTCCGCGCAGTCCAGCAGCGCGTCGCCGTCGCTATCGGTCTCGTCGCTCGGCACCAGCCCGTCGCAGTCGGTGTCGAGGGCGTCGCACAGCTCCGGTGCGCCGAGGTAGACGGTGTCGTCGCTGTCGTTGCAGTCGCCGTCAGAGGTGCACACCCCGTCGCCGTCGGCGTCGTTGCCGGCGTCCGCGGGGCAGACGTCCAAGTCGGCGCAGAGGCCGTCGCCATCGGCGTCGTTGGCGGCATCGAGTGGGCAGGTGTCCGCGCAGTCCAGCAGCAAGTCCCCATCGCTATCGGTCTCGTCGCTCGGCACCAGCCCGTCGCAGTCGTTGTCGAGGGCGTCGCACAGCTCCAGGGCGCCGAGGTAGACGGTGTCGTCGCTGTCGTTGCAGTCCCCATCCGAGGCGCACACCCCGTCGCCGTCGGCGTCGTTGCCGGCGTCCGCGGGGCAGACGTCCACGTCGGCGCAGAGGCCGTCGCCGTCAGCGTCGTTGTCGGTATCGATTGGGCAGGTGTCCGCGCAGTCCAGCAGCGCGTCGCCGTCGCTATCGGTCTCGTCGCTCGGCACCAGCCCGTCGCAGTCGGTGTCGAGGGCGTCGCACAGCTCCGGTGCGCCGAGGTAGACGGTGTCGTCGCTGTCGTTGCAGTCGCCGTCAGAGGTGCACACCCCGTCGCCGTCGGCGTCGTTGCCGGCGTCCGCGGGGCAGACGTCCAAGTCGGCGCAGAGGCCGTCCGCGTCAGCGTCGTTGGCCGCGTCGAGCGGGCAGCCATCGCAGCCGTCCGGCAGCGTGTCCCCGTCGGCGTCCGCGGTGTCGTCGAAGCCGGGGCAGACGTCCTCGTCATCAGGCACGCCGTCGCCGTCGGAGTCGGGATCGGCGCACTGGTTGAAGCTGATGACCCGGGGGTTCGCCTCGGACCCGGAAGGCGACACCAGCGCCACCTCGGCGATGTTCTGGTCCCCCGAGCTGACCGTCAGCACCGCCGCTGGGTTGATGTACGTGATCGGAGACCGGTCTACCTCCACACCGCTCGCGTCGTAGGCCACGAGCTCGAAGTTCCCGGACGAACCTGAGCTGAACGGCCCGACACTGACCGTGTCGGCGAGCTGGTCGAGGCTCATGAGCAAGGCCCCGTAGAGACCAAACGTGTCGTCGTAGCCGCCCGCCTGCTCGAACTGGAAGCCGCCAGAGCCGGACTCGAACGTGACGTAGGCCGAGGGGTCGACGAACCCGGGGGCGCCGTAGTCGTTCGGCTCCTCCACGGTCAGGGTCACGCCCGGCAGAGAGCTCGTCAGGTCCTGCCCGAAGTACGGGTAGGGGGGCGTGAAGTACAGCGTGTCGGCGTCGTAGGTGACGTCCGTGCAGGCCACGCAGTCGTTCGCTGCGACCAGGGGGCACGGATCGACGGACTGGCAGATCCCGTCCCCATCGGGGTCGTCGGGGCTGTCGAGCGGACATGCGTCGTCGGAGTCGCAGACGCCGTCGCCGTCGGTGTCGTTGGGGCTGTCCAACGGACACACGTCGGTCACGTCGCAGACGCCGTCGCCGTCCCCGTCGGGCTCGGTCGCGTCGTCGTAACCGGGGCAGCTGTCCAGGTTGTCGCAGACGCCGTCGCCGTCGGTGTCGCCGGACGCGTCGTTGCCGAGGCACACATCCAGGTCCTCGCAGACGCCGTCGCTGTCGGTGTCCCCGAGCGCGTTCTCTCCAAAGCACACATCCTCGAAGTCGGGGATGAGGTCGCCGTCCGCGTCGCCGCCGCAGCGGTTCCAGTCCACGTCGAGCACGTAGTAGTAGTCGTCGGCGCTGGGCACGTTGTTCGGCGTGGTGAGCAGGACGACGGTCTTGATGTCGTCCTGGGGACGAGTCAGCGACCACAGCCCGACGGACCCGCTGGTCGTCGTCGGGCTCACGAAGTCGGCGATGACCTGGCCCGCCGCGTTGTAGGCGATGCCCCGGACCGGCTGGACGGTGTCGATGTTCGCGAACGAGGTCGGCACATCGAAGTCCACGCGGAACGCGCCGCCGGACCCGAACTCGGCCGAGCCGAAGGCCCCGCTGGGAGTCGTGCCAAACGTCAGGAAGTAGGCGCCGTCGACGACGACGTAGTTGCTGCTGTTGGACGCCCAGTTCGATGGGTAGCCGTAGATCGCCGGGTTGACCGACGACACGCTCATGCCCGCCGGCTCAGCCACGGAGCTGAAGAAGAACTGGTTGCCGGCGGCGTCGGTGCCGCTGAGGCTGCCACCGGAAGCCCCGAAGTAGGTGCCGTAGTCGGGGTAGTCCTCCGAGTCGAAGAGCGGGCCGCTCACGCAGACCGTGTCGCACGCGTTGGGGATGCCGTCGCCGTCGTTGTCGATGGCGTCGTCGAAGCCGGGGCAGAGGTCTGCGTCGGCGCATACGCCGTCTCCGTCGGCGTCGTTGGCGGCGTCCAGCGGACAGACATCGAGGCAGTCGAGGGTCCCGTCGCCGTCGGAGTCCACCTCGTCGCTCGGCACGACACCATCGCAGTCGTTGTCGATGGAGTCGCACAGCTCGAGGGCGCCGAGGTAGATGAACGAATCGGTGTCGTCGCAGTCGCCAGCGCACACAGAGACCGTGTCGCCGTCGCCGTCGGCCTCATCCGCAGGCACCGCGCCGTCGCAGTCGCCATCGAGCCCGTCACAGAGCTCCGTCGCGCCGGGGAGCACGGTGGCGTCGGAGTCGTCGCAGTCGCCGTCGGACGCGCAGACGCCATCGCCGTCGCCGTCATCGACCGGATCCAGCGGGCACCCATCGCACCCGTCGGGCAGGCCGTCCCCGTCGCCATCGAGGGTGTCATCGAAGCCGGGGCAGACGTCGAGAGCATCAGGAACGCCATCCCCGTCGTCGTCGTCGTCGTCGTCTAGGGCTCCGCACTGGTCGAAGCTGATAGCCCGCGGGTTCGCGCCCGAAGCATTGGCCGAAACCAGCGCGACCTTGGCGATGTCCTGGGCGGCCGACGTGACAGTCAGCACCGTCGATGCGCTGATGTTCGTGATCGGGGTTCGATCCACCTCTACGCCGTTCACGTCGTAGGCCACGAGTTCGAAGGGCCCGCCCGAACCTCCGACGAACGGCCCGATACTCGCCGTGCCGGCGACCTGGGCAAGGCTCATGACGAATGCGCCGTAGAACCCAAACGTGATGTCGAAGCCGGAGACCTGCTCGAATCGGGCCCCGCCAATGCCGGGCAGGTGTGTGACGTAGGCCGAGGGGCTGACAAACCCGGGGGCGCCGTAGTTGCTCGGGTCCTCCACGGTCAGGGTGACGCCCGGCAGGGGCAGAGGAAGCGGGGCATCGCCGCCGTAGGTGACGTCTGTGCAGGCCGCGCAGTCGTTCGCTGCGAGCATTGGGCATGGATCGACGGACTGGCAGATGCCATCCCCATCGGGGTCGTCAGGACTGTCGAGCGGGCACGCGTCGTTGGAGTCACAGACCCCATCGCCGTCGGTGTCGTCGGCGGGGTCGAGGGGGCAGGGGTCGCTGACATCGCAGACTCCGTCACCGTCGCCGTCCGGCTCCGCCGCGTCATCGAAGCCCGGGCACCCGTCGACGTCGTCGCACACTCCGTCGCTGTCCGCGTCGCCGGAGGCGTCATCGCCCAAGCACACGTCGAGATCGTCACAGACGCCGTCCCCGTCCCCGTTGCCCGTGGCGTCGTCGCCCAGGCACTGGTCCTCGAAGTCGACGACGCCGTCGCCATCGCCGTCGGGCCCGCACCGCGTCCAGTCCACCTCGAGGACGGAGTACCCGGTTCCGGTCGGAATGAGCACGACCGAGGCGATGTCCTGTTGGGACCGCGTCACGGTCCACTCATGCACGATCGTGCCCCCCGGCCTCGCCGTGCTGACAAAGTCAGCGACGATCCCGCCCGCTGCGTTGTAGGCGAGGCCGCGGACCGGATAGATGGTGCTGAGCGTCAGGTCGGAGGTCGGGTTGGCCAGCGCCATCCGGAAGTACCCGCCGACGCCAAACGGGACGACCGAGAGGTTGTTGTTGCTGTTGGCGCCGAACGTCCCGAAGTAGACCCCTGATGCGACCACATAGTTGACGTCTGAACGCGGGGGGCCGCCGTAGAGCGCCGGGTCGTCGGAGAAGACGGTCATGCCCGCGGGCGAGGGTCGGCTGACGCTCTGCAACGACGGCGTGAAGAGACTCGGACCATCGATGGTCGAGTTGGCGTCGCTGTAGGAAGCGGGCAGCCAGGTCGGCTGCGCCACGCAGATGTCCTGCGCGGCAGCCAGGTGAGGCGCGGCGAGCAGGCAGAGCGCGCCGAGGCTGGCGACGACGGCGGGCGTGAGGCGGCGCATTGCGATCATGGACGGGTCCTCCCAGACGGGGGCCGGTCCAGAACCCCTTGGATCCACCCTACACAAGGCAGTGTCCCAGAATGTCTCACTGCGGGCCTCGGACCGGCGGCACCGTGGGTGTACGGTCCCCGGCCATGACGACCACCATTCGCGGAACCATCAGCGTGCATGCACGGGGCTTCGGCTTCATCGAGTGGACGGAGGAGGGCAGCCGCCGCAGCGCGTTCGTGCCCCCCGCCCTGCTGCGGGACTACCTGCACCTCGACGCCGTGCAAGCCGAAGTCGCCAAGGACACCAAGGGCCTCGCGGCCCGCTCCATCAAGCTGCTCAAGCGCCACCGCACGAGCCTGCTCGGCCAGATCGGCACCGCGCGGGATGGCCGGCGCGTGCTCGTGCCCGACCCCGAAGTGGCCAACAGTTCCTGGAAGCTCTCCGGCAGCGACGTGGCCGACCTACCCAAGGGCACATTTGTCATCGCCGACATCGCGGACAACGCAGTGCACGTGCGCCGGGTGGTCCCCGCCGAGGAGGCGAAGCTCGAGCGCATCCGCGACCGCTACCAGATCCGGCACGGGTTCTCCGAGTCCGTGCTCGCCGACTGCACCGCCCGCAAGCCGAGCCGAACCGCCGGCTGGCGCGACCTGCGCGACGTCGTGACCATCACCATCGACGCCCCCCACAGCCGCGATCTGGACGACGCCCTGTCCGTACTCCCCGCCGGCGCGGACGGCGCCATGCGCGTCCTCGTGCACATCGCCGACGTAGACAGCCTCGTCACCGAAGGCAGCGTCGTGGACACCGAAGCCCGCCACCGCGGGACCAGCGTCTACCTCGCCGGCGGGATGACCCCGATGCTGCCGCGGATCCTCTCGGAAGATCAGCTCAGCCTCGTGCCCGACCAGGACCGCCGGGCGCTCACGGCCGAGTGGCGCATCGACGCCGACGGCGACGTCACGTCCGTGGACATCTACCCCAGCACCATCCGGTCGAACCGGCGCCTCTCCTACAAGGAGGTGGACGCCTTCCTCGCCGGCGACGAGCCCGACCTGCCCGACGACCTGCTCGACACGCTGTCTTGGCTGCGCACCGCGGCGTCACGGCTCGCGGCTGTGCGGGCGGCCCGAGGCGGCGTGACGTTTGACCGCTTCGAGACCCACATCAAGCTCGACGACGATCTGGAGCCCGTCGAGATCAACGCGCGCCGGCAGACGCCCGCCCACCTGCTCATCGAGCGGCTGATGGTGGCGACCAACGAGGCGGTCGCTCGGTGGCTCTTTGATCGCGGCTTGCCCGGCGTCTTCCGGGTCCACCCAGCGCCCGATGCGAGCCGGGTCCGGGAGCTCGAGGCGTCGCTGGAGCGCATGGGCTACACCCCCGGACTGGTGGACCCCCTGTCTCCCCGGGCGGTCGCCGCGCTGGAGCTGCAGCTCGCCGACGCCGGCCTGCAGCCCGTGTTGCAAGAGATCCTGGGACAGGTGCTCGACCGCGCGTCCTACACCCCGTCCATCGGGGAGCACTTCGGCCTCGGCTCCAGCGGGTACCTGCACTTCACGTCGCCCATCCGGCGCTACGCCGACCTGTCCGTGCACCGCATCGTCAAGTCCTACCTGGACGGGGCGCGGGACGGCGACGCGGAGCCCAGCGAGCTCGCTGCTCTGTGTCTGCACCTCAACGACTGCTCCGCCCGCTCGGCGAAGGCCGAAGCCAGCCGCCGGCGCTCCCTGACCGCGCGCTGGGCCGCCGACCGCATCGGCGAGGCCTTCCAAGGACACGTCATCGCCATCAAGCCGTTCGGCGCCATCGTGCAGCTGGAAGGCACCGGCGTCACCGGCGCGGTCCCCACCGACTCGCTGCCGGGCGAGTGGGCCCACGAGGGGCACCAGCTCGTAGGCGAGAACGACTCGTGGGCCATCGGCGACGCCATCGCGGTCCGCATCGACAAGGTGGACGAGGACCGAGGGCGGATCGACCTCGCCCTGGATGTGCCGAAGAAGAAGCGGCGCCGGCGCCGCCGCTGATTCCGCTCGATGACCGGCGGCGCGATGACCGGTCAGGACGCCAGCCAGACCTGCGCCCTTCTCGGCGCGCAGCTCCGCGAGTAGCCGCTGTGCGAACACCTGGGCCCCGGCCAGATCGGTGTCCGGGAGGGATGAAGAGAGACTCCTCGCCGCCGATTCGCCCGATGCGGTCCACCTGCCGCGCCACGGCTGTGGCTCGCGCCGCGGCCTCCCTTGTCCGCGAGACGGCGTTCCAGTCCGAGCGGGTGAGCCCGCCGTGTCGGCGTCGCCGTTGAGAGCGACGGAGGTGATTCAGGCATCATCACCTGCATGAAGCAGGCGATTCTGATCTCTCTCGGGCTGCTCGGCCTAGGAATCCTCGTTCTCCTCGTCCGCGCGCTTCCCAACGGGGGCCCCATGGTCACGGTGCCCCTGGAGGCGATGTCTTCCGCTGGCGCCGCGGGCGGTCCGATTGATGGAGTCCTCGAAGCCCGCGTCGGCTGGACGGCCGTGAGCTTGGCCCTCGTCTCGGGGCTGTGCTTCATCGTCGGCTGGCTCTGGGTCCCCCTGTCCCGTCGCGTACTGACCTGGGCCGAGAACGAGCCCGCCATCAAGGAGGTCTTCCACTACAGGGGTGTACGCTTCGTGTCGGACGCGCCGACCCAGAGCATGGCCGCCCTGGTGGTCGTCGCGTTCTTTCCCTTGTGGGTACTGCTCCCAGCCATCCACCACGTGATCGGCCGCGCCCTGATCCCGGTGCCCGACCACCTGATCGCCGAGTCGATGACCAGCGTAGTGATGTGTCTGCCCCTCGCCGTCGGGTACGGCATCTATCGCCGGGGCCACGCCGGGCGCGGCGACACCCGGGGGCTCCAGCCGAGCCCTGACCTGGGCGACGGCGGGCCGAGAGCACGATGAGGCCCGGATGCCGAGTTCGGCGGCTGGCGGTCCGGCAGCACGCTGAGCTAACCAAAGGGAGTGAGTCTGATTGCTCGCCACCACTTCAGCCGCGCGGGCCGGCGGGCTCAACGGGTGCCGGACTGCCTTGAGCGTGGAGCGCCCGGACCCGACCAAGCTCGACGAACCCCGCGCGTCTCAGTCTCCAAGGTCTTCTAGGACTCCCATTTGCCCAATCACCCACTCGAAGGACTCCCGCCCCGGAACTGTCGGAGACGTGTGGTCCGTGTCGAACCAACCGCTGAACACACCAAGACGGGAACCGTCGAGCCGGTAGTTGTCGCTGTTGTCAAAGGCGAAAGAGCCGTTCGCGTGACTCTCGATGTTCGGAGGTGCGACATCCTCAATGTCAAACAAGGTCTCGAAGCCCTCGACGGTCCAGCTGTCTGACGCGTTCGCGACGTCGAACCACCAATCGGGCTCCTCCGATGAGGTGCAACTGGAGAGCGCTGTGTACCAAGTGTCGCCGATGAACACGCATGCAAGGTCGTCCTCCCAGCAGAGGGCATTGCCATCAAGATCGATAAGGTAGTCGAGCTGAACCTGATTTAGGAGCATGACCGCGGAGTGCGCCCAAACCGTTCCATGCGAGTGGGCGACGACTGCGATACGAGTTGGGTTTCCGAAGCCTGAGGAACACTCCTGACTAGTCAGCTCGAGGTCGTTCAGGAGACTCAGGAATCCGAAGGCGAACACCTCGTCGTTCTGAACAACACCGTCGCCGTCGTCGTCGTTCCCGAACGAGTAGAGGTTGTCGGTGTCGTACCATTGTGCGATAGGCCCTCCGGACAGGAAGCCCTTGCGTGATACGAGTTCGTATATACGATATTGTATATGTATGTCTCAACGATTCGAGTGGGCTTCGGCGAAAGCTGCCGCGAACCTCACGAAGCACAGCGTGAGTTTCGAGCTCGCGAAGCTGGTCTTCGACGACCCTCTGGCGTTGAGTCAGCAAGACCGGGTCGTCGAGAACGAGGAGCGCTGGATCACCTTGGGGGAGGGTCGGGCCATCGGTAGTCCTGATTGTGGCGCACACTTACCGCGACGAACACGATGCCGAAGTGATTCGAGTCATCTCCGCACGGAAGGCCACCTCGGCAGAGAGGAAGACATATGAACGCTGACCTCGAAGCACAGCTCAAGGCACTTGACTCGCTGGAAGATGAGGACATCGACCTCTCCGATATCCCGGAGGTGATGAACTTCTCTACCGCGAGCCGGGGCCGCTTCTTCAAGCCGAGGAAGAAGGCGATCAGTGTCCGGATGGACATGGACGTTTTGGATTGGCTGAAGAGCCAACCAGGACGGTACACCACTCGGATCAATGAACTATGTCGGGCCCAGATGGAGTCGCCTCCGCGTCAGGCGATCCCGGACGCCGATGCCGATGCCGTCGTCGAACTGCTTCTCCAGACGCGGTCGGGGTGCCAGGCGATTGAGCGGGTGCTCGAGGCGTTCGACCGGTCGGACTCCAGCGAACGAGTGGTCTACAACTACACGCTCCTCGACGGCAGGAGTGTGGTGTACAAGGGCCAGTCATCTGATCCGACGAGGCGAGCCACCTACCACGCCCAGCGAGGGCGAGAATTCAACAAGCTGCTCATCAGCGGTGCCTGGGACTCGGTCTCACCAGAGACTTCGAAACGCCCTGCAAAGAAGAAGGCCCAGTGATCCCGACTTCTTCGGAGGCTCTGTGAACCCGGCCCTTGCTGTGATCTGGCGCAACCTCAACGAGCAGAACGTCGGTTCCAGCGCCCTCCCATGCCAAAGGGAGAGTTCCCTTTCAGCTTGTTAGATCAGCTCCTGTCGCGACGCGCTGAGCGAGCACCACGGCCGTAGTTCTTGCCACCCGAGGCCATTCGCTGGTGTGGAGTATCCGCCACGAACGCGAACGAGTCGCGGCCAGCCCGCGCCTCGGATCGCACCCACTCGTCTATGCCGACGACTGCAGCGCGAGTTCGCCGAACCGTGCCCGCACGGGTCGGCGGGCAGAAGAGATGGTTCAAAGCCCTCAAAGCGCCAGGACAGGATGTGACCTAACACGATCCGAGTAAACGCGGTTCGCAGACGAGCCGAATCCCCCGCCCCAGAGCCACTCCTGAAAAGCCAAGTAATTGCGGGTAGTTACGCAGTGCGAATCGCGGTTTCACTCTGTGTTGATGTAGCCGGGCGCCCCTCGCTGGGTGTAGCACCGGGGCCCGCCCTGGCGGGGAGCGGGCGGGCTGAGACAGACAGCTTCGAAACGGCCGTCGGTTCTGAGACGGGTCAGACGAGAGACGGTTCTGGTACGCCTTGGAGCATGACAACGACCCAGACACTGGCTGGTCCGTTGGTGATTTGACGGAGGCGGAGGCGGCGGAGCTGCTGCGGTTCCTCGAGAGCCAGGGCGGGGAGCTCTTTACCTCCTTCCTCGCACAGCGGCTACGAAGCCCGGGACGGGGAGGCAACCGCTGAAGCGAGCTCCGCTCGCGGGCGCGTCTACAACCGTCCAAAGAGCCCGCAGGAACACGACGGCCATACGACTATGCGTATAATCGCACAATGCTCTTCGCGACTCCCTCACTCGAGCCCCACGGCTCGGCCCTGTCCCAACTGAGCGAACTCCGATCAGAACTTGGTGTTCAGGTCTCCCGAGCCACGCCGTGGGCGGGACAGCTGCGTCGGCAGGCAAAATCAGCGACCGCAAGGAGTTCGATTGCCATTGAGGGCTTCTATGTCTCCGAGGAGGTGGCGTCAGCCGTTATCGACGGGAGAGCAACGCCGGGAAGCGCTGACCAACGCGCGTTCGCCGACTACGCGCTAGCCATGCAGCATGTCGCGGTTCTCGCCGATGACCCCTCGTTCACATGGAATGACCGCGTGCTACTCGATCTCCATTTCGAGGCCTGTTCGAGCGCCCCGAAAGGACGGCCCGGCCGGTGGAGAACTGGTCCGGTGCTGGTCACCGCTCCCGGCGGTGGCGTGGCATACCGGGCACCCGACGCCGACGACGTGCCAGGACTCATCGATGAGTTAGTCGGCTGGCTGGACCGCGGGGACCTCCGGGCACCCGCCGTCGTGCGCGCAGCCATGGCGCACCTGAACCTGGTGTCCATTCACCCGTTCAACGATGGCAACGGGAGAATCTCACGAATCACCCAGTCGCTCGTCTTGGCACGCGATGGCGTCTTGTCCCCCGAACTCGGGTCCATCGAGGAGTATCTGGCGCAGGATACGACCGGCTACTACGACGTGCTTCGTGAGGTTCAGGGAGGCACCTACAAGCCCGAACGGACCGCCGAGCCCTGGCTCGTGTTCTGCATCGAGGCTCACACCAAGCAGGCTCGTGAACGATTGAAGACACTGAAGCGTGCTGGGCAGCGCTGGACAGCCCTCGAGCGCTTGGTGGAAGACCGCGGATGGCCAGACCGACTCGCGATTGCCCTGGAGCAAAGTCTGTTTGGCGGTGTTGACCGCGCCTCGTACTCGAACGAAGCCGCGGTCTCAACGGCGACTGCGAGCACCGACCTCCGAAGGCTCCAGGATGCCGGGCTCATCGCTAGTCGAGGTCGTGGCCGGAACACCCGATATGTCGCGGAGCCCGGATTACAACGCCTCGTCGCGGAGTCCGAAGACGCCTGAGTGCGGGGGCCCCCAGAGCCCGACCCACGCTGCCCTCAGTTTGGAGGAGCGACCCAATCGCCTGGGGACCCTTTCCCTCGCCAACCGCCTGAATGGGTGAGTGCGCCGACCCGTGCCTGCACGGTGCGGCACGCAGAAGAGTTGACCAAACAGCAATATGCGCAAGGCCCGGTTTCATACAACACGTCCCCCGGAACGAAGTTCGGCGATGGACAGGCTGAATCCCCTGCCCCAGAACCACCGCAGCGAAAACCAAGCAACAACGGGCAGTTACAAAACGGGCCGTTTCGGGTGATCGAGTGTTGTTCGCCGTTCCGCCCGTAACCGTTCAGCCCCCCAAGAAGTCGTCTGATCCCGGGGATTTGCGGCGGTGGGATCGACACGAAGATCCGGGTGTGATCTCTTGAGCCCGTGGACGACGCCAGCGAGATCGAGGAGCTCCGGG
>Ga0222662_1000522_pt1 | contig 30421 bp, 22 predicted proteins | sample AntAcemetagen600_FD_179821 | JGI IMG/M metagenome (GOLD analysis project Ga0222662, IMG submission 179821) | Saline water microbial communities from Ace Lake, Antarctica - #600 | ecosystem: Environmental > Aquatic > Non-marine Saline and Alkaline > Saline | place: Antarctica: Ace Lake... | reverse complement strand
ATCGCCGGGGTGGTCACCATCAGCGGCAACGGCTTCTAGTTCCCGTCCGGGGGCGCGCGAGACGCCCGATCTCGTCGTCGACCTTCGGCGCCTGCTTGTGCGACGTACATGAGTACGTCTCCGCGCGGCCCCTCGCTCTCCTCGACCTCGGACGCCTCGCACGCCCCCGGACTGGGAACTGCGCGCGCCCCGTCCGGGGACGCGCGAGACGCCCGTCCAGAACTACCGAGCCACCCACTCGTTGATCTCGTGGTTCTCGAGGATGGCGCTCGGCGCGTCCTGCTTCGCCGCTTTGAGCAACGCACGCCCCACCGTGACGCTGTCGGTGGCGTGCTTGCCGGCCACCATCCGAATCAACGGCCACAACGGCCTCACCACCGCGTACCCCACGCGGTACGACGTCGTGCGGCTCGACACGCCGCGCATCGGCTTGATCATGGCCGGACGCAGCATCGTCGCCCGCGCGAACCCCATGCCCAGCAGCATGTTCTCGGCCTCGCCCTTGACCCGCTGCCACATGGCGCGGCCCGTCGGGTCCGTGCCCGTCCCCGAGATGAAGCACATCGCGATCTGCGGGTTGAGCCGCAGCAGCGCCTCCGCCGCCGCCCGAGTAAATCCGACGGTGATCCGCCGATACTCGTCCTCGGTGAGCCCCGCGGCGCTGATGCCCAGGCACCACAGGCACGCATCCAGGTCCGTCAGCTGGTCCTCGATGGCTGAGAAGTCCAATAGATCTGAGTGGATGATCTGGGTCAGGCGAGGATGCTCCAGATCGAGCTGGCGCCGCCCCACCGTCTTCACCGACCGAACATCCTCGTCGTCCAGCGCTTCGAGCACCGCCGCGTGCCCCAACATCCCCGACGCGCCAAACACAACCACGTTCATGACTGCATCTCCTGCACGAGCCGCATCCCGAAGCTCGTGGACACAAACCACGGTAGGTACCCTGTGCGGTGGGCAATGCGGCAGTACGCGCCGTGCCCGTCCCACGAGCCGCCACGCACGGGCCGTCGCTCATCCGCCCCCACCCCGTAGCTGAGGTCTCCGCACCAATCGCGGACCCCGCCAGCGATGTCGCGCATCCCATAGACCGAGACGTCCGTTGGGAACGAGCCCACCGGCTCAGGCTGCGGGCGCCCCTCCCGGCTCAGGCGCATGTGGCACAGCGACGGGTCGATCTCATCGCCCCACGGGAACAGCCGCGCGTCCACGCCCCGGGCCGCCTTCTCCCACTGCTGCTCGGTGGGCAGCGCGTAGCGTCGGCCATCCCGCGTCGAACGCCACTCGCAGTAGGCCACCGCATCATCCCAGCTCACCGAGATGACCGGCCACTGCGGATCCCAGCGGTCCCCCATGCGGTCCGCCTCGGGCACCACGTACCCCTGGCCCGGCTCCGGCCGCTCCCAGAACTGGCCCACCGCCACCTGCACTCCCTCGTCGGAGCGCGGGACCCGAGCCCAGGCGGCCTCGGGGTCGTCTCGATGCAGCGCGTTGATGAACTCGCAGTACTCGGACACCGTCACCGGGAAGCGCGCGATGGCGAACGGCCCGACCATCCTCAGCGCCGCGGGCAGGGCGTCCTGGGCCTCCATGTCGCCACCGGACCGAAAGGGCCCACCAGGCACGTAGACAAAGCCATCCGCGACAGCATCGGCCGGCGGCAGGACCACGGGCTCCGCGCCCGAGTCCCACCACTCGTTGCGCGAGAGAAACACCGGGTAGGTCACATCGGGGAACCCAGCGTGCCGCAGCGTCAGCACGTAGCTGCCCATAGCGAGCGGCACCCGGTCGAGCGGCGTCGCGCCCAGCTGTATGGGCTCACCAAGCGCAAAGACTACCGGGTCCCGGTCCACCCGCTGGCAGAGCACCTCGGCCCCCGCAGGCTCCGTGCGCAGAGACAGCGTGCCCTCGCCGGACCGAACCGAGGTCAGCGACCCGTCATCCCACTCGTTCACCCGGGAGAGGAAGTAGGTCTCGTTGATCCGATCGCCCGAGATCTCGGCTTCGAGGTACCTCGACCAGTACGCCCGCGCCAGGAACCGCCGCGCCAGGACGCTGCCGGGGTCCTCAGTGACCGCCCGCTCCGCGGCCCCCACCGCGCGACCAAACAGCGCCGCGCGCTCCGGTTCCAGATCGCGAAGCTGGCGCCGCAGCGCCCAAAGCCTCGCCTTCTCGGTCAAAGAGGCCCACTCGGGCACCACCTTCTCCTCCTCCGCGATCTGCCCGAGCGGCAACCGCCGCTCGCCGGTCAGAGACTGCGACGCCTGCCACAGCACCTCGGCGTTCCCGAGGTGTCGCGCCGCGCGCTCCCGGCGCCGCGAGCCGTCCAGGTGCGAGTCCATCGCAGCCACCAGGTCCGCCACCGACTCGTAGCGGTCGCCCACGCGGGCTTCCGTGGCCTTGAGCACGATCTCCGCGATCTCATCGGGCACCGTGACGTCGTGCGCCCCCACTCGCGGGTCCAGCTGAGGGGCATCGAGGATCTTCACCAGCACCGCCATTGGCGTGGGACCGGTGAACGCCCTCGACAGCGTGATGATCTCGTACAAAATCACCCCCAGCGCCCAGATGTCCGCCCGCGCATCCAGCGCGCCCGCACCCCCGCGGATGCGCTCCGGCGACATGTACCCCGGCGTGCCCCAGACCCGCTCGCGCTCCCAGGGCCGCACCGGGGAGCGCGGCGTGGGAGTGGGCTCACTCGACAGCTGCTCCAGCGCAGGGTCGTGCCGCACCGAGCGAGCGATTCCCCAGTCGAGCAGCTGCACCTCGCCCAGCTCACCGAGCATGACGTTGCCCGGCTTCAAGTCCTGGTGCAGCACGCCGCGCCCGTGGGCGTAGCCGACCGCCCGACACAGCGAGAGGAACGCCCCCAGCAGCCGACGCCGGGTCCACGCCTGCGCCCAGTCCTCTCCCCGGGCGCGGCCGCCCAGCACGTCCGACAGCGCGCGGCCCTGGATGCACCGCATCGCAAAGTAGAGCCAGCCCTCCATCCAGCCCATCTCGTAGACGGGCACGATGTTTGGGTGCTCCAGCTTCGACGCGAGCCGCGCCTCGGTGAGCAGCCGCTCCCGCATCGCAGGGTTGCTGTCATCCACCGCGACGACCTTGAGCGCCACGACGCGCTCGAGCGAAGGGTCGAACGCCTCGAGCACCCGGCCCATCGCACCACGCCCCAGCTCGCCCCGAACCTCGAAGCGACCAAACGCCGTGGGCACGTCGGCGTCCGCTACCTCGCGCTCGGTGTGCGGAGGCGGAGGCCGCGCAGGCAGCTCCTGGGTGTCCTCCCCCTCCCCAGACATCAATCGAACGCGACTGCCGGTCAATTGATGCTGACGCCCAGGACCTCGGTCTCGCATCCCGAGACGCCGAAGGCCACCGGGGTGCCAGACGGGGTGAGCGTGATGCGCTCCTCGCTGCCGGTTCCACTGTTGGTCCCGCTGGCGATGACGCTGCCGCTGGCGTCGTAGAGCACCGCGTCCACCGCGCCGCTCCCCACCCAGTCGCGCACATCGATCTCCACCACGCTCGGGGTGCAGCCCAGATCGGCGAAGGCGCCGTAGAGCTCAGCCGGGTAGACCCAGGTGCCCTTGGCGCTAGCCTCGCCGGAGCAGTTTCCTGGCGAGCCGCACGTGCCCGATCGGATGCTCAGGTTCACGCCCTGCTCGGTCCATGGGACCTCGCAGCTCGACGTGTTGCCGGTGGTGAGGCTCAGCGTGACGTCGCAGGCCGAGCCCGTGGCGTCGTCGTCGTCGGCCGCGTCGTCGTCGTTCGCTGCGTCGTCGTCGTTCGCTGCGTCGTCGTCGTTCGCTGCGTCGTCGTCGTTCGCTGCGTCGTCGTCGTTGGCGGCGGAGTCATCGTCGTTGGCGTCATCGTCGTCGCGGGCCCGGACCGGACAGCCGACCCCCAAAGCGAGGACGAGGAGAAGAACGAGAAGGCGGGAAAGAGACATGGTCGGCACTCCTGGAGGATCTGGACGCCGACCCTACCCAAGCACGTGTCGGAAGACCATGAGCGCGAAAATGAGCGCCCACAACGTCTTGAGCGACGCCGAGGCGACCCCGAACCGCAAGACCAGCCGGTCGATGACGGCCTCATCCGCGCCCGCCTTCAGCGCCCGATCGAGGTTGCGCCAGGAACCCCCGAGGCCGAACACGCCAAACGCCGCCAACACTAGGCTCAGGACAAACGACACATGCACGGTGGGGGCGACCGAGCCTGGACCCAGCTGCATCATCAGGGCGAACCCGCTCACGATGGTGACGGCGGCGCTGATGTGGTTGAAGCGCAGCGAACGAAACACGCGATCGCGCAGCTGCGGCAGGTTCTCCGGTCCCGCCCCCACCGCCCGGCGCACGTCGCCGCCGAGGAACATGGCCGCACCGACCCACAGGCCCATGAAGAAGAGGTGGGTGGCGCGGAGGACGAGCAGCGTCATGAGTCCCCGGGGAAGAAGTCGAAGCTCAGAGCCCGAGGATGGCTCGGGCCTGGGCCGGAGAGGCCACCGTGCGACCGGCAGCCTGCGCGACGCCCACCATGGCATCGACCAGATCCCCATTGCCCCGGCATCGGTCACCGCTGGGCAGATAGAACGTGTCCTCCACGCCGGTGCGCAGGTGCCCGCCGAGCTCCGCGGTGCGCTGGTGCAGAGCCCAGATCTCCTGGCGCCCAATCGCGGTGACCTGCCACGGCGAGCCCTCGGGCACGTGCTTGAGGAGGATGGGCAGCAGGTCCGGATCCGCCGGCATGCCGCTCGCCACGCCCATCACCAGGTTCACCTCGGGCGGCCCGTCGGTCATGCCCGCCTGCGCAAACATCGCCACCGAGCGCACGATGCCGGTGTCGAAGCACTCGAACTCGGGCTTGCTGCCGGTCTCCTTCATCACGTCGAGGAAGCGCTGCACCTTGTGCACGGTGTTGTCGAACAGCATCGGCGGCCACGCCCACTGCCCGTTGCGCCGCAGCTTGAGGTAGTTGAGGGAGCCCGAGTTGCACGCCGCGATCTCGGGGCGCACCCGCCGCAAGCAGCTCTCGGGGCCCGAGATGTCGTCCCCGAACACACCCGTGCTCATGTTGATGATGACGCCGGGACATGCCGCCCGGATGGCGTGCACGATGGCCTGCGCGACGTCGGGCTCCCACGACGGCAGGTGTCCCAGACCCTCCTCCTGGCGGCGAAAGTGCACGTGCAGGATGGATGCGCCGGCGTCCGTGGCCTCCTTCGCGGACGCCGCCATCTCGGCCACGGTCACGGGCACGGGGTGCTGGGCGGGGTTGGTCAGGACTCCCGTGAGAGCGCAGGTGATGACTGCGAGATCGGACATCTCAGGACTCCTCGTCGGTGGCCCACGGGGGCGAGGTCTTGCTCAGGAAGGACGCGATGCCGGCGGCGGCTTCGTCGGACCGCGCACGCAGCGCGAAGTCGGCGGCGGCGGCGTCGAGCAGGTCGGGCAGCGGGGCCTCGCCCACCCGCAGCATCAGCGCCTTGGTCGCCCCGACGGCGCCCGGAGCGCAGCGCCCGATGGACCGCAGGGTGTCTGCCAGGGCAGCGTCCACGTCGTCGGTGGCGATGTGCGCGACTCCCAGGCGGACCGCTTCGGAGGAGTCGAGGGTGACTCCCGTGACTCCGAGGCGCCGAGCGTGGGTGAGGCCCATGCGGCGCACGAGGAACGGCGCGATCTGCGCGGGCGTGATGCCCAGGCTCGTCTCGGGCAGGCGAAAGCGCGCGGTGGGCCCCGCGATGGTGACGTCCGCAACACACGCGAGGCCAAAGCCGCCGCCCATCACCGCGCCTTCGCACACCGCCACCACAGGCTGGGGCAGGGCCTCGATGGCCTGGAGCATGCTGCCAAAGCTGCGGTTGAGCGTCGCGACCGGGTCGCGCCCGTCCTTGGTCTCGGCCTGCCGCGCCATCGCCATGTCCCGCAGGTCGCCGCCCGCGCAGAAGTGACCGCCCGCTCCGCGCAGCACGACGGCGCGCACGCTGGTGTCGCCGCCGATGGCCTCCATGGTCGCCACCAGCTCCCTGACCATCCGCGACGACATGGCGTTGCGCACGTCTGGGCGATTGAGCGTGACGTGCAGCGCCCAGCCTTGCAGGCGCAGGGACAGGGTCTCGATCTCGGGCATCTCGAGGGGCTCGCCGCCCGGGTCGTGGTCGTGGTCGTGGCTCACAGTCGCTGTACTCCAAAGGATGAGGTCACCGGCTGCCGCTGCCGCGCCTGAAGCACGGTCTCCAGCAGCTCCAACAAGACGCGGCGGGTGTCGCGGGGGTCGATGATGCCGTCGTCCATGAGGCGCGCCGAGCAGAACATCGCCTCGCTGATCATCTCCAGGCCCATCTCGATCATCTGGCCCTGCTGCTCCACCGCGCTCTTCATTTGCTCGTCGGGCTCGATGCCCTTGCGCGCCCAGCTCGCCTCGGTCACGACCTGCATCACCTTGCGGGCCTGGGCCCCGCCCATGACCCCTTGCCGCGCGCTCGGCCACGCCACGCAGAACGCCGGCTTGAGCGCTCCGGCCGACATGGCGTAGTTGCCCGCCCCGTAGGCGTTGCCGATGAGTACGGTCAGGCGCGGCAGCCGCGTGTTGGCCACGTGCTGGATGAGCTTCGCGCTGTGCTTGACCTGCCCGGCACGCTCCACCTCGGTGCCGATGAGGAAGCCGGTGGTGTTCTGCAGGAAGATCAGCGGCGCGTCCCACTGCTCGCACATCGAGATGAACAGGCACGCCTTGTTGGCGCCCTTGGGCGTGATGGGGCCGTCGTTGCCGATGATGCCGACGAGGTGCCCGCCCAGATACGCGGTGCCGCACACGGTGCCCGGGTCCACCATCGGGTTGAACGGCGCGAACCCGCTGTCGTCCACGATGCGCGCGATGAGCTCGCTGGCCGCGATGGGTCGCTTGCGGTCGTCGGGGAAGAGGCCGATGAGGTCGTCCACAGGGAGCGCCGGGGGCGCTGCGGGGCGGCGCGGGCACACGATGGGGTCCGCCGGGAGGTGGCTGACGATGTCTCGGGCCACGCGGATGGCGTCGGCGTCGTCCTCGGCGAGGTACTCGCCGGTTCCGCTGACGGTGGCGTGCATCTCGGCGCCGCCCAGGTCCTCGGCGCTGGCGATCTCCCCGGTGCCCGCTTGCAGGAGCGGCGGCCCGGCGAGGAAGATCTGGCTCTTGCCGCGCACCAGCACGATGGAGTCCGACAGGGCGACCTGATAGGCGCCGCCCGCCGTCGCGTTGCCGTGGGACACCGTGATCTGCGGGATCCCCGCCGCGCTCAGCTCCGCCTGTTGCCCGTACGTGGTGCCTGCCTCCATGAACAGCCGCGCCATCCACGGGTCCGCCATGGCCGACGCGCCGACCAGGTTGCCGCCGCCGCTCTCATGCAGCGACACGATCGGCAGGCGCTGGCGCAGCGCGACCTCTTGCAGCCGCAGCATCTTGGCGACGTTGACGCGGTCGATGGTGCCGCCCTTGATGGCGTAGTTCCACACGATGACCACGCAGCGCCGCCCACGGACCGTGCCGATGCCTGCGATGAGCTTGCCGCCGGAGAAGCGCCCGTCGCCGTCGTCGTACATGCCGTAGCCAGCGAGGCCGCACAGCTCGACGAAGGGGGCGCCCGGATCGAGCAGCCGCGCGAGGCGCTCGGACGGCAGCAGCTTGCCCTTCTTCTCAGCGCGGGGGCGGTAGGCCTCCTCGGTGGCCGCTTGCTTGGCGAGCACGGTCTGCACGCGCCCCAGGGCGGCCTCCATGGCGGCGCGGTTGCCGGCGAACTCATCGCCGTGGGTGTCGATGCGGGTGGTCAGGGGCTGCATGGCTCAGGCCTCCACAGGGGCGATGGTGGCGAGGAGCTGGCGGGTGCGGACCTGGTCACCGAGCCGGACCGCCAGGGTGACGGTGCCGTCGATGTCTGCGGCAAAGCGATGCTCCATCTTCATGGCCTCCATCACCAGCAGCAGCTCTCCCGCCGACACGGTGGCGCCGTCCTGCACGAACACGTGGGTCACGGCGCCATCCAGCGGCGCGGTCAGCGTCCCGGTGCCGCCGTCGGCGCTCTGGGCGGGGCGATGGGTGACGTCGTTGACCGAGAGCGCCGGCGTGTGGATGGCGTCGCCCGCGACGGCGTAGGGGACCACCCGACGGATGCCATCGATCGCGACGGTCACGGTGGCGGGGGCGGAGCCAGAGGCCGCACAGTCATCGACGAGCTGCACGGTGATGCGCTGCTCCTCGCGTCCCACCTCGAAGACGCCGGATCCGACCCGGAGCACGGAGAGCGTGCCCGTCGCGTCTCCGCGCTCGAGGGCGAACACAGCGGCGACCGGACGCCCGCTGGACCAACCGAGACGATCGCGAGGCACGGCCGGGGCGGAGCGACGCAGGGCGATCACCGCGACGGCGGCGAGGTCCGCGAGGGTGACGTCGGGTGGCGCGAGGAGGGTCTGGGCCAGGAACGAGGTGGTCGCGCGGCCCGCGAGGAAGTCGCCGTGGCGCAGCAGCCTCGCGAGCCAGGCCCGGTTGGTCGTGACGCCGAGCAGCACGAGTTGGTCCAGCGCAGCGGCGAGGCGCTGGGCGGCGAGCTCGCGGGTGGGCCCGTGGGCGATGAGCTTGCCCAGCATGGGGTCGTAGTGGGACGAGACGGCGGCGCCGATGGCGTGGTCGAACCGCACGCCGGGCGGCGGCACGAAGGCGAGGATGGGTCCGGTCTGGGGCAGGAAGCCGTGGTCAGGGTCCTCGGCGTAGATGCGCACCTCGATGGAGTGCCCGGACAGCGCCACCTCGGACTGGGCGATGGGCAGGGGCTCGCCGGCGGCCACGCGGAGCTGGAGCTGCACGAGATCGAGGCCCGTCACCATCTCGGTGACCGGGTGCTCCACCTGCAGGCGGGTGTTCATCTCCAGGAACCAGAACGAGCCGTCGTCGTCGAGCAGGAACTCCACGGTGCCCGCGCCGACGTAGTCACACGACCGGGCGACCGCGACCGCGGCGGCGCCCATGGCCTCGCGCAAGGCGGGCGTCACTGCCGGTGACGGGGCTTCTTCAATCACTTTTTGATGCCGACGCTGCACCGAGCAGTCTCGCTCGCCGAGGTGCAGCACGGTGCCGTGGGTGTCGGCGAGGATCTGGATCTCCACGTGCCGGGCGCCGAGCACCGCGCGCTCCAGCAGCAGCACATCGGAGCCAAACGCCGACAGGGACTCCGCCCGCGCCGATCGAATCGCTTCGGGCAGGTCCGCAAGGTCGTGCACCACGCGCATCCCGCGCCCGCCGCCGCCCGCCGCCGCCTTCACCATCAGGGGCACCCCGAGCGATTGGGCCTCAACCAGAAGCGTCTCGTCGCTGCAGTCGTCGCCCTGGTAGCCGGGGACGCCGCGGACGCCGGCCGCCTCGATGGCGCGCTTCGCGGCGCGCTTGTCGCCCATGAGCGCGATGGCGCTGGGCGGGGGGCCGATGAACGTGATGCCGGCGTCCGCGCAGGCCTGTGCGAGCTGCGCATTCTCGGACAAGAAGCCGTAGCCGGGGTGCAGCGCGTCGGCGCCGGTGGCCTCCGCTGCGGCGAGCAGGGCGGCGATGCTCAGGTACGAGTCCCGAGCCGCGGCGGGGCCGATGCGCACGGCGACATCCGCGGCGGCGACGTGGGGCGAGTCGATATCCGCGTCGGAGTAGACGGCGACCGAGCGCACACCGAGCGCCCGGGCTGCGGCGGCGATGCGGACCGCGATCTCTCCCCGGTTGGCGATGAGGAGGGTGCGAAACATCAGGCGGACTCCGGGGGATGCACGAGCTCGATGCGGGCAGCGGACACGCCGAGCGCGCGCAGCAGCATGCGGATGGTGGCGGGTACGAGCACGCGGACGGGGGCGGGCTCGCCGTAGGCGGCCGAGGTGTAGACCAGATCGCTGAACAGGGAGAGCGCCACGTGGGCGGCGATGGGCACGGAGTCCACCACGAACTCGCACCGGTCCACGCCCTCCTGAATCAGCGCGGCGATGGGCGCGGCCATGGACTGGCGTCCGTCGAGCACGACCTGCTCGGTCTGCACCGCGGTCTCGGCGCTGCGGAACTGGCGAAGCAGCGGCACGTCGCGCACCACTTCCCGGGACACGGCGGCGAACGCGGCGGCGAGGCGCGCATCCACGGGGCCGTCTCCCCTGGCGGCGTCCTTGAAGGCCCGGCGCAGCCTGCGCAGGACCCCGCGCCGCAGCTCCAGAAGGATGGCCTCCTTGCTCGCGAAGTAGAGATAGAAGGTGCCCTGGGCGACGCCAGCGGTCTTGACGATGCGGGACACCGAGGTCTTGCCGTAGCCCGACTCGAGGAAGAGCTGCTCGGCGACCTCGAGGAGCTGCTGGCGACGGGCGGCGGCAGCGGCAGCGCGGGAGTTGGTGGCGGGGGCGGGCGCAGGCATCCGGTGCACAGTGCCCACTGACTGACAGTCAGTCAACTCGGCTTCGGGGGGCCGCGGCCGATTGGGTAGCCGCCAACCGTCCATCCGGGCCCGCGGGCAAGGACGCGGCCGTGCCCGCAGCTACCCTGCATGGGTGAGCGCCCCCGTGTCACAGCCTCCCCTCGTCCCCCTGCCCTTTCAGCGGGAGCGGTTCCTGGTGCGCTGGCGCCGTCGCTTGCTGAGCCTGGGCGGGGTGACGCTCCTGGGTGCGCTGCTCGTGGCGGGGCTGCCGCTGGCCATCGTGCTCGGGGGGCTGCATGGACTGGTGCGCCCGGGTTCGCAGTTGGGGGTCTTGCGTACGTACGTCACCGCGACATGGGCAGCGGGGCTGGAGGTCTACGGCAGCGCGCTGCTCTTCGGCGCGTGGCTCGCAGCGCTCGGAGACCCCGCGCGCCTCGGCGCGCTCACCCGTCGGGTGCAGACCCACTGGAGCTCCCTGCACGTGGCCGCGCTCAGGCGCATCTTCGACCTGCGCATCGAAGCCGAGGGCGTGGACCAGATCAGGCCGCGTCCCACCATCATCCTCATGCGGCACACGTCCATGCTGGACACCATCCTGCCGCCGGCGCTGCTGGTGCCCGCCCACGACACCCGCCTGCGCTACGTGCTCAAGACCGAGCTCCTCATCGACCCGTGCCTCGACATCGCCGGGAACCGCATCCCCAACCTCTTTGTGCGCCGCGGAGCCAAAGGCGACGCCGCGCAGCGGGAGCTCGACCACATGGGGCAGCTCGCGGCGACCATGGAGGGCACCACGGCGGTGGTGCTGTTTCCCGAAGGGACCCGGGCCACACTCGAGAAGCGGGAGCGCGCCATCGACACGCTCGAGCGAGCCGACGACCCGAGGCTGCACAACCTGCTGACCGCCGCGCGACGGCTGCACCACCTCATGCCGCTGCGCCTCGGAGGCGCGATGTCTCTGTTGCGAGGCAAGCCCGACGCCGACGTCGTCTTCGTGGCCCACGTCGGCTTCGACGAGCTCACCGGCTACTCCGCGCTCACCGGCGGCAAGCTCGTGAGGCGCACCGTGCACGTCCGGTTCTGGCGGTCGGTCATCGCTCCCCCCCCAGACGACGGCGACGCCCTGGAGCGCTGGCTGCTCGACCGCTGGCAGGAGGTGGACGACGCTGTGGGCGAGATGAAGGGCTAGCCCTCGTTCTCCGGCAGGGCCGGGCGCCCGTAGCGCACGTACAGGACGGGCAAGACCAGCAGCACCAGCGCGGTGGACGACGCCAGCCCGCCGAGGATGACCGCCGCCACGGACGCCTGAATCTCGTTGCCTGGCTCCCCCGCCGCGAGCGCGATGGGCGCGAGCGCCAGAGCGGTCCCCAGGGCCGTCATCAGGACGGGCACGAGCCGCTCCTCGCTGCCGCGAATCACCGCGCCGCGCAGGGACTCCGCCTCGGCGTGGATGAGGTGGTGGTAGTGCGTGACCAGCAAGATCCCGTTGCGGGTCGCGATGCCGAACAGGGTGATGAAGCCCACGAGCGACGCCACGGACAGCACCCCGCCGGTGGCCGCCACGACCAGCACCCCGCCGATGAGCGACAGGGGCAGGTTGCTCATCACCAGCACCGCGTCCCTCCCCGAACGCAGCGCCACCCAGAGCAGCCCGAGCATCGCGACGATCGCCACCGCGGAGAGGCTCACAATGGTGCGCGTCGCCCGAGCCTCGCTCTCCGCCTGGCCGCCGATGACGACGTAGGTGCCGGCGGGCAGATCGGTGGGCAGCGCCTCGTTGATCTCGTCCACCACGCTGCGGATGTCTCGCCCCTCGACGTTGGCCATCACCACGATGCGCCGCTTGGCGTTCTCCCGCTGGATGAGGTTTGGACCGAGGGTGCGCTCCACATGCGCGACCTGGGACAGCGAGACGAAGCGCTCCCCCTCTGCGTCGATCGGCGCTGACTCGAAGGCCTCGATGCTCTCCCGGAATCGATCGGGGTACCGCACGACCATGTCGTGGGCCCGGCCCTCGCGCCACCACGAGCCGACCACCTGGCCCACCAGCGCGGTCTCCACCCACTCGGCGACCTCGCCCGGCGTCAGCCCCAGCAGCGCGAGCGGCGAGTATCGCGGGCGGACCACCACCTGGGGCACCTCCTGCTGCTGCTCCACGGAGAGGTCGACGATCCCCTCGATGTCCGCGATCGCGGCCTCGACTTGCTTCGCGGCTCTTCGCAGGTCGCCCAGGTCTTCACCGAACACCTTGAGCGCCAGGGAGGTCTTCACACCGGAGAGCATGTGCTCGATGCGGTGGCCGATGGGCTGGCCGACGCCGACCACCACGCCCGGCACCCGTGAGGCGTCGCGGAGCGCCGCGGCGGCCACGGCCCGGTCCACGCCGGACTTGATGGTCACTTCGAGCTCGCTGAACTGGGCGTCCTGGGCGTGCTCATCGCGCTCCGCGCGCCCGGTGCGTCGGGTGACGGACTCCACGATGGGCAGCGCCACCACGGCCCGCTCCAATCGAGCCACCATGGCGTCGGACTGGGCGAGGGGGGTGCCCGGAGCCGTGGCCGCGGAGACCGTGAAGGCGCCTTCGTTGAAGGTCGGCAGGAAGCTGCGGCCGAACCCGCCGAGGGCTCCGGCGGCGAGCACCGCTCCGACCAGGGAGGTAAACAGCACCGTCCGTGGGGAGCGCAGCGCGGCGGCCAGAGTTGGTCGGTACCCCCGCTTGAGCAGCCGCACGAGCACCGAGTCCGACTCGTCGCCGGCGGGAGGCACGGTCTGCAGCAGCACGCTGCACAGCGCCGGGGTCACCGTCACCGCGACGACGAGCGAGGCGGCGAGGCTGGCCACGTAGGCGGTGCCGAGCGGAGCGAGCAGGCGGCCTTCGAGTCCGCTGAAGAAGAACAGGGGCGCGAAGACCACCACGATGATGGCCGTGGCGTAGACGATGGATCCTCGAATCTCGACCGAGGCCGCGTAGACGGTGTCGAGCAGCGCGGGGCGGTCCTCCTCGGGCAACGCGGCGCGAAGGCGCAGGCGTCGATAGACGTTCTCCACGTCGATGATGGCGTCGTCCACCAACGCGCCGATCGCGATGGCGAGGCCGCCCAGGGTCATCGTGTTGAACCCGGTGCCCAGCGCCGCCAGCGTCAGCACGCCGGCGAGCAGCGAGAGCGGCAGCGCGACGAGCGAGATCACCGTCGTGCGCCAGTTGGCCAGGAACAGCGTCAGCAGCACCACGATGAGCAGCGCCGACTCGGCGAGGTGCTTCGAGACGTTGCGCACGGCGGTCTCGATGAAGCGCGACTGGCGGAATCCCTTGCGATGCAGGGTCATGCCCGTCGGCATCGCCGCCTCCACCTCGTCGAGCGACGCGTCGATGCGCGCGGTCAACTCCAGCGTGTTCGCTTCGGGCTGCTTCGTGACCGCCATGACCACTGCGGAGGTCGCGTTCACCGAGCCGACCCCCCGCGAGAACGCAGCGCCCATCCGGATCTCAGCGATCTGGTGGAGGAACACCGGCGCGTCGCCCGTCCGCCCCACCGCAATGAGGCCGAGCTCATCAAGGCTCTGGGCCCGACCGAGGGCGCGCACCAGGTACTCGCTGTAGCCGGACGTGATGAAGCCGCCGGGGGCGTTCTCTGCGGCACCCTGCAGAGCCTGCAAGACTTGGTGGTGGCCGATCCTGGCTCTCTCCATCGCCAGGGGATCGAGCACGATCTGCACCTGGCGCAGCTCCCCTCCGATCGGCATGACCTGCGCCACGCCGGGGACGCCGAGCAGGCGACGGCGCAGCTCCCAGTCCGCGAAGTCCCGCACGTCCATGGGGCTGGTGTCCTCGTCGCCGCTCACCCCGAGGAACAGCACCTCGCCCATGATCGAGGACATCGGCGCGAGGCTGGGCGGGGGGATGTGCTCGGGCAACGCCGAGCGCGCCATCTGGAGCCGCTCCGCGACGAGCTGGCGGGCGCGGAAGGGGTCGGTGTCCCACTCGAACTCCGCCCAGACGATCGAGATGCCGATGCCCGACGACGAGCGCAGCCGGCGCAGTCCGGGCACTCCGTTGAGCGCCGTCTCGATGGGCACCGTCACCAGCAGCTCGCCTTCTTCGGGCGCCATGCCGTGGGTCTCGGTCAGCACCGTGACCGTGGGCGCGTTCACGTCGGGCAGCACGTCCACCGGCAGCTGGGCGGCGGTCCAGGTGCCCACCACCAAGAGCAGCGCGGCGAGGCCGAGCACGGCGACGCGGTTGTCGAGCGACCAGCGAATGAGGAGGTTCCACATCGTGCTAGTGCTTGTGGGACTCGAGGCTGCCGCTGAGCGAAGCCACGTGTACGTCAAAGCCGCCCTCGGTCACCACCATCTCGCCCGGCTTGATCCCCGAGAGAACCTCCACGGACCGCCCGTCCCGGACGCCCAGGGTCACGCGGCGCCGGCTGAAGGACTCGCCGGTCTCCTGCACGAAGACGACCCTCTGGCCCGAGACCTCCACCACCGCCGAGCGGGGAATCGCCAGCCGCTCGGACGGCTCGCCGACCCCGACCTCCAGCTCGACGAGATCCCCGGGAGACAACCCCACGTCCTGCTCCACCAGCACCGAGATGGGCGCGGACAGGCCGTCAGAGTCGTAGATCAGGCGCTCGGTCAGCAGCGCCCCGCCCGCCAGGAGCAGATCCCGAGGCTCGCTCCAGCCGCCTCGCAGCGCGAACAGACCAGCCTTGGGCGAGAGGTTCCCCTCGATGCGCTCGTGCACGTGCCCCTCGAGCAAGAGGGCCGCCGAGGACGCCACCGCGATGAGCGGCGCGCCTGCCTGCACCGCCTTGCCATGCTTTGCGCCGACCGAGACGATGACTCCGCTCGCCGGCGCGCGAATCGGGACCGCGCCGCTGCTCCCGCTGGTCAGCGCAGATGCGCGACGCTCGCTGGCTTGGACCTCGGCCTTGCCTCGCTGCACGGCCGCCTCGGCCTCAGCCAGCCGGCGCGCCGGGAGCAGCTCCCTGCTCGTCAGGTCCCGAACCCGGGCCAGCTCGGACTGCGCCAGCGACAGGTCGATCGCCGCCGTCGCCGCGTCAGCCTGCAGACGTGTCCAGTGCTCGGCCGCGCCCGCGGGCACCAGCGTTGCCAGCCGTTCGCCCGCGGTCACCCGGCGCCCCACGACCGGAAGCGCCCGAGTCCACGCGAGCAGGCCGTCGGTCGGCGCCGCGACAATGGAGGTGGTCGACGGGGCAGGGCTCGCCATCGCAGGGATCTGCGTCGTGGGGGTCAACATCGACACCCGGGCGGGCGCCACCCGAAACGGGACCTGCCACTGCGCTTCTTTGAGGAAGGTGATCTCGCCGTCGGCGGCTCCCTCCTGGGCGACCTGGGCGGTCCCACCGACTTGCACGACGCCGCCCTCCCACTCGGCGCGCTCGTCGCCGCTGACGTAGGTGACGAGAAGCTCGTAGGTACCTGCCTTACCGGGCGCGGGCGCCGAACCGGCGAAGATCCCCGGCCGCGCCACGGCGTCGTCCTCGTGGGACGCCACCTCCTTGCCTCCCTGCACGAATCGCATCGTCAGCGTGCCGGCGAGAGCCGCATGGTTGTCGGCCATCCGGGTCACGTGGGCGTGGTACTCAAACGGTGCGTTGGCGACCGGCGCGTCCAACTCCACGAACAGCTCGTGGGTGGCGGTCCACCGCGTCACGGCCACACTCTCACCATGTTCCGGGTGCTCCGCCGACGGCCCATGGTCGGAATCGTGGCCGTGGTCATGGGGGGTGCAAGCCACCAGCATCAGGGCGCAGAACAGCAGGGAGAGCTTCATCGCAGGGACTCCTCGATCGCGGCGGCGACGGCGGACTCGGGGTGGCGACCAGCGCTGCACCACAGATCCAGGTAGGCGGCACGACGCAGGGCGCCGGCCATCAGCATGCTCAGCTCGGCGTCCTCAACGTCCCGGGCGGTCTGAAGGAGCTCGTCGATCGACGCCTCCCCCCCCGCGAAGCGCTCGCGCGCCGCGCTCCAGACGATGGCGGGATCGGCACCCAGCGGGCCCAATGCGTCGGCAGCGGCCAGCCGGCCCCAAGCGCTGCGCAGATCGGCGACGATCTCGGCTTGCCGCTGGGCCAGGGTGGCGGATGCCTCCCGCGCGGCAGCAGAGGCGCGCAGACCCTCGGCCTTGCCTGTGTTGAAGAAGGGCAACTCGACCGCTGCGCCCACCTCGAACCCCGGGCTGGCTGGACCCCGCTCGGGGGGAGCGTCCCAGCGCGCCCCGCCCGACAGGGTCAGGTCGGGGGCGGCGAGCCTGCGCGCAGCGCGCTCTGCGGCGGTGGCCGCCTGCACCTCGAGGCGGAGCGCGGCGAGCTCCGGATGCGAGTCCAAGGCCTCGGCGATGAGCTCGTCGGGCGACGGGAGGCGCACGACCTCGGCCAGCCGCACCGCGCCGACCGACGCCCCGGTCCTCGCCGAGAGCGTGGCTCGCAGGCTCTGGGCGGTCCCGGACGACGACGCCAGCGCGACCCGGTGCGATGCGGTGGCCAGGGCCGCGCGGTCGCGGTCGTAGCCCGAGGTCTCCCCGGCGACGGCGAGCTCAGCGAGGGAGCTACCCAGAGCGTCGAGGCGAGCCTGCGCCCGCTCCCGCACCGTGATGTCTGCGTCGGCAGCGACCAGATCTGCGACCTCGCGGCGCACCGCGCAGACCGCCTCGGTCGTGGCGCGCTGCATCCACAGCGGACCCGCCTCGCCCCGGCGCGCAGCGGCTCGGCGCTGCCCGGCGGCCACAAAGCCCAGGTCCAACGTCACGCTGCCCACCACCGCGTCGGTGCGAGCCCCCGCTTCACCCCGCGCGTCTTCGTGCCGGTATCCCACCTCGGGGTTGGTCATGTCGATCTCGGCGACGCCCGCCGCCGCAGTGCGCGCCTCGGCGGCCTCCAGGGCGGCGACGACCGCAGGGGACGCCAGGTAGCGGGCCACCACGTCTGCCTCCTCCATCGTGGGGGCGGACTCGGCCGCGCTGGGCGATGGCGTTTGCGCAGACGACGCAGGCGCGAACAGCAACGTCGCGGCGAGGACAAGCCAAATACTACGGATTGTAGTAGTTCCGAGTCGGAGCGGTCTGGGGGCGGGCTCGGCCATAGGGGGTCTCGGGTCTCTAGAAGGAGAGGTTGAGGAGGTGCTCGAGCTCGTGGTGGACCCACGGCGAGGATGCCGCCACCAGAAGGCCCAGAAGCACGAGCAGCACGCCGTCGGCGAGCCCCGCATCAGGGCCCTCTGCAGGGGCGCCGGGGGAGCCCATCAGGCGGTGGACCCGGTCGGAGAGGTCCCCTCCAGTCCAGGACAAGGCCGGGACGGGGGCCCGTGCGCCGAGGCGCGCGCACCGAAGCAGCGCCGAGGCGAGGAGCAGGGGGTCGCCGAGGTGTCGGGCGGCCACGGCGTCGGCGGTGGTCTCTGCACGGTGCAGCCACGCCTTGATCAAGCGCGCGCCGCTCCTGCGTGGAGCGAGCACACAGAGCAGCCGCAGCACGTGGAGGACCAGCGGGTCGCGGCGACCGAGGTGGGCGTCCTCGTGGGCGAGGATGGCGCGGCGGTGGTCGGGGTCGAGCCCGGTCCACAGGCGCCGGTCGATGGCGAGGGTGGGGCGCAGCCAACCTACGAGGATGGCTGTGGGGGCAGGGAGATCGGTGACGACGGGGGCGCCGCCGTGGCCGATGGGCTGGGCGAGGACCTCCCGCAGGGCGCGGATCCGGCCGGGGGCGAGGACCAGCAGCGCGGCGATGGCGATCGGGAGCAGGGCCAGTGAGTTGCCTGGGTGCACCGGGCACAGGTGGACCCACTCGGGCATGGAGCCGTGGCAGTGGCAACTGAGCAGCTGACTGAGGTGTGGGTCCCCTGGGAGCAGCGCGGCGAGCAGCACCGAAAAGCCAATCAGCCAGGGCAAGGCCGCCACGACGACGGTGCCGCGGGCGAGAGAGGGCCGCGCCGTGCAGGCGGCCGTCCACAGCGGGAACAGCAAGGCCCCAGCGAGGAAGGCGCTCCCCCCGGCGAGGAAGACGAGGATGACGAGGAAGCCCAGCGCGCTCATCGGCGAGCCATCCGTTCCCGCAGCAGCGCGTCGAGGCGGTCGAGCGCGTCGGGATCGGCGGCTTCGACCTGGTCGAGGAACGCCACGAGGAGGGGCTCCGGCGCCCCGTCCGCGCGCTTCATCATCCGCGTGACCTCGCCAGCGATGGCCTCCTCGCGAGTGCGTGCGGCTTTGTAGAGCCAGGCGACGCCGTGCTTGTGACGCACAACCTGACCCTTGCTGTGCAAGCGGTCGAGCACCGTGGCGATGGTCGTGTACGCCAGGTCTTCCCCGACGGCTGCGTGCACGTCGCGGACCGACAGACAGTCCCCCTCCCACAAGAGGGCGAGAACGCGACGTTCGAGCGAAGGGGGTCGAGCCATGACGAGGAAGCTACGACTACCAGGGCCTCGTCGCCGACCCCGACCTGGGCGTGCGCGGCGCGGGCAGCTACGGCCAGTCGCTGGTGTGGTTCGCGGACCGCAGCACCGGAGCCCTGCCGACGCCGGGCGTGTTCTGGCTGCCCATGTGGACGTGGCGACTGGCGATGCTGCTGTGGTCGCTGTGGCTGGCCTCGCGCCTGCTCAAGTGGATGCGCTGGGGATGGGAGCAGTTCAGCGCCGACGGCCTGTGGACCATGCCGCCGTGGTGGAAGTGGGGCGGCCCGACCACCTCGGCGAAGCCCGGCGTGGTGTACCCGGACGATCCTCCGACGGACGACGACGCGTTCGACGAGGCCGAGACGATCAGTGAGCCACCCAATGCTTGAGTAGCTCCTCGAGCCCGGGCAGCACCACCTTGCGCCACGCCCGCAGGAACGCCTCGCGCTCCTCTCCCGGGCTCAGCGCGCCGAACCGGCGCAGAGCCTCTGCGTGCACCTCGCTGGGCAAGGGAGCGGGGTCAAAGGCGCGGATCTGCTCCCGCGCCGAGGCCGCAGCTCCAAGCAGCGCGCCTCGGACTGCGGGGCCGCCCGCGCGCAGTGCCCAGGCGAGGATGGCCCAGCCCAGCTCGGCGGCGGCGGTGTGCGAGGCGAGGATGCTGGCCAGCGCCCGGGTCGTGTCCGGGGAGTCGGCGTGGCTGAGCTGCTCGGCTCCCCGCACCGCGCCGAGCACCGGCCCTACGCACATCTCGTGGAAGACGCAGACCACCAGCTCCTCCAGCGAGCTCACGAGCGGCACGGAGTGGTCGGCGGCGTGCTCGGGCAGCTCCCGCCGGCCGCCGCCAAAGCGGGCCGCGAGCTCCAGGGACATCTCCGCGTGCCGGACCGCGGCCAGACCCGCCTCCTGGGTCGCGGAGAGCAGCTCGAGGGGGGCGAGCACATTCATCAGGTCCAGGGTGATGCGGGCGAAGGTACCGATCGCCTCGTGCTCGTTCTTGGCCGTGCGCAGCCAGCGGCCGCGAAGGTACCCGCGGTCGGCCTCTGACAAGCTCGCGCCCAGGGGCTCCAGGCTCGGCGGCGCGGCGTCGATGGTGTCCAGCCAGTCGGTCAGCTCATCCGGGAGATGGCTGCCCCTCTCCGGGTCGGCGGACCAGCGCACGGTGTCGTCGGCGGCGGTCTCGATCTCCTCCGGTGTCACCGCCCTCATCTCCCCGCTGGTCATGGGCGCGCGGGCGAACGCCGCCGCCAGCTGTCGCTGGAGAAGCAACGAGAACGAGCTGTCGGGCGCGGAGCGGTTCGCCATGGGTCCTCCCGGCGGGTACGCCGTATCTTGTCCTGCCGTAGAAACCGAAATGCAGGGTTCGGGCCAAAAAAAGACGCAATACTCGCCGCCATGCAACGGCTCGTTTCTTCCTCGCTCCTCGCCCTGCTCACCCTCTGCGCGACCGGCTGCCCGGTCGCGGAGCCTGAGCCCGAACCTGCGCCGGTCCCACCGACCTACTGCGAGGGCCTCGGTGAGTCAGACCGGATGTTCGACGCCGACGGGCCGTACGGAACCACCCGCTGGCTCACCGCGGAGGACTTCACCATCGAGACGATCGACCGCGTGGAGTGGACGCTGTCGGAGCAGTGGACGGGGTGCGACAGCTACGCGTTCATCCCCGACAACCTGATCTACTCCTCACTCAACGGCGCGAACCTATGGGAGGACGGCGTGGCCCAGCTCATCGAGATGAGCCCGCCCAACGCTCACTACTTCTTCATCAGCCAGCGCAGCAGCAACGGCGAAGCCGAGCCCATCCTGCAGGCCATGGCGGAGCGGATCGAGGACACCCTGAGCGAGCTCGGCGACGACGACGCTGCGTGGTGGGCGGACCGCCTGCACGTGGTCCGGGGACGGCTGGGCGCGCGCGAGGACTGGCTGCCCGCGGCGATGGCTGCGGGGCGGCCGGGCTTCACCATCGACCGGTTCCAGCGGATTCGGGAGATCGGCAGCCTGGCGGACGTGGAGCGCTTCTCCTCGGCACTGCAGGCCGCAGGTCAGTGGCCGTGGGAGAACAACCTCGCCTACGTCGCCAATGAGCTGCGCTACTTCGAGTACGAGGCGGAGCGGCAGGACACCCTCGACGCCCAGGAGGACGTGACCATCGTGCGGCCGTTCAGCGGCGAGGTGCTGGGGCTTCGGGCCAAGACCTACGTGACCCTTCCTGACGCCGAGGCCATGGCCGAGTTCGACACGCTCGAGATCGATCTGCAGATGTGGTGCCCCGATCAGGTCGCCATGGAGACCGGGAACTGCGGTGCCTGGGACTACCTGAGCCACATCTACATCCGCGACGCGGAGACAAAGAGCACCTGGTACGAGGTCGCGCGCTTCATCACGACCTACCACCGCGCGGGGCGCTACCTGGTGGACGCGAGCCCGCTGCTGGCGAAGCTGAGCAAGTCGGGTCGCTGGGAGGTGCGGTACGAGATCAGCCCGCCGTGGAACCCCCAGGCCTACCTGACCGAGATGGAGTTCCGCTTCAGCAACCAGGGCAAGGGCATGCGCCCCAGCGAGGCCACGGTGCAGCTCTGGGACGGCAAGGGGTTCAACGAGAACTACAACGTGGACCGCGAGCCCATCACCGCGGACATCCCCGCGACGGCCCGCAAGGTCGAGATCTGGGCCCTCATCACCGGGCACGGCGGCGACACCGCCAACTGCGCCGAGTTCTGCAACCACCAGCACGAGTGGACCATCGGCGACGACGTGTTCTTCCACGAGCACGACACCATCGGCAACGACGTCGCGTGCCGAGATGCCATCGACGAGGGCACGGTGCCCAACCAGAGCGGCACGTGGTGGTTCGGCCGCGGCGGGTGGTGCCCCGGGCAGCACGTGATCCCCGTCGTGTTCGACGTGACCGACTCGGTGACCCCCGGCGCCGAAGCGACGGTGACCTATCGAGGACTGTTCAATGGCAGCACGCCGCCGGCGAACGCGGGGAACATCCGCATGACGTCCTGGCTCGTGATCTACGAGTAGCCCCGCGGCGCCGGCGATCAGCGCGGCAGCGCGGTCGGCACGCCTCGCCCCTCGATCCAGGCTTCCACGACCCGGTCGCTCAGCACCGGTCCCAGCACGTGGATCCCCGAGATCATCGCCTCGGAGCGCGCGGCGTCTTCGCAGATCACCGTGCCCGGCGCGAGGACCGAGCTGTGGCACATCTCGACGCGGCCCTCGCCGTCCCAGGACAGCAGGCCCACGTGGAAGTCGAGGCCGATCGTGTAGAGCCCGGCGCCGCGCTCCTTGATCTCCTGGACGACCTCGAGGGCCGCGCGACCGTGGGTGCGGGTGACCTCGCCGCGATCGGCGAAGGTGCGCACGATGTGCTCGGAGGCCTGCTGTGCGAGCTGGACCCGGGCGAGGCGGATGCCGGCGTCGCGGAGCACCGTGGTGACGAAGTACCCGCAGGCGATGGAGCCTTGCCCGGGGATCTCGCTGGTGCCGTAGAACTCCCACGGCGTGCCGAACCACGGCGGGATGATGTCGTCGCGGATGGCCGCGTGCAGCGCGGAGCGGGCCTCGGCGAGCAGCGCTGGGCGGTCGGGAGCGGCCGCGTTCCAGCGGGTGCCCAAGGCGCGGCGCGCGGCAGCGAGGTCGGCGAGCACGTCGTCGTAGGAGCGCGGCGGGACTTCGTCGATGGGATCAGGCTCTTCGGTGGGCAGCGGCGGAGTCGTCGCGGCAGGGCTCGGGGGCGCGCAGCCGGCGAGGAGGAGCAGGAGAGCGAGGCGAGGCATGCTCTTGGGACAGCTGCGGGGGCGCTGAGTTCCCGAGGTCAGCCGCCGAGCATCTCCAGGATCTGCTGGGCGTTGAGGCTCGCCGAGGTGCCGCTGCCCGCGAGCAGCTCGTCCACCAGCGCCCGCTTCGCCTTGTGCATGGCGAGGATCCCCTCCTCCACGGTGTCCCGCGCGATGAAGCGGTAGATGGTGACGGGCTTGTCCTGCCCGATGCGGTGGGCCCGGTCGGTGGCCTGATCCTCGACCGCCGGGTTCCACCACGGGTCGAGGTGGAAGACATAGCTGGCGGCGGTCAGGTTGAGCCCCACGCCTCCAGCTTTGAGCGAGATGAGGAAGACGTCTCCGTCCCCTCCCTGGAACGCGTCGATCTCGCGCTGTCGCTTCGCCATGGGGGTGGACCCATCGATGGAGCGCACGACGAATCCCTGCTCCACCAGCGCCTCGCGAACGAGGGCGAGATGGCCCAGGAACTGGCTGAACAGCAGCGCCTTGTGGCCGCCGTCGTGCAGCTCGCGAATGAGGTGGAGAACCCGGGTCAGCTTCGCCGAGCGCACGTCCGAGTCGTGCACCACGAGTCGCGGGTGACACGCCGCCTGCCGGAGCCGGGTCAGCAGCGCGAGCGCCTGGAAGCGCAGCTGGCTGTCCTTGCCCGTGTGGGCCAGAGCGGCCAGCCCGGTGTTGCGCACCTCGTCGTAGAGCCGACGCTCCTCGACGCCGAGCTGGACGTGCACGTCAACCTCCAGCCGCGGCGGCAGCTCGGTGGCGACCTGGGACTTGAGGCGCCGCAGCAGCAGCGGACGGGCGAGCAGCGCGAGCTGCGCGCGGGGGGGCTCCTCGCCGCGGCCGATGGGCAGCGCGTAGCGGCGCCGAAACGCCTCTCGGCTGCCCAGCAGGCCCGGCGCGAGCATCGCGAAGAGCGCCCACAAGTCCTCGGGGCGGTTCTCCACCGGAGTGCCCGTCAGTCCGATGCGAAAGGCGGCGTTGAGGCCGCGGGCGGCAGCGGAGCGGGCGGAGTCGGGGTTCTTTGCCGCCTGGGCCTCGTCGAAGATCACGGTGCCGAAGCGGACCGCGGACAAAGGCTCGGCGTCCCGGGCGAGCAGGGACCAACTGGTGACGAGCATGTCACCGGGCGCCAGGGCATCGAGCAGCTCGGCGCGCTCGGGTCCGCGGTAGACGAGCGGACGCAGGGCGGGCAGGAACGTGGCCGCCTCGCGGATCCAGTTGAAGCCCACGGATGCAGGCGCGACGACCAGGATCGGCCCCGCGTCGAGGCGGCCCCCCAGCAGCGCCAGCGCCTGCACGGTCTTGCCCAGGCCCATGTCATCGGCCAGGCAGCAGCCGGGAGCCCAGGCGGCGCAGCGGGCCATCCAGGCGGCGCCTTGCTCCTGATAGCCCCGCAACGTGCCGACGAAGCCCTGCGGCACCGTCCACTGCAGCGTCTCGGACTGTCGGATGCGGTCGCGGGCCGCCGACCAGTCCGGCGCCATCTCCACCCGAACTCCAGCGGCGCTCAGCCCTTCCAGCGACGGCGCGTGCAGCGGGGAGATGACCCGCTTGCCGCGATGCAGGAAGGCGCCCGCGGCGGCCTGCTCCAGGGCGCGGGCCAGGGCTTCGTCGATGCGGACCCAGTCGCCGTCCCCGACCTCGACAAAGCGCCGCCCCGCCTCGAGCAGCTCCAACAGCCGGTCCAGCGGGATCTCGGCGCCGCGCACGGACAGCTTTCCCTCGAGCCCAAACCACTGCTCCATCGAGCGCACCCCGACGCTCATGGACCGCCCGGTGGCGGTGGTGAAGCGCATGGGGCGGCCCGTCCACTCCACGACAGGGCCGCCCGACTCCTCGGCCAGCCCCTCGAGGCGCGCGACGACCTCCGCCGCCTCCCGTGGATCGACGACGAGCCAGTCCAGGACGCCATCCTCGATGTCATCCAGGCCCAGGACACGCGCGAGGTCGGTGACCCGGCGCTGCTCGGCGGGCAGGTCCCGGCGGATGTGGTGGCGCTGGGTGTCCCCGCTGGCGTGCACAAAGCGCCGACCGGCCCCGGGCCGGAGGATCGGGCCACCGGAGAGCGGCCGGCACCGCATCGACAGCGCCAGTGAGCCCTGGCTGCGCAGCTCGAGGCGCACGAGCAGCCGGTCATCGGCGGGGGTGGACTCACCGCGCAGGGTGGCGTCCAGCTCCACCGGCACCGCGCGCTCCAGGCGGTGCAGCGCCTCCAGGATCGGCTCGGTGGCGGCCTCGTCCAGCTTTGCGCCGTTGCGGAGCAGCAGGGTGGCCAGCCGTCCCAGCTCCGGCGCGGCGGCGAGCACCGAGATGCGGCCGCGACCGATGAGGAACGGCGGCCCGGCGAGGTCCCGCTGATCCGAGAGCCCGCGCAGGGCTGCGGCGTCCAGCCGCTGCCCGTCGGCCTCCAGTCGCATCTGCAGGCTCCCGTTGCGCCGGTCCACGACCACGGCGACCTGCGAGAGGCCCACGTCGATGGGATCGCGGGCCCTGGCTCCGAGGAACACCCGGGGGTGGCCGACAAGCTCGCGCAGGGCGAAGCGCACCCGGGCCCGGCGGTGGAGAGCATGCCGCGCCGCCGCAGGAGCACCGGCGAAGCCCGCCACCCGGGCATCATGGAGGTCCTCGCTCGCGTCCAATGCCTCGACAAGTTCGGCGTCGTCGAGCTTCTTGGTGCGGAAGCCGCCCGACTTCAGCGCGGTCACGCCCACCGCGAGGATGGCGGTGTCGATCCCGTCCGCCTCGATCCGCCACCCCAGCACCGGCGCGCGGGCGAGGCGCTGGGACTGCTCGGCGAGGCCTTCGAGCTCAGCCAGAGCCGCGTGCCACTGAGGGCGCTCCAGCAAGCCTTGCAGTGCATCCCGCTGGGCCCCCGGAGCCCGCAGGAGGTCCAACGCGGCGTCCACCGCCCGCAGCGCCGAGGCGCACGACGACGGACCGACGCTGCATGCACACGAGATCTCCGCCCTCGCCGCGCCGGTATCCAGTGCAATGGTCAGCCGGGGATCCTTGCGACAGCCCGGCGCCTCCGCGCGACCGAGCTGGACCTCGATCCGGCGCGGCTCGTCGAGCACGCGGACCCGCGCCGGGGCCTGGTCCAGCGCCAACGGCGCAGGCACGGTCTCACGCAGGTGCGTCCTCAGCGAGCGCAAGGCGGTGTCCTGGGCAGCGAGGGACGCTACGTCCGGGGCGGTCTGGGTCAGGATCGCGCAGCGCTCTTGCTCGTCGCCGGCGGCGACCTCTCGGGCCGCGGCGCCTCGCACCAACCACTGAAGGCACAGCTCCTGGATGGCCAGCGGTGCTCCGTCGCGGCGGCCTCGCTCCGCCAGCGTGGGCCACGTCGGGCCCGCCACGACCGCTCCCACCGTCAACCCCGAGCGCCCCTGGCGGCGTACGAACACCTGCACGTCGGGCTCGCCACAGTCGTTGAGCGCCGCCACGACAGGGCTCTCGGCGAGCTCCTCGACTCCCATGAGCGCGGCCCAGGCCTCCAGCTGCTCGCGGGGGCATGCGACGGTCGGAGGATCCACGCGCTCGGCGTGGGACGCCGCGACTGCATCCAGAGTGGCGTCGCGACGGCGGGTAGCGATGGCCCCAGCGATCAGCGTGCGCAGGCCCTCGTGCAGAGCCTCCAGCTCCTCGCTGGAGAAGCGCCGGCCCAAGGTCCGCCACACCGCCTTGTCTTCGAGGAGCTCGGTCAGCGTGCGCACGCCGGCGTTCCACAGGATGCGGTCGATGGCCCAGCCCATCCCGTCGGGCAGCAGCGCCTGGAGCTCCCGCAGCGGCCGCCAGTCGTGCAGGTCTGGGCCGACGCGCGCCGCGGCCACCACCGCACGCAGCTCGCGCGGGTCGCCCGCCGACACCAGCAGCGACGATGCGCGGTTCAGTTCGAGGAGGGTGGCGCCCGGCACGGGCCCTACTAGAGCAAAAACGGGGAGGGCGGGTGCGGGGAGCAGCGAGGCCGACAATCTGTCGGCCCCGCGCCCACACCCCGAGCACGCCCCTGACGCGCCGTAGATGAGGCGACGCGTCGCGTTGCACCATCGAAATCGACCATAGCCGACCAAGATCTGGCGATTTGCTCAGGATTGGAGGCGGTGAATCACAAACCTGAGCGCCGGGGTCCCCCCACAGGGGATGCATGTCGCGGTCAGTGCGACCCGCTCTCCCCTACTTGACCACCCGAAGATGGCCCGTCGTGCGCAGCTCTTTGCGCTCCCGCTCTTCCTCGGGTGGTTCGGGCGGTTCTTCGGCCTCGTGCTCCCAGGTCACCCCACCAAAGCCCACTCCGATGATGGCGATCGCGCGCCACGGCACGCGGCAGCGGTAGACAACCCCCCGGAACGACAGGCTGACCCGCAGGCCACCGCGATCGCCGTCGAGATCGAGATCCAGCGGCCACCGAGGATTCAGATCCAACGGAATGCCCGCCGGATACCGCTCGACGATGAAGTCGGGGAACCCGTGCACGGTTGCTTCGCCCAGCTGGTTGGGGTCGACCACGATCTTCGCGGTCTGGCCGCCAACAACGAGGAGCTCAGTGAGCACCGCGCGCTTGCTGCTGCTCGATGTTCGAGACTTGCTCATCCACTCCCTCAGTCCACTGCGAGTGGCAGTCTACCAACCGCAGCCCAGGGAACCAGTCCCCGGACGTGGGTGAGGAGTCCTCAATCGCGACTCAGGGCGAGGAAGTCACCACGAAGATGAGGTCCCACTGGGCAAGGATGACCTCGCCATCGCCGTAGAGAGTCGTCGGCACCGTGAAAATGGTGTCCGAGAACATTGAGGTCCCGGTGCCCGCATCGGGGCTCAGCGTCAGGGTAAAGCTCACGGTGTTCAGCGCCGGCACATCGTTGATCACCGACGGAGAGGCGCTCACCGAGGTGCCGGGAGGCGCCTCCATCTCGAGCGACAGGTCGTAGGTCACGTTGGTGGTGAACTCTTCGATGCCGTCGGTGACCTGGCTGACGATGTTGTAGCTGTTGCTGCTCCACACCATGTACTCGTTGGCATCCGGCGAGCCGTCGCCGTCCAGGTCCAGCCACGAGTCCGTCATACCGGCGATGGTGGACATCGCGCTCATCGCGTCGGTCGTGCGGGCCGCGATGCCGATGGCCTTGCCGTTGATGGCGGACATCGCGGAGTTCAGGTGCGCTGCCGTGGCGTCGTTGCCTCCGCAAGCGTTCGGCCCCTGCCCGTACGGCGGGAAGGCGTTGCGCACATCGGCGTCGGTCGCGTAGATGAGGATGGGCACGGCGCCCTGACGGAACCCGTTGCCACCGAGGCTTCCGGTGCCCTGGGTGCTCGCGTTGAAGCGCTGGCCTGCGGTGCCGCCGAAGGGGTCGGCGGCGCTGGCGACAAACGGGAGCACGTCGGTGCCGGGGTTGTAGACGCCGTTGCAGTTCTGGTCGTAGCCCGCGCCGGTCGCCGCCTGGTAGAGCGCCTCCACGGTGGACTCGGGCCAGTCGTAGCCGCCGCCTGCGTAGAGCCCGTTCAGCGCGCTCTGGGCGAGGGCCGCATTCGAGGTCTGCTGCTGCCGCGGGTGGTACGGCTTGTCGCTGCCGGAGCCCATGGAGCCGAAGTTGTAGTCGTCGTAGCTCGCCACGCCGAAGGTCAGGTCCGGGATGAGGCTCTGGGCCTGGGTCACGACCTGCGAGAAGTTCGCCTTCACGTTGTCGAGCGTGCCCTGCATCGAGCCGGTCTCGTCCAGGATGAACATGAGGTCGCCGAGCTGGATCTGGGTCTCGTAGGTGACGACGACGTCGTTGATCTGGCCACCCTCGACCTCGCCGCCGTTGAACCCGTCACAGAAGTCGAGCGGGTCGAGCGGGTTGCTGCCGCACTCCTGCTCCTGGGCGTCGGTCCAGCCGTCACCATCGGTGTCGGGGTTCGTCGGGTCGGTGCCGTCGTTGACCTCGTCGCCGTCGGGGATGCCGTCGTTGTCGGAGTCGGGGTCGTTCGCGTCGGGGATGCCGTCGCCATCGCTGTCGCCGGTCTCCTCATCGTTGGGGATGCCGTCGCCGTCGTAGTCGTCGTCCTCGCCGTCGGGGATGCCGTCGCCGTCACTGTCCTCATCGAGGAAGTTGGGGATGCCGTCGCCGTCGATGTCGTCGTAGCCCTCATCCGAGTCCGGCACGCCGTCGCCATCGGAGTCGTCGTCGAGGTAGTTCGGGACTCCGTCGCCGTCCGGATCGTCGGTGCCCTCGACCTCGTCGGGGATGCCGTCGCCGTCGCTGTCGGTGTCGTAGTAGTTGGGGATGCCGTCGCCGTCCGGGTCGCCGGTGCCCTCTACGCTGTTGGGGATGCCGTCGCCGTCCACGTCGGGGTCGATGCCATCGTTGATGCCGTCGCCGTCGCTGTCCTCATCGAGGAAGTTGGGGATGCCGTCGCCGTCGATGTCCTCGTAGCCCTCGTTCTCGTCGAGCTCGCCGTCACCGTCCGAGTCGTCGTCGAGGAAGTTGGGGATGCCGTCGCCGTCCGCGTCACCGGCTCCCTCGATGCTGTCAGGGATGCCGTCACCGTCGGAGTCGTCGTCGTAGGTGTTGGGGATGCCGTCGCCGTCCGCGTCGCCCCAGCCCTCCACGTCGTTGGGGATGCCGTCACCGTCGATGTCGTCGTCGTCACCGTCGGGGATTCCGTCGTTGTCGGAGTCCTCATCGAGGTAGTTGGGGATGCCGTCGCCGTCCGCGTCGCCGGTGCCTTCGAGCTCGTCGTCGATTCCGTCGCCGTCCGAGTCGGTGTCCAGGTAGTTCGGGATGCCGTCGCCGTCGGTGTCGTCGGTGCCCTCGACCGAGTCGGGGATGCCGTCACCGTCCGAGTCCGTGTCCAGGTAGTTCGGGATGCCGTCGCCGTCCGCGTCGCCGTTGCCCTCGACCTCGTCGGGGATGCCGTCGCCGTCCGAGTCGGTGTCCAGGTAGTTCGGGATGCCGTCGCCGTCCGCGTCCTCGACGCCCTCTTCGGAGTCGGGGATGCCGTCGTCGTCGGAGTCGGTGTCCAGGTAGTCGGGGATTCCGTCGCCGTCTGAGTCGCCGTCGCCCTCGACGTCGTCGGGGATGCCGTCGCCGTCCGCGTCACCGTCGAGGCCGCCGTCACCGTTCAGATCGGTGACGTCACCGGTGGTGTCCCAGCCTTCCCAGCAGCCGGACAGCAGCAGCACGGAGGCGAGCAGCGGCACGGTGAAGAAGCGAGAGAGAGTCGAGATTGTTGGGCGCGTCATAGCGAATCCATCCTTGCGCGCGGTCCCTGCGCGAATGCTGGGATCGCCAAAGGGGGCTTTCCGAGCCTTGCGACCATAGTCGCCCGAGTTCGTAGGGGTCAACGAAATGCAGACCGGCGACCGGCTCGACGTCGATCGTTACCGGGCTGTGACCGGGCTGGATGAGGGCGGGGATGCGGGCGAGGGCGGGGATGCGGCGAGGGCCGTGGGTCGCGGCGGTGGGACAGCGGCGCCACCCGCCCGCGACGCTCCCCCCGCCCGCGACGCTCCCCCCGCGGACACTCGCAGGGGTGGACTGTCTGTATGACCCCCTGAGTGTCCAGGGATCCCCGCGATTGGTGCCCCGGCATGGCCAATCGCCCGCGATGTGCGCCACTGGATGACTGCGAGGCAACGCCCAGCGGCGCCACCCGCCCGCGACGCTCCCACCGCGGACACTCGCAGGGGTGGACTGTCTGTCTGACCCCCTGAGTGTCCGGCGATCCCCGCGATTGGTGCCCCGGCATGGCCAATCGCCCGCGATGTGCGCCAATGGATGACTGCGAGGCAACGCCCAGCGGCGCCACCCGCCCGCGACGCTCCCCCCGCGGACACTCGCAGGGGTGG
>Ga0222662_1000521_pt1 | contig 30443 bp, 22 predicted proteins | sample AntAcemetagen600_FD_179821 | JGI IMG/M metagenome (GOLD analysis project Ga0222662, IMG submission 179821) | Saline water microbial communities from Ace Lake, Antarctica - #600 | ecosystem: Environmental > Aquatic > Non-marine Saline and Alkaline > Saline | place: Antarctica: Ace Lake... | reverse complement strand
CGCCACCGCCGACCCGTGCGCCTCGCCGATCGGGATCTGCAGCGGTGGGGACTGCCTGCAGAACATCGAGCTCGACCCCGAGCGGGTGACGGGCCTGCTCCAGTGGGACGGCGCCCCGATCCCAGCCAGCGCCTCCAACCAGTGGAACCTCGTGTTCGAGGACCTCGCCACCGGCAGCGTTCTCTCCGTGCCCCGCACCGCGGCCACCGGCGCAGCCAACACCTTCGACGTCCCCATGATGCAAGGGCTCTACGACGTCTCGCTGTCGTGGGTCGCCAGCGAGAGCTCCGGCTCCCCTGGCTGGCCCGACCCCATCTACGGGCTCATCCCCGTCAGCACGTCCACGGTGGTGCCCGCCGGCGGCGGCTCCCTGAACGTCACGCCCGACCCGGTGCGGGTGACTGGCCTGCTCTCGTGGGACGGCGCGCCCATCCCCGCCAGCGGCAGCAACCAGTGGTGGTTCGTGTTCGTCGACACCACCACGGGCAACGAGCTCACCGTGCCGCGCACGGCCGCGTCCGGCGCCGCCAACACCTACGACATCCCGATGATGCCGGGCACGTACGACGTGTTCTTCCGCTGGATCAGCACCGCCGCCCAAGGCTCGGTCGCCTGGCCCGACCCGGTCTTCGGGGACATCCCGGTGGCCACCGCCTTCAACGTGCCCGCCGGCGGCGCGTCCCTGAACATCGAGCCCGACCCAGTGCGCCTCACCGGCCTGCTGTCCTGGGACGGCGTCCCCATCCCGAGCAGCGGGAGCAACCAGTGGGACTTCGTGTTCGAGGACGTCAACAGCGACGCTGTCTACGAGGTCCGGCGCACGGCAGCCAGCGGCACGGTCTCGACGTTCGACGTCCCCGTGCCCGTCGGGACCTACGACGTGTTCTTCCAGTGGGTCACGACCGCCGCGGCGACCGCCACCGCCTGGCCGGACCCCATCCTCGGCGACATCCAGGTGGCCACGGCCCTGAACGTGCCCGCCGGGGGCGGCTCGGTGAACATCCAGCCCGACCCTGTCCGGGTCACCGGGCTGCTCTCCTGGGACGGCGCGGCGATCCCAGCCAGCGGCGGCAACCAGTGGCAGCTCGTGTTCACCAACGCCGCCAACGACCGCGTCTACACCGTCCCCCGCGACGGCAGCAACGGGTCCGCGTCCACCTTCGATGTGCCGATGCTCCCCGGGACCTACGGGCTGGACTTCCAGTGGATCGGGACCGCCGCCCAGTCGTCGGCGGCCTGGCCGGACCCGCTGTATGGGCCGATCTCGGTCAGTCCCTCGTTGACCATCCCCGCCGGTGGGGCCTCGGTGAACGTGACGCCCGACCCCGTGCGCCTCACGGGGCTTCTCTCGTGGGAAGGGCTGCCCGTCCCGTCGAGCGGGAGCAATCAGTGGACGCTGGTGATGGTCCCATCGGCCGGTGGCGCACCTCTCTCCGTCGTCCGCACCGGGGCCGGCGGCGCGAGCAGCACCTACGACATCCCCGCGTTGCCGGGCACGTGGGAGCTGCAGTGGCGGTGGCTGACCACCCCTGGAAGCGCCGCGGTCGGCTGGCCGGACCCGCTGTACGGCGCCCTGTCCCTGGGCAACGTCACCGTCCCGTCGGGCGGCGGCACCGCCAATCTCGAGCCCGACCCGCTGCGGCAGACGGGCCTGTTTCTCTGGGATGGGCTCGCGATCCCTTCCTCGGGCAACAATCAGTGGTCGATCGTGTGGGAAGACCCCTACAGCGACGAGGTGCTCTCCGTGCCGCGCACCGCCGCCAACGGCGCCGTCAACACCTACGACGTGCCCGCCTGGCCGGGCGTCTACCACCTCGGTCTGGAGTGGACGGTCTCCCAGCCGATGTCGTCCGCGTCGTGGCCCGACCCCATCTACGGCCATCTGCGGGTGGCGACGTGCGTACAGATTCAGTAAGACTCCCGGCTCCTGCCACCCTCGGAGACCGGCCTTGTCCCAAGAGCATTCCCACGAAGTCGCCCCCTCCGTCAACGTGCTCGGCACCCCACTGCAGGGCTGCTCGCTGAACCCCAAGACCGGCTTCTTCCGCGACGGGTGCTGCAACACGGGCCCCGACGATCGCGGCAGCCACACGGTGTGCGTGCAGGTGACCGCCGAGTTCCTGCACTTCTCGCGCACCATGGGCAACGACCTGTCCACGCCGGCGCCGCAGTACGGCTTCGCGGGCCTCCGCCCCGGAGATCGCTGGTGTCTGTGCGCAGCGCGCTGGAAAGAGGCGATGGACGCCGACTTCGCCCCGCCGGTGAATCTGCAGGCCACCCATCAGCGGGCCCTGGAGGTCTGCGCCCTAGAAGACCTGTTGCGTCACGCCATCGCCGCCGCCGTCTAGCCAGACTCGCCCTCGTCCGGAACGATCCTCACGGCGGTCCCGTACGCCAGGATCTCGGCTGCCCCCTGCATCACCGTGGACGTGGTGATGCGCATGCCCACGATGGCGTTGGCGCCGTACATCGCAGCCTCGGCCCGCAGCCGGTCCAGGCTCTGCTCCCGGCTCTCGGCCATCATCTTGGTGTAGCCGTCGATCTCCCCGCCGACGAGCGTCTTGAACGCGGCGAAGATGTCCGCGCCCACGTGCCGCGCTCGGATCGTGTTGCCGCGCACCAAACCGAACACCTTGACGATGCGGTGACCGGGCACCGTGTCGGTGGTGATCAGCATGACCCCGCCCGAGGGACGGCCAGGCAGGTTCGCGGACGCGCTCAACACTTCGTTCTTGGTACTCATCGAATCACCTCTTTGTAGGGGTCGCGCTCGCCGGACAGCCAGCGGACGCGCACCACATGGAACAGCAACAGCAACCCGCCCGCGAACATCGCGCCGATCCCGAATCGGATGGGCAGCGGCGCCGACGGGTCCATGATCAACTCGACCCAGCCCCAGCCCCACACCAGCGCGATGCCGACCAGGATCAACGCCACTCCGAGCCCCCGCTCCACGTTGCGCACCGGGCTTGCGCGGTCACGATCCACCATCAGGTCGGCCTCGAGGCGCGCCATCCACCCATCGGTGGTGGCCTTGAACGCCTGCTGGCTCTCTAGCTCATGCATCAGCGCGGGGTCGGCGACGGCGACCGTCATCAGCTCCTCGCGCTCGGCCGGCGTGGCGACCCCATCCACGACCTTGACCATCAGCTCCGCGAGCCGGTCTTCGCTCATCTCGGTGGCTCCACTCATCGCTCACTCCCATGGCCCATGCGGGCCAGCTCGACGGTCAGCGCCTTGCGGGCGCGGTACAACCTCGACATCACGGTTCCCTGGGGGACGCTCAGCGCCTGCCCGATCTCGGCGTAGCTGAGGTCCTCGAAGTGGCGCATCACCAACACCTCGCGCCAGTCGTCCCGCAGCTGGGCCATGGCGAGGCGCACCGCCGTCTCGGCCTCTCGGCTCGACAGCGCCTGCAGCGGCGACGGCTCGGCCGAGGTCACCCGCTCGGTGTCGAGCCCGCCCACGGCGCGGTGCTTGCTCCGGGCGATGGCGTCCCGGCACGCGTTGCGCACGATCGTCGCCAGCCAGGGGTAGAACGGCCGGGACCGGTCGTAGCGCTCCCGCGCCGCCCAGGCCTTCGCCAGCGCATCTTGGGCGACCTCTCGGGCCTCCTGCTCGTCGCGCATCATCCCTGCGGCCGCTCGGTGGACGCGAGGGCCGTGGGCGGCGAGCAGCTGGGCGAATTCGATGTGCATCTGTATCCAAGGTACGGGGGGCCCGCCCATCTATTCCCGGATGGGGTTCAGATCGTGTCGCTGACCGCGCGGTCTCGCGATCAGCACGCTAGTGACTGCCTGATCGGATGACTCAGAGGTGACGAGCGGACGATTCGAGGCTAATGTGACAGCCACGTGACACGGCTCCCTCCCACCACGCCGCTGCCGGTCCGACTGACCGCGCACGACCGGCTGCAACTCGAAATCAAGACCGAGCTCCTCTCCCCGGGCCCCTCGGTGGAGAAGGCGTCGTGGTGCGTGGACCTGTGGTTCGCCCTCCCTCAGGCGACCGGCATCGCCCCGGGCAGCTACAGCTCGGACGACTTCTACGAGGACCTGCGCAGCTACACCCGGCTCAAGACTCCGGTCGTGCCGCTGGCCGATCTCGTGCGGGCGACCGGCCCCGGCTCGCCGTTGTCGGCGCTGTCGGCGCTGGCCTCCACCTCGCGAGGCTCCCGCGTCACGGGGTCCGAGGCGCGCACGGTGGTGCAGGAGTGCAAGCTGCTCAGCGCCATCCTCAAGAGTCAGCTCCGTGACCGCTTCATGGCCCAGAGCGGTCTCGAGACCGACTCGGTCGAGGAAGAAGCCCTCGAGCTGGCGGACCTGCTGACGGATCTGATGACCGCCTGGCGCTCGGTGCGGGAGCAGCTCGACTCCTACGAGCTGCCCGAGCGCTGTCGGGACGTGCTGTCCTACACCGACGAGTCGCTCAGCGTGCAGACCGAGACGGCGGCCCTGGACCAGGTGCTGGCGCTGCCGAAGGAGCGGCGCGACGCCGCGGCGGCGAGTCGGCTCAAGGGGCTGGCCGACCAGGAGCGCGCGCACCGCGAGGACAAAGGCTGGCGCACGCTGGTGGGCGATGCCCACGAAGGCAGCGAGTACGTGGACCAGGCGCGCCTCCTCAAGAAGTACGTCAGCTCGGTCCTCCACCTGCATCTGCAGCCCAATCGCTGGGACGGCCTCGCGCGGGCGGGCATCCCGGCGTTCGCCGCGGGCCTGGCGATGCTGTGGGCGGTGGGTGCGCAGATCGGCATGTTCCTCGCCTGGGACATGCAGCTTCAGCGCGGCGTGAGCTTCGGCTTCCTCGGGGTGTTCACGCTGCTCGCGGTCATCGCCTACATCCTCAAGGACCGGATCAAGGCCGGCACCACCCGGGCCCTGACCAGGCGACTTCCCGCGGTGCTCTCGGACCGCCGGAACGACCTACACATGCCCGATCTCGAGGAGCCCGTGGGGCGGATCTCGGAACGCATGGGGTTTGTGCGCAGCTCCGAGATGCCGCCGGACGTGCAGGCCCTGCGCACCGCCTCGACCCGGGCCCACCTGCTTCTCATCGCGGATCAAGACGTGCTGCACTACAGCCGCCGCATCGACATGCGCCCGCGGCTCACCGCCACCCAGTTCCCCCGAGTCGATGGGCTGAGCGACATCCTCCGCCTCAACGTGTGGCGCTGGATTCGCACCTACGCGCGGACGCGCAAGGCCATCCCCTTCGTGGACGACGATGGCGAGGTGCAGACCCGGAAGCTCGACAATCTCTACTTCGTCGACGTCATCGTGCGCTTCGAGCGGCTCGCGCCGACGCCAGCGAGCCAGCTGTCGCACCTGCGACTCGCGCTCAATCGTCGCGGGCTGGTCGGGGTGGAAGAGGTCGGTCCTCCGGCTTGACCCCAGCGCCGCACTGGGCGAGCGTGACGGATATGTCACTCGCCGAGTTCCTGTCTACCGTCCCGGGCTTCGAGCACTTGCCCGCCACCACTCTCAAGGCTGTCTCCGCAGAGATGCGCGAAGACGAGTTCGCCGAGGGCGACTACGTCATCCGTCGCGGCGACCCTGGCGAGAGCATGTACATCGTGCGCGCAGGGGACCTCAAGGTCCCCGTGTTCGACGACACCGGCCGCGTGCGCGTCGTGGCCCGGCTGGGACCCGGCGACATCGTGGGCGAGATGGCCCTGCTGACCGGGGAGCGACGCCGCGCGGACGTCATCGCAGAGACGCCGGGCAAGGTCGTCGTGGTCGAGCGGGACACCCTGGCTCCGCTGCTGGCCGAGAACCCCGAGTTCGCTCGCTTCCTGACCGAGATCCTGGGCAAGCGCCTCGATGACGCCGGCGGCGTCGAGCGAGTCGGCAAGTACCGCTTGCTGGGCAAGCTCGGCGAGGGCGCCACCGCCAAGGTCTACGAAGCGCTGCACCCCGGCCTCAACCGCACCGTCGCGGTCAAGATGCTCGGGCACCACCTCGTGTACGACAAGGGGTTCCGGGAGCGCTTCATCGAGGAGGCCCGCACCATCGCTGGGCTCTCGCACCCCAACATCGTGCAGGTGTTCGACACCGAGCAGGCCTACGCCACCTGGTTCCTCGTGATGGAGAAGGTGGAGGGCACAGACCTGCAGCGGGTGCTCGAGAAGGAGGGCGCCTTGCCGCCCCACGAGGTCGCGGACATCGTGCGCCAGCTCGCGGCGGCCCTGGCCTTTGCCCACGAGCGCGGCATCGTGCACCGCGACGTAAAGCCAGCGAACGCCGCCATCGACGAGGACGGCGGGGTCAAGCTCATGGACTTCGGCATCGCGCGTCGATACACCCGGGACCAGGGCAAGCGGAACATCGTCGAGGGCACGCCCCGCTACCTCGCGCCCGAAGCGATCGTGGGCGACCCGGTGGACGGCCGCGCGGACATCTACTCGCTGGGGATCATGGCGTGGGAGATGCTGGTGGGCTTCCCGCCGTTCGTCGCCAACGACATCGAGACCCTGCTGCACATGCACCTCAACGACGCGCCGCCGGACATCCGGAAGCTGCGGCCCGACCTGCCTGAGGGGCTGGCCGCGTTCGTCGAGGGCGCGCTGATCAAGGACCCCGAGGAGCGTCTGTCGGACTGGGGCAAGATCGACGCGATGCTGCGAGGCGGCGACGCGGCAGAGGCGGCGCTGGAGACGTTTGACGAGATGGTGATTCGGATCCGCTTCAAGCCCCGGGACCGCAACAAGGTCGAGCGGTCGGTGGCCACCTTCAAGAAGGGTCTGCTGGGGGTGCCTTGGACCGATGTCGCGGTGGCGGATCTCGCCCGGCACGAGCTCGCCGAGGCCAGCTCGGAGAAGGAGCGCAAGGGCTGGCTCGAGCGGCTGGGCATCGGCGCGAAGACCTCCAGCAACGACATCAGCACCCGCATTCAGGGCATCGAGTAGTCGTGGGAGCAGTGCCCCATTGGTTGCTGGCCGGGCTTGGCGCGTCGCTGCTCGGCTGCGGCACGGTGGTCCCACTCGGCGTGGCCCCGGACGACGACGACGACGCCACGACGCCGGAGGCCGAGCCCCTGTGCGACCCCGCGTTGGGCTTCTCCCCGCTGCAAGAGGCCGGGTTCGTGGAGCTCGATCGCCTCGCTGTGTCCGGGGAGAGAGCTGCTTGCTCCGGCGCCCTGCACGCCACCGCCGGGTCCACGGGCATGACCGTGGCCGTCACGATGAGCACCTGGGGAGGCGCCGGTACGGCCAGCCTGACGGTGCGTGACTTGCTCGGGGCGCCGGTGGCGACGGGCTCGGGCCTGGGGCAAGGCGACTCCGTGGAGGTGACGCTCGACCGCTCGGGCGAGTGGCTGGTGGAGCTGTTCCCCGACGACCTGCAGGAGCCCGTCAACGACTACGCGATCGAGGTGTCGTGCCTGACCGGATGCGAGGCGCGCTTCACCCGATACCCGGTGGTGCTGGTGCACGGGATGGCGGGCACCGACAGCTACCTCGGCGGCTACCCCTACTGGTACGACGTGATGCCGGGCATCGAGGCCGACGGCTACCTGGCGATGACCCCCGCCGTGGACGCGCTGGCGCCGCCGGAGACCCGGGCCCAGCAGTGGTCCGCCATCCTCGACACGCTCCAGGCGGACGGGCAAGGCCGCCGCTTCAACCTGCTCGGACACAGCCAGGGTGGGGTGGACGCGCGCTACCTCGCGACGACGCTGGACGAGGGGGCCCGCATCGCGAGCATCACCACGCTGGCCACGCCCCACTACGGCAGCGCGCTGGCGGACGTGTCGAACGGCGTCATCGAGGTCACGCCGCTGCTCTCGGGCTTGCTGGAGGACGCGGTGTCCGCGCTGACGTCGGCCATCGGGCTCGGGGACGCTCAGCTCCTGTTCGCGGCGGAGGCCATGACCCGCCCCGCGATGGAGGCGTTCAACGCGGCGACGCCAGACCACCCCGACGTGACGTACTACTCCTGGTCGGCCCGCAGCTGTGGGCTCGTGGAGTTCGGCTGCCAGGCCGACATGGGCGGCGAGACCATCGCGCCCTACCTCGTGGCGACCTACCGGGCGCTGCAGCTGCTCGACGGCGACAACGACGGCATCGTGCCCACCGCCTCGGCGATGTGGGGAGAGCACCTGGGCACCATCGGCGCCGACCACTTCGATGAGATCGGGCAGCTCGTGGGCCAGACCAACGGCGACTACGACCACCGCGGGTTCTTCTTGAACGAGTGCTTCCGGCTGGCGGAAGCCGGGTTCTGAGCGAGGCCAATGGGAGTCGCGATTCTGGTGCTCGTGGGGGGTCTCGTGCTGGGGTTCCTGGGGCTGGGCTTCTACGCCCGGCGCGGGGAGGGCAAACCGGACCGACCGGGCGAGCGCAGCACTGTGAGCTTCTCCGGTGGCAGCGCGCTGCTCGCCGAGGACGAGCTGAGCAAGCTCGAAGAAGACGGCCTCTACGTCGGGCTCGGGACGATCACCGCGGTGCTGGCGAAGCTGAACGAGGCGGGGATCTCAGCCAACGAGCCCCAGCCCGACGTTCCGGGCTGGGCGGCGCACATCGGAGAGCCGGGCGCCCAGAGCTACCTGCTGCTCGGGGAGATGGACGAGGACCGCTGGCTGCTGATCCTGCAGGACCCGTCCAGCGGCGGGCCCGGGCGCACCGAGCACCTTCAGCCCATCGACGACGCCCTGCGGGCCATCCCCGCGCTGTCTGACATCCGCTGGATCCCTCGCGGCACCGACCCATTCGGCGACGGAACGGACAGCCCGTTCGACGAGGCTCCTGCGGTCTGAAGCGCCCTGCGTTTATGGTGTAGCGCGCCCGTGCAGGAAGTCCCCCCCATTCCCCTCGGCCCGTTCGAGCTGCTCGCCCCCTTCGGGCAGGGCGGCATGGCCTCGGTGTGGAAGGGGCGGCACCGGACGTCGGGGCTCGACGTCGCGGTCAAGGTGCTCGAAGGCGCCCTGTCCATGGACCCCATCTTCAAGGACGCCTTCGCCGGTGAAGTGCGCTCGGTGGTGGGGCTCGACCATCCAGGCGTCGTCATGGTCTTCGACCACGGCCAGGTCCCCGCGGAGGCGTGCGAGGCATCCGACGGCCAGCTCACCGAAGGGGCGCCGTACCTGGTGATGGAGTTCGCGTCCGGCGGCACGCTGCTCGACCGCCCTCCCGCGAGCTGGACCGCCCTGCGCGGCGTGCTCGTGCCGATGCTCGACTCCCTCGCCCACGCCCACGCCCGGGGCGTGGTGCACCGAGACATCAAGGGCGGCAACGTGCTGCTGTGCTCGCCCACCGACCTGCGGCCCGGCTGGAAGCTGTCGGACTTCGGGTTGGCGCTGCCGGTGGGCGGCGACGAGGTGGAGGACATCTTCGGTGACCAGGCGGTGGGCACCCCGCCGTACATGGCGCCGGAGCAGTTCCGAGGGAACCCCCGCGAGTACGGCCCCTGGACCGACCTGTACTCCCTGGCCTGCCTCACGTGGCTGCTGACCACCGGCCGGGCGCCCTTCGGCAAGGGAACCCCCGCCGAGATGGCGAAGGCGCACCGCGAGGACCTGGTGCCGGAGTGGGTCCCGGTCATCCCCCTGCCGCCCGGCCTGGAGTTCTGGCTGCGTCGCCTGCTGGAGAAGGATCCCTTTGACCGCTACCAGTCCGCGGCCGAGGCCATGCGCGCGCTGTGGACGGTGGACGGGTCCACCCCGACCGGGGTCGCCCCGAGGCTGAGCGCCGAGGCCACGTCGATCGAGATCGCGCCCCTCATCGACAGCGCCCCTGCCCTCTCCACGGTGTTGCTCGAGATCTCCGAGCCCGTAACCCAGGTGCCGCTGCCGGTCCCGTCGCGCAAGCCGACCGAGGCGCCGGATCAAGCCCCCTTCCCGTCGACATGGCGCCTCCCCGAGGCCCGGCCCGACCCCGTGCAGTTGCAGGGCGCGGGCCTGGCGCTGCTGGCGCTTCGGCGCACCGGCGTCGTAGGGCGGGAGGGTCACCGCGACCGGCTGTGGGAGGCCCTGGGGCGCGTCTACACCGGCCAGGGCGCAGAGTTCCTGCTGCTGCACGGCGAGCCCGGTCAGGGGAAGAGCCGGCTCGCCCAGTGGCTGGCGGAGCGCAGCGCGGAGCTCGGCGTGGCGCGCACCATCACGGCGCGCTTTGGTCGCACCGGCGGCTCGGGCGAGGGGCTCGGCGCGATGATGGTGCGGCACATGGGCTTCCAGGGAATGCCCTCGGCGCGGCGCAAAGGGGAGATGTTTGGGCACCTGATGCGGCTCGGTGGGGACGCCTCGGACCTGGACGCCCTGCTCGCGACGATGGTCCCCGGCGACGAGGAGACCCTGGTGGGGCCGCGCACGACGCCCGAGCAGCGCTTCGCCGCCCTCACGCGGCTGCTCGACGTCGAGGGCCAGCGGGTGCCCATCATCCTGTGGTTGGACGATCTGCACTATGGCCCCGAAGGCATGGCCCTGGCCGAGCACATCATCCGGGGCGCCCACGCTGGTGGACCCCGCGTCCTGGTGGTCGGTACGTCCTGGACCGAGCCGTTGGGCGGGCAGGACGCCATCGGCGAAGCGCTGCGCTCCCTCATCGAGCGGCCGCGCTCCCGGGATCTGCCGGTGCGCCCGCTGTCCGACGAGAGCCAGCGCAAGCTGCTGAGCTCGCTGCTGTCGCTGGAGCCCCGACTCGCCGACGAGGTGCACCGCCGCGCGGAGGGGAACCCCCTGTTCGCCATCCAGATGGTGGGTGACCTCGCCGAGCGCGGCGTGCTCGAGCCGACGCAGGAGGGCTTTGCGCTGATCCGTGGTGCCCGCAGCTCGCTCCCCGCCGACATCCACGGGCTGTGGCAGCGCCGGGTGGAGCGCACGGTGGCGCCCCTGGGCGACGTGGCCCAGGCGGCTCTGGAGCTCGCGGCGGCCCTGGGCGAGCGGGTGGAGCGCTCCGAGTGGCTGGCGACCTGCGCCCGAGCGAAGCTGGCGCTGCCCGAGCGGCTGGAGGCCGCGCTGCTCGACGGCGGCCTCGTCACCGCCGACGAGAGCGGCTGGAGCTTCTCCCACGGGCTGCTGCGCGCGAGCATCGAGCGGGGAGCCCGGCTGGCCCAGCGATGGGGCGACTGGAACAACATCTGCGCCGACACGCTGTACGAGCTGCCCGGCAACACCGCTGGCACGCGCCTCGAGCGCATCGGCCGCCACAAGATGGAGGCGCGGCAGTGGAGCAGCGCGTTCCGCGTCCTCACCCGGGCGGCGGCGGTGCGCACCGTGGGCGACGACGTCGTGGCGGGGCTGCGGGTGCTCGATCTGGCTGAGGAGGCGCTCGGCAAGCTCGATGCGCCCGAGTCGGACCGCCGGCGGGGGGTGCTGCTCGCCGCGAAGGCCGACGCCCAGCTGTTGGTGGGGGACGTCAACCTCGCGCTCGACGCCGCGAAGGAGCTGTCGCGCATCGCTCGGGAGTACGGCTGGCCCGACAAAGAGGGACAGGCGCTGCTGGTGCTGGGGCAGGTGCAGCTGCGGGAGTACCGCTCCGCCGAGGGACTGCTGCTGCTGCGCAAGGCGCTGGAGCTGTTGGAGCGCACGACCCTGACCGGCGCGATCGAGCGAGCCATGCGCTTGATGGCGCGGGCGATGAGCCACGAGAAGCAGTTCGCCGCGGCGCTGGAGATGGCCAACCGGGCGCTGGCCTCGGCGAGGGAGAGCGGGGACAGCAAGCGCATCGGCGAGGCGATGCAGACCCGGGCCGCCCTGCACCGCGACCTGCACCAACCGGACGAAGCGGAGCGCTGGACCCACGAGGCCGCCGAGCACTATGTGCGGGCAGGGCTGCACGTGCTGGTGGCGGATGCCTACTCGTCGCTGGGCGAGGCGCGGCGCGAGGCCGGCGAGCTGCCCGAGGCCAAGGAGTGGTTCCTGCGGGCTGGCGACATGTGGCGCAAGGTGGGCAGCAAGCACGCGGTGATGGGCGACCTGTGCGCGGCGGGCGTGGACATGGAGGCGGGCAACGCCGCCGAGGGGATGGAGACAGTGCGGCGCGTGCTGCCGCTGGTGCAGCCGGGCGGCTACTTCGAGGCGGTGTGTTGGATCCTGTTCCTGCAGGGCTCCACCGTGCTCAGCGACTGGCGAGACGGCATGTTCGTGGTGGAGCGGCTGGAGGATCTGGCGAAGATCCGGCAGCTCGCCAACCCCGAGTTCGTGCAGGTCATCCAAGAGGCGCGGGTGCAGAGCCTGAGGGATGGCGCCCTGGAGCTGGCAAAGCGCCTGCTCAAGCTCGAGGACGCGCTCCAAGGGCGATAGCTGCGGCGGCAGGTGCTATTGAGCCGCCATGAACCTCTCCGAACTCAATATTCCGCCCGAGATCGCCGCCACCCTTGTGAAGTATGCGACGGGGGCCCTCGGCGTCCTCGTCCTCCTCCTGGTGGCGACGTTCATCGCCCGGCGCCTCTCCAGCGCGGTCCGCTTGGCGTGCGAGAAGGCCAAGATCGAGGCCACCCTGGCGAAGTTCGCGGGCAAGGCGACCCACTGGGCCGTCATGATCCTCGCGGTGGTGATGTCGCTGGGCACGCTCGGCATCAAGACCACCAGCTTCGCCGCCATCCTTGGCGCTGCGGGACTCGCCATCGGCCTCGCGATGCAGGGCACGCTGTCCCACTTCGCGGCGGGCGTCATGCTGCTCATCTTCCGGCCGTTCAAGGTCGGCGACGTGGTGGAGATCGGCGGCAAGCAAGGCAAGGTCGATGAGATCGACATCCTCTTCACCGTGCTCGACACCCCGGACAACCGCCGCTTCATCCTCCCCAACGGGCAGGTGTTCGGCGCGGCCATCGAGAACATCACGTTCCACACGGTGCGGCGGGCCGACGTGCTGGTGGGCACCGACTACGGCGCCGACCTCGACACCGTCCGAGAAGTGCTGAACGCCGCGGCGCTCGCGGTGCCCGGTCAGGTCGCCGAGAAGCCGCCCCAGGTCGTGCTCGTGGGGCTGGGTTCCTCGTCCATCGACTGGCAGGTCCGCGTCTGGGCGCCCACTGCCACGTTCCTCGATGTCTTCCAGGCGGCGCGCCGTCAGGTGAAGGTGTCGCTGGACGAGGCCGGCATCGGCATCCCGTTCCCGCAGATGGATGTGCACCTGGACAAGTAGTTCCGGTCCTTCCCAGACGGGAAGCGGTCCTTCCCAGTTCGGGGATGTCCGAGGCGCCCGAGGTCAAGGAGACCGAGGGACCGCGCGGAGGCGCACTCCGGTGCGCCGCACAAGCAGGGACCGAAGTTCGACGCTGAGATCGGGTGGTTCGGACATCCCCGGACCGGAAGGAGCTCACTCGTCGGGATCGTCGCCCATCCGGTGACGCACCCCGACGCCGGTGACGGCGAACCAACCGCTGCGCCGGAAGTAGAACAGCATCGCGATGGCGAGCCCGAGCATCAGGCCGACGATCACGGGGTAGCCAAAGCGGAAGCCCAGCTCGGGCATGTTGTAGGGCGAGCTGGTGTCGAAGTTCATTCCGTACAGGCCGGTCAGGAAGCTGAGCGGCAAGAAGATCGTGCCCACCAGGGTCAGCAGGCCCATGATCTCGTTCATGCGGAAGCTGACCGAGCTGACGTAGCCGTCCATCAGTCCCGACACCTGGTCCCGGTACGACTCCGCGATGTCCACGATGCGCAAGCTGTGGTCAAAGAGGTCGCGCAGATACGGGCGGGTGTACGGCGTGAAGTAGGGCGTGGTGTCGGACTGGATGGTCGCCACCGCGTCGCGCATCGGCCACACCGCCCGCCGAATCCCGATGAGCACCCTGCGCGCATGGCGAATGGAGCGCAGGGTGTCCTGGGTGGGCTCGTCCATCACCCGGACCTCGAGCTCGTCGAGCAGATCACCAAAGCCCTCCATCATCGGGAAGAAGTGGTCCACGATGGCGTCCATGAGGGCGTACGCGAGGAAGTCTGCGCCGCCGCCGCGGATGACCGGGCGCCCCCGACGAATGCGCGCGCGCACGGTGTCGAACGGGTCGCCCACGTGCTCCTGAAACGAGATCACGAACCCGTCGCCCAGGAACAGGCTCAGCTGCTCGCTGTCCAGCGCGAGGTCGCCCTTGTCCCAGCGCTGCAGCTTCATCACGCAAAACAGGTGATGGGGGTAGACCTCGACCTTGGGCCGCTGGCCAACGTGGGCGACGTCCTCCATGGCGAGCGGATGCAGGTCGAAGATCGCGGCGAGCTGCTCCAGCACCGCGCTGTCGCCCAGCCCGTTCACGTTCACCCACAGCACATGGTCGCGGCCGCGAAGCTCTTGAATGGCGGCGACATCCTCGATGGCGCACTCCGACACCGAGTCCGGCCCGTACGAGAAGACGTGCACCTGAGGCGGCGGAGAGTCCGGCGGGACCTCGATGGACCCTGGAGGCAGGCCCGGTTGCCGGACATCGGCGTGGGCCTCTCGATTGGAGTGCGGCTTCCCGCGCTTTCGCTTCCGGCTCATTGGGCGCTCCCGATGTGGAGCCCGCTGGCCCGCTCTTCGTGCAACAACGCGTAGATGCAGGTGTCGCGCAGGTCCCCTTGAGGGGTGCGTCCATCCCGGACGAGGATGCCCTCCAGCGCAAAGCCCGCCGACTCCGCGGTGCGCCGCGACGCGACGTTGTGCGCATCGCACTTCCACACGATGCGGCGCCAAGGCCACTCCGCCCACGCCCACTCGACCACGGCGGCGAGCAACGCCGAGCCGAGACCCTTTCCCGCTTCGTCGGCGCGGATCCACATGCCCGCTTCGATGTTGCCCGAGCCGATCGGGCCCTGGCGCACGTGAAAGCCCGTGGCCCCGAGGATGCGTTTCCCGTCGGGGCTGAAGACCGGGATGCCGAAGTCCTCGCCGAGTAGCCAGCGCGCGCGCATTCCTCTCAGCAGAGCCTCGCTCGCCTCGGCGCTGGTGTGGCCGTCGACCCACGGCATGAACGGAGCGAGGTGGTCCCGAGAGCTGGCGACGGCTTCGTACAAGAGCGGACCGTCGCCAGGGAGCCACGAGCGCAGCGTGAAGCGGTCGGTCTCCCAGCGGTCCGGGGCGATGAAGGTCGTCATCGGGTCAGCCTACAGCCTGTCGGCGACGGCCCTGGCCAGCGCCGCGACATCGGTGACCGGGACGAGGGTGACGTCGGGCAGCCGCTCCCGGTGAGCCGGGATGTCGCTGGCCACCACCGGGCAGCCCGCGCGCTGTGCCTCGAGCACCGCCAGCCCGAAGGTCTCGATGCGGCTCGGCGCGACCACCACTGCGGCGCGGGCGTACTCGCGAGCGAGCTCTGCGGGGGTGAGCCAACCCGTGGCCTGCAGGCGGCCGGCGACCTTGCGCGGCACCGAGTCCCGCCACTTGCGCAGCCAGCGAGCCTCGGACTTCGGGTTGTCGGGCAGGCCACCGGCGAGCACCAGGCGCGCATCGGGGGCCAGCTCCAGCAGCGGCTCGAGCATCGCCAGGGCGTCGGCCGTGCCCTTGAGCACGTCGAAGCGACCGACGACGAGCACCCGGCCCGGCTCAGGCGTGCGCGCAGGCGGGGGACCGGCGGGGAAGAACTGCTCCAGGGGCACGAGCTCGAGCCGTTCGTCGATCTCGGGGTGAGCGCCGAGCAGCAAGGCCCTCGCTGACTCGCTGGGCACGAGCACCCGATCGGCCTCGGCGAGGGCGCGGGTCTGGGCGCGCTCGCTGCCGGTGGGCTCGTCCAGGCCGCGCATCCAGCGCAGCGCCCCCTGGGCCACGTGGGCGAACAGGTGCAGGGCGGGCCGCGCGCCCGTGGCGTCCGCGACCTTGTCGGCGGCAGCGCTGGCGAACGCCCACAGCATGGCGTGGTGCACCACGATCACTCCCGGCGCGCTCTCCACCACGAACGCGTGGGCCGCGAGCAGCCCGGCGGGGCCGTCGAGGCGCAGCACGGCGACGGGACCGTCCGGTGCAGGAAAGAACCCGCGCGTTGCGCCGCCTGCCGGGCCGGTGGGTCGCCAGCCATCGAACGACACCACCGCGGCAGGGCTGGTGGCCGCATCCAGCATGGCGCCAACGGCGGTGGAGATGCCGCCGCGCACCCGGGGCGGTAGGTCGCGAGTGATGTGCAGGGTCAGCATGCGTAGAGCTCTTCGTGCAGGAGGCCATCGAGGAGGCCTGGGAGGAGAAAGGAGGAGATCTCGCCATCCCGGAGCTGGGAGGCATGCGCCGCGACGGCGGCACCCTTGGCGGCAGAGGCGGCCGCGGCGAGGGGGATCGAGGCTGACGGGGTCGTGTGCAAGGCGGCCTCACTCAGCCCGTTGCGCACCCCGTCGAAGCCGACGCGGCGGAGGCGACGCCACACGGGGTACATCAGGGCCGACGGCAGGGCGGGGACCCACACTGGGACCGACGCGGCGCGGGTCCAGGTGTGGGCGGCGATGTGGTCCAGGTGACCGTATTCGCCCAGGGGGCCATGGGTGAGGATGAGGTCCGGGGCGAAGGACTCGATCTGCTCGGTGACAACGGCCTCGCCGCGTTCCACGGGGAACATCGCCAGCCCGCCGTCCGGCAGCCCGGCGCAGTGGCCCTGAGCCCCCAGCGCGGCGCACGACGCGTCGAGCTCCCCCCGCCGCAGGGCTGCGAGCTCGTCGTCTCCAACCACCAGCCCGCGCCGATCGCCGCCCTTCTCCCCTGCGGTCAGGCAGAGCACGCGCACCGCGACGCCGCGGGCCGTCCAGGTCGCGATGGTGCCGCCGAACAGCCACGCTTCGTCGTCTGGGTGGGCCACCACCACCAGGGCGCGCGACGGGTTCAATGCAGCGCTGCGCGGATGGGCAGCTCCGCCACGATGGCCGCCTCGGCGTCCAGGAACGCATCCATCCGCGCGTCGGCGATGTCCCGGCCAAACAGCGCCCGAGCGTGGTCGAGGAACAGGCCGTGGTGCCGGGCCTCGCACGTGAACAGCTCGCGGTAGAAGTCCCGCAGCTCCGGGTCAGGCAGGACCTCGCTGGCGATCTTGAACCGCTCGCAGCCCCGCGCCTCGATCACCGAGAAGATGACGAGGCGATCGAGCAGGTACTCCTTGGTGTCGCGCTTGCGCAGGAGCTTGCGCAGCGGCCCTGCGTAGGGGTCTGGCTGGTCGTGGCCGATGGTGTGGCCGCGGGCGGCGAGCAGATCGTGCACTTGCTTGAAGTGGCTCAGCTCCTCCTGGGCGAGCTCGATCATGTCGGCCACAAGCGCGGTGTGCCGGTGGTTCTGCTGCGCGAGGCTCAGCACCTGGCCCGCCACCTTGCGCTCGTTGTGGCCGTGGTCCTGCAGGAACGACACGACGTCGGCGGCGATGGCCTCTCCCCAGGCGGGCGGCGTGGCGTAGCGGAGCCTGAACATGGCGCGAGTCTGCTACTCCGCCGCCTCCGCGTCGAGCCAGTCGATCAGCGTAGACACCACGAGCGGATCGACCCGGTCGCCGATGTCGGCCGGCGTGATGCTGGCCCAGTTGGGGTTGGACACGCAGTTCATGGCGTGGGTCACACACGGGATCGCCGCTGTCGCCACGCCCGCGTCGCCCCAGAGACCGAGCTCGGGGTCCAGGGGGATGTTCCAGTCGTAGTCGCCGTTGATGGCGAGCATGGGCCGCGTCTCCGCCGCCACCAGGGCCGGGCGCGCATCGCCGATGGCCATCCAGTCGCTCCAGAACGCCACCGAGGCCCCGCCGATGCTGGAGCCCGTGAACGTGCCGGCGCGCAGCTCCTCGACCCCCTCCACCAGGGCGCGCAGGTTGGCGAGCGCCGCCTCGATCTGCGCCGCCGAGGCCCCGGTCTGCTCAAGGATCTCCACGGAGAAGTCGAGCTGGTAGCGCAGCATCACGTCGATGGGCCGCCAGTTCCCCGCGATGCTCACCCCGCCCGCGAAGCCGCTCCACCCGTCCAGCAGGGCGGGCATGGCGGCGGCCCCCTGCGAGTGGCCGAACACATAGACGCGCTCGGGATCGATGAAGTCCTGGGTGGCCAGCCACTGCCCAGCGGCCGCACCGTCGTCGATGAAGTCCTGCACGACGAGCGAGGCGGGCGGCGTGGGGTAGTCGTTGTCACACGCTCCGTTGAACGGGCCGCACGAGCGCTTGTCGTAGCGCAGCACCGCGTAGCCGGCGGCTTGCAGCGCCTCGGCGATCTCTTTGAACAGCAAGATCTGCACGCCACCGAAGTCCATGTTGAGCTGGGCGCCGAGCGCCGAGTCCCGGCTGCCCGGGCCCGAGCCATGCACCAGGACCACCGCCGGCACTGCGTCTTCGGAGAAGCGCACCGGCAGGTGCAGCACGCCTTCCAGCGTCACGCCCTCGGCCGGGATGGATGCGTCCTGCTCGCTGGCGTCGATGGGCGGGCATCCCGCGAGCAGCCCGACCACCGCGAGCACGACCAGCGCGCCCCGCATCAGTACGGGATCTCCATGCTGGCGCACAGGAACTCCTGCAGCGGCGCCGCGCCCTCGCACAGGGTCGTGAAGTGGTCCAACAGCCCGTCGCTCAACACCATGTCCTCGGCGATGGAGCACGTCACGATGAAGTCCTTGCGCTTCAAGTCTTCGCCCAGCGGATGCTCCTTGTCGTAGCCCTTCGGAGTGCGCTTGAGCGACTCCCCTGCGAGCTCCAGACCCGCCTTGGACAGCTTCTTCTTCACCCCTCGCCAGGCGTCCTGGTGGGTGTCGATGGACGCACGGATCGCCTTGACGCCCGGGCCGTCCGGGTGCCAGATCCCGGCGCCAAAGAACGACTCCGCCGGCTGCAGGTGCAAGTAGAACCCCGGCGCGTGCACGTCCTTGGCCAGGGCGTGCTTGAAGTGCAGTCCGATGTGGGTCTTGTAGGGCGTCTTGTCCTTGGCGAACCGGGTGTCGCGGTAGATCCGGAACAGCGAGCCGCCCTGGGTCTTGGCGATGGCGCGGAAGTGCTCGCTCACCGTGGCCAGGCGTGGCGCGAAGTCCGCGATGAACGCCAGCGAGGCGTCCTTGACGTCCTTCTCGTAGCGGCCCTTGTGCTCGTTGAACCAGGCGCGCTCGTTGTTGTCGGCCAGGTCGGCCATGAAGTCGAGGGTGTCGTCGGTGAACCAGGCCATGCGTGTCCGTTCTCAGTTAGAGGATGGGGCCGTCCACCACGGAGAGCTCCCCGGCAGACGCAGCCTCCAGCAGGAGCCGCGACGCGGCCTGCTCGTCGCCCGCCCCCGCCTCGACCTCCGCCCAGCGCTCCAGCAGCTCCAGCAACGCCAGCCGCTTGCGTGCGTCCTCGAGGAGCAAGCGCCCCTCGTGCAGTTCGCGCCTCGCCTCGGTCAGCTCACCGCGCGCCGCGTGCAGCTCGCCCAAGGCCCCACGCCCGCTGCCTTCGACCGCCTTGAGGCCCAGTCTCCGCGCCAACTGCACCGCGCGCTGCAGGTAGCTGTCCGCTGCGGCGAGGTGCCCCAGCGACAGGTCCAGCTCGCCGAGCTCACGCAGAAGCTCCGCCTCCAGCGAGCGATCGCCCACCTCACGGGTCACGGTCAGCGCCGCGAGCAAGCCATGCCGGCAGCCCTCGCCTGCCTCCGCGCGACGTTGGGACACCGCCCGGTGCGCGCGAATCTGCCCCTCAATGCGGCGATCGCCACAGTCCCGGGCCTCGTTCAGCGCCTCGTCCCAGGTGTTCATCGCCCGGCCCAGCTGCCCCTGCTCGGCCAAGATCCCCGCCATGCGGTCCAGCAACGGCGGGCGCGCGTGGCGATCGTGAACCTCGGCCCGCAAGCGCAGCGCCGCTTCATAGAGTGAGTGGGCGCGCAGCGGACGACCGCGCTCGGCGTGCAGCGCCGCCAGATCCTGCAGCGCCCGGGCCTCGGCCCGCTTCTCGCCCGACACCCGCAGCAGCGCCAGCGCCCGGTCGAGGTGCTCCTCGGCCTCCATCGTGCGCCCCAGCTGGTTGTCGATCCGCGCCTGCACGGCCAACGCCAGCCCCTGGGCTGCGTCGTCGCCGCCGGCGTTCGCGGCGGTCACCGCGCCCCGGGCCAGCTCGTCGGCCTCTTCGGGGTCTCGGTCCAGCAGCGTCTCCGCCACCCGGGCCAGCAAGATCGCCCGGCCCCGTGACTCCAGGGCCAGACTCGACTGCACCGCCGCGTCGAGCGATGCCCGGGCCTGCTCGGGAGAGCCCAGACCCGCGAGCAACAACCCGCGCTCCAGCTCAATCCAGGCTCGGTCCCCGTCCGGCAGGCCGTCCATGCGCGCGACGCGGTCGAGCAACGTCTCGTCGCCCAGGGCCGGTCCTCGAAGCTCCGCCAACAACGACAGGGCCCGCGCCGCAGGCACCGCCACGTCCAGGTCGCCGCGCAGCACCGCGCGCCGGGCCGCCGTCACCAGGTCCTCGCGGGCGATGACCAGCTGGTCCACGTTGCTGCCGCCCGCCCGAGCGAGCCGCCGCAGCATGTCGGGAGTGCCCCAGCGCGCCAGCCACAGCCCGTGCCGCAGCGCGGCTGCGTCGTCGGTGCCTTGCTCTCGGGCGTAGTCCCTCACCGCCCGGAAGAGCCGGAACCGGGGCTCATCGTCGTCGCCCACCAGCTCCGCGCGCAGCAACGAGCGCTCCCGCAGCCGCCGCAGCAGGCCCAACACCGAGCCGAGCGAGCCGAGCACCGCTTCTGCGTCCTCGACTCCGAATGCGCCCGCGAACACCGCGAGCTGCCGAAGCCCCACGCGCTCGTTCTCTTCGAGCAGCTCCCACGAGCTCGCCACCGTGGCGCGCAAGGACTCGTGCCGGGCCGGGCGATCCCGTCGGTCCGAGCGCAGCAAGTCCAGCTGGCCACTCAGCCGCTTGAGCAGCGCGTCGGGGCCCAGCAGGTCGGCCCACGCCGCCGCCATCTCGATGGCCAATGGGATCCCGTCGAGCTGCTCGACCACCTGAGCCACGGCCTCGTCGTCTCCGTAGCCTTCGACCGACGCCCCAACCCGCTGCCGGAAGAGCGCCACCGCGCCGTCGCGCCCCAGAGGACCGACGGGGACCGGGGCCTCGCCAGCGATGCGCAGGAGCTCACGCGACGTCACCAGGAACGAAGCCCGGGGGCACTCGTCGAGCCAGCGCGAGATCACCAACGCCAGGTCGGCGGCGCAGCGCTCGGCGTCATCGAGCAGTAGCAAGATGGCGCCGCGGCCCTTGAGGACCCCCGCGAGCGTGCGCACACCCCCGTCCAGATCATCGGCGGACACCCGGGCGTCCAGGGCCGTCGCCACCGCCCGCACCACGTCTTCACCCCGGGTACACGACGACAGGTCCGCTACGCAGATCTCCCGCCAGCCGGCCCGGGCGACCTCGTCGTTCGCGTAGTGCAGCATCAGCGCGCTCTTGCCGATGCCGCCAGTGCCCACCAGGGTCACCAGTCGCGCGCCACCGCGGGCCTTGCCCACCAGGCGCCCCAGCTCCTCATCCCGCCCGAACAGCGGTCGTGACGTGCTCGGCAGGTTGCTGCGGGTGGGCTCGTCGGTCTCCTCGATGTGCCCCGGCTCATCGACTGAGGGCTCGCCGGACAGCTCGCTGACCTCCGCGAATCGGTAGCCGACCCCGGTGACGGTGAGCAGATGGTCGGGCTCGCGGGGGTCCCGCTCCACCTTCGCGCGCAAGCGCCCCATGGTCGTCTTCACGGTCCGGGTGACGACGCCGCCGCGATACCCCCACACCTCGCGCAAGAGCTCCTGGCGCTCCACCGCCCGCCCTTCCTGGGTGGACAGGTAGCGCAGCAGCCGCGTCTCCGTCGGCGTCAGCGTGCGCTCACCATCCGGCCAGCGCGCGACGCACGCGGCGAAGTCCACAGTGCAGCCGCGCAGCTCCAGGTAGCGGGGTCCTTGCAGGGGCTCCATCGTGCTCTAGTCCGCGTTCTCGATGGCGAGCTGCTCGAACACGGACTGGATTCGCTCCAGATCCCAGCCCAGCATCTGTCCCGCCTTCATGAGCACCTCAGACTCGGAGGCCGCGAGCTCGCCGTCTGAGATCGACAGCGCCCACCACACCCGCATCATCTCGATCTTCTCGTCCTCGTCGAGCTGCGCAGGCAGCGTCTCAAACGCGAGGCGCGCGGCCGACTCGAACGCCGGGGTGTAGCCGCCGGCCTGCGCAACGAAGCCGGCCTCCACCATGGCGGCGCGGGGGAAGATCGTGTGCAGGGCGGCCAGCTCGGCATCCTCGAGCTTGCGGTCTGCTGCGATGAGCTTCTGAGCCACGTGATGGCCTAAGGCCAGGGTCAGCTCCTGCTTCGTGAACTCCGCCATCCCACCTCCTGTTTTTGGGTGCCCCGAATCCTATCCCATGTGCGAAACCCTCGGACCGCCGCAGATCGTGTGGCCGTCATGTGGTTGTGTGACGACCTCCAACTTTTGTGGCGCGGCCCCGGCGAATCCGATATACGGCCCGCCGCACGGCGGATGGGGGCAACTCCCGCCGATGTGATTTGGAGCTGACCATGCGAGCAAGCGTAATGATCTTCACAGCCTTGGCGCTCTTGGGCCTGGCCCCGAGCGCAGCCAGCGCGCAGATCGTCCGACCCTTCACCCAGCTGTACAGCAGCAACGTGAACGGCAACCTGCTCCTCATTGGGAACACGCTGCAGACCTGCCCGTTCTCCGCGGGAGTGCTCTGCACCGACGCCCGCGCAGGGCTCGCGAACGAAGGCAACGACGACTTCGCGATGGTTTACGTGGACGTGGACAGCGACGGCACCACCTTCGACAGCTCCAGCGCCACGCTGAACGTTCCTCCTGGCGCCACCGTCCTCTTCGCCCAGCTCTACTGGGGCGGTCGCTCCCCGTCGGCCCAGCGCGGCAACGCGCTCATCTCCACGCCCGCGTCCGGCGGCTACGTGGCGGTCAACGACTCGGTCGTCGACTACTTCGAAGACAGCTCCATCGGGGTCTACAGCGAGCTGTACTCGGCGAGCACCGACATCACCGCCCTCGTGCAGGCGGGCGGCTCGGGCAGCTACACCGTCGCCAACGTGCGCGGCACCACCGCCACCGCCGGCGCGGCGGGCTGGTCCATGGCCGTCGTCTATTCGGCTCCCGGCCAGGCGCTGCGCAACATCACGCTGTTCGATGGCTACGCAAAGGTGGACAACAACCTGCCGGTCGAGATCCCGGTCAGCGGCTTCCTCACCCCGCTCAGCGGCGCCTTCTCCAGCCAGCTCGCGTTCTCCAGCGTCGAAGGCGACATCCAGTTCGCCGGCGACGGGGTGGAGCTGGTCGTCAACGGCGTCACCACTGCCCTGGGCAACAGCGTGCGCCCGGCCAACAACTTCTTCAACAGCACGGTCACCGCCGGCAGCGCCCAGTTCACTGCGAAGAACCCCAACTACGTCAACCAGATGGGCTGGGACACGGGCACGTTCGACGTGAGCTCGGCGATGAGCAACAACGCGACGTCCGCGACGATTCGCCTGCTGACCAACAGCGACACGTACGGGCCGGCGTTCGTCGGCTTCGCCACCGAGGTATTCGAGCCTGCGATCAGCGGGATCAAGACCATGGTCGACCTGGACGGCGGACAGGTCACTGACGGCGACTTCATCGAGTACTCCATCACGGTGACCAACACCGGCGCGGACGCCGCCGACGACGTCATCCTGTACGACAGCATCCCCGCGAACACGACGTACGTGCCTGGCTCCCTGGCCGTGTTCAACGGCACGGGTGCCGGCGCCAAGACCGACGCCGCCGGCGATGACACCGGCAACTTTGACGGCATCGCCGACGAGGTCGTCTTCCGGCTCGGCACGGGCGCGAACGCGTTCTCGGGCGGCTCCCTGGCGCCGGGCGCCTCCGTCAGCGTCAGCTTTGAGGTGCGCATCAACCCCGGCACGCCCAAGGACATCATCATCTCCAACCAGGCGCAGATCGACTGGACTGCGGCGACCCTGGGCACGTCTGGGTCCTCGATGACCGACGGCGACCCCTCGACCGTCGGCAACAACCCGCTCGACGTGGACGTGCAGGCCACCGCCGACGCCGACGACGACGGCTTGCCCGACTTCGTCGAGGACCCCAACGACAACGGCATCGTGGACCCCGGCGAGACGGATCCCAACGACGACGACTCCGATGACGACGGCATCCTGGACGGCAACGAGGACCTGAACGACAACGGCATCGTGGACCCCGGCGAGACGAACCCGGCGAACGACGACACCGACGGCGACGGCATCCAGGACGGCACGGAGACCGGTCTGACCCAGCCCCAGGGCGACGACACCGATCTGGGCAACTTCGTGCCCGACGCCGACCCCACGACCACCACCGACCCCAACGACACTGACACCGACGACGGCTCGGTGTTCGACGGCGCCGAGGACACCAACTTCAACGGGCAGATCGACCCGGGCGAGACGGATCCGAACAACCCGCTGGACGACGTGGACAGCGACGGCGACGGCCTCAACGACGCCACCGAGGACGCCAACGGCAACGGCGTGGTGGACCCCGGCGAGACCGACCCCTTCGACCCCGACACCGACGACGACGGCCTCGACGACGGCATTGAGTACTTCGGGCCCACGGACCCGCTCGACGACGACACCGACGACGACGGGCTGCTGGACGGCAACGAGGACCTCAACGACAACGGCAACGTGGATCCGGGCGAGACCGACCCGACCAACGACGACACCGACGGCGACGGCGTCCAGGACGGCACGGAGATGGGCTTGCCTTCACCCGAGGGCGACGACACGGACCTGGGCACCTTCGTGCCCGACGCCGACCCGACCACGATCACCGACCCCGACGACGACGACACGGATGACGACGGCATCCTCGACGGCAACGAGGACGAGAACGCCAACGGCGCGGTGGACGACGGCGAGTCGGACCCGAACGACCTCGACAGCGACGACGACGGCCTCACCGACGGCCAGGAGGTCGGCCTCGCGACCCCCCAGGGCGACGACACCGATGGCAGCATCTTCCTGCCCGACGGCGACGCTGGCGCGACGACCACCGACCCGACCGACGCGGACACCGACAACGGCACCGTGCCCGACGGCGAGGAGGACACGAACCTGAACGGCGTGATCGATCCCGGCGAGCGCAACCCGAACGATCCGTCCGACGACATCCCGGGCGACGGAGACTGCGACGGAGACGGCCTCACCGACGCCGAAGAAGAAGCGCTGGGTACAGACCCGTGCGACGGCGACACCGACGACGACGGCATCCCCGACGGCACCGAGGTCACCCTCGGCCTCGACCCGAACGTGCCCGATGGGCCCCAGGGCTCGGGCTGCAACTGCGAGACGGGCGCGGGCTCGACTCCCACCGCGCTGATGTTGCTGGTGCTGGCGGCAGGCCTGGGTCTGCGACGGCGCCGCGACGGCCTCAGCAACGTCGGCGGCCTCGCGGTCGGTCTCCTGGCAGCGGGGCTGCTCGCGGTCCCGGCGACGGCGGTGGCTCAAGACCCGCCGCGCCTCGACATCCAGCGCTTTGACCCCATCTCGCAGTTCGGTGGCTTCGTGCGGGTGCGGGAGGCCGATGGGCCGGACAGCTTTCGCGTCGGCGTGAACATCGGCTTGAACTACGCGCTGCGGCCGTTTGAGCTCGGCACCCTCGACGGGTACTCGCGCACGCTGGGCATCACCGACCACCTGCTGGGTCTCGATGTGGGCCTCGCCGTCGCTCCGACGAAGTGGCTCACCATTGGCGTCAGCGCGCCGGTGCTCCAGGCCACCTTCAACGGCGAGAAGTCCCAGGCCGTGAGCGAGGCTCTCGGGCTCGCTGGCCAGGGCGCTGCGTTCGGCGACATCGTGATCGCTGTGGGCTTGCAGCCCCTTCGCCAGGGGCTGGCCGGCTCGCCGGTGTCGTTGACCATCGCGCCGCGGGTGGTGCTGCCCACGGGCGGCAAGCTGCGACTCGCGTCGTCGGGCTCGGTGGATATCGGACTCGACCTCGCCGCCGGGGCGCGCATCGGCAAGCACTTCCGCTTCGCGGTGAACGCGGGCTTCCTGGTGGACACCAAGGCGGAGAACTTCCTGTCGGTGCGCGGCGACGATGAGCTGCGCTGGGGTCTCGGACTCGCCGTGCCGCTGGCCGAGGACCAGGTCGAGATCGTGATGGAGCTCGTCGGCGCGACGGTCATCGACCCGTCTCTGCAGGACGCCATCGGCAAGGGCGCGTTCAACCCGACAGTGACGCCGCTAGAGCTCGCGTTCGGTGTGCACCTCAACCCGAAGAACGGCCCCATGCACATCGCGCTGGGCGCGGGCCCGGGCATCGGCCCTGGCTTTGGAACGCCGGACCTGCGTGCCTACGCGCAGGCCACCATCGAGTTCCCGAAGGGCGAGCCGGCGGTGCGACCGACCGGCGGCAAGGACGGCGACGGCGACGGCATCACCGGCGAGGACGACCGCTGCCCCTACGATCCCGAGGACTTCGACGACTTCGTGGACTACGACGGCTGCCCGGACGTGGACAACGACGCCGACCGCATCTTGGACGTGGACGACGAGTGCCCCGACGATCCCGAGGACCACGATGGCTTCTCGGATGAGGACGGCTGCCCGGACCCGGACAACGACGGTGACGGCATCAAGGATCTGGACGACCGCTGCCCCAACGAGGCCGAGGACGTGGATGGGTTCGAGGACGAGGACGGCTGCAAGGACTGGGACAACGACGGCGACGGCATCGCCGACGTGGACGACGCGTGCCCCATGGAGCCCGAGGTCAAGAACGGCATCGACGACGAGGACGGCTGCCCCGATGAGGGGTTGGTCCAGGTGGACGCCGATGCAGGCGAGATCATCATCCTCGAGAAGGTGCACTTCAAGACGAACAGCGAGCAGATCCGCTCGATCAGCTTCCCGCTGCTCGATGCTGTGTACTCGGTGATGGTGCAGTACCCGGAGATCCGGCTCATCGAGGTGCAAGGCCACACCGACAGCCGCGGCAGCGACAAGTACAACCAGGACTTGTCCCAGCGCCGCGCCGGTCAGGTCCGGGAGTACCTCGTGGACAAGGGCATCGAACCGGGGCGTCTGCGCAGCAAGGGCTTCGGCGAGAGCAAGCCGCTAGACACCGCCGAGAACGAGGACGCCTGGTCCCGGAACCGCCGCGTGCAGTTCCAGATCGTGGAGATGGACGCGCCGGACATGGATCTGGACGTGCAGGACCGCGAGAGCGACGGGGACCTCGGGGACTAGCACCCGAAGCTCGACGCCGAGATCGGGTGCCTCGGGCATTCGCGGACGGGAACCGGAGTTCCCAGTTCGGGAGCGCCCGAGGCGCCCGAGGTCAAGGAGAGCGAGGGGCCGCGCGGAGACGTACTCATGTACGTCGCACAAGCAGGCTCCGAAGCTCGACGCCGAGATCGGGTGCCTCTGCCATTCGCGGCCGGGAACCGGAGTTCCCAGTTCGGGGATGGTCGAGGCGCCCGAGGTCAAGGAGAGCGAGGGGCCGCGCGGAGACGTACTCATGTACGTCGCACAAGCAGGCTCCGAAGCTCGACGCCGAGATCGGGTGTCTCGGCCATTCCCGGACGGGAACTACTCCAGCCAGTAGCTCGCGCGAGCGAGCGTCGTAATCTGGCTGTGCACCACGCTGAACACGCCGTCCCGGTCCACGAGCGAGAGGCTCGGGATGGAGGACGCCTGCACGTGGTCATTCATGCTGCGGTCGTCGATGAGCACCGGCACGCGCTCGGTGGGGTGGCGCTCGAACCAGCGGTCGATGGTCGCCTTGTCCGCGGGCTGCCCGTTCTGGTCCTGCACCACCAGCGTGATCCAGTAGATGTCGCCGCTGGCGACACCCTCGCGCACGTTGTTGTACTCGGCGAAGAGCTCGCTCTGACCATCGAGCCAGTCAGCCATCTGGTGGCACGGCCCGCACCACTCAGCCGACACGTCGATGATGATCGGCTTGCCGTGACCCATGAAGTCGAACAGGTCCACCTCGTCGCCGAACTGGTCCATCGCGACGTAGCGCGGCAGCCCCGTGCCCTCGGCCGCGGGGGAGCCGAAGCCCGGGTCGTCGATGGAGTCCTTGTCGGCGTTGAACGGCCAGCCCCCCTGATAGATGACGTCGTCCTCGTCGGCGGGGTCGGTGCCCGCGACCACCTCGTCACCGTCGGGGTAGCCGTCCTCATCGGAGTCCGCCATGCCGTCGTCGGTGCCCAGCGCCTCCTCATCGCACTCGGACAGGCCGTCCTCGTCAGCGTCTACGCCGTCGTCGCAGGTGGGCTCGTTGGTGGAGTCCGTCGGAGGACACCCAGCGAGGAGGAGAGCGGCGAGGAGGAAGAAGAGTCGGTTGCTCATCCGCCTACTCTACAACCGCGGCCTCGATGCGGAGAACCCTTCCGCGCCCGTAGTCCGCGATATAGATCTCGCCTTGCTCGTCAGCCGCGAACGACACCGGCAGAACGTCCCAGGTACCAAGGGTGAGCACGGTTGCGTCCCCGACGGGCTCGTCGCCCTCCGGCACCGGCAACGCCCACAGCCTCCCCATCGCGAAGTCGGCCACGAGATAGCGACCGGTGAGCTCGGGGATCGCGGGGCCGGTGTAGACCAGCCCGCCGGTGATGGAGAGGCCCACGGGGTGCTGGTACTCCCAGAACGGCAGGATCTCGTGGTCCCCCGGCGCCTCGCACTCAGCGTCCAGCGGGAAGCAATGCCGGGCCTCCCGCCCGTTCCAGCCGAGGAAGCTCCCCTTGCGCGCGAAGCCCACCTCTTCCCACATGTCCTGGCCCACGTCGGCCACGATCAAGCGCCCATCGGGGTGGAAGGCCGACCGCCACGGGTTGCGCACCCCGGTCGCCCAGATCAGCGGATGCACACCCTCGGTGCCCACAAATGGGTTGTCCGCGGGGACATGGGGCGCCGGCGCATCCACGTCGAGGCGCGCGATGGAGCCGAGGATGGTGCTGCGATTCTGGCCATGGCCGAAGGGGTCGTTCTTGAGTCCCCCATCGCCGAGCGGCACATAGAGCATGCCGTCGGGGCCAAACAGCAGCTGGCCGCCGTTGTGGTTGGGATACGGCTGCTCCACGTCGAGCAGGGTGGCCCCACCGCTGACCGTGGCGGTGCGTAGATCGGCGCCCTTCGGCACCCGTCGCTCCTCCACCAGCGTGTGGTCGCCGCCGTCTCGGCGCGCGGTGTAGTTGATGTAGAGGCGCCCGTTGGTGGCGAACTGCGGATGCAGCGCAAAGCCCAGCAGCCCCTGCTCGGATGCGGTCAGCGGCTCGACAGACAGCAGCTCGCCTCGAGTGCCAGCGTGCAGGTCGGCCCACCAAAGCGTGCCGCCCTTCTCCGCCACGAGCAGCAGGCCGGCAGCGCCCGGCACAAACGCCAGCTCGGTGGGCCGCTCAAACCCCGCGACGACCTCGCGCATGGCGATGTCGAAGCGGGTGTAGGGAGCGTCCAGGGCGTCGAACCTCGCCCCCTCCGCCGCCGGCCCCTCCACCGCGTAGTCCAGCGACAGATGGACGACCGCGGCGCGCTTGATGGGTTCGAGGAAGACGAACACCAGCAGTCCGAGGACCAAGGCGACGACGAGAGCGGTCTTGAAGATGCGCATGCGAAGACGAGCCTACCGAGGCCCGAGCCCGTAAGCCCCCCTCATCGGTCGCAGAGCATGTCCATCCGGTTGGTCGCCAGATCCTGCTGCGACAGCGCCACGTCGAACACCATCGTCTCGTCGAGCTCGCCGGTGAGCGCCGAGCTGGCCGCTTCGCTGCCCACCCCAAAGGCCCCCAACGTGAAGCCGGTGCCCTCCCAGTCCACGCTCGTGGGGATCCCGTAGATGTAGTTGTTGAAGGCACCATCCACCAGGACGGTCGTGTCTCCACCGTCGAACGTCAGGGCCACCTGGACCCAGCCGTCCGCGCACACCGTCTGCCCCGCCGGCCACTGCTGGCCGAACTGGGTGCCGTCGCCAACCATCCCGCCCACGCTGGTGCTGGTGTTGATGGACAAGGACGCGCCGTTGGTCGCGTAGTTGAGCCCGTTGCCCATGAGGATGTGCCGCGCGCCGGCGTTGGCGAGACCGTCCACGCGCACCCAGGTCAGGAACGTGAAGTCGTCGCCGTCGATGCCGAGCTGCGAGGCCCCGTTGATTCGGCTCGCGCCATCGAGCGTCAGCGCGTTTCCCTTGAAGCCGGGGCCGAAGGTGGGACTGCCAAACAGGTTGCCCACGTACGCCTGAGCCGTGGCGCCGGTCACCGTGGTCGCCGTCGTCGTCTCGTAGTCCCAGTGCATCACCGGCGCAGCGCTCAGCGGCGGCAGCGGGAACCCACAGAAGCTGTAGTCGAACTCGGCCAGGCAGGTGTCGTCACAGCTGGTCTCCGGCTCGCAGTCCTCATCGGCGCCCGAGCGACACAGCTCGACCGCGCCGGGATGAATGGTGGGGTCACTGTCGTTGCAGTCCACGTCGCTCAGGTAGCCATCCGCATCGCCATCGGTCGGGGGGCTCGCGTCGTCGTCGTCGGCCGCGTCGTCGTCGTTCGCGGCGTCGTCGTCGTTCGCGGCGTCGTCGTCGTTCGCGGCGTCGTCGTCGTTCGCGGCGTCGTCATCGTTCG
>Ga0222662_1000520_pt1 | contig 30470 bp, 22 predicted proteins | sample AntAcemetagen600_FD_179821 | JGI IMG/M metagenome (GOLD analysis project Ga0222662, IMG submission 179821) | Saline water microbial communities from Ace Lake, Antarctica - #600 | ecosystem: Environmental > Aquatic > Non-marine Saline and Alkaline > Saline | place: Antarctica: Ace Lake... | reverse complement strand
AGTAGCCCCACTCGAAGGTGAGGCTACACAAGGTAAACATCCAACGAACAATCGCAGCATGCCTCCTCTGGGTAAAACAAAGCTAAAGAAAACTGGAAAATTGCTTGCACTTTAAGATAGTACCTATTGTCTAATTTACTGGCAAGATCAATGGAGGTCTGTAGATTAACCTCCATCGTTTTGAGATTGCGATTATTCACTCCAAGTACAAAATCAGATACTGGTAATTGCTCCAATTCTTCTTCAGAATGTACCTCTATCAACACTTCTAAACCTAATTTTCGAGCGGTTGAATGATACTGTGCTAACCGCTGTTTGTCCAGCGTGGCAGCGATAAGTAAAATCGCATCCGCGCCAATGGAACGTGCCTCCAAAATCTGGTATTCATCCACAATAAAATCCTTACGAAGAATTGGACAGTAATTGGCTTTTCTGGCTTCTGTTAGGTCTTCATCCTTACCAGCAAAATAGGTTGGTTCGGTTAATACCGAAAGAGCAGAAGCTCCGCCTTGCATGTAGGAGATGGTGGTGTCTTTTACATCAGCATATGCGTTTATTATGCCTTTAGATGGGCTTTTCCGTTTGAATTCTGCGATGATACCCGATTTATCAGACCGATTTAAATAGGCCTTCAAACTGACGGTTTCTGCTTTGAAGTAAGCGCTTTTCTCTAGCAACGCTATTGGATATAGCGCTTTCTTCTCCTGCACTTGTTTTGCGCGGTTAGCGCATATTTCTTCTAATAAACTCATCCAATCAGTTTTTTAAGTGTTTGCTCTGCGTTGCCGCTCATTAGCGCTTCCTCTGCTATTTTTCGGCACTCCTCTATACTTGAATCTTGCTCAAAACATTGTATGGCTAATGCAGAATTAGCAATAACAACCGCGTTTTGTTCTGTAGTGCCGTTTTTACCAATAATGCTCTTAAACATGTTTGCCGATTCTGCCAACGTAGTTCCTCCATAAATCTTTGCAGGATTAATTGCTGCTGTTCCAAATATCTCAGGTTCCAGTAAATCCTCTCCAAGCGAACTGTAAGTCATTGTATCCGATGTAAGGGAAACTTCATCATAGCCATCCAACGAGTGGATTACTCTGTATTTTTTTTCTTCTTCCTGAAGAATGAAGTGATAAAGTCTGGCCAATCTGAGGCTGTAAACTCCCACCAACTGCCGTTTTGTTTTGGCTGGATTAACCAACGGGCCTAGAATATTAAAAATGGTTTTGATGCCCAACTGGCTCCTCACTGGCCCAACATGTTTTAGTGCAGGGTGAAATAATGGAGCGTGCAAAAAAGTGATGTTGCAAGCATCTATTTCTCGTTTTAGCTTATCAGTGTCATTACTAAACTGATATCCCAACTGCTCCATTACGTTGGAAGATCCGCTGAGAGAGGAAACTCCATAGTTTCCGTGTTTGGCCACTTTATAACCAGCTCCCGCCACAACAAAACTGGAAAGGGTGGAGATGTTGAAGGTGTTTTTACCATCGCCACCAGTTCCGCAAAGGTCAATAGCATCATAGCTTTCTAATCCGCAAGGCACACTCAGATCAAATAGTGCTTTTCGAAAACCCTTCACCTCATTAATGGTCAAGTCTCTGGAGCTGATGCTTATTATTAATGCTGCATTCTGCGCTTCGTTAAATGTTCCTGCCCCAAAATCCTGCATTAGCTCATACGCTTGGTCTGAACTGAGGCCAGTTCCAGACATGAGTAGGTCTATGGTTGATTTGAATTCCATGTTCAAATAAGTTCTAGGAAGTTCTTTAATATGATGTGCCCGTCATCCGTTAAAATACTCTCTGGATGAAACTGTACCGCCCAAACGGGGAACACTAGATGCCTGATTGCCATCGGCACTCCGTTCTCATCTTTTGCCGTAATGAGGCAGTTTTCAGATAACGTTTCGGGGCTCACTGCCCAAGAGTGGTAGCGACCAACTTTTGTTTTTGGCGGCATGTTTTTAAACATCGGATCTGCACTTAGTTCAATTTCTGTGCTGACTCCATGCAACGGGTTTTCCAAGTTGAATAATGTGGCTCCCATAACTTCGGCAATTGCCTGCATACCCAAGCAAACCCCAAAAATGGGTTTCTTGCCTAATTGGCTTCTTATCAATTCTAAAAGAATACCCGAATCCTTTGGTAAACCTGGGCCCGGAGAAAGAATGAATGCATCGTATGTGCTAGCCTCTTCTACAGTAATCACATCGTTACGAACGACATCAAAAGAGTGGATAGAAAGCTCCTTAACCTGCTGCACCAAATTATAGGTGAAGGAGTCGTAATTATCTAAAATGAGGATTTTCTTTTTCATAACCCCTCAGCCATTTTTAGCGCCTTTCTTAGGGCACCAAGTTTATTATTCACCTCTTCCAATTCCTTTTCGGGTTCGGAGTTGAGTACAATCCCTGCTCCTGCTCTATAATGCAACGTGTTTCCTTTTCCTAAGAAAGACCGGATGACAATGGCCTGATTTACACCTCCATCAAAATCAATAAATCCAACACTTCCTCCGTAAACACCTCGCGATTCTCCTTCTAACTCAGCCAAAAGTTGAATGGCTTTCACCTTTGGCGCACCAGAGAGAGTTCCTGCCGGAAAAGTATCGGCAAGCACATGGATTCCTGCTTTTTTATCGGCAAGATTGCCCTGCACCTTTGATACCATGTGAATAACATGGCTGTATTGATGAATGCTCTTGTATTCACTCACCTTTACATTATCACAATGGCGATTCAGGTCGTTACGGGCAAGATCAACCAGCATGGCGTGCTCAGCCAACTCTTTGGGGTCTTCCAATAAGGCTTTAACTGCCTCAGAATCAACCACCTTGTTTCCTGTTCTTTTGTACGTGCCCGCAATAGGATTTACGGTGGCTACCCCGTTTTTAATTTGCAGTTGAGCTTCGGGTGAAGACCCAAATAGCTTGAATTTTCCGTAATCGAAGAAGAACATATATGGAGATGGGTTTACGTGTCGCAAGGCCCGATAAACATTGAATTCGTCTCCAGAATAAGAATGGCTAAAATGCCGTGATAACACCATCTGAAAAACATCCCCAACTTGACAATGAACCTTGGCTCGTTTTACCTTTTCTAGAAACTCAGTGTCTTTGTCTTGGCAATGCTCGTTGCCTTGCAGCTTGAAATTATAGGTTCCACTTTGCTGCTCCATCAGCTTAGGAATCAAGTTTTGTAACGTAGAAGGTGCTGCGTCAATTGTGTTTTCTTGGAAGATTAACTCGCCATTGAAGTGATTAAAACTGATTACGTAACGATACAACCGGTAGTCAAAAATCGGAAGTTCAGAATCCAGATTTGGGCAAAGGTTGGCTTCCTTGGTTTCAAAATACCGAACCGATTCAAAGCTTTGAAACCCGAAAAAACCATTGTGACCTTTAAGGTCTTCTCCGCTAGAAAACGACTGTGCAAATTCGCTCAACGCATCTTGTATCCTTTCATCAGAGCGTAGCTCTCGAGAGGTTTTTTCAGTTCCGATGAAAGTACTTAGCACGTCATTTTTAAAACTGATACCTGCTATTGGCACGGCACATAGTATAGAATGTGCGTAGTTCTGATCGTCCACCTCCGAGCTTTCCAAAAGAACGGATTGCGGAAAGATGTTTCGAAGATTGAGGTACATTCCAACTGGTGTTACCCGATCGGAAAATGTAGAGTCTTTATATGTTTTTATAGACGTCATAAAATGGTGTAAAATAAAAATGGCCTACCGAGCGGCAGACCATCCTATAAATCTAATATTAGTGTAGGTGCTTTCCGTTCAGCTGAAATTATCAGTTGAGTGCCACCAAATATTTTTTATTGTCCTATTCATTTTGCTAGACAAACATAACCGATTTATGGCAAAGTGGTTGTCCGTTCGCACTTAATTTAAAACGAATAATCCATCAAAACATGTGTTGACGCATTCCGAAACGGGTTAAAAAAAACAAGCAACTCGAATCCGGAATACTCCAATTGAACTCAAACTTGGTTTTGTGGAGCACTTACGTTGAAGTCTGCATAGCGACTTCTCCTCACATTTTAAGAGAAGGGGAACTTGATGGCGTTAATGTTTCGAGAAACGCTTCTGCCTTTAGAAGAAGGCGATCCTTACGCTCAATATTCATTTTGTCAAAGGTTCTTACCATCATATTCAATCGAGGATTTTTACTGAAGAAATCTCGATTAGCTTGAATAAAACGCCAAAACAGGCCATCCCAAACCTCATTCCAATCACCTTTGGGATAATTACTCATTTTCATAACGTAGTTAGATCCGCTGATGTATGGCTTAGTAGCGAACAGTCCTCCATCTGCAAACTGACTCATTCCGTAAACGTTAGGAACCATCACCCAATCGTATGCATCGATAAATAACTCCATAAACCACTCGTACACTTCATCCGGATCAAACTCGCACAAAACCATGAAATTTCCTAGAATCATCAAACGTTCGATGTGATGGCAGTAGCCTGTTTCATTCACTTTCCGAATGGTCTCATCTACAGGTATGATTCCTGTTGTTCCATCGTAAAACGAACTCGGAATCTTACGTTTGAAACCCCAAAAGTTGGTGGTACGTGATTCAACACCTTTGCATTCATACATGCCACGAATAAATTCTCGCCACCCCATAATCTGACGAACAAACCCTTCTAATGAATTGATTGGGACGTTGTGTTTTCTTGCATATTCAATCGCAGCATTTACCACGTCTAATGGCTGCAACAAACCAACGTTCATCATTGGGGTAAGCACACTATGATTCAAAATGGAGGCGTCCCTAACTATCGCATCCTCATAATCTCCAAATTGATGAAACCTTGTTTCTAAAAACTGTTGTAGCCAGATTTTAGATTGGGTTTTCGTGTATGGGTATAGCGGCTCATCATTTATTTGACCGTAGTTTTTCGAGAAATTGGCCGCCACGTAAGTTTTAGCTTCAGTCCAAACTTCATCGGCTTTTGGAAACTCAACCGGTGGAGGAGTTTCGTGTTTCGGATATGCTTTCCTGTTATCCACATCAAAAGTCCACTTGCCACCTGCAGGAAGATTAGGGCCATCCATCAGAATGTCTCTTTGCTTACGCTGCTGTTTATAAAACGAGGTTTGAAAGAACGATTTCTTGTCAGACCGAAAAAAAACACTCAGGTCTTTTCGATTATTGATAAAAAGTGGAGACTCATATTCAATCAACGCTACTTGGAGCTCATCACATTTATCCTTGATCCGCTGAAATAACGAATAATCTGTAGGGTTAATTATATGGAGCTTTTCAAGTCCATTATTTGCAAGGTTCTCAATCAATAACCGAACATCAGAGAGTACGTCTTGCGAATCTATGTAATCGACTTTCAGACCAGAATCTTCCAAAAAGGCTTGATGCGATTTCATAGAAGCTCGGTGGAAAGCCAATTTCTGCTTATGGAATTTGTATTGCTTGAAAAACAGAAACTCCTCTACCAAATAGACTGGTAAACCGAGTACTAGCACCTCATGCTTCTCAAAAAGTTGGTGAGGGAATAACAGGACAATCTCATTCATTTGCTTCATCGATTTCGTCTACAGCGTTCACTACAGTATTTAACATTCTCCCAGTCTCGCTCCCATTTCTTTCTCCAGCTAAAGGGTCTGGCGCAGCCCAAACAAGTCTTAACCGGAAGGTTCGATTTTTTCATTTAATCAATGCTTCTTTCGTACATGCGTATTCAAAATGCGCTTTTTTTCCTTTTTAACCAGTTCATTTTTTCTGTGCCCCCAGATTTTATTCCGAGCACTTTTACCACTTTCTTCTAAATCAACAAGTGGCTTTGGGTAATCAACTTGTAAATCATAAAACATCTTATCCATCTCAGTAATCTTCCATGGTTCATGAATAAATTCGGATGGAATATCTTTTAGCTCAGGCAGCCATTTGCGAATAAAATCTCCGTTTGGATCATGATCTTTCGATTGCTTCACTGGGTTGTACATTCTGACGATATTAATACCCGTAGTGCCCGCTTGCATTTGAAATTGGGGATAATGAATACCTGGCTCATAATCGAGAAATTGTTGAGCAAGATGATAGACACCAACTCGCCAATCCTGGTCTAAATGATGGCACAGAAAAGAAACAACCATCGCACGCATGCGAAAGTTCACCCAACCTGTTTCAGCCAGGCATCGCATGCAAGCATCAACCATTGGAAAACCGGTTTTTCCAGCCTTCCAAGCTTCAATAAATTCGGGTTTCTTATCACGTTGAAGTAGTTCGTACCCTCGATTAATGCAGAGTGTCTCATAGGTACATTCCACTTCAAATTTCTGTATGAAATGACAATGCCATTTCAATCGGGTTAGAATACCACGAAAGCGCTTTGGGTTTGCTGTACTAATGAATTGCACAGCTTGCCTAATACTAATGTTGCCCCAAGCAAGAAAAGGCGATATCCGGCCACAAGAAGTTCGGCTCTCGGCAGGTTTACTAATGTGTTTATTGTACGTGTTGCCTCTACCGCTGACGAATGATTTTAGATAACGCCAAGCATTAGATTCTCCTGCAGGTTGAAACTGCTCAGGATAGACCTTTAATTTCTCTTCAAGTCTCTTGTCCAACAGATAAGGGTTTCGAACTATCTCAAACTCATTTTTCGAGAAATAATTTTGAATCTGAGGCTGAAAAATTGTCTGATACCATTGTTTATCCCAGCCATCGCGATTAATAATACCTCGAACAATCCCGTCTCGCTGGAATTCTTTCCAAGCTACTTCACTATTCTTAAAAAGATTACCAACTGCCTTGTCTCTATTCCAAGTAACCTGAACGTCACTTTCCTGATAACTAAAAACACATTTTACCTCGTATTTATCCAGGAAATACGTGAATACATCAATGGCAGAAGCATGAAAAATTTCAGCCTTACGATTGAACTTCTTGAGTGATAGATTGAAGTCTAAAATGGAGTGATATTGAAACTGTAAATGGCGTAATGATGTTGCAGGATACTCGATTAAATCTGGCTCAAAAAGAAAAATGATGACATACGGAATACCCGCCTGTTCTGCAGCCTGAAGAGGACCATGATCTTGCGTTCGAATATCGCGCTTGAGCCAAACGATATTGGCTTTTGGCTTTACCACAACTTCATTTCTTTTTTGCACTTCTTCCAAAAGGCGAAAAACGAAGGGTAGTAACCCGTCACAGAAAACATCCACTCACGTGGTTCTTCTTTACCTTGATAATTTCGATTAAGCGGATGTTCCTTGAAAATCACCTTTGATAGTCCGATTTTATTCTTGAGGTCATCAAATTCACCAACGAATACCTGAATTCCTGTAATGTTCTTTGCAAGATTAAGAGCGAAATCAATACTATTTTTCGAAACTGGGTACTGCTCAAAAATTGAAGGTTCGAGCAGCAAAATTCTATTGGAATCATCCTTACCATACCAATTTGGATCAAGGTTATAGTAGTTGTACAACAACGTTGGTAAAGCTTCGTCAATATTAAGCTCATCCGAAGTTGGAAGCTCTGTTCTGAGAACGAGTTTTTGAGTTTCCCGCAAAGCCTCCGGAACGTCCATAGTAGGCAATTCTGAGTATGGAATATCTAAATATGTTGCTTTTTGAGACGTAAAAAAATACTTGTTGATGTTCTCTTGATTAGCAACGTATTTTTTATTGGCATTTGAACCGGCTACCCATTGCCAACTTAATGCATTGCTTGCCCAATCTGCATCCAACAAATAATAGTACATCCACCTTGCTGGCTCTCGCCAATGGCTTTTAGCTACGTTGCAAGCTAGCGCTGCTAAATACATGCGCATGTGGTTGTGAACATATCCTGTATCATAAAGCTCTTTGATGCCCTCATCAATAGCTTCAATTCCAGTTTGTGCACTTACAATAGCCTGAGGAATCTGATGGTTTTCCGTCTCTGGCTGCGGATGCCGAAGGTCTTGGTTTATCGCATCGCCTTTAGAAATCCACACGTGCTGCCAGTAATCGCGCCACGCTAACTCTTGAATGAATTTTTCGATGGATGGTAGTGCGAAGCCGCGGCCAAGCATATTTTCCATCACTTGCTTGGTACTGATTACACCACGAGATATGTATGGCGATAAGCGCGTAACCGCACCATCTCTGTAGTTTCTGCTACGGCCATAGGCAACAGGATCAACCCCATCAATTTGTTTAAGAATGCTATTGTAGTCAGTTGCTTTCAAGTTCTTCCAATTATACAAGTAACAAACCCAAATGACACTAAATGGTTGAGTGCAGTGCTTGCATTTTGATAAATCTCAAAGGAGCGAACCTAGATTTAATTGACTAGCGGAATAATCATATCAAACATTTGTTGTGGTTATTGTGATTCTGAAACAAAAAAAGCCTCGCAAATGCGAGGCTTTTTTCTGTGGGCGATGAGGGATTCGAACCCCCGACCCCCTCGGTGTAAACGAGGTGCTCTGAACCAACTGAGCTAATCGCCCGAATTCGGGGCTGCAAATGTAATTAAGGTTTTGAATTGAACAAACACAAAATTAAGAGAGAATGATTTCATCACGATTTGAACTCAAAACAATCAAGGATTTTATTCATTCCTTATCACATCTTCACCAAAATAATGCCCAGCATAACAAGTACAACACCTATTAGTCGGGATTTACTAAAGTGCTCTTTCAGGAGAACGTAACCAGCAATCGCACCAAATACCACGGAAGCTTCTCTCACGGCAACAATCCGGCTTATCGGTGCAATTTGCATAACGAATAAGATAATGAGATAGCTACTGGTAGCTACAACGCTAATTAGAATTACCGGTTTAAGAAGAGTCCTTAAAGTTATTTTCATTTCATTTCGCCTTTTTAGCAGTACATATGGCAGAAACATCAGTACAGAGATAATTTGCGAAGCTGCCATTACTGGAATTGGGTGAACCTCACTCACCAGCAACTTATCCATGATGGTGTAGCTCATTATTAGTGAACCACAGATTAAAGCAAGGAAAATGCCTTTTGATGAAGTAGCTGTTCTATTTCTTCGGTACGAAAGAATGGCTATTCCAGAAATAACGGTAGCTACGCCAAATCCCGAGATGGGCTCTACCTGCTCTCGTAAAATTACCATGGAAAGTATTACCGCACCCGCAATTCCGCTGCCTCTAACAATTGGGTAAAGCGTGCTTATATCTCCATTCATGTACGTAAACGTTAGCACAAAACCATAAACGGCATGAAAAACACCTGTGGTTATTAGCAATGCAATCAATTCGGTAGTCAACCTAACTTCACCAAGAAATGGAATGGCAAGAAGCCCAGTTACAACCGAACTGAAGAGGAATGAAAGATAAATGACGCTATAATTGCCCGCGTATTTCTTGGCTACAAAGTTCCAAGATGCGTGCAGTACAGCGCTCAGAATTACAAGCAAAAAGGTTAGTGTAGACACGTTTTGCGAAGTACGCCATTAATTACTTTAGCAGCCTAATTTATCATGTCATGAAAGGACCGATTTCCAAGTTTGCAGAAGAACACTTTCGCCATTTTAATGCCGCAGCACTAATGGACGCTGCTAAAGGCTACGAAACCCATTTGGCCGAAGGCGGAAAGATGATGATAACACTTGCTGGCGCGATGAGCACAGCTGAACTAGGGCGCTCTTTAGCTGAGATTATACGCCAAGGGAAAGTCGACATCATTTCTTGCACTGGAGCCAATTTAGAAGAAGATTTGATGAACCTTGTAGCTCATAATCATTACAAGCGCGTACCCAACTATAGAGACCTTTCTCCACAGGACGAATGGGAACTTTTAGAAAATGGATATAATAGAGTTACAGATACGTGCATTCCCGAAGAGGAAGCTTTTCGTAGGTTGCAAAAGCATGTTTTTAAGGTATGGAAGGATGCCCAAGATGCTGGAGAACGATTTCTCCCGCATGAGTATTTATACAAGATTCTTCTCAGTGGAGAGTTGGAACAGTATTATCAAATAGACCCAAAGAACTCGTGGATGTTAGCCGCAGCCGAGAAAAACCTTCCGATAATCTGTCCAGGTTGGGAAGACAGCACCATGGGTAACATTTTCGCATCCTACTGCTACAAAGGTGAGTTGAATCCTTCGACAGTAAAATCTGGAATTGAGTACATGACCTATCTATCTGATTGGTACATTAAAAACTCAAGTGGAAAAGGAGTTGGTTTCTTTCAAATTGGAGGAGGAATAGCAGGAGACTTCCCCATCTGCGTTGTTCCAATGCTCTATCAAGATTTGGAAATGACTGATATTCCATTCTGGAGTTATTTCTGTCAAATTTCCGATAGCACAACCAGTTATGGCTCTTATTCTGGAGCGGTTCCAAACGAGAAAATTACTTGGGGAAAGCTAGATATTGACACGCCCAAATTCATTGTAGAATCTGATGCAACAATTGTTGCTCCACTCATTTTTGCGTGGTTATTAGATTGGTAAAATGCGCTGATTTTCGTTCTTCACGAAGTTGAAGAACCGGAATTTTGGACTAATTTCATGCCTTCTCAACCCCGAGACATGAATTTTCACATACGACTGACTTTATTTTGGTTGTTGATTTCCGTTAGCGCGATAGCGCAAGACAATATGGGAATTGGTACCCTCTCCCCTGACCCTTCCGCCATTTTAGAAGTGAGAAGTACCGATAAAGGAGTACTTCTACCCAGATTAACCTCAGCACAAAAAAATGGCATTGCTAGTCCAGCTCAAGGACTCTTCGTTTTTGATACCGACACAGAATCATTCTGGTATTACGATGGAAACCAATGGGTTGAAGCCTTAGGGCCAACGGGACCAGCAGGATCACAAGGCATTCAAGGGCCCCAAGGTATTCAAGGGCCAACGGGACCGCCTGGTGCAGATTCAAGCGTTCCTGGGCCAACCGGACTACAAGGTTTGCAAGGCGCCCAAGGTATTCAGGGAATTACTGGGCCAACAGGTCCAATTGGCCCAACCGGACCGCAGGGTTTGCAAGGCACCCAAGGTCCAGCAGGCATTCAGGGAATTCAAGGGCCAACAGGGCCACAAGGCATTCAAGGACCAACGGGTCCACAGGGCTTAGTCGGTCCAACAGGTGTACAAGGAATTCAAGGCCCGATAGGTCCTAGTGGTACGCAAGGGATTCAGGGAGCTACGGGTCCATCTGGTTCTTCGAGTTTCAATATTTCGCTTACCTCAAATCCTAATGGAACATATAGCATTACAGATGATGGCGGCACGCTTACCACTACTTCTGGGTCTTGGTTGACTACTGGTAATTCAGGTACAAACCCAGCAACAAATTTTATCGGAACAACCGATAATCAACCGTTAGCAATTCGCACAAACAACACCGAAAAAATGCGTGTGTTAGCTAATGGAGATATTTGGGTTGATGGGGTAAAACCCGTTCAATTAAGAAGATTCTTCTGCAACGGATGTGATAATCCAAATAGAAATACTGGCGTTTCTGCAACCGACTACATCGCGTTTATTGGGGGTGTTTATCCTACAGGCAACAGCGATTCGGAAAGCACACGTGCAAGAATGTATGTTAGCGGTGGAACTTGGTGGTTTAAAGGAGACCTAGAAGATGTAAATAATGAGGACTGGAGTATAGATGTCGTTTTTATAAAAGTTGAAATGGTGGATGACCAACGGCCAGCTTCTAGTAACGGTGGAGGCACTGGTTTCTGATGAAATGGCTTTTTCTCATATCAATTTTCTGTTCAACCAACATACTTGCCCAGCAACGTGTTGGAATCGGCACGCTTAATCCTGACCCCTCTGCGCAGCTAGATCTTTCGTCTCAAAGTAAAGGTGTTCTTATTCCAAGAATGACATCCGCGCAGCGCAATATGATTCCCAACCCAACCAACGGATTATTGGTTTTTGATGTTACAACCGTTGGCTTTTGGTATTTCGATGGTGTGCAATGGGTGCAGCCTTTTGGCCCAACGGGACCACAAGGTCCTGCCGGAATTCTTGGCTTACAAGGGCCTATTGGGCCGCAAGGAGCAACAGGACAACCCTCTACGGTTGTTGGTTTACAAGGTATTGTTGGAATAACTGGCCCGCAAGGTTTACAAGGGCCATCAGGCCCTACTGGAATTGCTGGAGGAATTGGTGTAAACGGGATTATTGGAGTAACGGGGCCACAAGGTTTAGTTGGTGCAACTGGTTCTCAAGGAGTAGCTGGAATACTCGGGGTAACTGGGCCAATTGGAAACATAGGCTCGCAAGGAATTCAAGGAATAATTGGGACGAATGGAACGCAGGGAATACAAGGCGTTTCTGGACCAACAGGACCCATGGGACCTCCTAGTTTTAATACATCCATTGATATAAACAACGGCACACTATCGGTAACAGACCCTCAATCTACAGTCAGCGCCTCTCAATCTGCTTGGACTACGGCAGGAAATTCAGGCACAGCTCCCGCTGCTAATTTTCTCGGAACAACCGATAATCAGGATTTAAACTTTTCTAGCAACTCTACCGAACGAATGCGGGTGTTAGGAAATGGAGACGTTTGGGTTGATGGAACCAAACCTTTCTTGATAAGGCGCTTTTTCTGTAACGGCTGCGATAACCCAAATAGAAACACAGGTGTCTCTACTGCAGATTATGTTGCTTTCATCGCAGGATATTATCCAACAAGCCCTTCCGATTGTGAATCAACACGCTATAGAATGTATAGTAACGGTGGTACGTGGTGGTTTAAAGGCGACCTTGAAAGCCCAAGCAATGAGGATTGGAGTATTGATGTCCTATTTGTGAAACTAGAGATTACGGATGACCAACGTCCTGCATCTGCTCAAGGAGGTGGAAGTGGCTTTTAAAGAAATGAAAAAAGCACTCTCCATCTTTCTTTTCATTGTCCCGGTGGTTTGTTTTTCTCAAACGGAATTCGTTGTGAATGATGGGGTTGATATCCGAATCAACCCCGGTTGTCAAGTCATTTTTGCAGAAGGTGGAATGCAAAACAACTCTGGCGAATTTTCGAATGCTGGCGAACTGATTGTTGAAGGAAGCATCTTAAATAATGGATTGCTTTCTGGCGGAGCTTCGTCTGGTATGTTCAGAGTTTTAAATGACGTGCAAAACAACGGGCAAATGCAGCCCGGACAAAGCACGTTTGAGCTTTATGGAGATAATCAGTTTCTTCGAGGATTTCAGCAACTGAACTTTTACAACCTTTCATTAACTGGAAGTGGCGTTAAGTACATGTTACAGGCTATTCAAACAGCAGGAACACTCGATTTAAACGACAGAGAACTTCGGGCTACTGGCAATACCGTTTTTCACATCAACCCAACTCCTGCCACCGTTTTGGCAACACACGACCAAGGGTTTGTAAGTGCCGATGCAGGTGGCGGCCTATCTCGTGTTACCAATTCCTCTCAAGATTATTTCTACCCTGTGGGAAGCACACAGAATAATTTCAAAATACGTCCCGTGACAATTGCGCCAAGCGGAGGCACCAATACATATAAGGTGAGATATGTGCCAGGCCCAACGCCAAATTCGGCTCAAAGAAGTTCTGAATTATATTACGTAAACCCGATTTTCTATCACGATATGCAGCGAACAGATGGCACATCATCTGCTGGTATAACCGTCTTTTATGATGAAGCGGCAGATGGGCTTTTTGAAACTTTGGCTCACCAAGAGTCCAGTTTTTGGACAGAAAACGTTGGAACTATAGAAGGCCCAACGATCGGAACTGGGCCGGAACTAATCTCTTATAAAACGCCCGATTGGGATTTTACAACGCCAGAAATAGCCTTGGCCGCTTATGCCACAGAAATTTTTGTCCCAAATGTGTTCTCTCCAAATGACGATGGGTTTAACGACATTTTCAAACCACGCGGAACAGAACCTTTTGAATACGAAATGCGCATTTACGACCGGTGGGGAAATCTAGTTTTTGAATCGAAGGTGTTAGACCAAGGTTGGGATGGCACTTTCAAAGGGAAACTAATGAACAGCGGTGTGTTTGTCTATTACATTCTGGGTGCAGGCGAAGTGATTAATAAAGGAAATGTGACCTTGCTGAGATGAGATTGCTAGCCACATATCTGCTGGTTTTTACCTCCACTTTTGTGCTGGCGCAAGACATCCATTTTGTGCAGTTTACAGAAACACCACAACTCATAAACCCTGGGTTAACGGGTGTTTTTGAAGGAAACATTCGGGTAATTGTCAATTACCGCGATCAATGGGCAACGGTAGACGCGCCTTACCGCACATTTGGGTTTAATTACGACCATCGCATCATCCCTAAAAAACTGAAGAAAAAAGCCAGTTTAGCTGTTGGAGTGGCCGCGTACCGCGATGATGCTGGCGATTTGGGACTTCACACAACTTCTGGCGTTCTCAGTTTAGCAAGCACGCTTAACCTTACACGCGAGCAATTTGTGACAGCAGGTATTCAGGCCGGAATTCTTTACCGTGGGGTTGATATGACCAACGCCATTTGGGGCCGACAGTATGATGGCGATAATTACGACCCAACTGTTGCCTCTGGCGAAACCAGTGATTTCAACACATTTATTTCTCCAGATGTATCGCTTGGTTTTTCATGGAATTTGAAAAAACCTGATGGTTTTGGACCGTTTAGAGAGTTTGCAATGCGGGCCGGAACGGGATTGTTTCACCTCAATCGACCAAAACAAAAATTTAATTTAGGAGAAAACGATCGACTTCATTTTAGATGGACGTTACATGCCGATGCCATGATGGGTATAGGAAGTGGCCGAGGTTACATCGTTCCCATGTTTCTTTTTCAACTTCAAGGCCCATCTACCGAAGCTACATTTGGCGCACTTTATCGCTTTTTGTTTAAAGACGCGGCTCGTGTAACTGGCTTTGTAAAGGGTGGTGCGCTCAGTATGGGAGCAACATATCGTTGGGGCGATGCCATTACACCAATGATTGCTGCAGAATATTTGTTTCTTCGCCTTGGCGTAAGTTATGACGTTAACATATCTAAATTAAATAAAGCAACAGGATTTCAGGGAGGGCTTGAAGTTTCTCTCAAAGTCATTATTTCAGACTCGTTTTATTATACGGGTCGACAATCAAGAAAATAACCCCACAGTAATCAACCATGAACACTAAAATACTTTCAATTGCTTTTTGCTTTGCTATTTCTGGCTCGGCAATCGCACAAAACGATAATGTTGGAATTGGCACAACTACACCAGAGCCAAGTTCAATATTGGATGTGTCATCTAACGAAAAAGGAATGCTCGTGCCACGGCTAAACACCATCCAGAGGTTGGCAGTCGCAAGTCCAGCACAAGGGCTTCTGGTCTACGATACAGATATTGATTGCTTTTTCTTCTTTAGCCCTAGCTCGGGAAACTGGGAAAACCTTTGTAGTGGAGGCGGTGGCTCGGTTGGCGCCACAGGTCCAACAGGTTCGCAAGGCATTCCCGGAGCTCCAGGACTAAACGGAGCAGATGGTCAGGACGGTGCAACAGGTCCAGCTGGAGCTGACGGAGTAACTGGACCAACAGGAATAAATGGTCAAGATGGAGCTACTGGGGCAACAGGAGCGGATGGGGCTACTGGAAATAATGGTGCTCCAGGACCTACAGGGCCTACAGGTGCTAATGGTCAAGATGGGGCAACAGGAGCAACAGGTCCAGGAGGAACAGGATCTGTAGGGCCGACTGGACCAACCGGTGCAGATGGAGTTACTGGAGTTACGGGAATTCAAGGACCAACTGGAGCCAATGGGGCAACTGGGTTACAGGGACCAACTGGTGTGGATGGTGCTACAGGCGCGACAGGAACTCAAGGAGCCGATGGAGCTACTGGCCCTTCTGGTGCTAATGGCGCAACTGGTCCAACCGGAACCGCTAACGTGTGCCCAACTGCAGCAAACCTACAAGTGTCCAAATTTGTGGGTTCTGGTTTATCCGCTCAATTGTGTAATTCTATACTTTATGATGATGGCACATTTGTGGGCGTAGGCAATACTAACCCTGGTTTTAACATGGACTTTTCAGACCGAATTCGCGTTCGAGCTGGAACTGGTTCCGCAGGAATCTGGTTTAATAGGCAAGACAATACGGGGCTTTTGGCCTTTATTGGCGAATTGGGAGACAATACCAATGTTGGAGTTTTTGGACAAGGAATTGCCAATTGGATGACCTCCTGGGACGCCACGACCGGTATTTCAACACATCGTACAACTTCTGGAGTGTCTCAATATCTAGGAGATAGGTGGGAAATAAACAACCTCAATACTGGAAATCGGTTTGCTTATATCGACCTTATTGGAGATGACACTTACACAGATTACGGGTTACGCCTTTTAAGAGGAAACACTGGTCCCAACACGTTTTCTGTAGTTGAACACCGAGGTACGGGAGATTTACTTTTGAACGTATTAGACGCAGGACGGGTGGTAACAAGAACATCAAACGCAGAACGGATGGTAGTAAATGCGGCCGGAGAAGTTTTTGTGAATAATCTAGGCGGAAATGGTGTTGTTCCCGTGTTTGCCGATAATACTGGAAAGTTGATGCCAGGCAACACAATTGCACCAACCAACGCACCTATGTATGTACAGCGATTTACCTGCACATGCGACAACCCTAATCGCAGCCTAGGTGTTTCCACAGCAAGTTATACAGCCGTATTAGTTGGCTGCAACATGCGTCAATCAAGCGGAAGTACCGATGCCGAAGGAGTTGGAGGCATTGTTTACAACAATGGCGGCACGTGGCACTTTAAAGGCGATGCACAGGACGTGGACAATGAACGTTGGACAATCGATGTAATGTTCATCAGAAATTACATGATTAATGATCTTCGTCCGCCAAATTGTACCGATGGTTGCGGAACAGGAATGTAACTTGCACAAATTAATAGACAACCTAGCAATTGAAATGAAGAGAGTTCTGTTCTTATTACTTATGGGTGCTTCTACTGGAGCATTTGCCCAGAATGACAATGTCGGAATCGGCACAACCACTCCAGAGCCAAGCTCAATATTGGATGTATCATCTAACGAAAAAGGAATGCTCGTGCCACGGCTAAACACGCTACAAAGACTAGCAGTTGCCAGTCCTGCGCAGGGGCTTTTGGTCTATGATACCGATTTTGATTGCTTCTTCTTTTTCAGCCCCACATCTGGCATTTGGGAAAACCTATGCAACGGGGGCAGCGGCTCTGTTGGACCAACTGGCCCAACAGGTTCGCAGGGAATTCCTGGCCCTCCAGGGCAGAACGGAGCTGATGGCACAACTGGACCAACAGGTCCAGATGGCATTGACGGAGCAACCGGATCTACCGGACCAACTGGCCCAACGGGCGCTGATGGTCTAGACGGAGCAACTGGACCAACTGGTGCAGATGGACAAGATGGGGCAACGGGAGCAACTGGCCCTGGTGGAACAGGTTCGGTGGGCCCAACCGGCCCAACGGGTGCTGATGGAGCTACTGGGCCAACAGGTTTACAGGGTCCGACTGGCGCAGATGGTGCTACAGGTGCTACAGGTGCAACTGGAACTGTTGGTGCAACAGGAGCAACGGGACCGACCGGAGCCAATGGATTGGCTGGAGCAACAGGAGCTACTGGTGCCACTGGCCCAACAGGTGCAGATGGTGCGCTAAACGCTTGGTCTCTTACTGGAAATGCAGGAACCTCTCCCCCAACTAGTTTTATAGGAACAACCGATGGCGCACCGTGGGTTATCCGCACAAGCAATTTTGAGCGGGCGCGATTTACCGCCACAGGTCAACTGAGGATAGGAACTGTTGGTGCAGCTACCATCAATCCATCTTCGGCAGATGCAAACAATATCTTGATTGACGCGGTTGGTGGGTTTACCCGAATCGGGAACTTCAATACGGGTAATAATGTGGCCGACCAGCCCGGTACCAGTTTTACATCTGGAGTTGGTGCGCTTGCCATAGGAATGAACCGCAGATCAGGTACAAGCAACGTTGATTTTTGGAACACGAGTTCCAATATTCAACCAACCGCAGGAAATAATACCGACCGTGGTTTTGACTGGAGACGCTATGGTCAAACAGGAGTGGAAGAAGTGGTGATGGCCCTGCGAGGCGATGGTCTCTTGGCTCTAAAGTCGAATGATGCCATCACTGAAGGAGCGCATATTCTTCTGAACAATGCTGGCATCAATGCCATGTCAGAACTTAATTCGTGGTCTATTGACAATTACAATTCTGGAGGGACACCGAACTCACTCCGGTTCTTCTACAACGCAAACGCAACGCCTGCTATAATAATTCCTGAACACACGGTCGGTAACGCACGTGTTGGTTTCAATATGGATGTTCAACCAGAAGATGTGGTTCATGCAAATGGTTATGTAAGGGCTTCGGGGTATCGGACTCGGTCAGGTATAAACGGCACCTTCTCTAGTAACCTTTACAACATTCAGTGGAGCGGATCAAGTGCTAACCTTTGGATAGATGGTGCCAATGTTGGTGTTATTAGCATTACATCAGATCGTAGATTGAAAAGCGACATTGAAACCATGACGACTTCCGCTTTGGGAAGGGTAATGCAATTGAACCCCGTTAGTTTCATGTACAAAAAAGTAGAAGGCAGCGATATGTTTACCGGAAGCAGAATTAAGCAAGAAGGTTTTATTGCTGACGAGTTGCAGACCGTTATTCCGAGTGCAGTCAATGGCGAGAAGGATGCATTAACCGCAGAAGGTAAAATTCAGCCCCAAACCCTAAATATGGCGCCCATTGTTTCTGTGCTTACCAAAGCGCTGCAAGAACAACAACTTATTATTGATGCGCTACAAGGCGAAATAGATGCACAGGCAGTAGACAATCAGCTACTTAAAGCTGAAGTGGCGAAAATCAATTCATTTTTATTTCAGAAAGCTGAGATAGACAGGAAATAGTCGTTTTTGAGCTTTGATGAAAAATGCCCCTTCCTGTATAGGTCGGGGCATTTTCTATATTTGGTATCCGCACAAAAATTTGAAGATGATTCAGAAGATAAACTCTCTCCAAGAATATCACGAACAATACGCCAAATCAGTTTCTGACCCAGAAGAATTTTGGAACGAAAAAGCAGAAACTTTCCAGTGGAAAAAGAAGTGGGACAAAACCCTAGAATGGGAGTTTTCCACGCCTGATGTAAAATGGTTTTTAGGCGGAAAACTCAACATCACGGAAAATTGTCTTGATAGACATCTGGCAACACGAGGAGACCAAGTTGCTATTCTTTTTGAACCTAACAGCCCCGACCAATCTTCTGAGGAAATAACCTACAAACAATTACACAGCCGAGTTTCCGCTTTCGCGAATGTCCTAAAAAGAAACGGAGCCAAAAAAGGCGACCGCATTTGTCTTTACATGCCCATGACGCCCGAATTGGCCATTGCCACATTGGCTTGCGCGAGAATTGGAGCAATCCATTCGGTGGTATTTGCAGGTTTTTCTGCCCGCTCGCTGGAAGACAGAATTAATGATGCCACTTGTAATATTGTGGTTACTGGTGATGGTGCATTTCGCGGAGCTAAAACAATTGACCTCAAAGGAATTGTAGATAAAGCGTTGGAGACTTGCCCTTCGATAAAGAAGTGCATCGTGCAGAAGCGCATTGGTTCTGTTATCAATATGAAAGAAGGACGCGATGTGTGGTTAGATGATGAATTGAAACACGTAAATGATGATTGTCCTGCTGAAGAAATGGACAGTGAAGACATGCTTTTCGTGCTTTACACTTCTGGCTCAACCGGCAAGCCAAAAGGTGTAGTTCATACCTGTGGCGGCTACATGGTTTATGCCGAATACAGCTTCAGAAATGTGTTTCAATACCAAGATGGCGATGTGTATTGGTGTACTGCCGATATTGGTTGGATAACCGGCCATACCTACATCGTTTACGGACCACTTTTGGCGGGTGCAACAACTGTCATGTTTGAAGGCGTTCCAAGCTACCCAGATGCAGGGCGCTTTTGGGATGTGTGTGATAAGCACCAAGTCAATATTTTCTACACCGCTCCTACTGCCATCCGTGCCTTAGAAGCATACGGTTTAGACTACGTAAAGCCGTACAAACTAGATAGTTTGCGTGTTTTAGGTTCTGTTGGAGAACCCATAAATGAAGAAGCTTGGCATTGGTACAATGACCATATTGGGAAGGGGAAATGCCCGATTGTAGATACATGGTGGCAAACCGAAACTGGTGGTATCCTCATCTCGCCATTGGCGGGAATTACACCGCTAAAGCCAAGTTATGCCACACTCCCACTCCCAGGTATTCAACCTTGTTTGGTTGATGCAGACGGGAATGAAATCGAAGGAAATGATGTTCAGGGAAATCTCTGCATGAAGTTTCCATGGCCAAGTATGTTGCGAACTACGTACGGAGATCACGAGCGCTGTAAAACCGTCTATTTCTCAACTTACCCCGGTAAGTATTTTACTGGCGATGGATGTAGAAGAGACAAGGACGGCTACTACCGAATTACGGGAAGGGTTGATGATGTAATTAACGTTTCTGGTCACCGTTTTGGAACGGCAGAAATTGAAGCTGCAATTGACGAGCATGCAAACGTGATAGAAACCGCAGTTGTGGGTTATCCGCACGACATCAAAGGACAAGGGATTTATGCCTACGTTATTTGCAATAATCCGCCAGCCAACATGGATGATTTTCTCAAGGAAATCAACGCAGTTGTAATTGAAATAATCGGCCCAATTGCCAAGCCAGATAAGGTGCAAGTAGTGACTGGTTTACCAAAGACCAGATCAGGTAAAATCATGAGACGAATTTTGAGAAAAGTTGCTGAAGGCGATGTTTCTAATTTGGGAGACACCTCCACTTTACTCGACCCTGATGTGGTGGATGAGATAAAGGCTGGGGCAGGGTTATAGAACACAGATTAGACTGATTGAACAGATAAAAACTGATTTGTTCCGTAAAGTCGTCAACTTTTAGAAAGTTGACGACTTTGAATTCAGGGAAAAAATTGATTCCCCGTTTTATTGCCGGTCGCTCTGGTTATTACTGAGACGCTTCGTGCCTCAGCGAAACAAACCGCGTAGTTTACTTTATCTCGTCTGTTTCCCTGACGAAGGAAGGGTCTCTTTTCATTTCCATCGGGGAAAGCCCAACTTTGAACTGATGCTGATAACAAAATGGGGATTCAAAAAAATCATGAAAATCTGTTCAATCACTTTAATCCGCGTTCCATTTCGGAATGATTGTTGTTAGTTTTTGTTTTGCAAATTCCACCACCATGAAACAGCTTTTACTCTCCATTTTCTCCCTCTTCATTTTTCTCTTTTCCGCAGAGGCACAGAACCAAGAAATTATCGGGTCCATCCGTTCAGCAGATGGAAAATCGCTTGCCAACGCCCACATTCTCGACATTAACAGCCGTATGGCTGTAGCTGCAGACGAACTGGGAAAATTTCAACTTTCCATTGCCGATTCTGGAACCGTGCTGCGCGTTTCACATGTTGGATTTCGCCCTGTTCTTTATGCTGTCACAGAAGAAATGTTGCGGGCGAATGCCTCTGCGATAAAGAGCATATCTATCATTCTTTCGCAGCAGTCCACAATGCTTTCGCCAGCTGTTGTTTCGGTTACCGACAAAACAGTTATTGACGGAAAACGAGGGGTTGTATTACGCGATTTTAGTTTTTCAGCAGAAAACAATCTCCTGTTATTGGCAGAAGACGGGATTCGTTATTTGGTGCTGTGTGACGAAAAATGGCAGGGAATTTCACGAATAGAAGTCGGGAAAATTGGCGACCGACTATATGAAGATTGTCTAGGAAATATTCACCTTTTCGGTAATGATAGCGTCTATCAAATAGGTATAAATGCAAATCAATTGGAATTCGTTTCTGCTACTGACCGAACCTTTTTTGTTGAACAAATGGCCCACTGTGCAACATCAAGCGACAACTATATTTTCTTTAGCTCCTACAAAAAAGCTGGACAAGAAGTTTACCACTACGGTTTGGAGCGCAATACAAAGGAAGGTGTCATTCTACAGCGTGTGTATGACCACAACCGCTTACAGGATATTCAGGATTATTTCAGCGATTTACCTCATCAGCGATTATTCAATTCACGTTTTCGCAGAGCTGGTTCTAGCTTTGAAAATGAAAGGTTAACGGCATTACAAGCACTATCCTGTTGCGGGAATGGTAACACACCAGTAGCCAATAATAGTATCATTACTAAATGTATCGACCCGATTGCCATAAATCGATACCAAAATCGAATAAGTAACTCTTGGTCTAGAAGGAACCGTGCTAATTGGGGAGCATCTGACCAAAGCTTTAACACTCCAACTCAATATTTTCAGTCGGTATCAAACCGTGCATTAGAACACCAACAAGCCATGCTAAATACTTGGAGTCCATCACCTAGCGATCGTGGTTGGATGGACCTACTGCAGCAGCCGACCTACAGTCCAATGTTCAATCTTCGTGATAGCATTTTTATATTCGACCATTCAATAGGCGTTTGTTACGTGCATGACGAAAACGGAGAAGAGGTTCGGTCATTTCCTATCGAACATCAGGAGACAAAAGGGTGGCGAAACGTCCTTATTCCAGATGAAAATGGAGAGAAAATTTACGCACAGGTGAGAAAAAGAAACAAAGTCTATTTGATGGAAATAGACCTCAATGATGGCCGTATATTAGGAAGTGCCTATCTGCCCAACGCCACGTTTGTTGAGCATCTGAAAATCAAAGATGGTTATGCCTATTATTTGAAAGAATACCGCGATTTGATGACATCTGATCGGATGCTCAAACAGCATTTGTGAGAGGATAGAACACAGATTAAACTGATTGAACAGATAAGAAATGATTTTTTCTTCTGATTTGTATTCGACACTTTTATCAGTTCAATCTGTGTTCCATTACTATGACTGAATATCTTCATTCTGAACTTACAGGCAAAATCATCAAAGCCTACTATCGTGTTTACAACACGCTGGGTTATGGTTTTCTAGAAAAGGTGTATGAACGAGCGATGCTTATCGAGCTACAGCATGAAGGTCTAATCTGCATTGCCCAACAGTCAATCAGAGTTTTCTATGAAGAAGAGGAGGTTGGTGAATATTATGCTGACATTCTTGTTGAAAACAAAGTTATTCTAGAACTGAAAGCAGCAGAAAGTTTATGTGAAGAACCTGAAGCGCAACTTCTTAATTATCTGCGTGCGACTGACATCGAAGTTGGACTTCTTCTTAACTTCGGCAAGAAGCCAGAACACAAACGAAAGCTTTTTGAAAACCGATTAAAGTAGAACGTATTGAACACAGATTCAACTGATTGAAGTGGTTTTCATGATTAATATATCATCCGAATAAATCTGTGTTCTCAAAAATCAATTTAAATAAATCAGGTTTTATCTGTTTAATCAGTTAAATCTGTGTTCCGTTAAATGACCAAACAAGACCCATCCGAAGACAAAAGATTATTTCTGCTTGATGCCTTTGCGTTGATTTACCGCGCCTATTTCGCCTTTGCAGGCAATCGCGTTGACCGCCACGGAAATCGCGCCAGCGGTTACACCATGGTCAATTCCAAAGGCCAGAACACATCAGCCATTTTTGGTTTCACAAACACACTTTTAGAGCTTCTAGAAAAGGAAAAGCCCTCGCACATTGCCGTGGTTTTCGATATGCCTGGCGCAACAAACCGACAAATTGAGTATACCGAATACAAGGCTAATCGTCCGCCAATGCCAGACGATTTGAGAGACAGTCTTCCATATATCCAAGATTTGGTCAAAGGCTTCAATATTCCTGTTTTAGGTGTTGAAGGATACGAGGCAGATGATGTGATTGGAACACTCGCTAAAAAGGCAGAAAAGGCAGGTTATACCACCTACATGGTAACGCCAGATAAGGATTACGGCCAGCTTCTTTCAGATAAAATCTACATGTACAAACCTGCTCGAATGGGCAACGGAATTGACATTGTAGGGCCAAAGCAATTCTGTGAAAAATATGGTTTAGAACGTCCAGAACAGTTTATAGATGTTCTGGGAATGTGGGGCGATGCTGTGGATAATATTCCGGGTATTCCTGGAGTAGGAGAAAAAACCGCTATCAAATTCATTCAGGAGTACGGTTCTATGGAAGGGTTGTACGAAAATGTGGATAAGCTGAAAGGCAAGATGCAAGAGAAGGTTGCAGAGAATAAGGAACAAGCTTTTATGTCGAAAATGCTTGCCACAATCATTTTAGATGTTCCGGTTGAATTTGATGAGGACGACCTCATTATGGAAGAACCAAACAAGGAAGCACTTGGAGAGTTATTCGCAGAATTGGAGTTCCGAAACATTGCGAAAAGAATATTAGGTCAGGAAATAGCGGTAACTGGCCCAGCAATTAGCCCTAAGAAAAAAGCGGCTTCCGCAGGCCAAATAGACATGTTTGCTTCTACCGATACGATTGTTGAAACTGCTGAAGGTTCCGGCTATAAAACGCTTGCAACTACCGATCACGACTATAAGTTGGTTGATACTGCTGAAAAGCGAAAGGAACTTATAGTTACGCTTTCAAAAGCAGAAACAATTTGTTTCGATACAGAAACAACAGGTCTTGACACGCGCACAGCTCAACTTTTGGGCATTGCTTTCTCAATAGAAAAGGGAAAGGCTTTTTATGTTTCTATTCCTGATAATGAGGATGATGCAAAAGCGGTTTCTGCAGAGTTCCAAGCCCTCTTTTCAGACAGAAAGAAAACATTGATTGCGCAGAATTTAAAGTATGATTTGTGCATACTGCTTCGCTATGGAGTAACCATTTCTGCCCAGACGTTTGACACCATGATTGCGCATTATCTCATCAACCCAGATATGCGCCACGGAATGGATTTATTGTCAGAAACCTACTTGGGTTATCAGCCTCAATCAATCACTGAATTGATAGGAAAAAAGGGCAAGAATCAAGGTAGCATGAAAGATGTGCCGTTGGACAAAGTGACAGAATATGCGGGCGAAGATGCGGACATCACTCTCCAATTATTTGAAGAGTTCGGCCCTAAATTAGAAGAACTTAAAGCAAGCAAACTCTTCAACGAAGTTGAGATGCCGCTCATTCCTGTGCTAGGAGCCATGGAAATGGAAGGGATTAACTTGGATGTTCCAGCGCTTAAAGCGATGTCTGAAGAGTTGAATACAGACCTTCTCCGACTACAAGGAGAGATTAAAGAATTGGCTGGGGTTGATGATTTCAATATTCAATCTCCAAAACAATTAGGCGAGGTGCTTTTTGATCACCTGAAGATTGATGAAAAAGCCAAACGAACGGGTAAAACCAAGCAGTATAAAACAGGCGAAGAAGTCTTAAGTAAGTTAGTTGGAAAGCATCCGATTGTGCCCAAAATATTGGATTATCGTTCGGTTCAAAAACTGAAATCAACGTATGTTGATACGCTTCCAGAATTGGTTAACCCAACCACAGGGAGAATACATACAAGCTATAATCAAGCTGTTGCCGCAACTGGCCGATTAAGTTCAGATAAACCAAACTTGCAGAACATTCCGATTAGAACCGAGCGAGGACGAGAGATTAGAAAAGCCTTTATCCCACGAAGTGAAGACTACGTGCTTCTTGCCGCGGATTACTCGCAGGTTGAACTCCGCATTATTGCCGCGTTAAGCAAAGACGGACCGATGATGGAGGCTTTCAAACAAGGTCAAGACATTCATGCGGCCACAGCCGCGAAAGTTTTCGGAGTAAAACTGGAAGAAGTTGATCGGGATATGCGAAGCAAAGCAAAGGCGGTAAACTTCGGTTTGATGTACGGTCAGTCTGCTTTCGGTTTGGCTGATAATTTGGGTATTTCAAGGACAGAAGCTAAAGATATTATTGAGGAATACTTCAAGCAGTTCCCTACCATTCGTGCTTATATGGATAGCAATATTCAGTTTGCCAAGCAGAATGGATATGTGGAAACTATTATGGGAAGAAGGCGCTACTTGAGCGACATCAATTCCAATAACCAAACGGTGCGTGGTTTTGCAGAGCGGAATGCGATTAACGCGCCCATTCAAGGCTCAGCGGCAGACATCATTAAAGTGGCCATGATTAACGTTCATGCTGAAATGCAAAAGCGGAAGATGAAATCTAAATTGCTACTTCAAGTGCATGATGAACTTGTTTTTGACGCACACAAAGATGAGTTGGACGAGCTCAAGACTCTTGTAAGCGAAAAGATGGTAAATGCAGTGAACCTTGAAGTGCCTATGGTCGTAGACATGGGTGTTGGGCAAAATTGGCTCGAGGCACATTAGTCTTTTTGCCAACATCCTATTGAAATAGTAATTTCGTTTAGGAATTAAGGAACAAGGAAATGATTAAATCCATCAAACAGACACTTTCAATTTTTGCAATTGCCGCCTTTTTGGCTTCATGCGGTTCAGAACAAAAACCAGCTGCACCCGAATCAGTTGTTGAATCCGAAGCAGAAATGAACGATGCAGATTTAGCAGAGGCAGAGGCCATTATTCAAAACATGCCATCTCCCATCGAAATGGCAATTTTGATAAAACATGCTGGAGGGGAATACAACCCCAAATTACTGAACAGTGTGAAGAGTGTCAGAAACTACGTTACTAATGGCAAGAAGACCATCAACATGGGTATTTACAGTTCCGATGTTGGCTACACTTCGCTTTACAAGCAAACACAGGAAACTCTTTTTTACCTCAATAACGTCCGAAAGCTATCAGACGATATTGGTCTTTCAGAAGCCTTCGATCAATCGATGTTTGACCGTGTTGAGGCAAACATTGAGAACAGAGATTCGCTTCTTCAAATTCTGAGCAGTTCTTACGACTTAGCCAATCAGTACTTGAAAGACAACAAGCGCATGAATACTTCGGTGTTAATGCTTGCTGGTGGTTGGCTAGAGTCCATGTATTTGGCTGCTAATTTGGGTGTTGATGGCGGACGGCCACAGGATATTATTTCGCTCCAAATACTGGAGCAAGAAAAGGTGCTAGTTAATATTGTGGTTGCCATGAAAACAATTGATGACGACCCTTTAGTGGCAGAATTCGCCTCAAAATTGGAAGAGCTTTCGAACGTTTTGGTAGCGAAGAATATTCGGGTTGGAGAAGGTGAAGATGCTTCCGTTGATGCTGAAAAAATGGAAAGCGTTTATGCGCTTATCGATGAAATCCGTGCTTGGGCAGTAGCATAATTTAATGACCCTCACACAAACTCATTTAAAGCGATCCTTCTTATGGTCGCTTTTTTTGTGCCTCTTATTTCCTGGCGCACAAGCGCAACACTTTGATTGGGCAAAAAGCATTGGCGGGCTTGGTTTAGATGTTGGCAGAGCTGTTACCACAGATATGGATGGTAATGTAATTGTAGTTGGCTCCTTTACTGGGAGCACACAAATTAGCAACACATATCTTACTGGTAAAGGCGGATTAGAAGGCTTTGTTGCTAAGTACACATCGGAAGGAAATTTTCTCTGGGCAAAAGTAATTTCTGGCCCGGCAGAAGATTTGGCGCGAGGTGTTATTACGGATGGAGACGGAAACATTTTTGTGGTAGGGCATTTTACAGACACCATAACCTTTGCCGTTTCAGAAACTGATACAGCTGCTGCGAAGTCTGAAGGCAAACAAGATGTGTTTATCGTTAAATACTCTCCCGATGGAACATTTTTGTGGCATCTGACCGGGGGCGGTACTGGAGATGATACTGCAACCGATATTGATTGGTATAAATGGAGTGATAAGCTGTACGTGAGTGGTGGATTTGAAAACCGTGCAAGTTTTGCAACTGCCACAATTCTTTCAAATGGGCTTTCTGATGCTTTTCTGATGAAAATTGATGGTGCAGGAAACGTGTATTGGATACGTAACGGAGGTGGTTCAGAACATGACATTGCCGCATCGATTGCTGTTGGAAATGACGAGTCCGTCTACATTGTCGGAGATTTTTACGATCAGGCCTTGTTTGAGGGAACTACTCTTCAGTCCATGGGCAGTTCCGACATGTTCTTGGCCAAATTTTCGCAAGATGGAATCATGGAGTGGGCAAAAACAAACGGAGGAACGTCAGTGGATGTAGCTACATCAGTTGGTACCGATTTAAACGGAAACGTTTTCGTTTCAGGATATTATCAGGGCACTACTTTTTTCCAGAATTTTTCGGCTTCAGCAATAAGCTACAATGATGTTTTCGTATCAAAATTTGATGGTGACGGCAATTGCCAATGGTTAAGTTCGGCAGGCAGCTGGGGACTAGATAACTGCTTAGGAATGGCCGTAGCGTGGGATGGTTCAACTTATTTAACTGGTTTTTTCGAAGAAGAGATGTTCAGTCAAGGGGTTTCGTTTGAAGGTGATGGCTACGACATTTTCATACTTAATTATCTCCCAGATGGCAACATCCGTTATGGGCGTAACGCGGGCGCAGGCAGTTCCGATTTTGGGACTGCCGTATGCTTAGGCCCAGATGAAAGTCTGTACGTAACTGGGTATTATTTCTTTTTCTCCGATTTTGACCAAACCACTATTGGGAACGCAGACAACGGTGATTGTTTCTTGGCAAGAATGACCGACATCCTTTCAATACAGGATGAAACTGGGCAAGAATCAATTGACAATTGCCTGAGCTATAATTATGGATTTAGAACCATGCAGGTTGCTTGTAACGATCTTAGCAATTGGTCGGTTGTAAATACACTAGGACAAATTGCAGCAAGCGGAATGGCGAATGATGACCAAATTGATCTTTCGCACTTAAAAACAGGTTATTACATCTTTAGAGGAGACCGAAACGGAACACCCGCCTCGGAGAAATTCGTTGTGCCTTAGGCCATAATCTTCAGAATTCGATCGATTTGTCCAATGTGTCGATTTCGTGCTGACGCATGAATTTGACGCTTTGTAAAATGCTGAGTTTTCAAGACGTAGGTTTTCGAAAAACCTACTAGGTCTAATCAATCTGAACAAAACAAAACAGCCGCCAACTTTTAGAAAGTTGACGGCTGTGAATACCTAATCAGTTAATGACCGCACTCGCCTGTCACGCTGACGGAGGAAACCCCTCATCTCATCAACGGCACGCGTTACGCGAAAAGCTAAACGCGCGCTATCGGGGGTTTGGTGTCTTTCTTTTTTAATTGTAAATTTCTCTTCGAGAAACAGAGATTGCTTTTTCAGATGACACAAGTCAATAACGTTATAGTTATTCTTTTATAAATGGCCCTGTTTATTCTTTTTTAAAAGGACAAAAGGCGGCTTATATGTTTTTTTTAATAGTCCTTATCTAATTGGATTAGGATATAGTTTACTAGATTCAAGTTATAAGTGTGTTGTATTGTCAAATTCACCCAAATAATTTTGACGATTTTAGAATTTATCTTGAACCTAAGCGATACTATAAATAATCTTGGTCTTTATGTAATGTTAAGACACCGCAATCATTCAACACAATATATACCAATATTCAAGACTGATTCTCAGTTTTTATTTGGATTTAGGTACAGTACCAAAACTAAATTGTTATGAATAAACTAGGAAAATATCTGAGATACCATTTTGAAAATAAAATTTCTAAAGGTTCAAATTTTGTTGTTTTTTTAATCTTATTGGCTTCAACATTATCGGTGCTAATGGTTTTTTTACAATTATCATTAGGCTTGTTAAATGAAAAACCATTTTTCAATAACTGGTGGGATAATTTAACTACAATCATAGATATAGTTAGCGGAGATTCATTTGAATCTCGTTTTGTTAATTTTATTTTTTGGGGATTAAATGTTGCTATTGCAGGAACAATCATAGCATTTTTAACAGCCAAAGTAACAGCCTTTATGCAAAACTTAAAGCAAGGGCATTCAAACATAATTGATAAAAATCATTACGTTATTATAGGCTGGAATTCAAATATATTTAAAATATTTGAAGAAATTAAAAATGCAAATTTAAATCAATCTTCCCCTACGGTTCTGTGTTTTAATACCATGAACAACATTACCATGAGAGCACAAATTGACATAGAGTATCCAGACCAAAACAACATTAGAATTTTAACCAGATCAGGAAATTGTTATAGCATTCAGGAGTTAGGAATTACAAATTTACCAAACGCTAAAGTGGTAATTATTTTAGATGACATTCTAATCTCTAATTTTAATATAGAGACTTCAATTCTTGCTGTGCGTAAAAACATACCTGATAATAACATTCCAATTATACCACAGTTTTCTAAAAATGAAAACATTAAAGTACTCTCCGAACTAAAGGGGAATAACATACATCCAGTCAATAAAAATTTTATGATTTCTTCTGTCACGGCACAAACCATCAGAAGTAAGTTTATTAATTTAATTTTTAGGGTTACCCCTTTAGGTCGCACTGCATGTGATTTGTTCATAGGTGACAGGCTCATGGCAGGTCATTCGATTCAGTAGCTTTTCAAATATGGAATCCCTGAAATTCAACCTGTTGAACCTATAAAA
>Ga0222662_1000519_pt1 | contig 30475 bp, 23 predicted proteins | sample AntAcemetagen600_FD_179821 | JGI IMG/M metagenome (GOLD analysis project Ga0222662, IMG submission 179821) | Saline water microbial communities from Ace Lake, Antarctica - #600 | ecosystem: Environmental > Aquatic > Non-marine Saline and Alkaline > Saline | place: Antarctica: Ace Lake... | reverse complement strand
GTGGACTCCGGCGAGGACTGGGACGACGTGGCCGCCACCCACTCGGCGTTCTACGACGCCGCCGCCCGGGCCGAGGGCGCTGTCATCCCGTTGGCTGGCGCGGTCTTCGCCCAGCCCGACACCGCGTCGGCGGCGCTGGAGGCGGTCATCCGTGCCCTCGACGGCACGAGTTTCGACCCCAGCGAGGGCGCTGGCGGATCCTGGCGCCTGCCCATCTCGGCGGTGAACGTCGTGGAGGCGGGCTCCGGCACCGCGGCGGATCGGGCGGCCCTGCTCGTCTCCCTGCTGCGAACGGCTGACATCAAGGCCGAAGTCCTGCTGCTGTCGTCCGCCCCCATCCCCGTGGGGCCGGACAAGCCCTTGCCGCTGCTCAACCGCACGCTCGTGGTGGTCCCCAAGGGCGCGCCCGACGGCGGCGACCTCTACGTGGACCCGACCAAGGGCAGCCTGTGGCTGGGCTCGCTGCCCGAGTCGCTGCTGGGCCGCGACGCGCTCCTCCTCTCCCGAGGAGGTGCCCGCTGGGTGCGCACACCTGACGCCCCCCCGAAGCGGGCGTGGACCCTGAACGCCACCGAGCGCCCAGACGGGGACTTCGACGTGCGGGTGCGCGGCGAGATCTCAGGCGGCCCCGCGGCCCGCATGCGCGAGTGGCTGGTGGCCGGCAAGCCCGTGGACGCGAGGCCCAGCGCGGAGCTCGGCTGGCTCGGCGGCGCCTGGGCTGACGTGCTCGAGCCCCGCTTCCATAGCCCCGATGGGGCGCGCCTCATCGTGCGGGCCGAGGGTGTCGTGCCCCGCGCCCTCGCCCTGCCTCAAGGCCACCTCGCGGCGCCTGAGACCCCGCCCGCCGCTCCGGCCCCGGAGCTGAGCCGCTGGCCCTACGCCCGGGATGCCGAGCCTCTGACCGTCGAGCTCCTCGAGAGCTGGACCTTTCGCGGCATGCTCAGTGGCCCCTCGGTGTCCCGGAGCGACAAGATCACCCCGTTTTGGTCCGTATCGGCGGATGGGTCTTGGTCGGGGCCGGTGTTCAACCGCCGCAGCACTGTGCGCTTCGTGTCACGGGAGCTGCCTCGGGACGCGGCGGTCCAGGTGGACCGCTTCTCGGCCTATGTCAGGGCGCTGCTGTCCGATGTGCTGGCGCCCGACAGCCCCCCTCTGTAGGTTGACCCGCAGGGGGGACGGCGACAGGGCGTGCATTGGCGAGCCTCCCCACCAGTGGCTCCGCGCCGCAACCAAAAGACGCTCGGCGCGGCCTGAACGGGCCCGCCCGCGAGGTCGCGCAGGTCTTGCACAACTTCGCGAAGACCACGCGCAGCTTTGGCTTCTACGCCCGCGACAACTCCGCCATCGCCAACTTCATCGAGGAGCTGGAGTCGGGTTTTACCGAGATCCTCGATGAGTACGGGGCCATCCGCCTGGTGGTGGGTGCCGACCGCTTCGTGTGGAAGGGAGACGACGTCTACCTCAACCCTGATCGGGAGAAGGGTCTGCCGTTCCGCCTCTTCCGCGACGGCATCCGCGGGCTCGTCTTCAAGCCTGGCCTCACCGCCGACGAGCTGCTGGAGCTGCTCGATGTCTTCAGCCGTCGCCAGAGCACCGGCCGCTCTGCCGAGGAGGACGATCTCGTCACGCTGCTGTGGAAGCTCTCGCTGAACAACGTCTCGTATGAGGCCGTCGAAGGGTTCACCCACGAGCTTCACCGCGAGGCCGACTCTGACCACGCCGACGACGAGGGCGGAGGCGAAGCGCTGCCTCGGATGATGGACCGCATCTCGGGCAAGCGAGAGACGCTGGACCGCGGTCGGGCGGCCAGCTCGTTCGTCGATCGTGACAGCGAAGGCATCCTCAGCGAGGTCGCCCAGGAGACCGAAGGCTTCTCCAGCACCGGCTCGGGGCTCTACGGCGGCGTCTCCCACTACCCGCTGCTGGTCCACTCGGGCACCGTCGAGCTGCGCTTCCAGGCACTGACGCCGGACGACATCGCAGCGGTGCGGGCGGAGCTCGACCACGAGCAGCAGGACGGCGTGCCGCACCTGCTCGACTACTGCTTCGAGCTGTGCCAGAGCGAGGCTGGCTTCTTCGAGCCCGACGACTTCGAGCCCATGATCGGAGCCATCCGCCGCTACCTGCTGCGCCAGCGTGACGTGACCACCTACGACCACATGCTGCGCTACCTACGCACGGTCGCGAAGGGCGGCGTCTACCCGACCTTCTTGACCCGCCGGGCCGGGAAGATGCTCGCCGAGTGTGGGGGAGGGGACGCGGTCGCAGCGCTGGTGGCCAGCGTCGTGGGAGACGAGAAGAACGAAGAGCTCGCCTGGGACGCGATGCAGGTCCTGCTCCCCAATCTCGATCCCGAGATGGTGTTCGGCTTGCTGACCCATGGGATGTCCGAGCGCATGGCGGGGATCCTGGCCGCCACGATCATCAAGCGCACCGGCAGCGATCTGTCGATGTTCGACGCAGGCCTGCAGGTGGACGCCCAGCCCAACGTGCCCCGAGCGCTCGCGTCGCTGCGCTGCCTCGCCACCCTGCGCACCCCGCCCGCGGTCGATCTCATCGCCGACGCCGTGATCTGGCCCGACGTGATGGTGCGCCGAGCGGTGGTGCGGATCCTGGGCCGCATGCCGCTGAGCGACGACGCCGCGCTGGCGCTGGGACGGGCGATGGACGATCCCATCGAGGACGTGTGGCGCGAAGCCATGCGCTCCATCCATCGCCAGGGCGACCCGCGCCTCGCCAGCCCGCTGCTGCGCTGGATCGGCAACCACGCGTTCGACCGCCTCGATGAGGCTGGGCGGCTCGAGGTCGTCGCCTTGGCCGCGGAGCTCGACCCCGAGCGTGCCACGGGGTGGTTCGCCAGCAAGATCCAGATGTCGCTCGTCGCCCGCATGGGCGGCATCGTCGGCACCCCCGAGGTCATCGCCTGGAACCGGCTGGCCGCGGAAGGTCTGTCGGCCTGCGGCACCGACGCCGCCATCGACAAGCTGCGCGAGATCCGCAAGAAGGGCGACGAGGACTTCCGGGAGCTCGTCAATCGGCTCGTCGTCAAGGCCCGCCGGACCCGGGGGCACCGATGAGCGAGGAGCGGCTCGACGGCTTGCTGTCGCTGGCGGACGTGGCCGGTGAGGCGCCGCTGGGCGATCCCGACGAGGAGGGGTTGGCGGAGCTGCGAGAGCTCGGCAAGGCCCTGACCAACGGGCTCTTTCAGTCTCTGCGGATCATGGGGATTCACAGCTCCGAGAACGACGCGGTGCACGAACCCCTGCGCCGCCTGGAGCACGCGCTGGTCGAGCTGTTCAGGCACTCGAGCACCGTGCACTTCATCACCGTCGAGGGGCAGATCTACCTCAACGATCTGCGCATCAAGATGGAGGCGAGCGCTTACAGCAACGTGACCTTCCTGCTGGGCCAACTCGATCGGCACGGCATCGGCGGCGTGACGTTCTTGCGGGTGCTGCGCGAGGCCGAGCTCAAGACTCTGATGACCGTGATCTTGGAGACCCAGCAGCCCCGGGGCGCCGACGCCGAGCCCATCGAGATCGCCCGGCACGCCCTCGCGGAGAGCGGCCTCGACGCGGTGACCTTCGACCGGCCCTACTTCTTCAAGTCCGGGGAGACCAGCGCGTTCACCCATGACAGCAGCGAAGCCCAGCAGGAGGTCGCGGCGCTGTCGTACGCCAAAGGCGTGCTCGCGGTGAAGGACTACTTTCGGGCGGTCCAGGCGGCCGAGTCCGCCAACCCGCTGCGCATCCGCAAGATCGTGCATGACCTCGTGGACGTCTCCGAGGACGAGCCCGACAACTTCCTCAAGCTGCACACCATCCACGGCGTCGAGGACGTCTACTACAACCACTGCGTGAACGTGGCGACGCTGTCGGTGACCATCGGTCGTGCGCTCGGCCTCACCCGGGTCGAGCTGGCGGACCTGGGCTCGGCAGCGATGTTCCACGACGTCGGCTACTCGGCCCTGGAGCGACAGGAGCACGAGGAAGGCAAGGAGTTCGCCCCGGCGGATCGGATGCGGTTGCACCCGGTCGCCGGGTTCCGCGCGTTGCTCCGGCAGGCGGAGTACGGGCCGGGCCTGCTGCGTCGGCTGTTGGTGACGCTGGAACACCACATGACCTACACGCGGCCGGGCGGATACCCGCAACTGGGTCGCAAGAGTCTGTCGGTGTTCACGCGCATCGTGCAGGTGGCCGACACCTACGACGCGCTGGTGACGTCTGGGAGCACCGCGGGGATCCTGCCGGTCAAGGCGCTGGAGCGCATCGTGGCTGGGTCGGGATCCCAGTTCGACCCGCTCGTGGTCAAGGCGCTGGTCCAGGCGGTGGGGCGCTATCCCTATGGCTCCTTGGTGCAGCTGACGTCCGGCGAGGTCGGGGTGGTGACCAGCGGCGGCCGGGATCAACAGCGGTTCGCCCGTCCCAAGGTGATGCTGGTGCGCTCGGGGGACGGAGCCGAGGTGACGCCGCACGAGGTCGATCTGGCGGAGCCCGACGTGCTTCGGCGGCGCATCGCGGCGGTGCTTGACCCCCAGGACGAGAACCTCACGCCCCACGCGGTGCTCTTTGACCAGCTCGAGGTGGCGCAGGAGAAGGAGCCGGATCCGACGGCGTCGTCCTCGTTCGATTCGGAGTCGTGGAACCGCGCGATCTGGGAGGGCGAAGACGCCGAGGAGCTCATCACGGGTGCGATGCCGGCCGTCGGGGACCGGGGGGGGGACCGCGACGGGCGCGAGGCTGACGAGCCGGGTGAACCAGCCCCGGAACCAGCCCCAGCCCCAGCCCCAGCCCCGGCCCCGGCCCCGGCCCAGGACGACGTGCTCGCGTGGCTCGAAGCGGAGATCGTGGCCAGCCAGCCGTCCATGCCGGCGGTCCAGCCAGAGGACTTGAGCCACATCGCTGAGCCGCGACCCGACGAGGGGCTGCTCCTCGAGCTGCCACCGGACACCTGGGAGGAGCGGGAGGTCGAGGTCGCGCCCATGAGTGATGAGGAGCGCAATCGCCTGGTCGCCGAGGCGTTCGCCGAGGGCGGAGAGGCAGGGGTCGCCGCGCTCATGGAGCGCCTGGGCCGGTCCCGGTAGACTGCGCGCCGCGCGTGACCGAAGATTCGTCCCGGTCCCGTCGTCCATAGGACGAACCCTCGGCCGAACCGGAGACCTGTGCGCCCCATTCCCGCCCCCTGTCTGCCTCTACTCCTGCTGATCTGCCTGGCCACGCCAGCGTTCGCGGCGCCTGCGGCGCTGCCGCCTGAGCTGGTCAGCGCCGCCGAGACTTTGGGCGCCCACGCCACCGTCAAGGCCCGCTTCGAGCAGACCAAGAGCTCGGTCCTGTTTGTGGAGGACATGGTGCGCACCGGCACGCTGGAGCTGCGGCGCGAGGACGGGCGACTGCTGTGGACCTACGATGACGGACCGGCCTTTCTCATGGCCGATGGGCGGTTCTATCCGGCGGGCAAGACCGCGGAGGAGGCGGGGACCGACGGCGCAGCTGGGTTCTCGATGCCGGGCGCCGGCAACATGACCGGCGTGCTCTCCGCAGTGTTCACCCTCGACCCCACCGCGCTGGACGCGCACTTCGTGGCGACGGTTCTCGGGCCCGGCTCGTTTCAGCTTGTGCCCAAGGGGTCCGCGAGCAAGGGCCTGTTCAGCAAGGTGCTTCTCACTGTGGGCGGCGATCCCCTCGCGGTGACCCAGACCACGATGAGCGAGCCCACCGGCGACACCACGGTCCTGCAGTTCCGCGACATTGAGGTGGACGGCGTCATCCCGCCCCAGCGCTTCATGACGCCGGCCGAGCGCACCCAGGCCGCGGGCAAGTAACGCCCTTGTCACGCAGTCTCCCGGCCCGGCTGGGGGTGGCCTGTGCCCGCCACCCCGGACGCACGCTGCTGTTGGCAGCGCTGGCGCTGGCCTGCATCCTGCCGGGGATCCTGAGGATCTCGGTGGTGGGGGACCTGCACCGCATGATCCCCCAGCGCAGTGAGGCGTCCACGGGACTCGCCCTCTCGCTCGAGGGGTTGACCCGCTCCGACGCGGTGTACGGGCTCATCGAGGGACCAAAGGACAGCGCCCTGCTGCTCGACGCGGGCGAGCGCCTCTGTGCCGCGTTGGAGGCCCAAGACCTTATCGAGTCGGCGAGCTTTCGTCCCGCCGAAGGCATCCCCGACGTGGACCCGCTGCTGCTGTTCGACGTCGCCGACCCGGCCGCCGAGCAGACTCTGGCCGAGCGCCTGTCGCCCCAGGGCGCCGAGCAGCGAGCCGCCTTCATTCATCAGGTCTTGACCGGCCCCACCAGCGCGGACGCGCGGCAGTGGCTGCTCACCGACCCCTATGGCCTGCTGCCGCTCCTGGGCGAGCGGATCTCCCGGGGTGTGCAGCGCATGGACAGCGACGAGCAGGCCTTCCTGTCGCCAGACGGCGAGGCGCTGCTGCTGGTCATCCGCCCGTCGTACAGCGGCGTGGGGCCGGACTTTCACGAGCCGCTGTACCAAGAGCTTCAGCTGGCGGTGGGCAGTGTGCTCAGCGCCCACCCCCGCGGCGACGAGCTGACTGTGGGGTTCACCGGCTCGTTCCTGCATACCCGGGAGATCGCGAAGGCCACCCAGCAGGACGCCACCTTGCTGTCCGCGGCGTCCATCATCGCGGTGCTGCTGCTCTATCTGCTCTTCTACCGCTCGCTCTTGAGCCTGCTGCTCGTTCTGGGGCTCCTGCCGCTGTCCGCCATCCTGACGCTGGGCTTCGGCGGCTACGCCATGGGCGAGCTCAACCCGATGGCCGCTGGCTTCGCGGCGGTGTTGTTCGGGCTGGGCGTGGACCCGGCCGTGCACCTCATCTCCCGCTATCGGGAGGCGAGGCTGACCGGTACGCCACTGGTCGCGGCCGAGGAGGCGCTCGACGGGGTGGCGTCGGCGGTGATGATGTCGGGCCTCACGACCTCGGCTGCGCTGTTCACGATGGCGGTGTTCGATCCCAAGGCCATGGGCCAGATGGGCGTGCTCAGCGGCGTCGGCGTGCTGCTCAACAACACCCTGATGCTGACCGTGTTGCCCGCGCTGTGGATGCTGCTCGGCGAGCGCCTCACGCCGGATGCCGGCATCGGCGTCGGCCTCGCCCGGGGGCTCGCTCGGTTCGTGCACCGGTTCTCGCTCCCGATTCTGGCGAGCGCCGTGGCCTTGGTGGTCGCCGTGCTCATCGGCTGGAAGCCCCTGGTGTTCGATGCGTCGATGGACGCCTTTCAGCCAGCAACCTTGGAGCCAGTGCGGGTGGACCGCGCTCTGGAGCGTCGGTTCGGAGACGAGCGAGGCAAGCTGCTGGTGCTGGTGCGGGGCCGCGACGAGCAAGCGGTGCTGGAGGCCAATGATGCGTGGAACGACACGCTGACTCAGCTCGAAGCGGACGGCGCGATTCGGGGCTTCGAGTCCCTGGCGGTGCTGCGACCGTCGGACAAGACGTCTCGGGCTCGGCGAGTGCGCCTGGGCAAGGAGCTGTCGCTGCCCGACTCGGCGGAGCGGCTGCGCAGCGCGCTGGCGGACCAGGGTTTTCGGCCCGACGCGTTTGGGCCGGCGCTCGATGCGCTGGCCAATGTGGGCACGGTGCGGGACGTCGAGCCAGCTCAGGTGCGCCAGGACCGCGCCGATCGCGATCGCCGGGAGCGCGCGGAGGCGGAAGCCGCAGGCACCTCGTGGACCCCGTCGTGGACGGAGTGGTTCGATGCGAAGCATCTGGCCCGAGTGGACGGTGACGTGCGCATCGTCTCGCGGGTCTTCCCCCTCGCGGGCGCGGACCCCGAGGCGGTGGCGAGGGTCCTGCGGGAGCGAGCGCCGGACGGGATCGCGGGCGTGGACACCTACGTCACCGGGCTCCCGTTGGTGGAGGAGGAGAACGCGGCCCAGTTCCGGGACAACCTCGGCTGGCTGCTGGCCATGGCGGTGCTGGCCCTGTTCGTCGTGCTCTACACCCACTACCGCAAGGCCGCACCCACCATCATCGGCCTCGCTCCGCTCGCCCTGGCGCTGCTGCTGTTCATGGGCCTGCACGCCGCGCTGGGCATCGAGCTGACCCTGTTCGCGCTGGCCTCGCTGCCGCTGCTCATCGGGGTGGGGATCGACGACCACTTGTTCATGCTCGACCGGTATCTCGAGTCCGGGCGACCGGGGCGCCTCGACGACGCGATGGCGGGAGCGGGGCGAGCCATCCTGGTGACGACCCTGACCACCCTGGCTGCCTTCGGCGTGCTCTCCCTGTCGCGCTTCCCTGCGCTGGCGAGTCTGGGGCGCGCGGTGATCATCTCGCTGACCCTGGTGTTCGTGGCGAGCCTGCTGTGGATGCCTGCGCTGCTGAGCCGGTACTTGCCGGGGCCCGACGCGCCCGGGAGCGAGCCCGATGCGTAGCGCCCAGCCGCTTTGCGGGCGGGGGTGTTTCGGGTATACGTCCCCGCGCCGCGCTGACGGGCACGTGCTGGCGTGCGCCGCGAGGCGGCTGGAGGTGGCATGTCGCAGGTGACCGCAGTGGAGGTGAGGGATCTCGTCATGGAGACTCTGAACCTGCACGAAGAGTACGAGCCCGAAGAGGTCGAGGTGGACGCCTCCCTGTTCGGAGATGATGGACTGGGCCTCGACAGCCTCGACGCCCTGCAGCTGGCGGTGGCCGTGGAGGAGAAGTGGGGGGTGACCATCGACGAGAACATCGGCGAGACGGTCTTCGCCAACATCCAGACCATCGCGGACCACATCAACGCGAACCGCTGATCCCCCGGTGGCGACGTTCCCGATCCCGCACCGGGAGCCGTTCCTCTTCCTGACTCGCCACGACGCGACCCGAGGCGAAGAGGCCTTGTTCGCCTACGAGATGCCGCGTCACAGCGACTCGTTCTCCCTCAAGATGTTCCCCTCACTGCTGATGGTCGAGGCCATGGCCCAAGCGGCGGCGGCGTTTCACGGCGTGCGCATGAACGAGGACGACGGGGGGGACGGACACGTGGAGACCGGCGTGCTCGCCTCGGTGGACAAGGTGCGGGTCTCGGGGCGCCCAAAGCCCGGCGACACGCTGACCATCAAGATCAAGCGTCGCAAGACGTTCGGGCCCATGGTCCTGCTCGACGGCGAGGTGTGGGTCAGCCATCGTCTCGCGGCCACCGCGGAGCTGTATGTGCGGCGCGGCGGGCCAGGAGGGCCGGAATGAGCGGGGTGGTCATCACGGGGTTTGGCGTGGTCTCGCCCATCGGGCTGGGCGTGGATGCGTTCTCGCACGCGCTGCGCGCTGGCGCCTGCGGTGTCAGCACCATCGATCTCTTCGACGCTTCGGCCTATCGCAGCGCCCTCGGCGGGCAGATCAAGGCCGACGTGCGCACTGAGCACGCCCGGGCGCTGTGCGAGGCGGCCGGCGTGCCGATGCAGACGCGCTACGGGCGCACCGCGTTGTTCTCGTTGGCGGCGCTTGGCGAAGCCCTGGCCATGGCCGGGCTGCACACCGAGGAGCTCGGCGACGGCGAGACGGGGCTTGCGTTTGGCGGCTGCACGGCGGGCACGTTCGAGTCGGAGGGCACCCTGCTGGGGCTCGAGGACGGCGAGGACTACTGGGACATCGTGCCGCCCATGGAGCTACTGATGACCCCGGTGGGCACCACCGCGGATGTGCTGCTGTCGGTGAGCGGGGTGCGGGGCCCGGTGAGCACCATCTCGACCGCGTGCAGCTCCGCGACCAACGCCATCGGCCTGGGGTTGCGCTGGATCAACTCCGGGCGAGCTACGCGGGTCATCGTGGGCGGGGCGGACGGCCTGTGTCGGTTGACGCACTGCGGGTTCAACGCCCTGCGGCTGGTGTCGAGCGAGGTGCCGCGGCCGTTCGATGCGCGGCGCAACGGCATGGTCATCGGCGAGGGCGCCGGCGTGATCGTGCTCGAAGACGCGGAGCGAGCGGCCGCACGGGGAGCCATCGTGCGGGGTCGGCTGCTGGGCTTTGGCAACGGCGCCGAGGCGCACCACGCCACCCAACCGCGCCCCGATGGGAGTGGGGCGGCGGCGGCGATGCAGGCCGCGCTGGACGACGCGGGTATGGATCCCTGCCGCATCGAGTACATCAACGCCCACGGGACCGCGACGCAGCAGAACGACCTCACCGAGTGTCGGGGCGCGCACCTCGTGTTCGGGCCCCGGGCGGCCCAGATGCCGATCAGCTCCACCAAGTCGCAGACCGGGCACACGCTGGGGGCCAGCGGCGCGGTGGAGATGGCCGCGGTGCTGCTCGGCATGCGCGATGGGTTCCTGCCACCGACCGTGAACTGGGGCGAGGCCGACCCCGAGATCGCGCTCGACCCGGTGCCCAACGTTGGGCGGGCCGCGGACCTGGGGATTGCGTTGTCCAACGCCTTTGCGTTTGGCGGCAACGACGCCTCGCTCTGCATCGCCCACCCGGACGCCGAGGTGGGCTCGTGATCCGGCCGGTGCTGACGGCGCTGGGCGTGTTGACTCCTCTCGCCATCGGGCGGGCGGAGTTCGAGGCGGCGTGGCGGGCCGGGGAGTGCGCGGCTCGGATCGCGGATGGCCCGACGGCGGGCGGCCTGGCCGTGGACAGCTTCATCCTGCGCAAGTCCTTCCCCGCCGGGCGCGCGCTGATGCGCCGCATGGACCGGTTGAGCAAGATGATCTGCATGTCCGGCGCATTGGCGAGAGATGACGGCCCTGGACTGGGAGACGTGTCCCGCATGGCGATCGGCGTGGGTACGGATCTGGGCACGCTGGAGGAGACCTGGGCGTTCCTGTGTCGCCTGCGGGACAAGGGCCCCGAGTTCGCCAACCCCAACGACTTTCCCAATCTGGTGCCCAACGCTGGTGCGGGCTACCTCGGCATCCTCATGGGCGCCCGGGGGCCAAGCCACACGTTCTGCCAGCACAGCACGTGCGCCGACGACGCCATCGCCTGGGCCGCGGACGGCGTGCTCGCGGGCTGGTTCGACGCCGGGCTCGCCGGGGGGGCCGAGGAGCTGGGCGAGATTCGGGCGAAGGCGATGGCGCGCTCGGGCTGCCCCATCACCGAGGGGCCAGCGGGCGAAGGCGGGGCCATGGTGATGGTGGAGAGCGAGGCGCGGGCCGAGGCGCGCGGCGCGAGCCCGCTCGCTGTCTGGCGCGGGAGCTGGGGCAGCTCGGGGCTGCGGCGCGGCTCGCCGCTCAAGCGCGAGGTGGACCCGGACGCGGTGGCGGCTCTGGTGGAGCTGGCCCAGCGCAAGGCGGGGATCGCCATCGGGGTGGCGCTGCTGTCTCACCCCGGCGACGCCGCGCTGCGGGATGGGGTGATGCGGGGACTCGGGCGCGAGGTGCCGCTGACCGACCACGACGCCCGGTGCGGCATTCACCCCGCCGACGGCGCGGTGCGTACGGCGCTGGCCGGCATGCTACTCGCCGATGGGAGCCTGCCGGTGAACCGGAGCGGTGCCCTGCGAGATGGCGGCGGCGCCCTGCTGGTGTCCGCGGGCCGAGGCGGGGGTCTGCGCGCCTCGGTCTGGACCGAGGCGTAGTTCCCGTCCGGGAATGGCCGATCCACCCGATCTCATCGTCGATCTTCGAGCCTGCGTCGTGCGGCGTACATGAGTACGCCTCCTCGCAGTCCCTCGTTCTCCTCGACCTCGGGCGCCTCGACCATCCCCGAACTGGGAACGACCGCAAGTCCTCTTCCGGCTTTGCCGGACGAAGCGTAGACGCTCTCTCTAGAGCAGCTCGCTCAGCCCCGTGACCCTGCGGTCGAACCACGCGCTCCAGTCGTGTTCGCGGTCGTGCAGGTCCACCCAGACCGTGGCGGTGCCGGCACTTCGCCCCGCCTGTAGGTCGAACAGGTAGTCGCCGAGCATCACCGCATCGGACGGCGCGGCGCTCCACACCCCCAGGATGTGTTGGATGCCCTCGGGCGAGGGCTTCGGCGCCGCGTCGGCCCGGCCCAGCACGGTGGCGGGCTCGAAGAACTCGGCGAGCCCGGTGGCTTGCAGCGCGATGTGCGCCAGCCGCCGGTCGTTCCTTGTCAGGATGCCCAGGCGTTTGCCGTCCCGCCGCAGGTGCTCGAGCAGTTCGGCTGCGCCGTCGGCCGCGTGGGCGTGACGGGCCAGCGCCTCCTCGATGTCGATGAGCCGCTCCCGCAGCGGCCGGGCGCGCTCCTGCGACATCGCGTCCAGCTGCTCCAGGATGGGCTGATCCGGAGCCAGCCCCAGGTCCCGGCGGATCGCGTCGAAGTCGTGCTGGGCGACGGTCAGGGTGCCGTCGAGATCAAAGATCCAGTGCTGTCTGCTGTGCACGACTCAGCTACGCCGGCGGCAAGGGGACATGGGCAACTCCAGAGTCAGCCGCGGACGGCGGCGGGGCGCACAGTAGCCCCCTTGCTCCCCACGATGGCTGCCGCGACCTGCTCCAGCGAGCTCGGGGGCAGCCCATACCGCTGCGCCATGGGACCGCAGTCCACGGTGTACGGCACCTCCCACTGGTACGTCATCTCGGCCACCTCCCGCACGATGGGGACGACGGCGCCCAGGGTGCGCATGAGCCAGCTCGGCATCCCAAACGTGCGCCCCGTGCGCCCGGTCGCTGCGCCGATGGCGGCGAGCAGCTCGTCGGTGCTGGTGTTCAGCGTCGGTAGGATCCACACGCCGGTCGCTTGCGGGTCTGCGCCCAAGGCCGCCAGGCCGGCGACCACGTCGCCGCCAAAGCTGTAGGCCCGCGGCAAGCTCGGGTCGCCCGGCACCGGGATGCGGCCGCCGGTCCCGTAGCTCGCCAGGGCCTTGCCGCTGAGCACCGACTCGGTGATGTCCGGCCCCACAAAGTCCGCCGCCTGACCGATGGCGATGGAGATCCCTTGGTCCTGCAGGAGGAGCTCGACCAGGCGCTTGCGGATGGCGCCCTTGACCGAGCACGGGTTCCTCGGAGAGTCGCCCCGAATTGGGCCGTCGGGGACCCCGTAGGCGTACAGGTTGTCGAGCACCACGAGGTGGGCCCCGGCGGCTTTCGCTCCGGCGAGCGCGCCACGCTGGAGCGGCTCGAGCAACGTGCTCCACTTCGTGTAGGGCGCGTTGATGACCTGGTAGACGACATCAGCCCCGGCGGCGGCGGCGATGGCCTGGCTCGGATCCGACAGGTCCGCGGTGAACGCCTCGGCGCCGGGGGCCGCGCTTCCGGACCGAGTGACCTGCCGGACCCGGTGGCCGTCGGCGAGCAGGCGCTGGGCGAGGGGGCGGCCGATCTGACCGGCACCAAAGACAACGTGAAGCTGAGACATCGTGGACTCCTCTGCGCCAGCGACGTCCTGCATGGACGTCCTCCCCGGCGACATGCAGAGCTTGCATCGAGACATTCGTGCAAGGAAGAATGGAATCTGCATGCAGCCATTGCAAAAGCGCAAGACCCACCGGTGGGACGACCTCCCCATCTATCTCGCCGCCCTGCGGGGCGGATCCCTCGCATCGGCGGGCGCCGCGCTGGGCATCGATCCCTCCACGGTGTCCCGGCGCCTCGCCGCGCTCGAAGCCGCCCTCGACGTGCGGCTGTTCGATCGGACGCCCGCCGGGCTCGCGCCCACCGACGCTGGCCTGCGGTTGCTTCCGTATGCGGAGCAGTGCGAGGCGTCCATGGACGACCTGCTCCGTGCGGGTGAGTTGTTGGAGCAGGACGTGCGCGGGGAGGTCCGCATCGCGTGCCCCGATGGCGTCGCCACCGAGCTGCTCCCGCCCATCCTCGCGATTCTGCGAGAGCGGCACCCGGCGCTGGTCCCCACGGTGCTTTGCGGGATCGGATACGTGGATCTGAACCGCCGCGAGGCCGACCTCGCTCTGCGCATCAAGAACCCGCCCGGCGAGGACCTCGTCACGGTCAAGCTGGGCGAGGTCGCCGTGGGGGTCTACGGAACGGAGGAGCTCGTGCAGCGCCATCGCGAGGACCCGCTGAGCGAGATCCCGTTCATCAGCTGGGACGCTGGATGGTCCCACATGGAGGACGCGCGCTTCCTCGCGTCCATCGGGGCCAACGTGGTGCTGCGGGCCAACTCCCTGCCGGCGCACCTCGCCGCCGCGCGGGCGGGCATCGGGTTCATCATCAACGGCGCCGGGTCGAACGCAGGCCTCGTGCCACTCATCCCCCAGCTCGGCGACGCCACCGGCGCCCTGTGGTTGACCGCCCACCGCACCATGCGGCGCGTCCCCCGAGTGGCCGCGGTGTGGGACGTGGTGCGCGAGTTCTTCGTCTGAACCCATGGGGGTCGGGCCGTTCGGAGCACGGGTCCTCGGGCGCCTCCTCACTCGGCACGTCCCGTGAAGATGGTTCACGTAGGAGGGGACATCCAATGACATCCCGCTGCTTGTTGCCGTTCCTGGTCATCGCTCTCGCCTCTACGCTCGCCGCGCCTCAGGCCGCGCTGGCCGACGATCTGCGTCTGCCGAGCATCCGCGCCAGCTCCCGCCTTGCAGGCCCGTTGGGGCTCGATGTCGTGGATCTCCGGGTGGACGCTGATGGGGCGCCTCGCAGTCCACAGCAGCTCGGCTTCAAGCGCGCGGGCCTGGACCGCTGGGTGCCCTGGACCCTGGAGCGACCCGTGGTGTCCTGGCTGCGCGAAGTCGCGGTGCGGGGGGCAGCCGGGGGCGGCACGCGGCTCGTGCCCCTGCAGGGCGGCCCGGTGCGCCTGCTGGTGCGCGAGTTCTTCTGTGACGGCGCGCCGGGGCTGGAGCCGCGGTGCTTTGTAGACGTGACGGTAGAGTGGGACCGGGGAGCAGGCCCGGAGGTTCTCTACCGGGCGAGCGAGTCCCGCGCCTGGGGCAGCGGCCTGCGGCTGGACACTGGCGTTCCTGAGGCCCTCGGCGTGGAGATCGCGCGAGGGATCCGGGACGCGTTCGCTGATGAGATTGAACCGGAGGACGAGCCGGAAGACGAGCCGGAGGACGAGCCGGAAGACGAGCTTGAGGACGAAGGTGTGGCGTCCGCGCCGGTGCCCGAAGCCGCCTCTCCTCGCGCCCCCGCTGCACCCGGGGTCGGGTTTACCCTCGTGGACCAGCGCGCGAATGACTGGATGCCCGCCAACGTCAGTGAGCTCAACAACCCTCCGCGCCTGTACCTCGTGCACACCGACGAGCCCGCGACGCGGCTCAACATCAACGAGGCGGTGCGGCGCCTGGGCGACCCGGACCTGGCGCGATGGCAGGCGAAGCTGCTCTCGGCGACCCGCCGCGAGCACAGCACCGCGGTGGCGTTCTCGTTTACGGGGCTGGGGCTGATCTCCACCGGCGTGCTGCTCGGCGTGCTCGCGAACCCTCCGAACGGCTACTCCAACGGGGTGCTCGGCGTGCTCGGTCTGTTGTCCGGTGTCAGCGGCGGGATCATGCTGACCATCGCGATCCCTCGGGCCGTCGGCCGGGAGAAGCACCTCACCCGGCTCACGGAAGGCACCCGCATGGACCACCTGGAAGACATGCGCTTCCTGCGTCACGTGCTCGAGCGCAACCGCGCGCAGGCTTGCAAGGGCGCTGGACGCAAGGGCGCCGCCGCCGACTCAGATTGAGTGCACCGCGAGGCGAGCGACGCCGATCCGCACCTGACGCGACGTTGTGCGCTTCTCGAGCAAGCGCACGGCGTCCACGACGCCGAGGTCTTCCACCTCGCGCCTCAGCCGGTGCGACATCACGTAGTACTGGTTGGCCGTGATGCGTAGATCGCGTCGTAGATCCGTGGTGTACACCCAACCCTGCTCGGACTCGACCACGCCGTCGGCGGCGTCGGTGAGCCGGGCCCTGGCGAGGACGAGCAGCAGGTAGTGGTGGACTCGTGGCGCCATCCGGCGCGGGGTGTCACCGACGGTCGCCGTGAGCTCGATGTACTCCTCGTCGGAGCTCACCGCGAACTCCAGACCGACCCGCCGAATGGTGTTCTCGGTGATCGAGACATCCTGCATCTCGGCGGTCATCGGCACGGGGGCGAGGACACCGGGCACGGAGACCCGGTAGGTACCTCCGTCGATGGTCACGGCATCGCCGTGGGCGACGGGGCTGCTCTTGCCGTCCCGAATGAGCTGCCAGCCGTGCACTGGGTCGAGCTCGATGATGGCCTGGGGGTCGTCGTCATTGGGCAGGACCAGCAGCTGGCCTTCGCCCTCCAGCACGAGCCCCTCGGTCCAGGCGGCCACCGTGGGCTCGCCGTCGCTGCGCAGGATCCACTGGCTCGCCGGGTCCCCGAACGCCACCGCGTCACCCGCCGCCACCACCTTGCGCTCGCCGGGACCGAGCTGGGTGTCTCCTACCCAGGTTCCGTTCTTGCTCCCCAGATCGCGCAGCTCCCAGCGCTCGCCGGTCCACAGGAACACCGCGTGCTCGCCCGAGACCTCCGGCGACGAGATCTGCGTGTTGACGCCGGGTGAGCGCCCGAACAGGTGACGCGCGCTGAGGAAGACGGGCTCGGCGTTACTGGGGTTCTCGAGGACGGCCACGAGCGAACTATACCGGCCAGGGGCGTAAGAGGCTGTAAGGGGGTGGAAGCGCAAGAAAGATGGTCGCTGAGTAGGTTTCTAGTGCGCCACCCACGCGGACTTGCCCCTCTGGAGCCCCGATGACCCGCCACTCTCGTTCCGTCGTCTCCGCCCTGTCGCTCGCCGCCATGCTCTTCGCTGTGCCGGCGATTCCCATGCACTCCGCCCATGCGGGCGTGGCGGCGAACGAGGAGGCGGCTCGTCAGCTCGGGCTGGCTCAGGGCGATCTGGAGGCCGGCCGACCGGACCGGGCGATCAAGGCGGCGAAGTCGGCGCTCTTGCTCGACCCCACCTTGGTGGACGCGCTGCTGGTGCACGCGATGGCGCTCGAGGCCCAGCGGGACTACAGCAAGGCGCGGGCCCTCGCCCTGGCCTACCAAGGTGCCGCCGGGGACGAGGCGTCGCCCGAGGCCGACGAGCTCCTCACGCGAGTGGACCGCGCCGAGCCCGTGCGCACCAGCATCACCGAGCAGGGGCGCAAGGTGCAGGTCACGTTCGCCGCGAGAGAGCACGTGGAGGACCCGGTCCTGCACTGGCGCTCGGGCCGCGGAGAGTGGAAGGAAGCGTGGATGGAGCGGGACGAGCAGGGTGAGTGGGGATACTCGCTGACCCTGGACGCGCCCGCGGCGAGCAAGCTGAGCTGGTGGGTGGAGACCGGCCTCGGCGAGCCGCTGATGGAGCAGGACGAAGACGGAGAGGGCCGCCCGTTTCGGCTGGCGGTGAAGTAAGGGCCCGGGCCCAGGGGATCGAGGGTGGTCTCTGCAGTGACCAGCCTGGGGCGAGATCCCCGGTTTAGCTGGTCACTGCACTGACCGTTCTGGTCTCGTGCTCGCCACCACGATCCCTCCATCTCCGCGCTGATCGCGTGTTGGCCCGGACCTTGCGATACAGACTCGCGGAGGTCCTCTCAATGCACGCCCGCTTGTCACTCTCTCTCTTCGCTCTCTCCGCCGCCTCGCTGCTGACCGCCTGCGGTGGCTCCCCGGACGCCGCCCCCGGTGAGACCCACTGGCATGGCCCGCCGCCTGAGGACATCGCTCAGGTCACCATGCCGGTCACGTGCTCGCCGCACCTGGACTTCTATCCGGTCGGCGGCCCCCACAACGGCGGCTACGACAGCAACGCTCTCAACTTCACCTGCGGGGGCTCCCACCCCGGCAGCTCGCCCGACAACTCGGACTTCATCGGCGGCGACCACTACGGCAACGATCTGTTCGCCCAAGAGGGCACGCCGGCCATCGCGGTGGTCAGCGGAACGGTCACTGCGTCCGGGTACTCCGGCATCTCGGGCAACCGCGTGACCATCATGGACTCGTGCGGCTGGCACTACTTCAGCGCGCACCTCGAGACCATCACGCCGGGAGTCAGCGTGGGCTCCAACGTGACCGCCGGGCAGGTCATCGGCACCGTGGGCGACACGGGCAACGCCGCGGGCACCCAGGCGCACATCCACTTCTCCATCTACCCCGAGTCCTACAACGCGGGCATCGACCCGTTCTCCCTGCTCCAGGGTGTGGACTCGTCGTCGTGCACCGGCGAGGCATCGCTCGGCGCGGGTGAGACCCCGAGCCCCACCATCAACCCCTGCACCGACGCCGACATCGGCAGCGACAACGACGAGAGCTCGTTCGCGTTCCTCTTCGGCGAGGGCGCAGTGCAGTCCGAGACCGGCGGTCTGGGCGGCGACTACGAGTCTGCGCAGTCGGTCAGCGGCGGCGGCTCCTACGCGGTGGGCCGCTGGGGTCCCTGGATCTCTCACACCGGCTTGTGGGAGGTGGACGCGTACGTGCCGAACTCCGGCGACAGCCTGACCAGCAGCGCGCTGTACGAGGTGGCGTTCCAGGGAGGCCGCATCGTCAAGGAGGTCAACCAGAACAGCAACAAGGGCAGCTGGGTCACCCTGACGCCGGTCCCGCTCAAGTTCTCCGAGGGGCCGAGCTCGTACGTGGGTCTCAGCAACGCCTCGCCCGACGGCGGCAAGGTCATCTGGGACGCGGTGCGCTACCGGTACATCGGACCGCAGGGCAGCACGGGCCTCGGCGGGTCCTGCACGCTGGCCGGCGAGTGCAGCGGCGAAGCGGTCTGCACCAGCGGGGTGTGCACCCAGGACTGCAACGAGACGGGATGCGCGGTGGGCATCTGCGACGCGGCGAGCGCGGTCTGCACCGAGGGCTCGGGCGACATCGACGGCGACCCGCTCGACCAGCCGGTGGCCGACTTCGATGGCGACGGCATCCCCAACTACCTCGAGGGCACGGACGACCCCGACGGTGACGGGCTGCCCTCGTTCCTCGACAACGACAGCGACAACGACGGCATCCCGGACTCGGTCGAGGGCTCCGCCGACACCGATGGCGACGGCATCCTCGACAGCCAGGACACGGACTCCGACAACGACGGCATCAGCGACGCTGACGAAGTGGGCGAGTACACCGACCTGCCCCTGGACTCGGATCTCGACGGCACGCCGGACTACCAGGACACCGACTCGGACAACGACGGCATCCCGGACGCGATCGAGACCGGAGGCACCAACCCGCCCGCGGACACGGACGGCGACGGCATCCCCAACCACCTCGACCTCGACTCGGACGGTGACGGCATCAGCGACGCCGACGAGGCGGGCTGGGAGCCCACGGCGCCCACCGACACCGATGAGGACGGCATCCCGGACTACCTGGACAATGACCGCGAGGGCCCCGGATTCGACCTGCTCGACCAGGGCGATGACCTGCTGCTCCAGCAGGGCTGCTCGGTGGGTGGGCACGACGCTCCCAGCGCGTGGCTGCTGTTCGGGCTGGGACTCCTCGGCCTGGGGCTGCGCCGCCGCGACTGAGTCACAAACACGCGAGAGTGACGAGGGCGTCGCGACGAGAGTCACGGCGCCCTCGTCACGTTTTGCGCACCGTGCTACAGCATCGGAGAACCCGGGAGCGTCCATGCGTCTGTTGTCTGCCCTGTGCCTCGCCTCTGTCCTCTCCGTCCCGCTCGGCTGCAGGAACGAGCCCGATGACGGCTTCTCGCGCTCGGACGAGGTGCCCCAGGAGGATGGCCTGCTCACCGGCCGGATCTGCGCTCCCAGCGGCGACGCGGTGTTCGCAGCCGAGATCGCGGCCAGCGCTGGCGGGGTGGTCACTGAAGCGTTCACCGACGAGGCCGGGGTGTTCCGCTTCGAGAACCTGCCTACCGGCGCCTACGACTTCGTGGCGCGCAAGGGCAGCTACAGCGTCTCGTTCTCGGCCAACTACACCGAGGGCACCACCCTGGACGTGGGCAACAACTGCCTCGACCCCTCCACCGTGCGCATCGCCGTGGTCACCGGAGCGTACGACTCCATCGGGGACCTCATCGTGTCGCTGGGGCTGTCGGTGGACGTGTGGAGCGCCGAGGGGAGCGAGCAGTACCTGGACCTGCTGACCAGCCCAGACGAGCTGGCAGGCTACGACGTCATCTTCTTCAACTGCGGCATGAGCGAGAGCTGGGCTGGGCAGTTCGACGCCATCGGTGACAACCTCGATCAGTACGTGCGCAACGGCGGCAGCCTGTACGTCAGCGATCTGGCCTTCCCCATCCTGGAGGCGACGCGGCCGGGCTTCCTCGACATGGCGGGCGAGGACAACTTCGAGGCGCCTCGCATCGGAGGCGCGGGCACAGTCACGGCCACCATCCTCGACCCCAACCTGACCGTCTTCTTCGGCGGGCGCACCGTGGACATCGAGTACGACCTGGGCGGCTGGGCCGTGGTGCAGGCGGTCAGTACGGACGCAGAGGTCATCGCGCGCGGCACGGTGCCGACGTTCAACGGCGACCTGCCCGACGTGCCCATCGTGGCGTCGATGCAGCTGCCCGGCGAGGGCAAGATGGTCTACACGACCTTCCACAACGAGGCCCAGCTCACCGCCGACATGGAGGCCATCCTGTTCGAGCTCATCCTCGCGCTGTAGCTCCTTCCCGTCCGGGAATGGCCGATCCACCCGATCTCTTCGTCGAACTTCGAACCTGCGTCGTGCGGCGTACATGAGTACGCCTCCTCGCAGTCCCTCGTTCTCCTCGACCTCGGGCGCCTCGACCATCCCCGAACTGGGAAGGACCGCCAGTCCCCATCCGGCTTTGCCGGACGGGATCTAGCTCGTGTAGAACAGCCGTATGCGCACTCTCCTCCTCGCTTGCCTGCTGACCGGCTGCGTCTCGGTCCCGACGAACGACGACGACTCGCTGCTCGATGATGACGACTCGTTGCTCGACGACGACGACTCGGCCGACGACGACGACTCGGGCGACGACGACGACTCGGGCGGCGACGACGACGACTCCACCTCGGGACCCCAGGGGGTGGAGCCTCCGCCAGCGCCGGTCTTCCCGTCCACGGTGGACACGGTCTCGGTGACCGTGGTCACCGCCGATGCTCCCTACGCGGGCACCGACGACGGGGCGGTCACGGTGTGCCTCACCGCCACGGACTGCTTCCCTCTCGCCACCGCCGACATCGACGACACCCTGCGCGGCGACACCGGCGTCTATCACGCGCAGGGGGTGGGGCTGGCCCGGGCAGACATCGATCGCGTCGAGCTGCGCATGCTCGATGGCACCAATCGGTGGGAGCCGGCCTGCCTCGCGGTGCAGCTCGACGGCGAGCCGGTCTATTGCGCGCCGTTCAGCGGCATGTTCTTTGGTGAGGAGAGCGACGAGCTCGCCACATGGAGCGATCCCGAAGGCCTGCACACCGGCTGCGGCTCGTGCTTCCCCGATGTGTTGACCCACGGCCCGATGCTCGGCGCGCCCGAGCCCGACGGCGCCCGGGTCTGGGTCCGCACCGACGCCACGCGCCTGGTGGGACTGCGGGTCTCGCTGAGCTCAGACCTCATCGGCGCGCCGGTGGTGGACTGGGCGTGGCCGTCGCCGGTGGACGACTACGCTGCGACGCTGCAGGTGACCGGGCTGAGCCCCGACACGACGTATTGGTATGGGGTCGAGGTGGACGGCCAGCTCAAGGGGGTGCCCACCCAGTTCACGACGGCGCCGGCGCCCGCGCAGTCCACCACCACGCGCTTCGCGTTCGGGAGCTGCAGCAAGGTGGAGGACCAGCCCATCTTCGCCACCATCAGCGCCGAGCAGCCTGACCTCTTCCTGTTCGTCGGCGACAACCACTACGCGAACTCCGACGTGCTCGACGCCTTGCGCTGGAACTATCGCTGGTCCCGGGAGCGCCCCGAGCGCGCGGCGATGCTGGCGACCACGCCGACGCTCGCGACCTGGGATGACCACGACTACGTGGGCAACAACTCCGATGCATCCGCTCCCGGGCGAAGTCGCGCCCTGCGCGCGTTCGGTGAGTACTGGGCCAACCCGTCCGCGGGCCTGCCCGGCACCCCGGGGGTGTTCTACGTCCAAGACCACGGCGACATCGCGTTCTTCATGCTCGACGACCGCTACCACCGCGGCTTGGACGACTCCATCCTCGGCGGGCCCCAGCAGCAGTGGCTCATCGAGCAGCTCGGGGCGTCGTCGGCGACGTTCAAGTTCGTGGTGTCCGGCAGCCAGTGGACGGCCCAGGGCAGCAGCGACAGCTGGGCGTCATTCGTGACCGAGCGCGACGTCATCTTCGACGCCATCGCAGACCAGGGCATCTCGGGCGTGGTGCTGCTCTCGGGTGACGTGCATCGCAGCGAGTTCCGGGTGATCGACCGCCCCGGCGCCTACGACCTGCCCGAGTGGACGAGCTCGCCGCTCGCGACCACCAACAGCCCGTGCCCGCTGGAGAGCGAGATCCTCGACTGCGCCTGGACCGACGACTACTTCATGACCGTGGACGTGGACACCCTGGCGTCCGATCCCACGCTGCTCGCCCGGATGATCGACGTCGACGGAGACGAGATCGCGCGCTACTCCACCACGCTCTCGGCGCTCACCGGGCCCTGAGACTCGGGCAGCGGAGGCTGCATGTCCGGCTCGCTGTCGTACCCAACGCGGGACAGCCGTAGGTCGGACGTAAAGACCTCGGGCTTGTAGATGCTGGTGCCGAGCAGCATGCGCACGCAGTCCTGTACCGCCTCGGTCACCGCCGGGTGGGGATGGAAGAGCTCGGCGATCTCGCGCACCGAGTGGCCCGCTTTCATCATCAGGGCCACTGCCTCGATGGTCGTGCTGGCGTGTACTCCGGCGGCCCGCATGCCGAGGATGCGCATCTCATCGCAGTCCGAGCACAGGATCTTCACAAAGCCGCCGGTGGCGCGCATGGCGATGGCGCGGTTGTTCAGCCCGTAGCCGTAGACCGCCACCCGGTAGGGGATGCGCCGCTCCTGGGCTTGCTGCTCGTTGAGACCGATGGCCGCGACCTCGGGGTCGAGGAAGTAGATCGAGCTGATGTTGTCGTAGTCGAGCTTCTTGTCGCTGCTGTCGAACATCTTCTCGACGGCGTGGCGACCCTCGATCTCGCCAATGGAGACCAGGGCCACGTCCTGGGTGATGTCGCCCACGGCGTAGATGTGCGAGCGGTTGGTGCGGGTGTCGTCGTCGAGGATGTAGCCGTTGCGGTTGAGCTCGACTCCGGCCTTGTCGAGGCCCAGGCCTTGGGAGTTGGGCACGCGCCCCACCGAGACGATGGCGTGGTCCACCACGATGGTCTCGCGGCCGCCGGTGTGGTGCTCGATGGTGTAGGCCACCTGGTCGTTGACCACCTTCATGTCGATGAGGTTGGCGCGGTGGTGGATGGTGACGCCGGACCGCTCGAGGTTCATCGAACACGTGCGGGAGATGTCCTCGTCCTCGAACGGCAGGATGCGCCCGCCGCGGTCGATGATGTACACCTTGGTCTGGCCGTAGTTGGCGAAGATGGTGGCGAACTCGCAGCCGACGACGCCGGCGCCGAGCACCACGAGGCTGCGGGGGAAGCTCTTGAGCCCCATGACGTGGTCGGAGGTCATGATGGAGTGCCCGTCGACCACGATGTTGGGCAGCATCCGGGGGCGGCTGCCCGTGGCGATGATGAAGTTGTCGGCGGAGAGGATCTGGTCGCTGCCAGGATCGTTGCCTTCGACGTGCACCCGGTGAGGGTCGAGGAAGCGCGCGGTGCCGGACAGCCAGGTGACCGAGCCGGGACAGCCCGGGCGGGGCTGGCTCAGGGCCTCGAGCTGACGGCGCATCTGGCCGACTTTTTCGGAGATGGCGACGTCCACGCAGTGCACCACCTGGCGGAAGTCCACCTCGACGTTGGTCGCGGTGTAGCCACGGTTGCGCCGCAGGGCGATGCGGTAGTCCCGGCTGAGCTCCCACATCGTCTTGCTGGACAGCGCGCCGTTGTGGACCCCGGTGCCGCCGAGCTCGGTCTTCTCGACCAGGCACACTCTCTTGCCGAAGTCCCAGGCGCGCATCGCCGCTGCGAAGCCCGCGGGCCCGCCTCCGATCACACACACGTCATAGTCGGCCATACAAAGGGTCCTCCGCACCCCAGTCTATCGGTCAGTGCGTGGGAGGACTTTAAGGGCTCGTCAACGAACCCTAAGGCCGGGGGGCGATCAGTCGTCGCAGTCACCCAGGACCGCGTAGCCGATGTCGATGAAGTCACCGTTGTCCGGCACGTGGTCTGCGTCGAACAGCACCGCGTTCAGGGCGGCGTCGAACGCCCAGCCCACATAGACGGGCGCGAAGTTGATGCCGTCGGTGGAGAGTCGGACCTCGATGGTCTCTGGGACCGGCGTGCGAGAGAGCTCAAATGTGTCCGCCTGGGACTGAGACGCCCAGCCGATGGCCGCGAGGATGCTGGCCCAGTCGCTGTCGCAGATGAGGCCCGAGACGCCGCCGGTGGCGTTGGTCGCCAGCATGAAGTCGGTTCCGGCGGACGCGGTGCCCGAGGCGCCGGTGCAGCCGGTGAGTCCTCCGGTGATGTCGGAGATCACGACGTGGTCGGGGTTGGCCTTGAGGCCCCGCAGCCAGCTCACGTAGCTCAAGGGTCCGCCGGGCAGCAGGGTGCTCTGGTTGGGCTCGTCGGTGACCATGACGATGTGCAGCCCCGCGTTGTCACGCAGGAATCCCTGGTTGGGGCCGCCGGGATCGATGTTCGGCGATGACAGGGCGAGGTAGGCGGCGTCGAACGCCTTCTCGCTGGCGGAGCCGCCGTTGCCGAGGTTGACGTTGGCCGCAAACGCGCCGGCCGGGTCCGGGGTGTTGGGCGTGATGATGGGCGTGGTGCCCTGCAGGACTCCGTTGTCGGTGAGGTCGGTGGTGACCACGCCGATCTGATACTGCACGTCAAGCGCGGTGATGATCTGGCCGAACGTGGCGAAGTTGGTCGCCAGCGCCGCTTGCTCCTCACCCATGGAGCAGGAGTTGTCTACGACGAAGAGGATGTCGGTGGCGTTGTCGCCCTCCTGGGCGAAGCTGTCTACCTGGTTGTCGCCGAGGTGGGCGATGCCGAACTGACTCGCCGATGCCTCGGGCTGCAGGGGGTCGTTGCTCAGCACGGTCAGCGAGCCGGTGTCGGGCAAGACGTCGGATGGGGAGTAGAACACCTCGACGGTGAGCGGCGGGTCGCCGGGGTTGATGGTGTAGCCGGGCTGATAGCTCGGCGGGAGCTGCACGTTCATCTCGCCGTTGCCAGACAGGTCGTCGAACAGGATGTCGTCGAGCACCAGCGGGGCCCGGCCGACGTTGGCGATGGACACCGGCAGGCTCCCCACGCAGCCGAGCTCACGGTTTCCGAAGTCGAAGGAGTCGGGGTCCAGGTCGAGCGCGGGGGCGAGGCCCTCGGCGCGCAGGCTCACGGGGACCTCGGGGCGCAGGCGGTCATTGGACGCCACCATGAGGGTGGCCAGGACCGTCTCGTCCTGGAACGGGGTGTAGCGCACCGTGAGCTCCCAGGCGCTGTCGGGCGCGAGCAGGGGAGACCCCAGCTCGTCCAGGTTGACGAGCTGAAACGACGGGCTGGTGAGCGTGAGGTCTTGGATGGCGAGGGTGTCGGTGCCGATGTTTCGGATCAGCAGCGTCGCGTCCTGTGTCGAGCCCGCCGCGACCTGGCCGAAGTCCATCATCTCGGGGTCGGCGTTCCCGGAGTCCACGTCGATGATGGCGTTCACGCGCGTCGGTGGCGCGGCGTTGTCGACGGGGAGTAGCGTCACCGGGCTGGGGCAGCCCGCCGTGAGCAGGACGATCGAGAGCGGGAAGAAGAGCGTACGCATGGGATTCTCCTGGTTGCCCGGCTCGGATGAGGGGCACCGTGAGAAACCGTGGTTCTCGGGACTGGAGGAAGATTCCCGAATGTTTCCCCGAACGGGTCGCGAGCCGTTCGCGCGGGTCCGTGAGTTACTGGGCGCAGGTCTTCTCGAGGTAGCTGATTTCGACCGAGACCCCTTCGCCGGGCGCGTCGCCTGCGGGGAAGACCACATCGTTCTGGGCTGCCTCGTAGGTCCACTGATCCAGCGGCGAGGGCGACCCGGAGCCCTGCGACGCCCACACCTCGATGCTCGCCTCCACCGCGGGTGTGGAGAGAGGGAAGACCCGAGGGAGGGGACCGGGGACCCAGGCGGATGCGGCCAGGGGCACGCTCCAATCGGAGTCGCAGATGCTCACGGTCGTGCCAGCGGTGAGAGCCGAGAGCTGCACCCACTCGACCCCTGGATACGACGTCAGCCCCGAGCCCGTGCACCCCGTGAGTCCTCCGCTCACGTTGGACACCCTCACGAGATCGGCCGAGCCCTTCAAATCGAGCAGCAGGTCCGCGGTGGACGAAGGGGTGCCGAGGCCGAGACCCGGGCTGAAGTCCCTGGTGTTGCCCACGATGACGACGTGCAGCAGCGCCGTGGGGCGCAGGAAGTCGGGGTTTGGGCCCGCCGGGTCGAGGGCGAGGGCGAGGGATCCCATGGCGGCGGGCGTCGCCTCGCTGGTGGCGAGCAGGCTGAACGAGAACTCGGCCTGGGGGTCCAAGGAGGCTGGCGTGATGATCCGCGGCGAGCTGAGTAGCTGCCCGCCGTCGCCGATGTTCATCGAGGCGATGCCCAGACGCCAGTCCAGCGGGCTCCCCACAAGCGCGGCGAACAGCGCTTCGAGCTCGCTGTCGATGGCGACCTGGGTGGAGTCGGGCACATAGCCTTGGTAGCGCACGAGGAGGACATCGACCGCGTCGGTGGATTGGGCAGGGAACGTGTCCACTCGGGTCGGCGGGGTCAGGGCGAGGGCCGAGACCGGCGTGAGGAGCTCGCCGCTGGCGAAGCTGTCGCTCACGCTTGTCAGCGTGGCGGAGTCGGCGCCCTCATCCACTGGCGTGTACCGCAGGGCCAACGCCAGGCTGTCCCCGGGCTCGATCGTCGTGCCCATCGGCACGCTGCCGAGGAGGGTGAGCTCAGACGAGTCGGAGTCGCCGTTGAGCGTGACCTCATCGACGGTGAGGACCGCGTCGCCCTGGTTGCTGAGCACCACCGGTTGCGATGCTGCGCAGCCGATGGGGACGTCCCCGAGGACCAGGGGATCGGGCGTGACCGTGAGCCTCGGTGCGAGTCCGCGTCCCGTGAGCACGACGCGGAGCAGCGGGGTGGCCATGTCGTCGGTGAGCACCGCGAGGTTTGCGTTGGACACGCCTGGTCCCAGCGGCGCGAAGGTGACCGTGAGTCGCACGCTGCCCATCGGCGGGATGCGTCCGACCACACCCCCGTCGTGGGCGATGGCGTAGTTGGCGGTGTCGTTGAGGGTGAGATCGAGCAGCCGCAGTGGCTCGTCGCCGGGGTTGTTCAGCGTCAACACGAGGGACTCGGTCTCCCCCACGATGACCCCGCCGAACTCCAGCAGCTGGGGACGCTCCTGGTCTGGCCCCTCGATCACGATCCTGGCGGGGGCGGTGGGCTCGTCTTGCGACGGACAGCCGGCAAGGACGCAGAGGACGGCGAGGACGGCGAGTCCGGCGTGGACGGCGTGACGTGGCATGAGGCTCCCCCGGATGACATGATCGACCCAAGAGGACTGTGGCAGGGGCGTTGCGCCCCGGATGGGGCAGCCCGGTGCCCTAGGATGCCCACCGATGTCTAGCCCGCCCGACGATTCCCCCACCCCCACGCTGTACGTCTCCGACCTGGATGGCACGCTGCTCGGGCCCGGCGCGGTGCTGTCGTCGTTTAGCCGGATGCACCTCGAACGCATGTTGGCCAACGGTCTTCAGTTCACCGCGGCGAGCGCCCGCAGCGCGGTGAGCATGCGCGGAGTGCTGGGTGCTCTGCCACTTCGGCTGCCGGTGATTTGCTTCAACGGTGGGTTTGTCAGTGACCTCGCCACGGCTCGTCACCACCACGTGTTTTCCCTGGGTTTAGAGGTCGCGCGTGAGGCGATGTCGATGGGGCGACGTCGAGGACTCACGCCGATCGTCAGCACCACTGATGGCGTGAGCGAAGACCGGGTGTACATCGCGAGGAGCGTCAACGCGGGCATGCAGATGTACGTGGACGAGCGGGTGCTCGCGAAGGATCCCCGGCTGCGCATCGTGGACGACCCGGGGCAAGGGCTCGCTGGCCGGGTGACCTGCCTGACCTGGATCGACCGGCGGGAGTTGCTCGAGCCGCTGGCCGAGGAGATCACCGCGCTCGGCGATGCAGTGCAGCCCCATCTGTTCGATGACATGTATACGCTGGGCTGGTCGTGGATCACGGTGCACGCCGGCGAGGCCAGCAAGGCCCGGGCCACGCGTCTCGTGATGGAGCAGCACGGGATGGCGGGTCATCGGTTGGTGGCGTTCGGTGATCAGGACAACGATCTGCCCTTGCTGCGCAGCGCGGACTACGCCATCGCGACCGCCAACGCGGTGCCGGCAGTCAGGGATGTAGCGGACGAGGTGATCGGGCACCACGGCGACGACGCGGTGGTGAAGTGGCTGCTCGCTCACGGTTGATCGTGTGGGCACTGGGAGGAGAACGATGGCGATTCGCGGAAAGACCATCCTGATCACCGGCGCGTCCTCGGGGCTCGGACGGGCGATGGCCGTGAGCCTGAGTCACGGAGACAACAATCTCGTGGTGACGGCGCGGCGCGAGGGGCTACTGCGTGAGCTTGCGAGCGAGATCGAGGCGAACGGCTCGCGCTGCACGGTGGTGGCGGCTGACGCGGTAGACCCCGCAGCGACCGCGACCGTGCTCGCGGCGGGGATCGCGGCCTACGGGCGGATCGACATCGCGGTGCTGAACGCTGGGGGTGGAGTGCCGAGGACGATGGGGCAGGCGAGCTCGGCCGATGTGCTGCACACGATGCGCATCAACTACGACACGATGGTGAACTTTCTGTGTCCGCTCATCGACCACATGCGGGACGTGGGCGGGACCATCGGCTGGACCGGCTCGCCGGCGGGCTTCTTCGGGCTGCCGAAGTCGGGTCCCTACTCCGCGGCGAAGGCGGCGGGTCGCATGTTGTTCGACACCTGTCGCATCGAGCTCGCGAACGCGAAGATCCGGTTTGTCGCGCTCTACCCAGGGTTCACCGAGACTCCGGGCCTGGACCCAAAGGACGTGCCGGTCAAGGCGCTGATCATCCAGGCGGATCGGGCGGCGCGCGAGATGCTGTGGGCGCTGGAGCGCGGGCGGGCGCACTGGATGTTCCCCAAACGCATCAAGCTGCTCATCATCCTGGCGCGGCTCATGCCCGAGTGGCTGCGGCGCAGAGTTCTGGCCGCGGCGTCATAGCCTTGCGTTCTTGTGCAGCGGCAATCAGCTCGAAGTAGCCCCCACTCTGCTAGGGCTTGCGCTGCGCGTGACGCCAGCGGGCGTTCTTGTTGCTGCAGGCGCGCGAGCAGTACTTGCTCCTGGGGCGAGCGAACTCGCTACAGTCCTTCCAGCCGCAGGGCTCGGTGCCCACGATGACCTTCTTGGCGGGCGCTGACTTCGCCGGGGCGGCCTTCTTTTCCGGGGCAGCCTTCGCCGCGGGGGCGGCCTTCGCCACGGGCGCGGCCTTGGCCGCAGGGGCGGGGGTGGGCTTGCTCACGGGAGCGGCCTTCGCCACCGGAGCGGCCTTCGCCACCGGAGCGGCCTTCGCTACAGGGGCCGGGGGGGGCACCGGGACGGGCTTCGCTGCCGGTGGGGCCGGAGCCTTCGCCTTGGCGACCGGCGCCTTTGGTGCCGACGGGCTCGGGGCCGGCGGCGGGCTCCCACCAGCCAGTGGGTTCCGCGAGGGGTGGGCGTACGCGGCGGAGGGCGAACCAGCGCGGAGCTTCGCGATCTCCCGCTTGAACTCCTCCACGGTGCGCGACTTGCCGCACATCACGCAGGTGTACGTATGCACCGAGAACAGCGGGGGCCGCGTGGTCTGGCATCGGGCACAAAAGACTGGATTCTGAGTCACGTCAAACCTCGCTCACTGCGCCCGGGTCGCGTTTGTCTGCGATCGCCTGCTGGCAGCATTGTCATTGATAGGTACATGCGGGCGCGAAGGAAAGCGCTAACCGCAAGAAATCAATGGTAAAAAACGTCGCATAGTGGCGCCGGAAAGCGCAGGTACCCGGAACCAAAACGACTTCTCGTCCGATTGCATAGACGGAGGTGTGGCGCCGCGAGCGATTCCATGGTGGCGACCGAGCGACTCGGCCGAGCGGGGCTGGTCGCTACTCACGGTCGGCTACCTGCTGTTCGCAGGCGGCACCGTCTGCGGATGCGTGCACCCCAGCGCGGCCGTCCTCGTGGTGCCCGCGGACGCCGCGCGATCGGTCCAGGGCGGTGAACATCTGGGCGGTGGGCGACGCCGGATTGGTGCTCCACTTCGACGGAATCGACTGGGCCTCCATCGACATCGGCGCCGAGCAGTCGCTGTTCGGCCTGGTGGGCGCTGGCGACTCTGAGGTGTAGATCGTGGTCTACGAAGGGATGTTTCACGGGCGTCGCTAGAGAGGTGAACCGCTTACTCCGGACGCGTTCCATGGACCCAGCGCCGCAGCGGCTTCGTTGCTCGTCGGTCACGTGTCACGACACGCTCCCGTCCTCCCGCCTCGCCGCTCCGACACTGGGCCTCACGGCCCACGCCGTCGTAAGCGGA
>Ga0222662_1000518_pt1 | contig 30504 bp, 33 predicted proteins | sample AntAcemetagen600_FD_179821 | JGI IMG/M metagenome (GOLD analysis project Ga0222662, IMG submission 179821) | Saline water microbial communities from Ace Lake, Antarctica - #600 | ecosystem: Environmental > Aquatic > Non-marine Saline and Alkaline > Saline | place: Antarctica: Ace Lake... | reverse complement strand
ATTAGCTGTCGAGATGATGGAAAGATCATATACTCCCAGACGATCCTCTTTCATCTTTGCCAATGCTAACTCTTTAGCTTCATAGGTAGGCAATCCTTCTGAGTTAAGAAACACTCGTGTATGTAGACCGTGGGCTTCACCATCAAAAATATACGCTCCATTACTTTTTGTAAATATCTCTGGGTTCGCTAGCACTAGTTCTTTCCCTTTTGGTCCAGCTTCACTTTCAAAGAAGTACTCATCAAAATGCGTACCTATAATTTTATATACAGAGTCAAAGTATTTCAGTGATACTGCCCGACCTGCATCATATAACTCATTGACCGCTTCATCAGTACGTTCGTATATTTTTTTATTTAAAACTTTTATATCTTCTTGTGCAGACACATCTTCCTTGTATGCTGTGGCGCCGGTTGCATAGGCAGTACCTAAGTCACGAGCGGTAAAGCTACTAGCAGCAGTTATACCAAGTTTCTGCATACCCCATATAGCGTTAGCTACATGCATCCCTACATCACCCTGATAACACAGTCGCTTGGTGTCAGCTCCAGAAAATTCAATCAGGCGCGAGATAGATTCCCCGACTGAGTTAGTAAACAAGTGGCCAATATGGAGTTCTTTAAATGGGTTGGGGTCTGTGTACTCCACCAATACTTTCTTTCCTGTAAGAGAATCATTCTTCCCCCAGTGCTCACCAAGCTGTGTTGCTCGTTCAATTTCTCCAGTGAAGAAATTTCGTGTCAGGTAAAAGTTAATAAACCCAGGACCAGCGACATCCATGCTGTCCACACTCTCTATGGTTGCTGCTAGCTTTTCTATAATCGCTTCAGCCAGTTCTCGTGGATTTTTCCCCAGTACCTTAGCTGCTGCCATGGCGACGTTACAGGCATAATCACCGTGCGCAAGGTCAGCTGGATGCTCTACTACAAAATCCACCTCAGTGATACCGAGTGTAGCTAGTGCTTCTATAATCGCTTGTCTGATTGTGTCTTGCATATTGCTCAAACTATACCAAAATACCTTGTAATTGCCACTTCCAGAAGTCTTGTAACTAAATACAGTTCGTGGCGCAAGCGAAAAACAACACGAGTCGTATGTTTATTACGGTGAGTTATATTTTTTGCGCAGCAACGAAGAAATGTGCCAGTTACAAGACTCCTGGGGTTAATCAATCCGTGTCTCTAGTGCTCTTGGTGCCTTTTGTGAATCTATCTTAAATACTTCACGTCCAAGTATTTGGCCGCGCCCAGTTTCTACTGAACATCGCCACTTTCCATCTGTGTAATTCTTTATGCGTGTGTACCCACGGAAACCTTTGCCACGTCCACCGGCAATACTATAGGATATACGAGCATGATTTACCCACTGTTCTGTAGTCTCATCATAGTACTCCCACGCATGATAGATGTCTGTAGTCAGTTTTGTTGGTGCAAACACCTGTGCAAAACAAAATACTGCATCACCAGAGACAGGATGATACGTGTCATCTGAGTTTTTAAATGGTTCAAACCATCTTCCTTCTTCATACTGGACTTGATAATCTCCATTCTCAAGCCGTACGACACTATGGTAAATACCAACGTCTTTTAGTGACAACGGAATTGGTGGAATAATGTTTGCAAAATACAGAAAATTCAAACTTAAAAAAATTGCACCAATGGTAAACACAATGGAACGCATGTGAATGGTAATGAATCGAGGAACTACTTTATACAATGCTCTGATAAACCAATACATAATAAGCAGTGCCAGCAAACCACTGCCTACAAAAATCCATGGTCCCATGAGTCCGGTAAATACCGGGATTACTAACACTGTGTACAAAAAGAGTCCTATGAACAAAATAGCTAAGTTGTAAATCAGTCGTGAAGTACGGTCACGAATAGTTTCATTTCCATAAATAGCTAGGAGAATTATAAGCATGAACGGCCACGCCTGTGACCAGGAACCACTACGCCCATAAAAAATAAGCATCCCTGAGAGCAATCCTCCAAATGAAAATTGCACTAATAGTGGCGAATATCTTCGGGATAAATCCCCTAGCTTGCCCTGAATTTTTTCTGCTGCACTTCCATAGAGAAGTAACAATGACACCATCGCCAAGACTACATAGAGCGCCAAGACTACATTATCAAAAAGTTGGTCTACCCGATTGAGAGTAATGTTATCCAGAAGAAAGCCAAACACAAAAGCCAGTGTCATCCAATGACGCTTCACGGCCCGCACCGTATACCGCTGTGTTTTGCCAATCGGCTCCTGTATGGATTCTGTTTTTTCTTCTTCCTGCATACAGGTATTGTACAGGAGTTATTGAGATAAAAAAAAGACACCTCTTAAAAAAAGGCGCCACTGCGATGGACCGATGCCCATCACGTTGATGTGGCGCCCTAAGTCATTGAGGCAGGTTTCACACGAGATAGAAACCTATCGAGCAGTGTGGCTATTATATAGAAAGAATAGAATTACGCAAGCAAAAGACCCATGCGTATAGAGTGGGTCTTTTACACTTCTCTAGTACTGTTTACACAAAACTTTCTGGCACGGGAAATGCTTCACACATTGCCTGCACTTCTTTTTGTAGTTCTACTTTCTTTGCAGTATCGTCCTTATTTCGCATTACTTCAATCATTATTTCTGCCAGACGAGTCGCTTGTTCCTCCATCATCCCCCGAGTGGTCATTGCTGGCGTGCCAAAGCGAATGCCTGATGGGTCCATTGCTGTACGAGGCTCGTCTGCAATCATATTTTTATTAAGGGTAATTCCAACTTCATCAAGTACTGCTTCTGCATCTGCTCCAGTAATATCGAGTGAGCTATGTACATCAGCCAGCAGGAGGTGATTATCAGTTCCTCCACACATCAGTCGGACACCTTCAGTTTTAAACACTACCTCCATCGCTTTAGCGTTTTTTAGAATCTGCTGTGCATACGCTTTAAACCCTGGCGCAAGAGCTTCTTTAAATGCAACGGCCTTGGCTGCAATCTGGTGCATATGTGGCCCACCTTGCATGCCTGGGAAGACCGCTTTATTAATCTTCTTTGCCAGCTCCGCACTTTCTCGCACTACAATCATCCCTCCACGTGGCCCCCGAAGTGATTTATGCGTAGTCATGGTCATTACATCAAAGCCATAATCAAACGGATTTTTCAGTACTCCAGAAGCGATGAGTCCAGTAATGTGTGCAATGTCAGCTACCGTGTAGGCACCAACTTCGTCAGCGATTTCTTTAAATTTTGCATAATCCAACTCCCGGCTGTAGGCAGAGAATCCGGCAAGAATGATTTTTGGCTTGTGCTCTAGCGCCATTTCTCGTAAATGATCATAGTCTATCTCGCCTGTCTCTACGTCCTTCATTTTGTACCGTACAAAGTTAAACACTTTATTGATTGCCGTCGTTGGGTGACCATGGGTAAGGTGGCCCCCGTGAGAGAGGTCCATTCCTAACACAGTATCGCCAGGCTCCATGAGCGCAAAATACATGGCTACGTTTGCAGCTGCCCCACCAAGTGGCTGGACGTTGGCGTACTCTGCTTTAAAGAGTTGCTTTGCTCGATTGATTGCAATAGTCTCCATTGCATCAGTGAACTCTTGACCACCATAATACCTCCGCCCTGGATACCCTTCAGAATACTTGTTGGTAAATACTGACCCCATCGCTTCGCGCACCGCCATAGATACATAGTTTTCACTCGGGATTAGTTCAATCCCTTTTTTCTCACGCTCTTCCTCACCAACGAGCGTTGCGTAGATTTCTTCGTCCTGATCTTTGATGTGTGTATATTCATTCATATTGTATTGGTTAGAAAAAAACTTTTAAATCCTCATAGCGCTGCTATGTCTACGTACCCACACTTCTTCGTTTATAGTCAGAAACATACAACATACTTATATATGCTTAGTGACGATAGTATACACCTCACTAACTAATCGTCGCATCAACAAATCAACCTGGGTCGCTTTGCCAGCGTTGTCTCCTCCGTCGATAATAATCAGTTGAGCTTTTTTCATCGGATATGGTGATTACGTACCAGTGCTACCAAATGCTCCTTCTCCTCGCTTAGTTGTATCTAGTGTAGCAACTTCAAGCACTTCTGGCTGTTCTCTCTTCTGAATAAGCATTTGTGCCAGCTTGTCGCCTACGTGAAAGGTGTGTGCTGTGTCACTGGTATTGAGAAGTCCAATAACAATTTCTCCTCGATACCCAGCGTCAACTACTCCACCAAGTGTTTTTAAACCAGCTGTGTGGGATATGCCACTCTTATCCCATATAAGGCCTACATACCCTTCAGGAATGGCCAGTGCTAGTCCAGTGGAGATTTGTACTCGCTGTCCTGGTGAGACAGCTACCTCTTCTACGGAAAAAAGGTCCATCCCTGCGTCTGAATCATGAGCAAACGAGGGAATCTTAGCATCGGCATGAAGTAGCTGTACTTGCAATTGCATATACCTATAGTCTAACACCAGAATACGATTTCACTTTATTTACAAACCTAGTATCACGGGTTCTATCTTCTTACTCCAGATAGGGCTTGTATAAACCTATTTTTATGGTATCTTCCACATCAGAAAGAAACCTAGAAACTGTGACGCAACTCCCTTGAAAGGAGAACGCCATGCCTCTAACGCATGTCCTCACTGAGCAACAACTAGAGTGCCTTCGTGGATGCTCTGGATATGAACAGTATTACCAAGGCCGAACAGACTTTGAGCAGGGCACTAGCGCTCTCCGCCCGCCGTATCACGAAGATAACACTGTTCTCTACAATGACAATGGATGGGTCGGATGGGAAGTTCCTCAAAAATTTACCACCAGACAGCAGACCCTTGCACTGCAATTTCTCTTTTTTCCTGAGCGACCCAACCTCCGCCGTCCAGCCCAACTCACTAGATCCGAACAGCTTGGATTCTTTCAAGTGATTCAATGGATGGACAAGAGATACAGTCCTCCTGGAGGAGGTATCATAATGAGATATGGCGACATGTGCTACAACGTTGGAACCATAATGGACCTACATGCAACCAATATGGTTCCAAACCGTCAAGGTTCAGTCATTATACCTTTACAGAAAGATGACAAAATGTGGAAGGAACATAATCACCGCATGGAGGCATTCGCAGGGCGCTACGAGGCTGGTGAACGCCCATAACAACAAAGGAGGAGTAGGCATTCGCTTGCTCCTTTTTGTATTTCTATTGCATAGTTTGTATACCCCCTATCTCCCATAAACATGATGCGATATCATAGAGTCCTACAGGTTAATTTTTATTTATATGAAACCATATGCAGACCGCACCGTAGACACCCAGTATCAAGAACTACTGAGTCGAATCCTTAAAACAGGACGAGAGGTACACCCGATTCAGGGTGGCATGAGTAAGATGGTAATGGGCCACCAGATGCGTTTTGACATGAAAAATGGCTTTCCATTGATTACTGAACGAGATATGTCAGGACCCTTCCTGAAGGCAGCACTTGGAGAACATATTGCATTCTTAAATGGTGCACGCACGCAGGAAGAACTCGAGTCTTTTGGATGTAAATTCTGGGACCGGTGGGTTACTAAAGAAAAATGTGAGGTATTTGGTCTGCCCGAGGGTGACCTTGGTAATGGTTCGTACGGTGCAGCCTGGACTAACTTCCCTACTGCAGAGGGTGCGCCCTTCAACCAGATTGAACATGTCGTAAAACAAATTAAGGAACGTCCATACCTGCGCACACACATCATCTCTCCATGGATTCCACAGTACGTAATCCAGCATGATGACCTCCAGAGAAGTACTGTAGTAGCTCCTTGTCATGGATGGATTCACGTACTCTGCTTCCCTGAAACAAAAGAGTTAGCGGTACACCACTTCCAACGCAGTGCCGACAGTCCAGTAGGACTACCGTTTAACATGGTGCAATATGCTGCATTTGGAATGATGCTTGCCCACTTAACAGGGTATGAAATGGTTGAATATGTTCACACGCTTTCTGATGCACATATCTATGAAAATCAATTTGAAAAAGTTGAGGAGCTGTTAACACGGGAACCACGAAAACTTCCAACTATGACACTCAACGCTGAAGGTATCACAAAAATCACTGACTTCCGACCAGAACACTTTGTCATTGGTGATGACTATGAACCTCATGCACGAATGCTTATCCCTACCCCTGTATAACACTATGTCAGATACTAACGAGGATTTGATGAATATCACCAACGCACGACGACCACTGCAGATTGAAAATATGAAAAAAATTGCAGAGGGTGGTTTTTGTCCGTTCTGTCCTGAGCACATGAAAAAGCATCATGAACCACCTATTCTAAAGACTGGTGAATATTGGTATGTTACACCAAATATGTACCCCTATGAACATACTGCACACCACTTTTTAATAGTGACAAACGAACATCTTACTGATACTCGAGACATATCTACTGAAGCATGGTCAGAACTTAGAGAACTCCATAACTGGCTAACAAACAAATATGATATTGAGGATAACACTCTTGTGCTGCGCTCTGGCACCAGCAAGACAGGAGCGACTGTACTCCACTTACACGCACAAATCATCGTGGGGTCTGACCCGGACAAACCGGTTATCACCAGAGTTGGCTAGTCTTGCACTAGAATAATCTCTATACCAACATCAGACAGGATACTCTCTGCATCAAGCAACGAGTAGCCTTTTTTGTAATACACGCTTTTAAAACCTGCCTCGACTAATGACCGAGCACAGGTTGGACATGGAAATGTAGTCACATATATATCTGCACCATCAGTGGATATCCCCTCCCTTGCGCATTGTGCAATCACTGCCGCCTCAGAGTGGATAGATGTATATACACCAGGACCTTGGCCTGCATCAAGATTGGAGCGGGGGTCCCCATTAATAGACAAAGAGTGTGAGCTTGGGTAATGCTTATTGTGAGCAACTGCTACTACTTTTCCGCCTTTTACTACAGCTGAGGCTATCTGCCTCCACCAGTCCGGACTTTTCTGAGCTTCACTTTCTAAATCAGTAATAACCTTTTGGGCAAAGTCTTCTTGCGTTATCATCCTGCCCTCAGGGACTTCAAACTCAGTGGTAGAAAGTTTTTGTGTCCACCGAATAAAAATATTTTGAGATTCTATTGGTACATCAGGAACGTATTTTTCAAGAAAAAAACGAATGATTTCGTCTTCGGGAATTATGAAAGAGTCAACACTCTGTGAGAGCTCAGCCAATGCATCGGCAGCAACCACCAAGACATCTGTAAAGCCATGTGACACTAATTCAGTCTGTATCTCGGTTGCGGATAATGCTCGGGCATCTCGCTGGAGGTACACATTCTCTTCCTTCCCCTTTTCATTATCTAAGAGCCAGATTGGGGTACCTTCATTACTGCGCAAGAACTCAAGTACCTGCTTATGTACTACTGGAATATATACAAATATAACTTGCATTATTGTCTGTTCTTAATTTTGTTAAGCATGGCATGCACTACTTCAGGCATCTGTTCAGCTAACGCGTTTGCAAGCTCATCAGCACCAAGCATGCTCACGTGCTGTACGCGGGCGGATGTAGAGGTAGTTGCCTGAGGCGGTAGTGTTCGAACTTCACCACAGTTTGCCGCAAGTGCAGGGCTCACCGTGAAGTCTTTTGTTGAAGTAGACGCAATATACACATCAGGCTGAATTAGTTCAATCAGTGCCTCGAGATGGCAATCAGTATCACGGAGCACAACAAGGTCCACATGTCGGAGGTGTAACAACATATTTGACCGTTCGTCTTGTGGAACAACCGGTCGACCATCTCCCTTTCGCTGCTTAGTAAGCGCATCAGAATCCACACCAACAATAAGCACATCCCCTTCTTTTTTTGCTCGTTCTAAATACTGAGCATGTCCTATGTGCAGCAAATCATATACACCTTGTGTGAGAACAATTCTTTTACCTGCTGATCGCAACGCTTCAGTTACTTCTTTAAGTTCACTAAAATCCGTATAGTACCGAGACTGTGTGTCTAAATTGATTTGTGTTAGTGCACCTAGACGTTCTTGAAGAGTCATAATTACCAAAGTATACCTTCTCTCTATGAAGTCACAAGGGACAGACTTTACACAATATGCCATAATCAATGTATATGAAAGCACCACGTATTAGTATCATTGCTGCAATTGGAGAAGAAAGAGAGCTTGGTAAGGATAATGATCTGATCTGGCGTATTCGTGATGATTTACGGCGGGTGAAGGAGCTTACCACTGGACACCCTCTCATCATGGGTAAGAAAACGTATGAATCTATTGGGAGACCACTTCCCAACCGAACAAACATTGTCCTTACAGCAGATACTGAGTATCACCCTGAAGGATGCGTAATGGCACAGACTTTGGAGGAAGCGATTGAAAAGGCTCGGGCAGTAGATAACACAGAAATATTCATTTTTGGTGGTGCACGGGTGTATCAAGACACAATCAATCTAGCTGACCGTCTTTACCTTACCCTTGTGCATGCCACTGACCCTGAGGCAGATACTTTTTTTCCTGAGTATATGCAGTTTACAAAAGTAATAGAAACAGAAGAACGAGACCAGGATGGTCTCACATATGATTGGCTTGTATTAGAAAAAGAGTAGTGACCACCCGAAGCAAAAGATACTAACAAAGTATCGGTAAAGCAAACCAGCTACACACTGTTCTGACACAGAATGATCTGCTTGCAAACCTGTACAGGCTCAGAGCCCAAGCACACAGGGCAGCAGAACAGAAAATGAACGAGCTTGTGTGTAGTTCTTTTTAACAATAATTACTATGCTCACTGGTTACTCTACAAACACAAAAGGCGCCCCAGGGCGCCTTTTTCTTTTTTTAGTTTATTACGCCAAGATACATTCGTTAGTAACTCGGATAATATCCCCTACTGTCGTATATCGGTGAAACGGGACGTTCTCAACTTCGCATAGGCCAGTGAGCATACGCGTAATTTGTACATCCTTTTTTGCAAACACCAGCATTGACTTTCCTGTTGCAAGGCGAAAAGCAATTTCAATCCCCAGACCAATGGATGGATAGTCAACAATGAAGACGCAAAGATCAGCTGATTCCGTACACGTGCGATCATGCGAATACACTTCACCTTGAGTACTCCCTTCCAGTCCGACAAAATCCAGAATACTTACCCCTGCAATATCACGCAAGGCTGACTTCAGCTCATGCTGAAAATCTTCACGGAATGCTTTTGGGGCCTGTGTCAGACCCATGCCAACATATAGTTTCATACTACTAGTTCCTTTCAAGAACAAATTTAATTTATATAACCCTAAAATAGACAACTTCTAAAGTGTTAGGGTAAATACTTTTCGTACAAGACCCGGAATGTATCATCTTCAAAGGGTACATATACTACAGACTTTTTATTCTCTTTGGTAAAGGTAAGTTCTGGCACGCCTCGAGCGATTACTACTGGCTGACACTCTGCTACCTCCCCCATTACTACCGTTGCGCCTGCAGCCAGGCCATCAACGAGGTTTGACTGCTCAATCTTAATCTCTCTTCCAAACAAATCCTTTTTTCCAATATGATCAACCACTGGTTCAAACCCCCAGAACCCAACAGAAATACCGATTGCACCACGACGCAACGGTTGTGAGTGACTATCGGTAATCACGACCCCAATATTTTTTAGAGAAAAACGTTCCAACAGGTAGGTATGAATCTGTTTTGCACTGGCAAAGGCATCTTCTGGTAATAACACTAAGTACTCACCGGCATTACTCTCGTCTATACCTGAGGTACCAATAAAGGCACTACGAGTGACAGTAAGTGGCGATGGCCAATAGGGACGAGGAACTAGTAAATCAGCTTCAGACGCAACTAGCTCTACTTTGTCTACTTCACTACGGAGTACTGTTCTACCTTCACTAATAGCTACTATCTTTGAGGAAATTAAAATCACATCCCCTTCTTGAACGTCAGTTAGATACTCATCAAGTACGGGGAAAATATCGTCTTGGGGTGGATTAAGGATTCGAGTTTTAACTGGGATGTATTGCATAACGGAATGATAGTAGCACAGCTAATAAAAGATTCAAATAAAAAAGCACGCCCCACAAATGTGGGGCGCTTTTCTTCTCTATACTCAGGCGTAATATGGGACTTGTGAACCTGAAATATTCTTAGCAGCTTGAATTGCACTGCTAACAACGGCCGCCTTTGGATATGACATATACGGGTATACGCAAGTATAAAAGTCTGAGCACTTGACCCAGTTCACTTGATCTTTCGTACTTTTACTCACCACAAACGCGGTCTGTTCCGTCTGCAGCAAACAAACATGAAAGTTCTGTTGATCAAACTGGTCCTTTCTACCCTGCGGTGCTGGCTGAAGCATACTGCCAAGATATACCAAATTTTTAGTAGAAAAAGAAGCTGCAATCTTTTCCTTGCCTGCACGGACAGCGGCGTTAAAAAGGCTTTCATTTTCCTGAATCTCATCCTGGACAGGGTTCTGATTATACCGGCCGTCGGTAACACTCCCTTCTCTCAGAATCATCGCAAACGATAACAGTTTCTGATTGTAAATCAAAACCATTACGGTCTGGCGAGTGAGTGGTGAATACCCTCGGGCAAAAGCAGGCGCATTGTTGAAGTTGCCAACTTGCACCCACTCACCCAGCTTTTGGGCTATAATCTCAGCGAACTTGTGTTGTAGAAACTCATCACGAGATGCGAAAGTAGCTGTTGCTTGACCTTGTTCAGACAAAATGTTTCCTCCATATTGGACTAAAAGAAATTTCAATCCAGTGTCTTTATACCAGAAAAAAAAGAATTGTGCCAGTGTAGCGTTTATATCATGTTGTGCTGAGGGTTTTTACCCAGATTTATAAAAAGAACATAGTCAGCCGTGGCTGACTATGTTCTTTTTGTTCAATCAATTGAGAGTCGGTATTTCTAAAGAAGTATCAGACAAGGACAGTAGAGTTAGCTTTATCAGCTTAGTAATTAGCTAGACTTCCTTATTCCTTACTTTCACAAGTGAATGACTTTACAAAAGTTTACTTTCATAAATCGTGAATGTAGTGAAAGAAAACTTGTTTACAGGAACTGTACAGGTTGTCACGATTTTACAGGCGTAAAATCGTAGGCAACCACCGTTGAACTGGCTTAAGCCAGTTCAACTTCTTACAGAAGCTGTACACCTTTCGGATATATTCTCCCTAACGGTCGAATCTACCTCGAAAGATCGGTGGAGCTGGCCTATGCCAGCTCCACCCCCATGCTTCGACATGTTCCTTCGATGATCTTGTCTGCAGCTTCTAGAGACGCTGCATTGAGGTCAACCATCTTCGCTTCAGAAATCTCTCGAATCTGGGCTTTAGTTATTTTTCCAACCTTTGTAGAAGTATTCTTTCCAGACCCCTTATCTTTACCGATTGCTTTAAGAATCATTCGAGATGCTGGAGTAGTCTTACACTCAAAAGAGAATGACCGGTCATCGTACACGTAGATAACTACCGGTACAATTTCCCCCATTCGGTCTTTTGTCTTGTCGTTGAACTGGTTCACGAATTCACCGATTGCAACCCCTGCCTGTCCAAGTACCGGTCCTAATGGTGGTGCTGGAGTAGCCTTACCACCAACTGCCTGTACTTTAATCTTTTTTAATATAGCTTTTGCCATGTTTTTTGTTTAAATTATTGGTTATAAAATATTGCCGATAACCTCGGCTTGCATGTCAGTAATCCATAGTCACCTTCCATGCGGTAGAAGCAGGAGCATAGTACTGGTTTATTGCAGTTTTGGCAAGAGTCTCCGACTTTCAAGGGAACATCCTACATGCCATACACCAAGCGCAGGTAAAAAATGGAACCATCCCCTGTACCTAGGTGACTCACAGACATTTTATTTTTAGGTATATGCTATAAGATATACTTATGGATGATATACAACCAGACTGCCACTATCGAGTAAGCGTGAAGGCCCTCATACTCAACAAGAATCGTGATGGATTTCTCATCACTCAAGAAGCGCATGGCTGGGATATACCTGGTGGCGGACTTGAGCATATGGAAGACACCAGGATGGCCTTAATGCGAGAAATAGAGGATGAGATGGTTTTAAAGACAACCTACGTAGCTCCATCTCCTTGTTACTTTGTCACAGCTCGTGCAACGCGATACCCCATCTATATAGCAAATGTAGTGTATGAAACAACCCTTGAACATCTTGAGTTTACAAAAACACCTGAGTGTCTAGATATAGCATTTCTCACAAAAGAAAATGCATCAGACTTCACCCTCACAGAAAATGCACAAGCTCTACTAGAGATATTCGACCCAGGAAAACATTAAAACACACAAAACCCCATGGCTACGCCATGGGGTTTTGTTATATACATTTCAAAACTTTCAAGATTGCCTGGGATACGAAGCTATAAAGTAATTTCATCAGGAGACGTACTTTTGGTACGGCGACTGGTGAAATTGCTGAAGTAGCAAAGTAGATTAGGTGATATTGGAAGTTTTAAACTTTTGCGATTTGGAGGAAGTCAAGTTCTACTGGCGTTTCTCTACCAAACATAGACACCAACACCTTTACCTTTCCGGTTGTTTCGTCTACTTCACCTACCTTCCCTTCTAGTTCCTTAAATGGACCATCAGTAATCATGACAATGTCATCTGGTGCAAAGTCCACCTTGTGCTTTACGGTCTCATTTTCCATCATTTTTAAGAGTGCTTGATACTCATGTGGAGCAAGTGGTACTGGCTGGGTTCCACTACCAACGAATCCGGTAACTCGTGGCGTGTTACGTACGATATACCAAGATTCATCGTTCACAATCATTTCTACCAATACATACCCTGGGTACATCTTCTCTTCTTCAGTGACACGCTTCCCTCCCTTTACGCGCACCTTTGTTTCAGTTGGGACTACTACGTTAAAAATCTGTTCTTGCATACCAAGTGAATCGATACGCTGTCGCAGGTTACGCGCTACTGCGTTTTCGTATCCAGAATAGGTGTGGATTACGTACCAGTGACGTTCACCGCTTATGTGTTGTTTTGCCATACTATATGTGAAATACGAATAATTATCCTACAACGATGTTAAGGAGTTGTGTAAAGAGGTAATCAACTGCACCTAGATACACTGCTACCACTGCTGAAATACCAATCACCAGTGCTGTGTAGACAAAGGCCTGGGTTTGGGTTGGCCACGTCACATGCTTCATTTCTGCAGCAGTATCACGTACATAGTTTCCAATTCGACTCATACTAATTTTATTTGAAATGTGGGTAAAAATAAAAGCCCTCTCAGGCGGTTATGCAGTACATTGTACTCTTCTTTTCAAGAAAATCAATAGCAAAAAACACCCCTGTCTAGGGGTGTTTTTTGCTTCTGTGTGAGATTATTTTAGTTGGTAGATAATGGTTACCATACTCCGAACCTCATTTTCTCCTACTGGCAATGATGGCGAGATTGCCTTTTGATCAAATCCACCGCCTCCATCCATAGCCATAGTTCCTCGTTCCATCAGAGCATACGTATTGCCTCCCCCTTCACTAAAGTTAATAATACGATCTAGTTGCATCCCTAAGTCAGACGCCAACACCTCTGCCTTTTGTTTTGCATCAGCAATTGCTTTTGCTCGGGCCTCTGCCTGTACCACTGACTCGTCGTCAATAGTAAACTGAAGACTTGAGATATTGGTTGCTCCACGCTCGCCGGTACCAGAAATAAGTGCCCCGGCAGTATCAAGGTCTCGAATTTTTACCAAAACAGTTTGCGACACTTCGTATCCGTCGATTACCCGGTCGCCTGGAGGGCAATATCCGCCGGACACACAGACACGTTCTTCATACCTATATTTTGGATTAAGACTATAGTTTTCTGTCTTCACATCACTCTCATCCACTCCTGCGGTATCTAAATAGGCCAGAATTGCATTAGTCGCTTCAGCTGAATTTTCCTGTGTCACTACGGCATCTACTCCCTCAGCCCGAACGGTAAATGAAAACTGACCAATGTCTGGCACAGCCAACACTTTCCCTTCCCCAGAAACTGAAATAGTCGCCTCGCCAGTAAATACGCCCCGGGCTTCTTTGAGTGTAAGCTGCGTGTACGACGCCAGCGCCGCCACTACTCCTATCAGGACAAACGATGCTAGCACCTGTACATATCCTTTACTAAAAAATGTGTTTGATTCCATACTTTGTATACTTATTCTCTAAATAAACTTCCTTGTATTGTATCCCAGAAACTCTTCTTGCTACACACCCGAATGAACTCATCCATATCTTCTTCGGTGGGGGTAAACTCTTTTCCTTGTTCCCCGATCAAGAAATACATAATCGATTCTTCATTGGTGACATGGTCAAGTGATAGTGCATGCCCGAGCTCGTGGGCGAGCACCAGCCGCAGCTCATCACTATCTGCATAGGTGTATATATTAATTCTTTTCTTCGTACTGTAGGTACCTTGGGTAAATTCACGAGACTCCCCAAACGTAACGTTATACTCCTCTACACCTCTATTATACGTTTCTACCAGAATATTACCCCGATCACTAATTTTATTAATTTCTTGTACCATTACTTTGAGTTCCTGGGACAAGGCATTAAGCGAAACTTGCTCGGCATCAAGTGCATCCTTTCGGGCCTCAAGCGTTGCATATAATTCTTCTGTCACACCTCCTTGCTGGTTATACTCAGTGACTTGTGCATTGTATGCCAAGAGATTTTTTTCATACAGCGCTACATTATCGCTATACACTATTTGTAAATCATTGTAGCCGGCAATAAGTTTTCCATACGTCTGACTTATGGAGTCACTCACGTTCTGTGTGTTGTCGAGCTTTTCTTTAAAGTTCCCTTCAGCGTCAGTGAACTCTTGTCGCTCGTCATACACCAGGTTCACTGTAAAGGCAGATTCCTCATCGTAGATGAACAAGTTCTGACCAGTAGCATCTTCCCATACACTCTCGGCGTCGCTTAGCGCTAGACGGACGTCATCAAACGAAAGACCAAACGATTCATCCACCTCACCAATGGAGTACGCCAAAGGTGCCGGACACAAGGCTTGGGCTACATAGTAAAAATACCCCCCTCCAAACAGAAGGGACGAGATAAGAAAAATGGAAAAAATACTCCGCATAGGCATATATCATAGCAAAAACTGAGCCAATACTCACGTACCTGTACCAAACCATACTCACTAGACACAGAAAAACCCTAAGCAGAATTGTATATTGCGTTACACAATCTCTACTTAGGGCTTTTCTGTTTCCTCTTAGGAGTTCAACCTACTCACAGGCTCGGCAAATCTTCTGACGTGTCAGCTGTTGGGCTGCATTCATACTGTGCTGGTAGTAGAGGGCTTTCACTCCCTGCTTCCAGGCCTGCATGTAGAGCTGGTTGATTTCTTTTGGTGACACCGTTGGTGGAACCATAATGTTTAGTGACTGACCTTGGTCAATATACTGCTGTCGTACGGCTGCACGTTCGATGACTACAGACTGATCAAGTTCGGCAAAGGTGCAGAACACTTCTTTTTCTTCATCTGACAAGAACGTGAGGTGTTGTACCGAACCATCGTTATCTCGAATGCTCGTCCATACTTCTTTTTTGTTTTCTCCCTTTTCTTCTAGAAGTTCTTCCAAGAATGGATTCCTGATAGTTACCTTAAGTTTTGCAACGTCCTTCACATAACAGTTACTCCATACCGGCTCAATACCTTGCGATACCTGCCCGAGAATAAATGCCGAAGAGGTATTCGGTGCAATTGCCATAAGAGTCGTGTTGCGACGGTCATAGCCCTCTAGTAGTGGCGGTACTCCAAACTGCTCACCGAGTGCTTTCGATGCTGCTTCAGCTTGCCCTCGAATATGCTTGAACATCTCAATATTTAACTTCCCTGCTTCAATACTGTCGTAGGCCAGCATCTTTGACTGTAGTAGTGAGTGATACCCAAGTGTTCCCAAGCCAAGCGCTCGGTTTTCTTTTGCAAAGTTGTAGGCCCGCTCCATAAAGACAAAGGCTTTGTTCTTGTCGTCATCTTCAGAATCACGTAGGTCTTCAAGCTTTTGGATAAACTCAGTCATGACGGCATCAAGGAGACCAATCATCACTTCAATCAGGTCCGTATCTTTCCACTCATCGTAATGCAGTAGGTTCACTGATGAAATACAACATACAAATGACCAGTCCTCCTTACTTGGAAGCATGATTTCACTACATACGTTACTTGCGTGGATTTTTAGCTCTTTATCTTTATAGACGTCAACCGTATTGTTGTTCGCATTGTCAGCAAACATGATGTACGGATATCCAATCTCCCCTCGTCGCTGCAACACCTTTGCCCAGATAGCTCGTTTTTCCTCATCGCCTTCTTCCATAGACTTCAGCCAGGCATCAGTTACCGTTACGGCGTGGTTTATCTTTTGAATCGGGTTACCTTCAGTTCCAATATCAAGAAACTCAAGAATATCTGGATGCTCAAGAGGTAGGTAGGCAGCAAACGTTCCTCGGCGGGTTGCCCCCTGACTCACGACACTCAGTAGCGACTCAAACAGTTGCATAAAGTGCACTGGTCCAGAAGAAGTACCATTATTTGTAATGTCTGCACCACGGGCTCGTAATGCACCAAAGTACCCAGAAGTTCCTCCCCCATACTTACTCATCATCCCAACTTCAGCTTGGGTATGAAGAATGTTTGCCATATCGTCTGGAATGTATGAACCAAAACAACTAATGGGTAATCCTCGTTCAAGTCCAAAGTTTACCCATACTGGGGTTGCAAGAGAAATCCATCCCTTACTCATGTACTCATAAAACTTATCGGCAAATCCTGGTCGATCAAGAATCTTTTCTGCCTTTTCTCCCATATACCGAACACGTTCTTGTGTTGTCTGCCCTTCGAGCAAGTATCCTCGTGCAAGAAACGCTTTACTATTGTCATTCAGCCAGTACCAAGGCTCTGTACGATTTTTCATATGTTAGTTTTTATACGCTGTGGTGATTAAAAAAGGTCGTCACTGGTTACACTCTGCTGTCGTTTGTTGTAATTGATGGAACGCTTGTCAAAGAAATCAACGTGCTTGGTTGCAATCACTTCATCATCGAACCACTCTGTCTTTTCTAAAAGAGCTTCATCTACGGTAAACACTGGGTCCATCCCAATGCCTGCTAAGGCTTTATTGAGTCGACTTTTAATGAACTCATTGACTTCTGCTTTTGGCATAAAGTCGAGCTCTCCGTCTGCAAAGATCCAGTCAATAATACCACTCTCTGCCTGGTACGCTTCAATACACATTGCTCGCACCATTTCACGATGTGAACCGTCAAACCACTCAGGGTGTTCTTCCTTAATGATATTGATCAAATCAGTTCCAAATAGACCATGAATCTGTTCTTCCTTACTGGTGGCTTCAACCGCATTACTCATCCCTTTAAATAAGTTCTTATGCTTGTTGAACGACATCATAATCAAGAACTGTGAGAACAGTGATACATGCTCAATGAACAACGAGAAGAGCATAATAGAATGCGAATACTCTTTATTTTCGCTGGACTTTGAAAGAACCAGTACTTTATCTAGATAGGTAATTCGTTGCTGAATCTCTGGTACCGAGTTAAGGGTTTTAAACTCTTCATTCAGGCCAAGGATTTCAAGCAAATGCGCATACGCATCCATATGTCGCACCTCACTTTCTGCAAATGTATCCCCTACTGCACCAATCTCTGGCTTAGGTAGTTTATTGTACAAGTTTCCCCAGAATGATTTCACCGCAACCTCAATCTGAGCAATAGCTAACATGGTCTTCTTGATGGCACTTCGCTCTGCGTCAGTAATATTTACCTTGAAGTCGTTGATGTCCCCAGTAAAACTGAATTCAGTATGAATCCAGTATGAGTGTCGCACGGCATCAACATAGCCAGCAAGCTCTGGATACTCGTACGGCTTCAGGTTTACCCGCTTACTGAAGATGTCTCGTTCCCGCAGGCGCTTTCGCTCCGCCCGATAGATAATGTAGGCTTTTGCAGTTTCATAATAATCCATCTCCATCAACGCTGCCTCCACCTGATCCTGCACTTCCTCTACTGCCGGGTTGCCATCAATACACTTTGCAGCCAGTGCACTACCTGGCTCAGCTGTGCCTGCCAATACACACAAGGCTAATACTTTTTTATGTACACTGTCGGCTACCTTCACCGCTTCTTCTGGTGATCCTTCTCCTGTTTCCTCAAACGCCTTGGTTATAGCACTGGCAATCTTTTCCAGACTAAAAGCCGCAACAGAGCCGTCACGCTTTCGGATATTTTCAATTTTCATAATAGTAGGCATACGTTATAACTAAATGATGCAGTATTCACTTGTAGTATTTCAATCTTAGTTAAATATACAGGAAGTGGCTACGGCAATCGTTCACAAAAATAAGTGGCGGTGATTCCTAGTGTAGGGATACACATAGGGGTATATGCACTTATTTTTAAGAACGATTGCGTGGTGCTGCAATGGGTACGAAGTACCACAGGGAGTCGAAGACACAACTATGTTGCTACACATAGTTGTACTGAATACCTAAGTATTCAAAGTGCATGTTGGCCTCCAACACACTCGATAAATATCTGCGAGTGATATCTAAATATTACTCTGATTCAGACCGTTTGTAAAATAGGTTTTATAGTCAGGTTTATAGGGTCTGTATCACAGCTAAGTGTAAAATGTGTTGTATATACAGCGTATTATAGACATCTATATACTAGTAGACTTACGCACACTGTGGATAGCCACAGCACCTTAGTTTGCGCAAGATGTGGACTCTGTGGTGTAGTAGTACCTGCCTCATATAGACCTAAAAAGCATCTCATTTCTCCTGAAATGAGATGCTTTTACATACCTTTACTGACGTACACTGTCTCGAATCTCCCGCAGGAGTTGCACCTCCTCAGATGGTTCTTCTGGCACTTTCTCAACAGGTACCTCCTCTTCATCCCCCAGCTCCTGAGCTTTAGCAATAGCCTTCACTACCATAAAGACCACAAACGCTACAATCACAAAATCAACCACTGCTTGGATGAATACTCCATAGGTAATCATGGCATCCCCTACTTGGTACGTCATTCCCGAGAAACTCAGGCCTCCAAGTAGCACACCAACCAATGGCATTATGATATTCGTCACCAGTGAAGATACAATCTTTCCAAACGCTGCACCAATAACTACTGCAACAGCGAGGTCTATCACATTCCCCTTTACCGCAAAAGCTTTAAACTCTTCAATAAATCCTTTCATACATACAACGATTATTTAATACGATAGTACTAAGAATACTATAGATACCCGAAAATACCTTCATCGTCCAAATACACAATTTCTTTTATAGAACGAATTTCGCCACATAAAAACCCACACCCCCTCCAAGGAGAAATATAAAAAAGATTGCAGCTTGCATTGATTCTTTGTCCATTATTTAAAGTATATCACAAAGTCATTACATGGTAATATATAAGTATAAACCCGCTTAGTTCCATTATGTATCTTAATTGCCCTCAATGTACACGAACATTTACTATTAAACCTTCCCGTCTTAAAGACGGCTATATAAAGTATTGTTCACGTGCATGTGCACATACAGGAACCCGTACTGGCAAGACTGTAAACTGCCATGCGTGTGATAAAAAAGTCTATAAAACACTCAAAGCTCTCACTCGCTCTCACAGTGGTCATTTCTTTTGTACAAAATCCTGCCAAACTCAATGGAGAAATCGAGTATTCATAGGTGAAAAACATGCCAATTGGAAAGGGGGTAAACATGCGTATAGGCGTATGATGTTACAAAGTGACACAAAGCAAGAATGCCGATTATGCATAACAACAGATATTCGTATTTTAGCAGTGCATCACATTGATGAAGATCGCTCAAACAATACCCTTGAAAACTTTGCTTGGTTATGCCACAATTGCCACCACTTAGTCCATCATTATTCTGAAGGACGTAAGAAATTCATGGCGACCATAGTTTAGTGGTAAAACTCCGGTTTGTGGTACCGGTATCGAGAGTTCAATTCTCTCTGGTCGCCCACGACAAAAAGCCCTTCGGGGTCTTTTTTTGTGGGTGACTAGAGAAAGCAAATAGTTTTGCTTTCGCCGGGAATTGAACGACGGAAGGATGTGAGCCTGCGAACGAGTGAGTCGCGTCCAGCGTTCTTATGACTGAAAGGAATTAGAAAAATGGGACAATTCCCGGTAGTCGCCCTAGTTGGAATGACATCTATTTTTGGTTGTCTTTTCTAGATATTTTAATTTGGCTCGAACTGACCCTAACGGGAATTTAGAACTCAACTAACACAAAATAATGTATTTAGGGGTGGGGTACTTTTGCTATACTAAACCAATGCAATCAAATGAAAAGCCGACACACGCTGAAAGCAGTAAGCCAAACATTGTTCTTAGTAATGAGCCAAAATTATATGAAAACGAGGCTGATAACGATTTGAATAAAATGCGAACGGAGTTCGTGCCTTATATCCAGGACTTTGTTACTGAACATGATTTATTCAAGAATGAAGCTGAAGTTGGCATTGAGTTTGCTCATAAGGGAATATCTTCAGTAATTGCCATCATCGATACACCTGCAGGCAAGTGGGTATTGAAAATACCCCGCAATAAAACACATACCGTTGGAGAGGGTCAATTTTTTCAGGTGTGGGAGAAAGCTGGAGTTACTGTTCCGCAAATAATTGAAACGGGTGAACTTGAGGGTTCCCCGTACACTCTTATGCAATTTATTGACGCTCCAACATTAGACACTTACACCTCCGAAGAGCTCGTGTCTACTGGGAAATTCAGTGAAATGGGAAAAATACTTCGTCTCATGCATTCTGAAAAAATTAAGGGTTATGGTCATGTTGTTGATGGTAAACCAAAATTTGAGACAGCAAAGGAATGGCTTGAGGGGGATGACATAAAAAAACGCTTTGATTACATAGATGAGCATAATTTACTTGAAGGAGTTGAAGATGAGCTAATAAAAGCTTTGGAAGTTATTAAACAAAACTCAAAAATAGAAGAGAGCACTTATTGTCATGATGATTTCGTTCCATCTAATATGTTCGCAACAAACCCAATAACAATTTTTGACGCCCAACCAAGATTCAACAGTGGGTATTATGATTTGGCCAAAATTAAATTTTTTAACATAGTTTTTAAGGAATCAGAAGAATCATTACAGCAACTATTCGATGGTTATTTTGGTGAAGACTCTTGTAACAATCAAGTACTAAATGCGTATACATTTCTTACTTTTTGTATGAAGTGTCGATATTGGCATCAGTCTGGAAGAGAGAAAGAACTTAATGAGGCAAAAAAATATTTTAGTCAAAATCAGATTTATTGATTTAGCACTGGAATATAAACAGTCTCATCCCCCAATCTCTCAAACACAGTTCGAACACCCTCTACGACGTCGCCCATTTTAAGAAGCTATATTTTGCAACGTATTTTGAGGGTATTTTTTAGTGCCTACTGTCCGGAATAAAGGGGTCAGAATAAAGGGGTCAGGTACCTTTCTTAGGTCTCCCCCTCTCCCTAACTGTACCCGCTAATTTATATCTATCAATCATAGTATCGCTCCAGCCAGTTTTTCCAAATGGTTTGCCTTTATTAACAGAATAACGAGCTGTCTCTAATTCACCTGCAGTAAGCGGTTCCTGAACAAAGATATCGTAGTCTACAGGAGTTGCGATTGGCCATGATGCTAGCAGTGTGTCAGACATTTTCTGCTGTCTATGATAGTAACTGGAGAATTTCCAATTAGCGATATTTTTAACTAATGTTGCTCGTAATGGATTCCTTTCAACGTAACGGATCACGGTTAAAAGATGTTGGCTTTTTTCAATTAAAAATGACTTGTATCGCCCTTGATACAGATGACCGCTGCCAATAGTTTTATTTTGGACGTGCCAACGTTGAGTATGAGTAAGGGTAAGCCACTGCATGAACTTTTGTAAGTCACCGTCTTTCTGGGGATATAACACTAGATGAAAGTGATTTGGCATAACACAGTATGCCAACAAACGTATGTCATATTTTATAACTGCCTCCAGTAAAATCATTTCAAACAGCTGATAGTCTTTTTCTTTAAAAAAGATTGGTAGCCTGGCATTTGCCCGATTAATAACGTGATAGATTTCACCTCCAATATCTACTCTTGGTACCCTGGCCATTAACTTATACTATCATAAAAGGTACCTGACCCCTTTATTCACTATCATAAAAGGTACCTGACCCCTTTATTGACCCCTTTATTCACTGATGTGATGTTTCCCGAGCTCTTACTGCCCCACTACAATTGACTACTAACCCCCACTTTCCCTAGTGCATCAAAGTCTACAATGTATATGGTGGTATCGTTCATTTCCTCAAACACAGTTCGAACACCCTCTACGACGCCCAACAGCATATATCTTCATTTTGTGAATATATATATACAACAACATTTCAGTTCTGACGTTTCATACCATTACGCACTCTGCGATGCTATAATTTAATAATGAATAATTTTCAACCTAACTTTGTGCAACCAAGTAAGAACATTCGGCTTGTAGGCTGGGCACTTGGTATTCTTTTTATACTTAAGGCACTAGACTTTTTCCTGTCCATCAGAATCACATCTACTTCTGAACTAGACTCTACAATACTCTCAGCGATACTATTTTTACTATCTGGTATAGCGATGTTGCTTTTGGCTATTGGCACCATTAAACAAACCAGGTGGGTTCGTTCTTCGCTATATGTGGTATTTGTATCAAACGCGGCGTATCTCATATACAGCAGCATTATGGTTACTGACTGGATAGACGCATTAACTAGCCTTGTTGGTGCAATCTTACTATTCGTTTACTTGCGACAAACAAAAAACACTAATGGAAAGCGATTACTTGGACTACAAGTAATCACCATACTGACCCTACTCCCAGCTACCGTTTTCATTCTCCTGACAGTAGCCATTCAAGACCAGGCACTCAAAGATGATTCACCACTTCGATTACAAGCTGTCGAACCACTTGCTGCTGAAGATAATATGTATGTGACACTGACTAGCGCAGGCACCGAACTCCCTCCTGCAGCCAAGGAAGCGAGTTCATTAGTCAAAGCATACCCATCACAATGGGACAAAGTAACTGCAGACCAGCTACTGCAACAATTACAACCAAATATTAATGCCTATGTAATTGCGACCAAGCAAGACTACCAATGTCCCAGCTCTGTGAATAATTTCGCAATGGATGCTGAGATGTGCTCATTAAACTTACTACGTGACTATGCAAATATCATGAAATTTGCTGCCATTACTGAGGCAGAGCGAGGCAATACCACACTCGCGCAAGAATACGCACTAGCTTCGATTAGTAACGGACTTACACTAGTTCAATCTGATAATGTAATGATGATTGAATATCTAGTCGGTCTAGCCAGTATAAATATTGGAATCGACACACTCGAAATACTAAGACAAAAAGATATCTTAAGTCAGACATCTATCTCTACACTGCTGGAAGGTACATCCATTCCAATCGCGACACTCCGCACTCCCCTACAGCGAGAATACCTATGGCTCAGAATTGTTATTGATGAGAGTCTGGATTTACCACAAACATACCTCTACCACCCAAACCGAACCCGTAACGAATTGTTTACTTTTATAAGTAAAGTAATTGATAATAGTGTCGATGAGTGTGACGCCAGTACCAGCACCCCTTCTCAAGCAGATGATGAACTACTTGAGTACGTAGAGAATATTCAGAGAAATGTATTCAACCCTACTCATCCCAACCTAATTGGTAATATATACCTTTCTGTTACACTAACATCGATGAGTGGCGCAGGTAAAAATGTCTGTGAGACCAACGAACGAATTGAAAATATACGGACAGATTAAATGCTTACCGACCCAGTGGAACCACTTTCACAGCCGTCACATAAAACAAACCCTTGCTTCACCTAACCAATCAAGACATAACTCTTCCAATCGGTTCCACCTGAGGTCAAGGAGTCGCCCAACATATTCAGGGAATAAAGGGGTCAGAATAAAGGGGTCAGAATAAAGGGGTCAGGTACCTTTCTTAAGTCTCCCCCTCTCTCTAACTGTACCCACTAATTTATACCTATCAATCATAGTATCGCTCTAGCCAGCTTTTACAAACGGCTCGCCTTTGTTAACAGAATAAGGAACTGCCTCTAATTCACCTGCAGTAAGCGGTTCTTGAACAAAAGTATCTTAATCTACAGGAGTTGCAATTGGCCATGATGCTCGCGGTGTGTCAGACATTTTCTATTTATTCTAGTAGTCTCCCAGCAATCTGTTGTCTGTCTTAGTTTGGACTTACTTAGTTAGGTGAACTCCTATAAATCAGTAACTATGTTTTTATACACAGAGTACAGATCGTGAACGCTCTTAACATCTACCCATTCATGTGGAGCATGGCAGTCTTCCCCAACTGGACCAATCACAATCACTGGTACCTCTAACTCTCTAGCAAATATATTTTCATCAGCAACTGAATTTCCCATAGAAAATGCCATCTTAAATTCAAGATCAGACATTACTTTTTGTACGTACGTAACCCACTGATTATTCTTATCGGTAAAATACGCGTCACTAGCCGGTGTGGGACGAGACCTTACTTGTACAGACGCTCTTTTTCCGTGCACTTCTGTCAAAATACCTTTTTCGTATAGACTACTCAAAAAGTCTTTCAATGTATCTAGTTCTTCCTCTATTTTTTCACCAGGTACAAACGATCTGTCAAACATCACCTGACCTTTATCAGGAATTGACAGTCCACCCATACCTACATCAACCTTGTTTACAAAGGCTGAGTTAGTTACATTCTCCCACGGCTCTTCTCCAAACGTAAAAGTTTTCTTTATATCATCGGAGTATTTCTCAAGCTCAATTACTAGTTTTGAAGCTTCAACAGCAGCACTTACCAACCCATCTTTCCTAGATGCAGCCCCATGACCCCCCGTACCAATCATATTAAATTCAAATTCAGACCTACCCATCCTACCCAAGATGACCCGTTTCATATCAGCAGGTGGTTCAATTTCTGAGTCTCCTATTTCTGGAACAAATACCACCTTCACATCTTTTACAAACTCACTCGCACATAATGCATTTGCACCAATTGACCAAAATTCTTCATCAGACAAAAACGCCATTTTAACCTTCTTCCCCTCTTGTATCTTTGTAGTTTGGGCTACGTGTATCATTACCGCTATCCCTGCAAGCATGTCATTTGAACCAAGTCCATATATCCTGTCTTTGTCATCAACTACCTTTTCAACTGGGGAGAGAGCTTCTGCAATATCCCAGCCGTGCTTTACCTCTACTGTATCTACATGACCTGAAAAAAGTAGTGACGAGGTACCACTTCCTTTTTCACATAGTAAATTAGTCCTCTTGCTCACTAGTACTGGTCCAGCCTCAGTGGTAATCTCCAGTTCTTTCTGTATCAACTGTCTATCACAAGAATAACCAGCTTCTTTCATGAGTGGCTCTATGTAATCGAGTATCTCCTCCTCTTTCCCTATACCATAGATATCACCATTTAAATCGGCTACCGTTTTAAATGGATTGATGGAGTTAATACGTATAAGTTCTTTTAGTATCTGTATTTCATTCATATATTTATGATATATCTTCTCGTATATATGTAAAGGAAAAGTAATCTCACCAGGCTAGCTACGATACTATGCACGGGAACATCTCCTCTGCTCACACACAACTGAGCCTAGCACCTTACCTTACTAACCCAACAAAAAGATATCTTGTACCAGCCTTATTACCGCCCCGATTCCACCAGTCATAAACAGATATACTACCCCTGCCCCAAGAAAAAAGAGGCCACCTAGTTCCCAGAGATCTTTCCATTCTTTTTCCTTTTTAGACTCTGTATCTTTTTCGTGCAGTTGTGTTTCAATTCGTTCCAACTGTGCAGCAATCGATGTAAGTGTGACCTTGGGTTCGTTTTTCATACTATATATTTGATTGTTACTGTAAGTGATTTCATAGACTTATTCCTGGTACTTATTCTCGAGTAGGTCGCTCCTTAGGGGGTCTTGCTTGGACTGGTTCTGGGGTGTTTGTATCTACTTGAGTATGAGTCATATCTGACATACCACCCGCTCCCCCGTTATGCACCACAGGACTGTTCTGGACTCCTTCATGTACATCAGCCAAACGCCAGCCATTAGCCAAGTTTCCGTTATGACAATCCAGCCGCCCTTGGATGCACGTTTCCAACATCGCTTCCATGATAGTTGGATGCCACGCATTGAACCAGTCTCCATGTAATGAGAGTCCTCCAGGGTTTATATCGGTAACTTCATAATCATCTGATGCCAAACGCCACCCGGTACTGCTTTTTGTTTCTGGGTCATAGACGTTTGGTAATACACCAAAAGCGTAATGATAACTTGGTCGCACGATTGCTACTGGGTGTGAAGCGGGACAGGCGGACAGTCTTGTATTTTCATCTCTCACTGGGTACGCCATGTGGGATTTGTGATTAGCTGAATCTAAATCTCTTCCATTCCAACAACTCGGGAAGAATATATCCATTCGTAGTCGGTCAGGCGCTCTACACTCTGGAATAGTTGCACTCCACAGCGGATTACCAGCATCAGTTGATTCCCAACTTTGACAGTGCCAGCGTACGATAGATGCGTCTTGCTCGCGGCCTGGCTTTGTGGTTGCTTCACCAGCAATCATTCGTAGGCCAGGTGGAATAGGTTCAATAGCTTCCAGGTCATCAATACCCGCCGAGTAATAAAATACTTCGTGTGCCTCTTCGTTGTTACCTACTACTGCTGGTACTGCTTGCCAGGCAGGATTACCGTTATCATCTAGCTGACGTTCTTTTGTCTGTTGGTTATACAGTGGTGCTAATAGAGCCGGAATCCAGTAGGCTGTACGATTTATATTATTACCCTGACAGGTAGAGCTGCCTGTGGCAATAAGAGACTCCATGGTTGTTGTATGGTCCAGGAGTTCATTTCCATAGAATCGGTGGAGATGAGCTGCCCCCTCTTCTCCTGGGAAGACAATCGGGTCATTGTAGCTACTGTGTGAAAAATCGCAGTTAATGCGCACGATACCCTTCCAGCTTCGTGGCTCTGCGTTACTTGGCGTTTGGTTTGAGACCAGCAGGTCTGGTGTGCCTGAGGTAAATACATCGAGCACGTCCCACTGATACATCGCAAGCTGTTCTTGATCGGCGACCGCCCTTACCACAAAGGTATTACTCCCTTCTGGAATATCAGGAAAAAACACAGATGTCTCACAGGGTTTATACGCGTCATTATTTACACGACACTCAACTGGCGCGGTTGCTTCAAAAGTAAACTGAGCAAATCGTTCATAGGTTTCTGCAGTTGGTTTTTGAGAAAGGGTTACTGCTGCTTGGGTAGCTGAGTCTGTCACTGATGTACTTTGGTCTGTCTGTGGTGACTGCGTATCCCCTATTCCCCTATACAACCAGTACCCGACTACAGACAACGCCAGCAACAAAACAGCCACAACTACGCCAATGAAAAAAGCTGAGCCAGAAAAGTGAGGCTGGCTTCCTTCTACCGACTCGGTATAGGTACTGACTTCAGGTTCTTCAGTGACGAAATCTTGATCTTCATGTATTTCGGTATTCATACATACATATTACCACTCACACAAAATTCATCTGCTATAGTTATTACTATGAAAAAGAGAAACATCGTTGCGTTAGCTATCTTTGCATTATTTTATATTTCTTTTGGTGTTTTTCTGACTCTCAATCAAGAAAAGATTGTGTACCATCCTTTTGAGCAAGACTTTGCATCATGCTCCAACTTTGCCTCAGCGGAAAAAATTACCTATCAAGGAACTCGGATGTATGTAAGTACTACAACGGGACCAACCGTTGTGCTGTACCACGGGAATGCTGGTTCAGCGTGCGACCGTTACTTCTACGCAGCCCAATTCGTCCAAGCTGGATATGGCTACATCATTGTTGAATACGCTGGTTTCAGCAATGACCCAAGAGAGCCAAGTCATGAACTCATAAAACAAGACGTAGGAAATGTAATTGCGTACCTACAAAGTGAAAATACTGAAGAGAGTATCGTAGTGGGAGAAAGTATTGGCACAGGATTTGCTACGCATCATGCACGTCTACATCCTCCGGAAAGATTGCTGCTGATTTCCCCATTTACTAATTTGTCTGACATAGCAAAAGAACGCTTCTGGTTCTATCCAACCTCACTGCTAGTAGACAACGCGCTTGATAATGTTGCATCCCTAAAAAACTATAGTGGCGAAGTTACTATTATCCATGATACAGAAGACTCAATCATTCCCTACAAACTGGGTCGACAACTATTTGAAAGTATTACTACAGCAAAAAACTTTATTAGTATTGTTGGAGTTGGTCACAATGATTTGTTTACCGTACAGCAGACGTTCAGCGCCCTTCAGGACTTTCTAAGACAGGAGTAGAGGTAGTCTCATCCCCCACTGTCACACAGTCCAATCCTTCATAAAAAAGCTGTTTGGGTTGTCGCTCTAACGAACTGGCAACCACTTAGAAAAAGAATCACTGCTTTAATGCATGCATTAAAGCAGTGATTCTTTTACATTAGGTATGAGTGTCAATCTACATAAGATGTGACTAAATGCTGTCTGAGAATATTTCTCCTTACGTCGTCTGCTCTAACTTCAATTAGGCTGTTTTAAATCTATATTCCTAACCATATACCGCCCTTTGGAGGGCGGTATTTCCCACTCCGAAACAGTCTAAACTGGATGAAGGTGTGCTCGTTGGAGTGGGTTGGTAGAGGAGTCATACGAACGTACGGTGACGAAAATCGACCCGCGAAACGAGTGCAGATTCACCAGTTTAGGCTGATTCGGCTTCTTTGGCTACAATCATGGCCTTGACTCGCATAGTCGACACAACTGCATCACGGTTACGTTCATCTAGCTGCATAGTGATGAACTTGATAGTTTCTTCGAAGTTTGGAATCCTGACGTTTTCAAGAGCTGATACTCGACGTCGAGTTTTCTCGATTTCCTCAGCTAGGTTCTCAGCGGCTTTTTCAAGTTCTGCTAGACGTAGGATATCTACAAACACTTCGTCGAACTTCACCATCGCATTGTCGAGGTCACCGGTAGTTTCGAGCATGCCATAGGAAAAGGCTGAACCAGACTTGGTAATCTTGAACTCAGGAATCTTTACAGACATAACACTCTGGATTTTTACATCAAGCGTAACTTTCGCGTTTGGTGCCAGAAAAGCTGTCTCGAGGGAAGCTGCGTTCGTCATTGCACTGGCTCGTGTGTACGAATCAAAAGCAGACCCGAGGCGGGCTTCAACACTTTCTCTGACAGATTTTGCTTCATAAATAATCATCATGAATTTCTTCACGAGACCATCTCGCTTGTCCTTCAATAATTTATGTCCCTTCTTCGCAGTCTTGAGCTCTTTTTTGAGTCCCAGGAGTGCGATTCTTGTGGGGTTTACTTTTAGTATTGCCATATAATTTTTTGTGGTTGTTGGGGTGTTCCAGGAATCGGCGGCGGGCTAAAGCCACCGATTCGGAACTAAATTCCATATAGTCGCTACGCTCCTTATGTCATTCAACTTTAAGGATTGCCATGACATTAATTAGTTTCTGCTGACGTTTCAGGGCCCATGTATGTTTCAATCTCAGCTGGTTTAACTCGCTTAAGACTCTTTCGAGGCACTAGCTGGAGGAGTTTCCATCCCAGGTCGAGTGATTCCTCAACACTTCGATTTTCGTACTCCCCTTGTCCAACGAATTCATTTTCAAACGCTTCAGCAAACTTAAGGTGCGCTAGGTCAGAATCATCAAGTGATGCTTCACCAAGTACTACCGCCAGCTCACGCACCTCCCGCCCCGTTGCGTAGGAAGCAAACAATTGATCCTTGAGGTTTTTATGATCATCACGAGTCTTTCCTTCACCTACACCAGCTGCCCAGAGCCGAGAGAGTGAACCCTGTACATCTACTGGTGGGAAGATTCCTTGACCAGATAGTTCACGAGAAACCACAAACTGCCCTTCTGTAATGTATCCAGTAAGGTCTGGTACAGGGTGAGTCTTATCATCATCAGGCATAGAAAGGATTGGAATCTGGGTGATTGTCCCCTTACTTCCCTTTACTCGTCCAGCTCGTTCGTAGAGAGTTGAAAGGTCAGTGTAGAGATATCCTGGGTATCCTCGTCGTCCTGGTACTTCTTTACGAGCAGCCGAAACTTCCCGCAGTGCTTCACAGTAGTTTGTCATGTCAGTTAGAATTACCAGCACATGCATCCCCTTCTCAAAGGCAAGGTACTCGGCAGTGGTAAGCACCATACGTGGAGTTGAAATACGTTCCACTACTGGGTCAGCTGCGGTGTTAATAAAGAGTACTGATCGCTCAAGCGCACCAGCCTCTTCAAATTCTCGACGGAAGTATTCCGCCTCTTCAAATGAAA
>Ga0222662_1000517_pt1 | contig 30535 bp, 26 predicted proteins | sample AntAcemetagen600_FD_179821 | JGI IMG/M metagenome (GOLD analysis project Ga0222662, IMG submission 179821) | Saline water microbial communities from Ace Lake, Antarctica - #600 | ecosystem: Environmental > Aquatic > Non-marine Saline and Alkaline > Saline | place: Antarctica: Ace Lake... | reverse complement strand
CGGCCGGCGGACAGGCACCAGAATCTGAGCCACCCGAGACCCACGGAAAGGCCCTGAAATGCTGCGTAGTCGCATGATCCGGCCGTGTCGGATGATCGAGTGTTGCGCGACGCCCGGTCAGCGCCGAGCCGAGGGGCCCTGGACGGGCCCCGACCCCGCAGGCTACCGAGGCGGGGGACGAACACCGTATCGAGAGAATAGATCTCGGAAGAACTGGTGCAGCATCTCCGCCGCGTCCTCTCCGTTCTGAAACTCCACGCCTCCGAACCGGAAAACCTCGTAGCCGAGCAGCTTGATGCGACGGTCCTCCTCGACCTGGGCTGCGTACTTCCGAGTATTGGCGCGGCCACCTTCATCTGCGTAGTGCTGTCTGCCATCGATCTCGAGGACGATCGAATGTCCATGCCTAAGAAGGAGCATGAAGTCCATGCGCTGCCTGAACAGGACGGGCGCCAAACCACGCTGCCGAGCTGACCGGGGGTCGTAGTGAAGCCACACCTGAGGGAGAAGAGCCGGGAGCAGCTCTCCGTACGTGGGTCGCAGCCGCTTGAAGTAGGTCTCAAAAAGCAGGCGTTCGGGGCCCGGGTCAAGGCTCCTGAGTAGTCGGGCGCCAAGCGCTTTTCGAGCGTCCTTCTCGGCCTCGAACCCCGCTTTCCTGGCCCACCAACGGCAGAGGTCGTCCCAAAGCAAATCCCCCTCTGGCGGTGGCTCGTCGAAAGCGATTACGTCTCCGTCCTGGACCGCCGGCGTCAGCTGAATCGCGTCAGACAGCACGATGTCTGGTTTCAGAGTCCCGCCGAACACCAGAAACCGTGGCGGGCCATCTGTCCCCCGCCGCAGCGGTCGAACGCGATAGACGGGCAGCCCGCCCTCAGAGCTCTCAGGCCGCAGGGATTGACCGCCCGCTCTGAGAACCGGCTGCAGTCGCGCGACAAGTGTCTCCTGGGCATCTGCGACATGGAATTCGGGGGAGACCACGCGCTCAACAAACGCGATGAAACGAGGGTCGGGCCACTCAAGCAACCCGACCGACCTCAAGTACCTGCCGTCGGCTGGCGGGCTCGATTGCGCGCCGTAAGGGCTCATGAGCTCGCCGAAGAAATCATCGCTGCGGGTACCGGCCTGTGGGGCCACTGACTTGACTAGCTCCTGCGGTGTGGCGAGTCCCGACCACCTGGTTGAGCCCAAAACCTCCGCAACTCGCGTCCGCGTGACCCGACCAATCTGAGATTCGCCACCTGAACGAACCCACCAAAGCGCATCCTCGAGCATGGCCTGGTCCCGCTCGTCGGGAGGGACACGTTGTCCTGGCCAGCCCGACAGGACCCGCTCTGTCGCTTGTAGAACTTGCTCATCGGTGGCTTCGCTCAACACCCGCCGAAGGAACTTCGACTTGCCCTCATTCGCCTCGAGCGCCGGCAGTCCCAAGTTCTCGATCACCTTGTGAAGTGAGGTCCACACCTCCAGTCGCTCCACCAGCGAGGCGAGGAGAGTCCGCAGAAGGGCGAGCGCGTCAAATGTAGTCACGAGGCCAGAATAGTGGTGTTGCGGGCTCCGGGAACGCACACAGCGCCGCTGTTCTTGTTCGCGGACTCGTCACAGCTGACAGAAACTGCCCGAACCACCACCCTCTGCGCGAGTCGGTACCGCCAGCGCGGGCGGCCTGCCGCAGAGTGCGGCGCTCCACAGCGGGGCCCACCGAGAGCGGAGCTGAAAGGGTGTCCCGGTTTCAGTCGGTGCCGAGTCCGCCGACGGAGCCGAGCGCCCAATATGGTCAGCCGATCTCGTTCGCGTGAAGCACTGTCGGCGTTGGCGGCTTTTGCCCGAGTTTGTGAAGGTCTCGGATGTGGTCCACGAACCGGACGGCCCGAGCACCTTCCGACTGGACGAGATTCCCCGAATACCCAGGCTCAGCCACCTCCTTGAAGAACTCGTCGGTATCAGGGTTGAACTTCACCAAGGCTGCCTCGTACGCAGTTCGCTCACCATCGGCATTGAGCCTGGACGCTGGGTCGAAGAGGAACGTCATCGACGCCTTCCTTTCGCCGACCACCTGAACCGGCCCCAACAAGCCTGCGAAGTAGACAGCCTCGATTACCTCGATCACCCGAGGGTCATGGTCCTCGTCCCAGACGACAGCGAAGTCGAGGAATCGTCCTGTACTGGTCGGGTCGCCATGAATATCGGACCAGACCACGGCTCGGAGCACGGAGTAGTGCACACCTCGACCGAGGCGTCCTACTGGGCTTGGTTGGTCGTAAAGGGTCTCGAAGAACGGGGAATAGACGGGCATTGCCGTGTCGGTCATTAGGTCTCCTGTCGGATCCTGGTGGGTTCATCCCACTGGGCGTCGCGCTTTCGGCACGACGAATTCGGAGCGCATACTACCCAGGTCTGTCGCTCGGTACCAGGAGAACAAGAAGGCCACCTGCAGCTACCGCCCCGGACGGGCGGTAGAAGATCGACCAAACACTCGGACCGGGTTTCGCGCAACCACGTCTGTATGCGAACAAAGGGGGCAGTCAGCTGCGGATATCTCGCAGCCGAGTGGGTGTAAACGACTGTAAACAGATCAGTCCAGATCTGGCTCAAATGGACGGGTCCGAGCAAATGCGGCCTTCCATCGCGACCGGCCCAACCACCTGTAAACACACAATTATTCAGGAATACGACCTCAGACTGTTGACGCCCCTTGGGAGTACCATTCAAACAAGCCCCCGGAGTCCAATGACTCCGGGGGCTTGTTCGTTCTGGGATCGGGAGACGGCGAGGGGGAATCGAACTCCTGGCTGCCCTACGGCGTCGGAGCAGCCCGCCCTGAACGGTCAACGCAAACCCCTGGTCCGCCCCTCCACCTGACTGACGAGCTCGGCCCATTCGTAGAGCTCCTCCAGCAGGGCCGCATCGAACGTTCGTGGGCCCCCTGGACCCCGAAACCAGACATCGAGAGCCCGTGCAGCCGCCTCGCCAGGGAACTCCGGCGCGTACTCGATGAGCTCGTGGCTCCGATGGTCGACCTCCAGCGCGTGAAGTCCGAGCAGCACCCCCTCGCACTGGGCTCTCGCGGGGGCCTCAAGGCCGAACGAGAGCAGCCGCCCGATCTCGATGATGGCCGGCTCGACGGCCTTCTCGAGGATCTCCCATGCGGCCTCCCCAGCCTGGACATAGCCGCGCAGCTGTCGGCCAGACCGGGCCCCCAATTCCTCGAGTCCGAGCGACTCGACCGAAGCGACCACATGACTCGCCACGCGCTCCCGGCTGACGTTCGAGGCCAGCGTGGTGGCGATCGCCTCCGCCTCGGCCGAGAATTCAGGGTGTCGCGCCAGTAGGGCCCGAAGCACCCGATGCCCCTCGGCGTCCGTGATCCCCTCGAGTACCGGCCGAACCTTCTCCTTGTGCGCCATCTCCGACCCCTCCCTCACTGGTTTCGAGTCGCGCCGGGTCTACTCCCAGGGCCCGCCAAGGGACCACTTGACAGGCGGAACCGAGTCGCCTGCGATGGACTGCAGCAGGGGGCGAACGAGGGCGTCAAACCCGTCGATGGCTTCCCTGAACCCTATCGGCTGCGCCACGGCCTTCTCTCGCTGCATCGTGGCCCAGGCCGTCGTCCACGCTCGCTCGGAAACGATCTCGTGCATGTCATCCACGACCTGAACGTCGATTCGCGTCCCACGGCGATCGAAGGTCGCCCACAAGGAGGCGGTCAGCAAGGAGCCGTCGAAGCCCTGCACCTCGGCGAGCGTGACCACGTCGAGGATGTCCTTGAGACGGTGCAACACGACCGGGAACTTCGCGATCAGGGTCTCCACCTTCTCGGCGATGACCAACTCGGGCCCATAGGCGAACACGCGCGCCGGTGCGTCCCCCTCCAGGAACGGCTCGAGCGAGCGGCGAGCCGCAGCGGGCACGACCGCATCACCAAAGCCCACGTCCACACGGACATCGACATCGTGGTTGCCGACCGTCGCCCGCACGAACACCTTGACCCCGTCGTAGCCGTCTTGATCGTGCTCGGCGGCGACGGCTCGCACCCCCTCGGCCGCGAACGCCACGCCGTCGTCCGCAGGAACGGCGACGATGTCGCGGAAGATGCTGCGCAGATCGTCCGGCGAGGGGCGACCAAGACGCCGGAGGACGTCGATGTCCCGCGTGAAGCGGTGCGGCTGGCCCACGAGGTTCGCGACCAGCAGGCCGCCCTTCAAGAAGAAGTCGGATCCGTGCTTGGAACGGCCGAGGCGATGGAGGAGACGATCCATGACGTAGGCGGTGAACATGTCGTTCCGACTGAGGCCGCGCTCCTTGCCCCGATTGCCGACCCGTTGGTTGACCGACCGGCTCTTGTCGTCCTTCCGGCTCATCGAAGCACCAGACCTTGCACCACCGGCTCCACGCGAGACCAGATCCTCAACCGGCGTCCGAGGCGCGCGAACGCCGGAAGGTGGAAGTCGTCTGCCCGGACCCGGCGGCGTAGAGCCTCGAGGGCATGCTCCGCCGCGATCCGACGCGGGTAGCGCCACAGATCCAGCACAGTCCGGTCGGCGTCTGTGATCCGAACATCGACTCCATGGACCACCACCCCCGTGATGCCGTTCTCCGCATCGGAAACTGGATCCACGAACCTCGGCGCGGTCTGGATGACGTAGACCGGAACCACAACGCTGCGGGGGGGTGAGGAGCCCTTGGGAACGTAGAGCCATGTGCCACCCGCAAAGGCGTCGACGAGACCGTAGAAGCTGGCAGCCGTCAGCAAACAGGTAACGGCGAGCGGATGACGCATCGTCCTGGCGGCGGCTTCGATGAGGACATGCTGCTTGTGACCGACCCCGACGTAGACGCCCGGAATGACCCGCTCCAGGACACCGTCCCCCTCCATCCGGGCCATGGCCGCCGACGCGACGCCTAGATCTACCGCACGAAGCAGGCGGTCACTCGTGGACGCTGCCTGCCGGATCACGTCGTGGGTAGTTGACTCTGGATCCACAAGAGATGTCTACCACAGAGGCCATTGTAGACAAGTATTTTGGCTCATCTGTGGCGGATGACAAGACCGTGGCACCCGCCCCCGCTTGCACGAAACTAAAGTCCTGCTTAATGTTGCTGTATGAGCGGTGCAACTACCGAGCCCCCAGACTGGGATCGGCTGTTCGAGACGGCAGCCGCACAGGAGGGACTGTTCACGACACGGCAAGCGGCCGAGGCCGGCTACTCGCCGCAGCTGCTCGCCCACCACGTCCGCGCCGGGCGGATGGACCGCATTCGCCGAGGCGTCTATCGGCTCGTTCACTTCCCGGCGGGCGACCACGAGGAGCTGACGACCCTCTGGCTGTGGTCGGACCGCGTCGGTGTCTTCTCCCACCAGACCGCCCTCGCCCTGCACGACCTCTCGGACGTGCTGCCCTCCGAAGTCCACATGACGCTGCCGACTGCCTGGAAGAGCCGCCGCCTGCGTGAGCCCCACGGCCTCCGGCTGCACTTTGCAGACATTGGCAGGGACGAGCGGACCTGGTTCGGGCCCGTTCCCGCGACCGCTGCGGCGCGGACCCTCAACGACTGCGCTCGCGAACACCTCTCACCCGACATCCTTCGCCAAGGCGCGCAGGGCGCCCTGCGTCGGGGCATCGTCAACCACGACGAGCTGTCGGACGTCGAGGCCGCGCTGGCGCCCTTCGAGGGGCTCGCCCCATGACTCCCCGCACCTACGCGACCCCAGCGGCCTTCAAGCAGGCGGTGGAGCCTTCGGCGATCCGATCCTCGGGGAGCCCGACACCATCGTCGCCAACGACTTCCTCGCCTTCGCGGGCGTCGCGCCGCCGACCCTGCGCGTCTATCCAATCGAGACCCACATCGCCGAGAAGCTCCACGCGTTCACCATGCCCCGCAGCCGCCCCAACTCCCGTGTCAAGGACCTGCCTGACCTAGCCCTCATCGCCACGGCGGAGCCGCTGAACTCCACCCGCCTGCGCGCGGCGATCGAGCAGACGTTCTCGTTCCGAGGCACCCACGGTGTTCCACGGCGCCTACCCCACCCCCCACCCGCGTGGGAGCAGCCCTACGCCGCGCTCGCGCGGACCGACGGGCTTCGCTGGCCCACCCTGGAGGACTGGAACCCCGCGACCTGGACCTGGGCGCCACCCACCGACGCCGAAGGACCCAGCCGTGAGTGAGTATCAGTACTTCGAGTTCCGGGCGATCGATCGCCCTCTGGACGAACGGGCCCAGCGGGAGCTCCGCGGCATCTCCAGTCGCGCGAGCATCACCGCGACGAGCTTCACGAACACCTACTCCTGGGGCAACCTCAAGGCGGATCCGGTGAAGATGCTCGCCCAGTGGTTCGACGTGTTCCTGTACGTCACCAACTGGGGCACCCGCTGGCTCGCATTCCGAGCGCCGATCGGGTCCATTGAGGAAGAGGCCCTCGCGCCATGGGAAGGCGAGCTGTTCTCGTCTCGACGCGAGGGGGAGTACCTGTGCCTCCACTTCCTCCTGGAAGACGACGACGGAGGCGAGTGGATCGACGGGGAGGAGTGGCTGGGTTCGCTCCTGCCGCTCCGCGAAGCAATCGGGTCCGGGGACTTTCGCTGCCTCTACCTGGCCTGGCTGGCGGACGTCGGGCGTGGCTTCTTCGGCGACGAGGACGACGACGAGGAGCCCCCGGTGCCGCCCGGCCTCGGCAACCTGGACGCGGCGCACCAGGCCTTCGTGGAGTTCATGGGGATTGACACGGACCTCGTGGCGGTGGCTGCCGAGGCGAGCGCGCCGCTGGTTCCGACCGAGGCGTCGTCCGCCACTGCCAGGACGTGGCTCGCGGCCCTCGACATCGAACAGAAGGACGAGTGGCTGGTCCGCGTCCTCGAGGGAGAAGGCGCGCGCATCCGCTGGGAGCTTGCCGCACGGCTGCGGGACGAGCGGAGGGACGGCCCTCCGGCAGGGCAGGAACCTCGAACCGTCGACGTCCTGGTGGAACGTGCCTCGGAGCTGGCTGAGGAGCGCCTCCGTCGGAAACAGCTCGAACGGTCCGAGCGAAGACGGCGGCAGGCTGAACGCCGGGCCACCGCCCGTCAGCAACACCTCGATGGGCTCACCGGCCGCGAGCTCGAACTCTGGAAGCAGGTCGATGAGCTCATCGCCACGCTCAAGCCCAATGCCTACGACCAGGCCGTCGCGCTGCTGAACGATCTGGGCGACCTCGCCGAGCGTTCGGGCGACCGGGCGGCCTGGGCCGAGCGGACCGTTGCACTTCGAGCGGCGCATGCCCGCAAGTCGAGCCTGCTCCGGCGCCTCGATGCAGCCATCAAGACGCCTGGCTCCGAGGAGCCGGAAGCAGGTTCAGGCGAGCCCTCGCTTCCTCTGCGTTGGCCGCCAGCCAGATAGGGTGACGTCTCACTGGGAGTACCAAATCTCAAACCCTCGGAGTCTAAGGATTCCGGGGTCGCCCTCAAAAGACCGAGGGCATCTTCGGTGACTGCGGCAGCGTTGAGCGCCTTGGGTGTGCGCCCTGTGCGCGAGGGCTCTCGGCCTGGGACTTCTGGCAGCGCCACCTCGAGCGAGGGCTGATCCGCCAACCCCTGCCCCGGGTTTGTGGTGTCGGCGCGCGACATGGTTCATCGTGCGTAAGAACCCTGAAACACCCAAGGAGATCACATGCCGAAAGACGAACCCAACGAGGTTGCCCCCGAGGCCAGCATCGTCAAGCCGGACGCAGATGGATCGGAGGTCGAGAAGAAAGGTATAGGCTCCGTTCTCGCCGGTGCTGCGACGGCCGTAGTCGAGAGGCAGGAGCAGCACCTACCTCACGAATCGTGGCACGTGGTGCAGCAGAAGTAGCGCCGCTAGCCTGCAGGCGATGCCGGGGAGCGAGCGTTTCGAGAGGTGCTCCCGCCCGTAGGAGCGCTGTACCCCTTGTGCCTCAGAGCACCAGACCCACGTGCTTCGGTGGTCTGCGGAGCGCGGCCCGTGAATTGACAACCCCGCCGGCTCCAAACAAGATCCGCATCCATCCAGACATCGACCAAGGAGACTCCGTGACGACCAAAGGACCGCTTGACGCAAAGAGCCCAGACCGTTCCCTCGATCTAGAGGCCACCTCGAAGCGCGCGGAGGCGTCTGGTGAGCTGGCCCAGTCGGCGGGCACCGCCGCCGCCGCCGGTTCCCCGGAGATGCAAGCCCTCCTCAAGGTCGTGAGCGGCAGCAAGACCCCCCTCGGACCTGCAGAGGTCGAGGAGAAGCTGAAAGCGCAGAACATCGTGATGGCCAAGGGCGCTGTTGCGGCCACGCTCGCACGGCTCCCCATGGTCGAGAAGGTGGGCCGAGGCCTCTACCAGTACAAGGCCTAGAGACTGCGCTCTTGCGCGCGGCTCCGGTCAAGCTCGACCATCGCCAGACGCACCTGGGAGAGTTAGTCCTCCAGCGTCGCTCTGTGCCTTCGCTCAATGGAGGCGCAGGCGGCGTAGCCCTTGAAGTGCTGCTGGACGAGCAGTTCCTGATGTCCAGCGTGGTCAACCAGTCCGAGATCGCCCTCGCGGATCTGGGCCTGGCACCACTGCGGGGGGATGCACTCGATGTGCTCGTCGGCGGTCTCGGACTCGGGCACACCGCAGCAGCAGCCCTCGCCAACAAGGCAGTTCAATCCCTTACTGTCGTCGAGTGCCTGGCTGATGTCATCCGCTGGCATCGGGACGGTCTCGTCCCCCTCGGCGAAGAGCTCTGCGCCGAGGAGCGGTGTCGATTCATCGAAGCGGACTTCTTCGCCAACGCGAACCCCGATGGCCAGGGCTTCGACCCTGAACACCCCGGACGCCGATTCGACGCCATCCTCGTCGACATCGACCACTCGACGGACATCCTGATCCACGGCTCCCACCGAGACTTCTATCGGCCGCAGGGTCTGCGAGGGCTCCTCACGTTCCTACGTCCCGGAGGCGTCTTCGCCCTCTGGTCCTTCGAGCCGCCCGAGCCCGGCTTCATCCAGGCGCTCGAGGCAGTCTTCCCGACGCACGAGGTCCACGAGGTCCCGTTCCACAACCCCATCGCGGACTTCGACGACGCCAATACGGTCTACGTCGCACGGGCACCCTGACCCCCTCCGAAGCAGCCGGCAATCAACCCCACGGCTCCCAGACCAATTGGCACAATTGCCATTCACTTGTCATGACAATGCCATGACAATGCGGTGGCCCACCCCGCTAGCCCTCGGCCCGCCCCGACGGCCATGCCTCAACGCATGACCGACGGGAACCCTGTCACTGAAGCGCTTCCCGCGGTACCGACAGACAACCTGCGAGAGCCCGCCCGCGATCTGGCACGGGGGCTGCACATAGGAGAGGACAGAACACACACCGGGTCGACAGACCCACTCAAGGAGCCCGCAATGAACACTCTCCGCACCACGACCTTCCGCGCCATCACCCGCATCCTCGCCCTCGTCGTCCTCGCCTCGCTCTTCAGCGCCGCCCCTGCCCAGGCTGGGAACCTCGCGGCGGAGGGCAGCGGGGAGTCCCACGGTTGCGAGGGCCTCGCCTGCTGGTTCGGGATGACCGGCTCCGTGGGTGACGTTGCCCTGAACGACACGCAGGACCTGGACGAGGGCTCGTCGCTCTCCGCCGGCGCCATGACGTTCGGCCTGCTGTGCCTCCTGGGAGCCGCCGCCACCCGTCGCCGCGAGGAGTAGGGGCTCGGGTGTCCCGGCCGAGCGAGCCCCCGGGCAGACTCTCTTCGTGACCGGCCCCCCACGACGTCTGAGCTTCCTGCAGTGGCTCGTCCCTGCGCTGCTCGTCGGACTCGCCGTCGCCCCCGTCGTGCGCCTCTCGCTGTGGGGGCTTGTCGAGGCCGCCCGGGCGATCGGGGGCGCGCCTCTGGCCACCTGGCTGGCGAGCCCCGCGGCGAGACCGCTCTCCGCCGCTGTGGCCCAACTCGGCGTCCTCGCGCTCGCATGGCTGGCGGTGCGCAGCCGGCCGGGAACCGGGAGCGCGCGCGAAGCGCTGGGCGTCGGTCCGCTCCGCCTCTCCCGACGGGTGTTCCTCGTGCTGGCGCTGGGAGTGCCATCCCTGATGGATCTGCTCGGCGCCGCGGCCATCGGAGTGGCGCACGCCGAGCCCGGGGGGTTGGCCCCCGACCCGCCCAACGCCTTGCTCCTCGCCGTGGTGCTCGCCGTGTTGCCGGCGCTGTCCGAAGAGGTCGTGTTCCGCGGATACGTGCAGCGGCGGCTGCTCCGGGTCACGGGACCCGCCGTCGCGATCGGTCTGTCCTCGCTCTTGTTCGCGGTGGCTCACACCACGGGATCCGTCGAGAGCCGCCTGGTCTCCGGCGCTCTGCTCGGGATCCTCGCCTGGCGCACGGGCAACGTGTGGACGTCTGTGGCCGCTCACGCCGTCTTCAACGGCTCCCTCGTGCTGCTCGCCGGCTATCCATCGCTGCGCAGCGCTGTGATGCCGTGGCTTCTGCTCGCCGAGCTCGGGGTCGCCGTCGCTGCGGTGCTGCTTTTCGTGCGCCTGCCGCCAGCGCCCCCCATCGACCGGGTGCGCCCGGACACCCAGGGAGCCCTGCGACGCCTCTCCTCGCTCCGGCCGACGTGGCGCTGGTCCGCGGGCCCGGCGACGGGACTGCTGCTCGTCGCCGCGTTCCCCACGGGCCTCCTGCCCAACCACCTCGCAGGCGCCGCGGGATGGGTGGCGCTCGTCCCCCTCTTCGTGGTCCTGCGGCGCGCGACCCCGGCCTCCGCGCTGGGGCATGGCCTCGCGGCGGGGCTCGTGTTTGGCGTCGGGGCCCATACGTGGCTCGCCACGGCGTTGGTGGGGACCTTCCACCTGTCCTGGGGGGCCGCGCTCATCGCCGTGCTCGTGCATGGGGCGCTCATCGCACCTCAATACGGGCTCGCCGCGTGGCTGATCCGGATGCTGCGCGAAGTGCGCGTGCCCTGGATTGTGTGCGCGCCGGTGGTGATCGCCGGGGTCGAGGCCGTCTACCCGCGCCTGTTTCCTTCGAACCTGGGGAACACCCAGTCGGCCGCCCCGGTGCTGCTCCAGATCGCGGACGTGTTCGGTGTGCAGGGGCTGAGCGCAGTCATGGCGATGGTCGCCGCGGCGGCCGCTCTCTGGGTGCGACCGCGGGAGGTCCCCGCCCGCCCCGCCGTGCTCGCCTCGGTGTGGGCCGCGGCCGCGGTGGTGCTGACCGTGGGGTACGGCTCCGCCCGGATGGCCCAGATCGAGGCGGCCATGGCAGACGCGCCCACCGTGCGGGTCGGGGTGGTGCAGCCAGGCATCGGAGTGCTGCACGGGGACGTCGGACCGGCGCAGCTCCTGAGACAGTCGCGGGCGTTGGAGGCTCGGGGCGCCGACCTGCTCGTCTGGCCCGAAGGAGCCCTGCGCGAGACCCTGTCTCAGGGCGGCGCCGACGGAGCTTTGGGCGAGCACGGCTTGACGGTCCCGCTGGTGTTCGGAGCGGGGTCTCGTGGGGAGGCGGGGCTTTCCTACAACTCCGCCTGGCTGATTGCGCCGAGCGGCGAGATGGTGCACCGCTACGACAAGGTGCATCGCTTTCCCGTGGGCGAGTACCAACCCGTCACGGAGCTCCGGGCGCGGCTACGCGGTAGGAGGGTCTACGCCGGCCTCGCCAAGGGCAACACGCGCGGCGAGGTGGACGCCGTTCTGGCGTCTGGCGACACACTCCGCCTCGCGCTTACCCTTTGCTACGAGGGCGCCCTTCCCTTGTTCGTCAACGGAATCCGGTCGTCCGACCTGCTGCTCGTGCTCGCAAACGACGGCTGGTTCGGGGACACAGCCGAGCGGGATCTGCACGTCCAACTCACGCTGCCGCGGGCCATCGAGCAGCGGCGCACCCTCGTCCGCTCCAGCGTCAGCGGCATCTCGGTCATCGTGGCTCCGACGGGTCGTGTCCTCGCGACGTCGCGGGAGCTCGGCCCCGACACACTGCTGGCCGACGCTCCGATCCTCGACGTCCACACGCTGTACTCGCGCTGGGGGGACCTCGTCGCGCGGCTCGCCTTCGCCCTGGCCGTGCTGGGCGCGGTCGTCCGCCTGCGCCGAGGGCCCATGCTCAGGGCGGGCAATGTCGAGCTCGCCCACTCGGTCGAGGGGCTGCGCGCCCAGCTGAGCTAGACCTGCACCGGTGTGTGCCCCACATTCGCTCCATTCCAGCCTCCCTTTGTTGGCGGCGGTCAGTCTTCCACTGACGGCCGCGGATAAGGTCGTGCCATGCGCATCACCTTGATCGGTCACGCGACCTGCCTGATTGAGACAGGCGCGGGCAACCTGCTGATGGACCCGGTCTTCTTCGATCCCTTCGAGGAGGGCACGGTGGTGTCCTGTCCGCGCCGCGACGTTGACCTCGACGCGCTGCCCGCGCTGCACGGGGTCTTCGTCTCGCATCGGCACCTGGACCACCTCGACCTGCCGAGCCTCGCCGTGCTCGACCGCGCCCTGCCCGTCTTCTGCCCCCAGGACCCGTTCGTCCTCACGGCGCTGCAGCTCCTGGGCTTCGCCGACGTGCGACCGCTGAAGGCCTTTGCCCCGGTGCGACTGGGCGACTTGGAGCTGCTGCCCCTGCCCAGCGCCAATCCCAACGTGCTCGAGCACGCGCTGCTGGTCTCCGACGGCGAGGCCTCGGTGCTGCAACAGGTCGACGCCCTGCTGACGCCCGAGACCCTGACGCGCCTGGCCACCGAACGTCCCGTCCCCGACGTGCACGTGGCGATGTACGCGAGCCAGCACTTCGGCTTCTTCGAGAACCGCCGGCAGGATCTAGGGGCAACCCACGCCGCCAATCTGGGCTGCGCCCTCGCCGTTGGCGCCCGCTGCGTCGTCCCCGCCTCCGCCGGCTTCCGCTTCGCTGAGCCCCACGACTGGCTGAACCCACACGTCTTCCCGGTGTCCAAAGAGCGCTTCGCGGCCGATCTCTCACGCCTCGCTCCCTCTGTGCGCTGCGAGCTGCTCGACCCCGGTGACGCGCTGGTGATCGACACCCGAGCAGACGAGCACCTCACCATCGAGCGGGCCTCCTCCCCCTTCGTGCAGACCCTCGAGCACGACGGCTGGCGCATCGCCCACGACTCCACCGCGCCCGTCCCCGCGCTCACCGACATCGACCGCGCCGGCTACGGCCGAGCAGCGATCGTCGAGCTGGTGTCCGGGCTGCTGGGACAGGGGCTTCGGGGGTATGTCGCGCAGGCCCTGGCCTCGGGCGAAGGCCTCGTTGCGCGCTACCGCGAGCTCGCCATCGCCTACCGCGTAGACGTCGTGCTCCCGGGCGAGCCCATGTGCTTCAACATCGACTTCGGCTGCACACCTGTCGCCTACGACGCGGCCACCGAACCCACCGTGCGCTTGCGGATCGCCGGCTCGACCCTGGTGGAGCTGGCCCTAGGACGCGCGAGCTGGTTCCGGGCCCGCCCGTCGATTCGTCGGTCGATCTCCGCCGTCGAGCCCCTGCGCACCACACGCGGACTCGAGGCCCGCGCTGTCGAGCTCGACGACCTCCTGCTGCACTACCTCGAGCACGAGCTGCCGGGCTCTCACCGTCACGGCCTCGACTGGCTGCGCGCGTCCGTCCGCGGACTGCCCGGCGTACCCTACTCCGCGTAGTTCGGGTGGACCTCGCCGTTGGGACCGATCGCGGTCTCGAGCACCACGGAGCCGTCGTCCACTGCCGCCATGTCGGCGCCGCCGATCACGAGCGAGAATGAGCCCTCCGCGTCGTTGCGCAGCCCGGACACGAAGGTGCTGAACGGCCCGGCCAGCCGATTCTCGGCGCCGCCGATGCCCGCCGAGCCGGGCCCGAACGCCTGGTTGTCCTGGCCCCCGATGAGCACGGCCCCGTTGCCGGCCACCGTGTTGGCCTCGCCGCCGATCGCCGCGCCGCCTGCGTTGAGCAGGGCGTGGTCCGTGCCCACCGCGATGCCGGAGTGGCCATCCCAGGCGTGGAAGCTGCCCACGATGATGTTGTGGGAGCCGGTGCGTGCGTCGTTGTCGTCGGCCTCGTTCCAGCCCACGATGAGGTTGCCCGTGCCGTCCGGCTCGCCGTCGGTGGAGCGCGTGCCGTTGCGGATCTGCACGTTGACCCCGGTGAAGGTCACCGACTTCGTCTTCGCGTCATAAGACAAGGGCGACAGGGTGCGCTCGTTGTAACCGACGCGCTGATCGATGGTGTCCACGCTGGAGTCGATGGTCTCGACGCTCGCTCCCAGGTCGGCCAGGCGGCGATCGGCGGTGGCGAGCTTGCTGCAGACGGGGTGGCTCGACGACTCATCGAGGCACAGGCGCCGCGTCTCATCGCGGGCGAGCTGCACGTCCGTCTCGAGGCGCAGCAAGCGCTGCTCCATCTCGCCCCACGCCACCGAGAGGCTGCGGGGATCGGAGTTGTCGGCCGACGGCTCGATGATGACGTCGTGGGACGACGTGTCGCAGCCAAACAGGCCCACAGCAAACACGAGGGCGCAGACCTGAGCTGACTTCGTTGGACGCATCACTTCTCCACTGGCGATCCCGATGGCGGGGACGCGATGGCCGCATCCTAAGGGGGGGCTCGCCCGCTGCCAACACGCTGGATCGCTCTACTTCTCGACGTCCTCGGCGCTCTGGTCGTTTCGCTGGCCCTCGCCGTTGATCACCACGGCGGCCGTGCGAGCCAGAATGCTGACGTCTCCAACGAGCGACCAGTTCTCGGCGTAGTCCATGTCGAACGCCATCCGCTGGGACCGGGTCAGGTCGTTGCGACCGCTGATCTGCGACAAGCCGGTGAGCCCAGGCCGCACCGACAGGATGGTGTCGAACTGCTCCTGATACTGACTCGTCACCATCTCGAGCTGCGGGCGCGGGCCCACCACGCTCATCTCGCCCTTGAGGATGTTGAAGATCTGCGGCAGCTCGTCGAGGCTCGTGCGACGCAGCAAGAGGCCCACCTTCGTGAAACGGGGGTCGTCCTTCACGGCGTAGAGCCCGGCGCCGATGTTCTCGGCGTTGTCGACCATGGTGCGCAGCTTGAGGACGCGAAACGTCTTGCCGTCCTTGCCCATGCGCTCTTGCACGAAGATGGGGCTGCCGGTGGACTCGGCGCGGATGGCCACCGCCGCAACCGCGAGGATGGGTGCAGCGACGGGCAGCGCAGCCACCACCGCTCCGATGTCGAAAGCGCGCTTGAACGCCGCGTTGGCACGTTTGCGAATGGACACAGGGAACCTCAGTTGGGACGGCTAGTGCAGTCCGCCGTTGATGTGCAGGGTCTGGCCGGTGACGTAGCTGCCGGCCGAGCTGACCAGATAGTCCACGATCCCGCCCAGCTCCGCGCCCGAGCGGCCGAGTCGCTTCAGGGGAATGGTCTGCACGATGTGCTCGCGAATGGTGTCGGGGATGTGGTCGATGATGCCGCTGTCGAAGTAGCCCAGCGCGATGGCGTTCACGGTCACCTTGTTGCGGGCCAGCTCCAGCGCGACCGAGCGGGTCCAGCCGGACACCGCAGCCTTTGCAGCGCCGTAGTGCGACGCGCCGGCCGCCCCCATGGAGCCAACCACGCTGGTGATGTTGATGATGCGGCCCTCGCCCTCGCTGCGCATCGCGGGGATGAACGCCTTGGAGCACAAGAACGTGCTGGTCATGTTCATGTCCATGACCCGCTGAAACTCTTCCCGCGTGAGCTTCCAGCTCATGCCGTTGCTGGAGCCGCCTGCAAGGTTGACCAGTACAGAGACCGGGCCGAGGGTGTCCTCAATCTTGACGCGCATCGCGTCGATGTCAGCTTCGTCGGTGAGCTCGGCGAAGAACAGGTGCCGCGCGGGGTCGAGGTCGTATTTCTCGAGGACCGCGCTGATGTTGTCTTTGCTGGAGCGGTAGTGGAACGCGACGTTGCGCCGCCCCCGGCTCAGCAGGTCATCAGCGAGGGCTACGCCGAGCCCTCCGTTGGCGCCCGTGATGAGCATGACTGTGTCTTCAGTGGTCTTCATGTCGTCCTCTCCAGCAGTGCCGCTTCGCGCTCAAGCAGCTTTCGTGAGCGCTCCTTGATGCGTTTGGCGGGGATGCCGATGTAGATGCCAAAGGGCGGAAGCACTCCCTTGATGAGGGCCATGGAGCCGACAGCGCAGCCGTCTCCGATGTCGGAGCCGGGCAGGATCACCGAGCCGGTCCCGATGACAGCGTGGCGGCCGAGGCGCACATCGCTGGTGTGGATCACCCGCTCTTCGAACGGCACGCAGGGGTTGGTGAGGTTGTCGCCGCCGTAGTCGTCGCTGGCGCCGTAGATCGTGACGCGGGCGGCGAGGCCGGAGAAGTCCTCGAACGTGACCGTGCCAGGCGACTCCACCATGGAGTAGGCCGCGATGTGCACGTAGTTGCCGATGCGGATGGCGCCTTCGGGGCCTGGAGTGAGCGTGACGAAGTCGTCGACCCGCACGTTGTTGCCCAGGCTGATGCGCTCGGGGCGGTAGACCCTCGCGCGGCGGCTGATCCGCACGTTGGTGCCCAGCGACGCAAAGCCACGGGCTTGCAGCTCTTCGTCGGTCAGGTAGCCGGGCGGTTCTGGACTCTCGATCATGGTGCGTTCCTCATCGCGGCGACCCTACCTCAACCGGTCGGTGCGCTCACCGGGTGGTGGGTTCGGAGAAGGAAGGGTCGTTGGGGGGGAGAGGCCAGTGATTCTGTGGGGAGAATTGTGGGGGATCGGGTCCCTCGGCTTCGTGGTCTCGGGCTGGATCTCCGCGATTCCTGACGGGAACGGCTCCAGCTCTTCGTCCTGGTCAACGAGATGCTTCGCGTACCCCACAGAAACCCGTCCGGCAGCACTGATACGATCCGTCAGGTGCGTCCACACCTATGCCCTGCCAGCTCCGCTCGTACCGGTCCCGTGCTCCTCCTACTACTCCTGCTGCCGTGTGAGCTGTTGGCGGGACAAGGCACTTGGTGCGTGGATCCGGACGGGGGCTCCACGCCGAGTTGTTGTGCTGGTGCGATCAACGCCGCTCCGTTCAGCGACCTCTCTACCGCGTTCGATGCTGCAGCCGCCGATGCCGACGCCCCTTTTGAGAGGGCTAGCTTCTGCGTCGGCAGCACGAGCGCTGCTCCTCTGGACATCGTCATCGACACGTCGACTGGCGTCTTCGCGAGCGAAATTTCCGTTCAGTTCGACGGCGGCTCGTCACCGAACTGGTGTCCCGACGCCCTCGGCGTCCGCCATACCGACCCCAGCGACGAAGGGGTCCGACTTTCGATCTCCGGGCTGCACTTCGACCAATCGCTCTGCCCCACCCCGACGGTCCCGCTGGTTGTCTCCCAGGGGGGAGACCTTGAGCTGACCGATGCGCGAATTCTCGATCTTGCGGGCTCATTCCTCGAGTTCGAGTCCAACGCGGACTCGTCAGTTCAAATCGACGTGCGAACCTCCCGGATCGAGGGAGGGAGCGGACCCGCGTTCACGGGATCCGGTGAGCTACGAATCGACCGGACTGAGGTCTCCGCACGAACTGCCAGCGTCCCCCTCATCGACGTCCAAGAGGAGACTGGATTCCTGAACCTCGCTGCGTCCATCTTCTTCGGAAATGCCGTCACGGGATCGGAGCCGCTCATTCGAAGCAGAGCCATCGCGCGGGTCAACTCATCAACCTTCTCCGCGAACGCGATCGAGTCGGGAGCCGCGCTCTTCGTTGTCGACTCGCCGAACGGAATCGACCCAGTGGCACTGGGGTGGATCGAGAGCAACATCGTTGACAACAGAGTGCATGCCTCCAATGCCCTCGCCGCCCCACCAGTTCCTCGACCCATCGGTGTGGGCGATCCACAAGCCGTGCTCTGTCTCCCCAGGGGCTCTGACGGCCTCCGACCTCGCGAACGCGAACGGCCCCAGGCTCCGACGTCGCTGGGAGCCGGCGACCTGATCCGCGTCCTCGGGCTGCCGGGCCCATGGGGACTCGTCGTGGTCCAGAAGTCCTACTTCGTAGGCAACCACTTGAGCGAAGCCGGTTCCCTCGTAGCGCTCGGCGGCAACGAACCTCGTCATGTCGTCTTCGTGCACAACACGGTAGACGAGCCCCGAGCCGCGACCATCCGAGCGCTCACCGACGTGAATGAGAGCTGGCTCGTGTCCGCGCGCAACCTTCTGCTCGGCGCTCCCCGTCTAGAGCTCGGTTCAAACTGGGGCTCCCTCGAGACTACGATGGAGCTGATCGAGGGAGATGCTGTTGATTGGCTAGCGGGCGCGACGTCTGCGTCCGGGCTTTCGGGTCCGTTCCCTCCCGGCGTCCAGAACGGCTCCACCGACTTCCTGCTCGGCCCAGCTGCTGAACAGCTGTCCGATTGCGAGCTGGCTCTCGCGCACTGCCAGGACTCCGTGCCTGCGAACTGCTCCGACGGAACGCTCCTTGACGGCTTCGCGCACTGCGGACTCGACGGGGCGGCCGCGTACCTCCCTTCCAGCGAAGGCCTCGCACAGCTGGGGTACCGGTGGCCATGGGTGAACTCCGGACTGCCCCAGCTCGCCAAGGGCTCGGGAGAGAACTTCCCGGGCGCTGCTGGATGGGTCTGCGGTTCTGGGATCCCCGAACCATTCGACTTCTCCGACGACGAGGGGCCCTATGACGGCGATGGGGCGACCGGCCTTACCGACTGCGATAACTACGACGCGTCCGTGGTGCCGGAGGTCCCCGAGGTCGATGGCTTCACCGCTGAAGGCTGTGAAGACACAGCTTGCTACGAGTGTCCCGGGGAACGAGGCGCAGACGACAACCCCGAAGGAGACGCGGTTGGACCCGCGACCGTCGGCTGCGGCCGCACCGGATGCGGGACTCCCTTGGTCTTCGTTGGACTGTTGCCGCTAGCGCTTCCCCGGATGCGACGCCGACGTTGAGGCGACCCAGCAACCACCTAGTCTTGCTCCTTCTGTCGATGGCCCTGTTCGTCGCCGGATCGTACTCCTTGCTCGCTTCCGATCCGATGTGGTTCTGGGACCGAGAGGCCCTGCACAACGCAGGCGTAGCCCGGGAGGTGCTCGCCGGAAACGGCCGATACCTGCTCAACCTGCAGTACATGGAGTTCTGTGGTGGCTGCACGGTGGAGTCGTTGATGGGCGCCGCCGCGTTCGCGGTGCTGGGGCAGACCTTTGTGGCGTGGAAGCTTGTGCCCATCACATTCGGGCTGCTGCTCCTCGCAGGGGGATGGGCCTTGCTCCGACCCGAGCGAGAGACGACGGCCGACTCCCTGCTGTGGCTCGGCATGATCACGCTCCCGCCCGTCCTAATGGCTCAGTCAATGGTCATGGGCTGGGGCAACCATTTCGAGGTGTTTGCCCTGGTTGTCTGGCTTGCTGTGCTCGCCGAGAGCATCGTCCGCCGACCCGAGAAGCTGTGGCGTTGGGCGCTTCTCGGCGCCTCATTCGTATTCACCTGCTGGTTCAGTCTGACAGGGGCAGTCTCGATTCTCGCACTGGCTGCACGCCTCTTCAGCCCCTTCCGGGACGCCGTCCGACGCGAGGGCCTTCGGCTCCCACTGGCGCTAGTGGCCGGGTTCCTCGTCGGAGGACTGCCCTACCTCGTCTTCTTCATCGTCGATGGACGGGACCCGTTTGAGTTCGCGCGTTCCTTCCAAGGCAGCAACGGGCGGTTCGACCACCTAGGCGAGCGGATGTCCCAACTGGCGCTATACGCGTACGGGGGCGTGTTTCAGGCTTCAGGCGGCGGGGACCGATCGGCGTGGAGTTGGGCCTCGGTTGCGGCTGTGTGGCTGCTCGTGGGGCTCGGGCTGCCTGCGGCGCGCCGCCATCCAATGCCGTATCTCCTGCTGGCGTCCTACGGTCTTGTCTACGCCCTGAGCCCCGCCGAGCCTTCTTCGCTCGGCCAGTCTGGCCTGCCCCCGCCGGTAGACCAGCGCTATCTATTTCCTTGGTTCGCGAGCCTGCTGTTGGCGGCCGCCGTGGGTGGGGGTGCCCTGTGGAGTCGTGGAGGTGCAGTTCGGGTACTAGCCGTCGTACTGACGGCGACGGTCGTCGCTCCTGGGATTCTCGCCCGGGTCGACTGGCACGATGCGAAGAGCCTGCGCACGGCACCACTTTCGGCTCCGCAACCCTATGACTACGCGATTCTGGCCGGCGTCGGCTACTGGCGCTTGCCGCCAGATGCGCTGCGCACAGGCTGGGCCTTGGACGACCGGATTTCAGCCGTCAATGCGGCGCGGGCCACCGGCCATCGAATGGCATACGAGTTCGTCGAACTGCGGGTGGAGGAGCTCCCCGGGTTCCTAGTTCGGGTTCGTGAAGTGCCGCTCGATACCCGGTGGGTCGTTGCCGGCATTGGTCGGGAGATTCGAGCTGCGCTCGTTGATCTGGGAGACTTCCGGGAGGACCCGGCCTACTTCGTCCTGCGGCTGCAAGCGTTCGGAGATCTGCTGACCCCGGATGAGCGAATCGCGTTCTTCGACATGGTCTGGCCAGGCAATGGCGTGCTCGGACATTCCCTCCCGAGTGAGCTGCCTGACGGATGCGCGCTTTGCCCGACCCGAGGGGCCGCCCTGGTGGAGTTGCCAGACACCATTGCCCACGTCGATCGGTCTCTGATCCCTCACGAGGCGCTCACTGCCACCGGGCCTCGCCGTCGGGATCTGCTCCTAGGAGTGGGCTCCGCTCTCGGCGTCGAGCTCGGCCACTCCCCTGACCTCCTCGGCGAGTTGGTCCGTGGGTTGTCCCCAGCAGACTCGGACCTGATTCGCGATGGGTTCGAGCGAGGCGCTGCGGGCCGATGGCGGCGCCCGTACTCCGAGGCGACGCCGCTGCACCTGCTGCCGTAGGACTGGGCGCTACGCGCTATGCGCTCAGCGCGCCCGACGTGCCGTTGGCGAGATCCGTGCCTTCCTTGCGGGCCCAGCCCAAGTGCTTGCAGGGCCTGCGTGAGCATGAGTCGGCTTCCTGGGCACATATCGCGACGCTATTAGTCTCGCAAGAGGAAATCAACCGTCTCGAATTAGCGGTATCGCTCCAGCCCTACCCCCACCCACCAAAGCCGGCATCCCCGCCCTCATCGAACGTCACGAGCCGAAACTCCAGGTCAGGCGCCAGCCCGGCGTTCAGCCACTCCAGCGGTCCCCGTCCGTTGTGGGCCACGAGCGGATGCACCGCCGGCGCCACGATCCAGCCCACGATTCTCTGGGCTGCCCTCGCGGCGTGCACGCCCGGGCCGCCTCCGCCAAACCTTGCTCCACCGTCCAGACCCACGCGCGCCCGATGCAGCAGCCATGCGTACGTGAGCAGCTCGGGGATGACTCCCACCTGCGTGTTGCCGCTGACCTTGAGCTCGAACAGATGAAAGACGTCACCGTCAGGCGAGGTGGACCAGAGGTCGGCCTGGGCCCCGCTGCCAGGCGTCCAGTAGTTCTTCTTCGCGACCTCCGCCTCAAACAGACCCAGCGGGAGCTGACGACGGAAGCCGACGATGGGCGCATGCAGCGCCGAGAAGCCCTCCGCGGCCTCCGGGCTCTGCGTCAGGGCGACCTCGACCTTGTGCTCCCGGCCCCCGCCACTGCCATCCGAGGTTCCGCGATCGACGAGTGGCGCGTTGAACACCGGCCGCTCCGGCCAGCGCTGGGCAGGCGCCCCGCCAACCTCCAGTCGGTCGCCCATGGCGGCCTCCAGCGCCTCGAGCGCAATCCACGACCGGTGGTAGTGACGCAGCGGGCCCTTCTGCGTCGGCGGTGTGCCCACGACGTCCACCCGGAGCTGGGGATCGACCCCGCGCGCCCGGGCCAGCCAGTACCCAAAGCACAGCAGGAAGAACGGCGCCGCCGCCTGGTTGGTCTGCAGGTTGCGGGCGAGCTGCCCGGCGTCCATTTCCAGTCTGAGGACGGGAGCCCCTCCGTCGCGCTCGAAGGACCAGGTCGCCCCTGTCGGGAGTCGTACCGGCCGCCCCAAGAACGCCCGTACCGGCGCCACCACGTCGTGCTCAAAGCTCATTCAACCTCCGCATCGAGAACGTACCTCGCGCGCATCCAGCCCTCGTGGTCGTCAGCCGCGGGAACACAGGCCGCCAGCGCAGGCAACAGACTCGACGCAGGCCACCGATGCAGCGACTCGGCGTCGGCGGCACAGCGACGGTAGGCGTCCCACGGCCCGGGCACGTCGGGGTTGTCGTCGTGGTGGACCAGCGCCAGATGCCAGAAGTCCACGAGGCCCGCCTGCTGCATCGCCAGCGCCAGCGCGTGGTTGCGCATCGGCTGCTGCCAGTCGCCGGCAAAGGGACAGCCTGCGTGCTCAGCCTGCCCGGGGAACGCCGCGCGCAGCGAGCCATGCGCTTGCTCGAAGATGCGCCAGTACCTTCGGTCTCGGGTCGCGCGGTAGGGGTGGCGGAGGTAGCACCGCGCTGGCTCGCGGAAGAACAGGTCCGCGTCGAGGCACGGCGCCCGGTCGCGGTTGCCCCGGCTGTCGATGCCGCCGCAGGTCGTGAAGCCGCCCTCGGTGAGCTTCACCTCGATGAGGAGGACGCCGCGTCGCCCATCCCCGTCCACCAGATGGACCGCCACATCGGCGGCGGTGAGCTTGTCGTGGGGTCCTGGCTCGGGTCCCGGGATCTCGCAGAGCAGGTCGCCGGAGCCGTAGTACTCGAGGTCGACGGATTCGATCGCGACGTGCAAACCGACGGCCCGCCCCACCCACGCCGCGAAGGCGCTCGGCGCTCCGCCCGCGACGGGGAGGAACAGGTTCATGGCGAACGCCTGGGAGCTGTTCAGCGCGTGGGCGTAGCCATGCAGCGGCAGCTCGCCGCTCGCGACACGTTGCTTTGCCAGCGGCCGCAGCGACGGGTGCAGGTTCGCCCGCCAGTCAGGCCAGAGCGGCGAGGTGCGGGCAGACCGATCGCCGTGCTCAACCAGCGCGCGGCGCCGCATCTGCTCGCGGAGGAGGGACTTGGAGAAGGGGGAGCGGTGGGAGATGAGGGGAGTGTGGCAGGGAGGGTCAGCTTCACGCTCAGGATCCCCACGACCACCTCTGCCATCCTCCACACATGCCCAAGACCCGCCGATGGAACCTGAACCTCATTGAAGGCCGATACGCGGCGACGAATCTCTCGGAGACCATGGTGGATCTCCATTTCGGCGTGAAGCACCCGGATGGACGCAAGGAGGCCATCGGTCGCTTTCGACTCGACCTCCCCCAGCTCACGCGCGGAGGCTGGGTGACCCGGCGCGACCTCGGCAACGGCGCGGTGTTCGACGTCCAGATCTATCGCGAGCCCAGCGGGCGCTTCCTCCTCGGCGTCCGCCGAGACCGGACAACGCCACTGGAGGCGTTCGCGGTGAGCTGAGCGAGGCCGCACGACGCTTCCACTCCTACCCGATCTCGCACACCACCCCATGACCTCCGTCTTCCTCACAATCCCCGAATCCTCCTGGGTCGCCTCGAACGACCTCGCGTTCGCGATCCGGGACAACTACCCGGTGACCCTGGGGCACACCCTCGTCATCACGAAGCGCGAGGTACCCACCTGGTTCGATGCCAGCCCCGCCGAGCAGCGTGCCGTCCTCGCCCTTCTCGATGAAGTGAAGGCCGCCCTCGACGCCGAGCTTCAGCCCGATGGCTACAACGTCGGATTCAACGCAGGCGCCGCCGCCGGCCAGACCGTCGATCATCTCCACGTGCACGTGATCCCTCGCTTCGACGGCGACATGGACGACCCCCGGGGTGGCGTACGCCACGTTCTGCCTGCTCGTGGGAACTACAAACGCGTCGCTGCGGACTGGAGCAGTCCACCAGGACCAAACACTCTCGACCAGCGCGTCGAGCCACTGACCACCGGTGGCTCAGGTCCGCGACTCGGCGACTACCTCGGAACTCTCTTCGCCCGCGCGGACCACGCCACCGTCGTGTCCGCGTTCGTCAAAGAATCTGGCCTCCATGCGTTGGGCTCGACGTTCGAGCAGTTCCTGCGACAAGGCGGCCAGCTACGCCTCGTCACCGGCGACTACCTGCACCTCACCCAGGCCGACGCACTACAGCGCTTGCTCGACCTGCAGAGCCGAACCGCCGCCTTCGCCAGCTCCGACCCCGACGAAGATGCCCTCGACTCCGATGCAGGGGCTCTCACCGGCTCCTTCGAGGTCGTCGTGGTCGAGGCCGAACGCCTCAAGCGCGCCTTCCACCCCAAGGCCTGGCTATTCGCCTGGGGCGCCGACCCCCGCGACGGCGTCGCCTACGTCGGAAGCTCCAACCTCTCCCGGTCCGCACTGCAGCAAGGCATCGAGTGGAACCTGCGCGTCGAACGCCGACTCGACCCCATCGCGTGGGACCGCATCGACAGCGCAATGAATCAGCTGGTCGCCTCCAGCCGATCCCTCGATGCCAAGTGGCTCGCCGACTACCGAGTTCGCGCCGAGCGCCACCAGCACCCCCTTCCCCTCGGGGAGGTCGAGCCTGACGACGACAACGCGCCCGACCCACGCGACGTCCAGATCGAAGCCCTCGCGGCGTTGCGTGAGTCCCGGGAGTCCGGCGAACAACGAGCCCTCGTCGTGCTCGCCACCGGCCTCGGCAAGACCTACCTCGCCGCCTTCGATGTCGCCGCCTTTGCCGAGACCCTGGGCCGTCGCCCTCGCGTCCTGCTCCTTGCCCACCGCCGGGAACTGCTCACGCAAGCGTCAGGCACCTTCCGCCGCGTGCTCCCCGACGCGCGCTTCTCGTGGTGCGTAGGCAGCAGCTCCGATCTCTCAGGCGACGTGGTCTTCGCCTCCGTGCAGAAGCTGTCCCGCCCCGAGCAGCTCGCCTCCCTGGCGCCTGATTGGTTCGACTACGTCATCGTTGACGAGGTCCACCACGCCGCGGCCGCGAGCTACCGCCGCATCCTCGATGCCCTCCAGCCCGCGTTCCTCCTCGGCCTCACTGCCACCCCCGACCGCGCCGACGAGGCAGATGTTGCAGGGATCTTCGACGACCACATCCCCTACCGAGCCGACCTCGCCGAAGGCGTGTCCCAAGGGCTGCTCGTCCCCTTCGCCTACGAAGGCCTGCGCGACACCGTCAACTACGCGCCGATTCCCTGGCGCAGCGGCCGGTTCGACCCTGCGGCGCTCTCCGCTGCGGTCCAGACCCAGAACCGAATGAACACACTGTGGGAGGCGTGGAACCGACTCCCCGGCTCCCGGACCCTGATCTTCGCCGCCTCCATCTCCCACGCGACGTTCGTGAGCGATTGGCTGCGGGAGCACGGCGTCCGGGTGGAGACCATTCACTCGGGTCGGGGCTCCTTCGACCGCGCCGACGGACTGAGGCTGCTGGAGTCGGGCGAGCTCGACGCGCTCTGCACGGTTGACCTGTTCAACGAAGGCATCGACTGCAAGCCCATCGACCGGGTGGTGATGCTGCGGCCCACCGAATCTCCGGTCGTGTTCCTGCAGCAACTCGGACGTGGCCTGCGCACCGCGGAGGGCAAGAGCCTGCTTCAGGTCATCGACTTCGTGGGCAACCACAAGGTCTTCCTCAACCGACTCCGCACCCTGCTCTCTCTCGGAGGAGACCGGGGGACGCTGCGAACCTGGCTGGAGGGCAAGACCGAGCCAACCCTGCCGGAGGGCTGCTCCATCGAAGTCAGCCTCGAGGCGAAGGACCTGCTGCACAAGCTCCTCCCCGCGAGCAGCAAGAACGAGTTGGTGCGGGTGTACCGGGAACTCCGCGCGAGCCGCGAGCAGCGGCCCACCGCCGGAGAGCTGCAGCGCATGGGACTGAACCCCGCGTCGGTGCGGACGGCGCACAACAGCTGGTTCGGCTTCGTGATGGACGAGGGCGACCTCAGCGAAGCGGAGGCCGAGGCGTTTCTGGTAGCCGAGGCCTGGCTGGCCCACCTCGGGCGTACTGCCATGAGCAAGTGCTTCAAGATGGTCGTGCTCGAGGTGCTCATCGCGGCGGGGGCGCTCGACAAGGGTTTGCCTCTCGTCGAGCTCGCCCAGCGCAGTCATGCGTACCTACGTCGCTCGCCCGAACTGCTCGTGGACCTAGACGGCGTCAAGGCCCTCGACGACCCGCGCGATCCGTCTCCCGCAGTCTGGCTTCGCTACTGGACCACGAACCCCATCGCCGCCTGGACTCGGCCCGACAGCAAGGGTCGGGCGTGGTTCGCCGTGGCGGGAGATCGGTTCGTCCCGAAGCTCCCAATCCCTGACGCGGATGCCACAGCGGCGGCCCTCGTCGCGATGACCACGGAGTTGGTTGACTGGCAGCTTGCCCGCTACCGAAAACGGCAGAGAAACAAGACGGTGGTGGAGTCGGCCGGGGGAGTCTCCTCCTTCCGCATCAAGGTCCTGACGAATGGGCGCGAGCCGATCCTGCACTTCGGCAGCCGCTCGGACCGGGACCTCCTCCCTCGGGGCGAAACCGACGTGCGTCTTCCCGATGGCGCCGTGTGGCAGTTCCGGTTTGTGAAGATCGCCTGCAACGTCGCGCGTCCTCCCGGGGTTCAGCGCAACCAGCTGGGGGACCTGTTGCGCCGCTGGTTCGGACCTGATGCGGGGAAAGCTGGGACGGACTTTCACGTGGAGTTCCGGCGCTCCCCGGACGGATGGTGGGCCGAGCCCGCCGGAACCAACGTCGTCGCCCTGCCAGCTCGCGGGCGCGTGATCTCCTACCCCACGCTTCGCGCAGCGGCGGGAGCACTGCTGACCGATGGCGACCTGCAAGGGGACGGCGTCGAGCCAGACGAGGTGCGCTTGCCGGTCGGAGCCGGGGACCCAGACATCTTCGCGGTGCGCGCCGAGGGCGACTCGATGGCGGGAGGCAAGAGCCCTATCCGTCATGGGGACTGGGTGTTGTTGCGATGGGCGCGGGGGAAGGGCCTGGGAGCAGTCCGCGGCCGGGTTGCGTTGGTCGCGGTCGGTGACGCCACCGGCGACCGGCAGTTCCTGCTCAAGCGGGTGGTCGAGCGCGAGTCAGGCCTTGGGCTGCGCTCCGAGAATCGGGACTACCCGGAGCTGGCGACCTCCGAGGAAACGCAGGTGGTGGCCCTGCTCGAGCGGGTCGTGCGCCCGGAGGATCTGGCCCCGTCGCCCGGTGTTGTGATCGCGGCAGGCGACCTCGCACGAAGCTTTGGTCTCAACGAGGCGCCCACGGCCCCGTGGTCGCGAGTGGAGGGCCACCTGTTCTTCTTGATCGAGGGTCAGGGCGTGCTCGTCGCGCCCGACCGGCTGACGTTGGAGGCAGCGGGGCATCGTCCCGGTGAGACGGCGTTCGTCCTGACGCAACGTGATGGCGGTGGGCTGAGGTACGGCGGCGTCGCGCGATGGGTCGCCGCGGAGGGTCTCTGGGCGCTGCCGCCGGTGGACTTCGCGAGCTGGCGGCGCTTCGGCCAGGGACGTTCAGCTTCGCGCCGGTTGCCGAGTGGACCGGAGGAGCGAGCCAAGGTCCTCGCGGAGAACCTGGCCAGTCGGCAAGGCGAATGGGTGGAGGCCCGCGGACAGCGATGTCGGCTCGTGGGTCCATCGGCCCGAGGAGGGATTCGCATCGACGGAGGTCCCGAAGGGTTCGCCGAGCGAACTGTCTCGCCACTCGACCTCGCCTGGGTGCTGGTAGCGCGCGAGCGGATGGCCGGCGGAGTCATCGACGAGGCAGCCGTGAACCGATTCCGCTATCTCGACGGGACCCCGAAGGGGTCTACGCGCTGGATCGACACCGGGTGGGCCCTGGCGCTCACCGAAGAGTGAGAGGCCCCCCATGGACTACCGCCCCACCCCGCCTTCCCTACAAACCTCCACCCAACCGCTGCTGCACTGCTGCGAGACGTGGCACGTGCTTGCGGCGGCTGGCGAGCGCATCGAGAACCACCCCGAGAAGCAGGAGACCTGGGACGCCATCGCGGGGATGCAGCGGGATCTGCTCGCGCCACTGGAAGAGCGCTACGGCGTTGTGGTGCTGACCTACGGGTTCGCGGGCCGGGAGCTGGTCAAGGCCATCACGAAGCGCGCGATGGCCGGCGGCTGGCTTCGCAACATCACCCCGAAGCTGGACCAGCACGCGAGCTACGAGCTGAACTCCAACGGCAACCGCATCTGCGACCGGGACGGCATCGCCGTGGATCTGCGGGTCCCGGGACAGTCGTCCGACGACGTCTCCACCTGGGTCCTCGAGAACCTGCCGTTCGACCGGATGTACCTGTACGGCCCGGACCGGCCGTTCCACATGAGCTGGGCGCCGGAAGCCACCCGCGTCGGGCAGGTGGTGCGGATGATGCCCAAGGCCGGCGGCGGACTCCGGCCGCAAGTCACCGTGCGGGGGCGCAAGGTCGGCACGACTACGGCGCGAGAGCCCTAAGCCCCCCCTACCCCACAACCCGCGCCACCTGCAGCACTTCGGCCGGGATGGCGGTCTCCATCTCCCAGATCACATCCATCGGCCGACTGCCCGACCACGACTCCAGGCGCACCGGGCCCAGGAACACGTAGGGCTCCGTCTCGCCCCGCTCGTCCTTGCGATGCTCACGCACGAACAGCAGCGGCGTGACGCCGAGCGCCTGGTGCTCCACGTGGCGCTGGCCCTTCGTGTCGGTCGGCCGCGTCCCGGACTGGCTCTGCCAATGGAAGCGCCGCGGCCCCAGCGCGTGGTCCGCGTACATCGTGGTCGACGAGTAGTCGTCCTCGTCCTTCTGCAGGGTCACGAACAGCAGGTTGCACCCGCTCTCCTTGCAGAAGTGCACCCCCTCGCGCGGCAGATACAGCCCGCCCTTGCGCACGTCGCCAAACCCCGCCATCACTTCGTTCAGCCGGTACCGCCCGTGGATCTCGAACGGCAGCCTCGACGGATGCAGGAACGGCAGCGTGCGGTGCTCCAGCCGGTCCGACAGATACGCCAGCAGCTGCCTCAGCTCCTCGACGAGCGCCCCGTGCGCGCGCAGGCGCCGCTCCGCCCCATCGAGGTCCTCCGCCGCCTCTCGACCCAGCAGCGTGGTCAGCAGCATCAGCCGGTGCTCGAACCCCAGACTCGCCCCATCCAACCACCTCGACCAGCCCAGCAGCCGCGCCCGGTCGTCCACGTGGATCAAGCGCCCCAGACCACGCCCGATCACTCCCGACTCCGGGCCAGGCCGGTCGTGACGAAGCCCCGCCACCCGCGCGAGCTCCGTGAACGTCCTCCCCGCGCGATACAACTCCGCCAGCTCCAGGCCCGCAGCGTCGAGGAACCCCGCGAGATCAGTCGCCCCGCAGTCCCGCAGCTCCTTGGCCAGCGAGCGCCGGTTCAAACGCAGCCCCCGGCTCACGTTCTCCAGCACCAGCTCCTGGCTGCGGTCGTCCAGCTGGAGCGAACACCCCGATGGCAGAAACGGGAAGCCACGCTCCACCTGCTGCTTGAGCTCGCGACGCCCCGTCCGACCCAGCAGTGCGCGGAACCGATCGACGTAGCGGAAGCTCTCGTGCGGCTGGCCCACGAAGTCCAGCACCGTCAGGCACCGCTTTCCCTCCGCCCGGCGCAACCCACGACCCAGCTGCTGGAGAAACACCGTGGCGCTCTCCGTCGGCCTAAGGAACAGCACCGTGTCCACCTCGGGGATGTCGATGCCTTCGTTGAAGACATCCACCGTCAATAGGCACGCCAGATCGCCGTCCCGCAGGCGCTGCACCGCCTCTCGGCGCTCCCCTCGCGGCGTCTCGCCGGTGACCGTCGCGCTCGGGATGCCGGCCTTGTTCAGCACGTCGGCCATGAACACGGCGTGGTCCACGCGCACGCAGAACCCCAGGGCGCGCATCCTCGCGGGGTCGTCGACGTGCTCCCGAAGCCGCTCGACGATGAGGTGGGCCCGGACCCGGTCGCCGGTGTACAGCTTCGACAGCCCAGCGAGGTCGTACCGTCCAGCCCGCCACACCGACCGCAGATCGGTGCCGTCCGCGACCGCGAAGTACTGGAACGGGACCAAGAAGCCCCGCTCGATGGCATCCCAGAGCCGCAGCTCGCTCGCGATGCGCCCGTCGAACCACTCCAGGATGGAGCGCACGTCAGCCCGCTCGGGCGTGGCCGTCAGCCCGATCAGCTCGGTGGGCTTCAGCCAGTGCAGCAAGTCGGTGTAGGTGGTCGCGGCGCCGTGATGGAACTCGTCGACGATGACCACGTCGAAGTGCTCGGGAGAGAGCTGCGTCAGATCAGCCCGGGCGAGGCTCTGAATCGACGCGAACACGTGGTCCTTGCGGTGGGGGCGCTCCCCATCGGCCCAGAGCTCGCCGAAGTCGCCGTCCGACATCGCGTGGCAGAAGGTGTGCAGGCTCTGCTGCAAGATCTCCTTGCGGTGGGCGACAAACAGCAGCCGCAGACGACGTCCCGCAGCGGCGCACAAGCGCCGGTAGTCGAGTGCGGCGATCACGGTCTTGCCGGATCCGGTGGCGGCGACCACGAGGTTCCGGTGACGGTCGTGCAGCTCGCGCTCCGTAGCGAGCCGGTCGAGCACCGCTTCCTGATAGGGGCGGGCCCGCAGGGCGAACACAGACTTGACCCCGATGTTTCACGGAGGGCTGGGTGAGGTGGTGAGCTGAGGGGTTGAAGAGTGCCGCCGGCAAAGGGTAGTAGAGGGTTACTACAGACATCCAAAACCCTCTCC
>Ga0222662_1000516_pt1 | contig 30560 bp, 27 predicted proteins | sample AntAcemetagen600_FD_179821 | JGI IMG/M metagenome (GOLD analysis project Ga0222662, IMG submission 179821) | Saline water microbial communities from Ace Lake, Antarctica - #600 | ecosystem: Environmental > Aquatic > Non-marine Saline and Alkaline > Saline | place: Antarctica: Ace Lake... | reverse complement strand
GTGACGGCCGCGACGCCGACTGCGACATCAACACCAGTCCGTTCCACGACGCCGACGGCGATGGCGTCACCCCGTGCCCCGAAGGGGACTGCAACGACTCCAGCGATGCCGTCTATCCCGGCGCGCCGGAGCTCTGCGACGGGCTCGACAACGACTGCGACGGAACCATCGACGATGGTCTCGACGCCGATGGCGACGGGCTGAACCCGTGCACCGGCGACTGCGCGGAGGGAGAGCCCGCCGCGCGCTACGGATTCGAGGAGGTCTGCGACGGCCTCGACAACGACTGCGACCGCACGGTCGATGAGGACTGCGCCTCGGACATCGACATCGTGCTCCCCGCGGGCTGCGTCTGCGACACGAGCGAGTCGGCGAGCCCGGCATCGCTGTGGTGGCTGTTGCTGTTCGCCCCGCTGGTGCGCAGGCGCGGTCGAGGCTTCGCCCTGCGCAAGGGCGCGCGGCCTTGGTACAGCCACAGGTTGACGAACAGTCTGTAGCCATCCCGCTCGGTCCACTGGGCGTCGGTGTGGCGCCACTCCTGGAGCACGCGCTCGGCGCTTCGGCTGTGAAAGGCGACCCGATCGGCGCGCCAGTCGAGCACGTGCTCGGTGGGGGAGAGGTCGCCCGCGAGCCTGAAGCGGTGGCGCTGGCCCCACCGGCTGAGCTCGATGTCTGCCTCGTGTTGGTCGTCGCGGTAGACGAAGAGGGCGGCGACGGCCCGCGGATCGAGGTCGTCCAGTGGGGTCTCCAGGATCGCAGACACGTGGGCTGCGTCCGGCGGCAGGGCCGTGCTGAGCTCCACCGACCGCCAGGTGCCCCCCTGGCGACGGATGACGAGGTGCAGGCCGCGCTCGTCCACCCAGACGGATGTGGGGTCGTCGGACCAGTCATTGGGTCCTGGGGACTGGGATCGTCCTGCCGGGCGCACGACCCACTCTCGGCCGGAGAACGCGATGGTACGGGCGTCGGGGCCCGGCAGGGTCGGTGGCGCCGCAGGCCTGGAGGGGCCCATACAGCCGAGTCCTGCGACGGTGAGCGAGAACAGCACGAGGGCGGGGAGGCTGAGTCTTATGTGACAGCTCTGCAACTTGAGTCCGGACCTGTTGACGGTAGACGTTGCATGGGCGACACAGACACCGCATTCAGGAGGTTTCATACCTATGGAGTTTGCACTCCCGCTGCTCGTTATCGCCATTCTCGCCGGCCTCTACATGGCCTGGGCCATCGGCGCGAACGACGTCGCCAACGCAATGGGCACCTCGGTGGGCTCGGGCGCGCTGACGTTGAAGCGCGCGATTGTCGTCGCGGCCGTGTTCGAGTTCGGCGGGGCGGTGCTCGCGGGTGGCAGCGTCAGCAAGACGATCCGCAAGGGGATCGTGGACCCGGATGCGTTCGCGGCCAACCCAGAGCTGTTGGTGTTCGGCATGACCGCCGCCCTGCTCGCGGCCGCGATCTGGCTCAACATCGCCAGCAAGTTTGGCTGGCCGGTCTCCACCACCCACAGCATCGTCGGCGCGATCGTCGGGTTCTCTGCGGTGGGGCTGGGGATGGACGCGGTGGCCTGGGACAAGGTCGGCGCGATCGTGGCGTCTTGGGTGACGTCGCCGCTGACGGCGGGGACGCTGGCGTTCGTGGGCTTCACGGCGCTGCGCAAGGGGATCCTCGAAGCGGACGATCCGCTGGCTCGGACCCGCAAGGCGGCGCCATTCCTCGTGTTCGCGACCACGATGATCATCACGCTGGTGACTCTGTGGAAGGGCCTCAAGCACCTCAACCTGGATCTGTCGGGCCCCACCACGGCCATCGTCGCGGTCGTGGTGAGCACCGCGTCCGCGGTGCCGGGCTACTTCCTCGTGAAGCGCCAACCCGCCGTGCAGGACCCCAACGACCCGCACCAGTTCAGCCAGCTCGAGCGCGTGTTCGCGGTCCTTCAGGTGTACACGGCGTGCGCGGTGGCGTTCGCGCACGGCAGCAACGATGTCGCCAACGCGATCGGTCCCCTGGCGGCGGTCGTGTCCACGATCAAGGCGGGCGCGGTGACGTCGAGCGCGGCGGTGCCCATCTGGATGCTGTTGCTGGGCGGTGTCGGCATCGTCGTGGGTCTGTCCACCTACGGCTACAAGGTGATGATGACCGTGGGCGAGAAGATCACCCACCTGACCCCATCCCGCGGGTACGTGGCTGAGTTCGCGGCAGCGACCACCATCGTGGTGGCCTCGCAGATGGGCATGCCGATCTCGACCACGCACACGCTCATCGGCGCGGTGCTGGGCGTCAGCCTCGCGCGAGGCGTCGCGGCCACGAACCTCGGCATCGTCGGGCAGATCATCCTGTCCTGGGTGATCACGCTGCCGGCCGGCGCGGGGATCGCGATCTTCTTCTTCTACTTGCTGAAGGCCATCTTCGGCTCGTAGTTCCCGGTCGGGGACGCCCGATCCCCCCGATCTCTGCGTCGAGCGTCGGTCCCTGCTTGTGCGGCGCACTGGGCCTTGGGCGGCCTCGACGCGGCTATGGTTTGCGCGTGAGCCAGCCTCCCCCTGTCGCACTCGTCCGCGCCGTCCCTGCGTCGATCGCCCAGTGCGAAGTGACGCACATCGACCGGGCGCCCCTCGCCGCGGACATCGCACGGGCCCAGCACGCCGGCTACGTCGCGGCACTACGGGATGCCGGCCTCGCCATCGTCGAGCTCCCCGCCGATGACTCCCTGCCCGACAGCGTCTTTGTGGAAGACGTGCTGTTGGACCTGGGCGACGTACGGGTCCTGACCGCGCCCGGGGCGACCAGTCGCCGCGCCGAGCGGGACGCTGTGCGCCAGGCGTTTGCTCCGAAGGGGGCCCTCGCAGAGTGGGGCCCGCTGGTGGAGATGCCGGACACGCTGCGCCTCGACGGCGGGGACGTGTTGGTGTTTCGGGACTACGTGTTTGTTGGGGTGTCCACCCGCACCGACCGGGCCGCCATCGAATGGCTCGCCTCGCTCACCGGGCGCGGCGTGGTTCCGGTGGCCGTGCGCGGCGCGCTGCACCTCAAGACGGCGGTGACCGCCCTGACCCAGCACGTGCTGGTGATGAACCCCGACGCCGTGGACCCAGCGGCGTTCTGGTTTGTGGACAAGATGTTCGTGGCCCCCGGCGAACAGGCGGCGGCAAACGCGCTGCGCCTCCCCCCACGCCGCGCACTGTGCGACCACGACGTCCGAGACGAGCGGGTGCTCTTGCCCGCCGGCTGCCCGACCACCGCAGCGACGGCGCGGCGGTGGGGGGTGGAGGTCATCGAGGTGGAGATCGGCGAGCTGAGCAAGGCCGAGGCGGGTCTGACGTGCATGTCGGTGCTGCTCGGCGCAGACTTCGTGCTGGATCTGGACGCCCTGTGAGCTCGGCTCGCACGGGAGCTCCGGACGTGAGAGGAGGACTGCGGTGACCGACGACAAGAAGGGGCACTACGTGCACCTGAGCTACCACAAGTGGATGCTGCAGGACGAGGCGCGCATGGAGGCGCTGCAGGCGATGGTCGCCGACCTCGTCAAGCCTGGCGATGTGGTCGTCGATGTGGGGACCGGCACGGCGATCCTCGCGGTGTTGGCGAAGCGGGCAGGCGCCAGCAAGGTCTATGGGATCGACGCCAGCCCCGTGGTGCGTCACGCCCGCAAGATGCTCGAGGCCAACGAGATCGAAGGCGTCGAACTCATCGAGTCAGACATGGCGCTCGTCGCTCTCCCTGGCAAGGTCGACGTGATCTTCAGCGAGTGCCTGGGCAACATCGCGTTCGGCGACCGCATGTTTCGCAAGCTCGGCGACTTCTCTCGGCGCTGGCTCAAGGAGGGCGGCCGCCGCGGTCCCAGCGAAGTCAGGCTGTATGCCCAGCCCACGGACTGTCGGCTGTTCGGCGACCCGCGGCCGTTCTGGCGCCGGCCGTACCTCGATCTGGATCTGAGCGCGTTCCTGCCCGCCGTGGAGAGCCAGGTGAGCGTGGTGGACGCCGTGTCGTCCTTCCTGCATGCCGAGCCATCGCTGCTGGCCACCTTCGACCCGTTCGAGCGTCCCGACTCCTTCGATCTCGACGCCCAGTGGACGCTGCCAGCAGGCAAGACCTGCAATGCCGTGGCGGTCTGGTTCGAGGTGGACTGGTCGCCCAACGTCACGATGAGCACGAGCCCCTCGGCGCCCGGCACCCACTGGGCCCAGGCGATCGTTCGGGTGCCCGAGCGCGTGCTGCGTGACGGGGACCGGCTGGACTTCCGGCTCACCATCGACTTTGACGAGGACGAGACCCCGGAGTACCGGTGGGAGGGCACCTACTGGACCGCCGACGGCGCCCAGGAGCAGCGCTATCGCCGCCACGGCAACGCGCCCTACACGCTGGATGACGAGTAGAGCCCGCGCGGGGTCCCGGGCCCCTACGGTTCCCTGCGCGCCTCGCTCGCGGGCAGCGCCCACCGCAGCCCGACAAACGTGCACGCCACGGCCAGCACCAGCCAGCCGGACGCCCAAACCCACCAGGGGATGAGCAGCAGCTCGCCGACGCTGCGCGCGTCGGTGGAGCCCGCCGGCTGACCGTCGATCATCTGCACCGCGCCGAACAGGCCGCGCACCGAGGTGATGGCGTTGAGCGAGGTCGCGGCGGCGAGGAACGTATAGAGCCAGCCCGCCGCTGCGGTGGGGAGCTTGAGCCCCGCGATGAGGAGCGCGCCGCCGATGGCGCCCACCGCCAGCAGCCCAAACGCGTTGCGCACCCAGAACAGCACGCTGAGCAGCATCAGCGCTCCCAGCACCACCAGTCCGATGCGCCCGGCGAGCTCGCGCCTCCGAAACATCAGCAAGAACGCGCCGCCGACGGCGGTGCCCACGTAGCCGGAGCTCGACACCACCGCCCGCGCCATCCGCGAGCCGGTCGCCGTCCACGCGAGCCCCGACGTGTCGGGATACAGCGCGATGTGGTCCACCCGGCCGCCCATGGCCAGCGCCGCCATGGCGTGACACGCCTCGTGTACCCACGTGCCGAACAGGGCAAACGGGTACAGCGCGTAGTTGCCGTAGGGCACGTTGCTCAGGACCAGCAACGCCCCGATCGCGAGCAGGAGGCGCCCCTCGGCGCGCAGCAGGCGCTCAGCTGCGCTGGGATCAGTTCCGGCCACGGTCGCTCAGTCGAGCTTCTCGAGAATGGCCTCGGCGAGATCGGCGATGAACGGCAGCCGAAGCGGCGTGCCATCCCGGCTGTCGCTCCAGGCGCGGTACACCAGCAGCAACCAGCTGAGCGCCGCCACCGGCACGATGACGCTGAAAGCACGTTGATGACCGGCAAGATCCCGAGCACGGCGCCGACGAGGCTCAGGCTGCCGAACCACGCCAGGCTCTGGGCAGCGTGAAAGCGCACATAGCGATTGTTGCGCTCAAGCAGGAGCAGGGCGAGCCCTGAGATCCAGCCAAACACGTACGCCAGGGGCGCGGTGTAACAAACCTCGAGGCCGATGTCGGTCTTCTTGAGATGCTGTAGCTCGTTCGACACGGGATTCTCCAGGTGACCAGGCTCAGCGCATGCCGCGCACGTAGCTGTCGTTGGGTACAAAGCGCACGCTCGAGATGGCGGACATTGGGAAGTTGGGGCACACCCACTCGGGTGAGCCGCCGCAGGACTGGCCGGACTCGCCGCTGGACTGCGGGGTTGGACGGAACGACGCCGCCTCGCAGTCCCCGGCGGTGGGGATGCGGACCTCGTTGCAGGTGCGGGTGACGTCGAACTGGAGCAGCAGGTACCCAGGATCGAAGCGGTTGCGGGGCGGATCGATGCACAGGTAGCGCGCGAGTCCCCAGGCATCCAGTGGCTCCCGCTGCGAGGCCTCGAACGACGCCAGCGCCTCCACGGATCCGAAGAACACGGGCTCGGTGGAGGTGCTCGCGCCCTTGCCGTGGTAGCGCGGATAGGCCCACGAGTTCCACTGCCCGCTGGGGTTGTATCCGGCGAGGAGCGCCTTGACGAACTCGGGCAGGGAGCCGCCGAAGCTCTCTCGGCTGCTCTTGGTCAGCTTCTTGATCAGCCGCTCGTCCACCGGCACCGCCACAAAACCCTGCTTCGGGCCGGCCACCTTTGGCCCTCGCAAGCGCAGGGGCTCGAGCAGCAGCGACAGGCGCTTCTGAAAGCACGTTGGGCATCCGTAGCCGAACTCGTCGGGCGGGCTGCCCTCGTCGAGCAAGCGGTTGAGCACCCCGGCGGTCTCGTCTCGGGGCAGCCGCGAGTCGGCGGCGAGATCCATCAGGATGTTCAGGGCCTCGCCCTTCTTCCACTCGTCGAGGCGGCTCAGGAAGTAGCCGAGGTCTTCGATGGTGGGCAGATCCGCCGTGGGCTCCGCCGCGTTCGCCGCGGGCTCCGCCGCGTTCGCCGCGGGCTCCGCTCCTTCGACCGCGGGGTCCGCCTCTGGCGCCACGCCCGCAGCCCCTTTATCCGACCTCGCCCCCAAGAGGAGGCTCGCCGTGAGCAGGAGCAAGAGGAGTGGGAGGGACCGCATGTGTCCCCATGATAGGGGCCCGGGTTGGCCCGCGGGGGACAGGCCGCCTCAGGTGGGTATCCTCGCTCGGTGAACGCGCCTGCCTCCTACTCCGTCACCATCCTGTCGCGCATCGACGCGGTCAGCGCGGAGGAGTGGGACGCGCTGCTGAGGCCCGAGGATCCCCCGGTGCTGCGCTGGCACTGGCTCGAGGCCCTCGAGTACAGCGAGACCGCCTCGGACCGGAGGGGCTGGCGACCGAGCCACCTCGCGCTGCGTCGGGGCGGCGTGCTCGTGGGCGCGGTTCCCCTCTATCTGCGCACGGACCCCTACGGAGAGTTCGTCTGGAGCGAGCCCATCGAGGAGGCCTGCGAGCAGATCGGTCTCGCCTGGGGCCCCCGGGCGGTGTCCACCATCCCCGCCACCCCGGTGGCCGGACGCCGCTTCCTCACCAGCCCTCATCTCGACCGCGACATGGGGATGCGGCTGCTCACCCAGGCCCTGCTCCAGTTCATGGACGCCCGGGGCGTCGCGTCGCTCAACATCCACTTCTGCGCCGACGACGAGGTGGCCCTGCTGCGAAGCGCCGGGTTCATCGAGCGGCACCAGTGGCAGTACTGGTGGAAGCACGGTGGAGAGACCGACTTTGAAGGCTTCCTCGCGCGGCTGCGCGGCAAGACCCGTCGCTCCATTCGCCGGGAGCGCAAGCGACTCGCGGAGTCCGGGGTGCAGGTCCGCGTCGTGGCGGGCGACGACGCACCGGATGCCTGGTTCGCGGCCGCCGGGCGCCTCTACACCGCCACCGCGCAGCGACACGACGAGGGAGAGCAGCTGATCGAGCCGTCGTTCTTCGCCCGGATTGGGCAAGGCCCCCTGCGCAGCGCCGTGCGCCTCTCGGCCGCGCTGCGGGACGGCGAGCTGGTCGGGTTGGCGTTCGAGGTGCAAGGCAACGACGCGCTCTTCGGCCGCACCTGGGGGCTGTCCGAGCCCATCCCGTACCTGCATTTCGAGTGCGCCTACTACGCAGGCATCGAGCACTGCATCCGCCACGGGTTGAGCCGGTTTGAGCCGGGACACGGCGGAGAGTTCAAGTACGCCCGGGGCTTTGTGCCCACCCGGGTGACGAGCATGCACCGCTTCGCGTCAGGCCGAATGCACGGCGCCGTGCACGCCTGGGCGAGCCGGGAGCGTCAGTGGGTCGCGGAGAAGCTCGAGGAGCGGCTGCTGGGGAGCGTGGTGATGGACCTGCCGCCCACCAAGGCGTAGAGCACTACTCCTGCGCAGCCGAGTCGTCGTCGTCCGCGGGATACAGGTCATCGGCATCGGGCAAGACGCACGCGTGCGCGAGCGCGAAGAGGGCGAGCAGGATGAGAAGTCGGGCCTTCATGGGAGCCTCCCGGAGATGCCAAAAGCGACGGTCTCGCCGTCGGAGACGAACCAGGGCGTGACCGCGAGAGGCTCGTCGGGGATGGACAGGCCGATGATCGTCACGATGGCCCCCGCTGCGACCGTCGCGCCGCCGCCGATGATCAACCCCATGCCCAGCTTGTTCTGCAGGACCTTGGCCTCGTACTCCTCGCGGGGGGCGAGGGTCTCGCCGATCTTCGGGATGCCGGACTGGTAGGCGCTGAGGTTGAGCGCGAGGCCTCCGCCGGTCACCGCCGCGCCGACACCCAACACCGCGAGTCCCACAATGGGCATCGTGCCCAGCTTCTTGCTCTCCTTGGCCTGGCGTCGGGCCTTCGCCGCGAGCTTCTTGCTCGTCATGCCCAGCGCGGTGAACTCGCCGTTCTGGTAGCGCACCGCGCCGACGGTACTGACGAGCACAATGTCGTCCCAACCCTCGGCGACGGCGACCGTCTCGAGCCACGGCGCGAACTTGCTCTCGCCGGCCATCAATCCGGTGCGCAGCTGCCCGGCCGTCGTCACGAGCACGCCCTGGTCGGGCAAGGCCTCGCGGGCCGGGACTTCGATGAACATCCCGCTCTCCGTGGCCGGGAACCAGAGCAGATGCCCGCCCGCCAGCATGCGCGGGCTCCCGTCAGAGGCCACCCCGTTGTGCAGCACGGTGCCGTCGAGCTCCACGACGAGGTCTGCCGGAGGGCTCGCATTCACCTTGCGCAGCGCCTCCAGATAGCTCGGTTGCGGCGTCGGCGGCCAGTCGTCGGGCCACTCTCGGCCGGGGGCGATGGCGGCGGCCCGGGCGAACGCCGCCTCGGCGCCTGGCTTGTCGGCTTCGAAGAACTTCGCGACTCCCTGCAAGAAGAACAGGGTGTAGATGTCGTCCACCGTGGCCATCTCGGCGAGGCACGGGAGCTTCCCAATCACGCTGTCGATGTCTCGGATGGCGTCGCGATAGCTCATGTCGGCCATCGCGTTCTCAATGCCGATGAGGTAGCCCTTGAGCGGGCGCTTCCTCGGCTCCTCCTCGCAACGAAGCACCGAGGTGGCCCCGACCACGACGGGGATGTCGTCGGCCACGCCGATCCAGTCAGCGATGGGTCCAGCGACCCGGATGTCGCCGCTTCCGATCTCGGCCTGGGCGGTGGCTGCGGCGGTGGTGGCGTCCAACCCCGGCGCGTAGACCACAAAGGTGCTCGCGTCGGCGAGGCCAGCGGACAGTCCCAGGGCAAGCGTGGCGATGCTCGCCAACAGCGTGTTCAATCTCATGAAGTCCTTCGTCTCCGGTAGTTACACGGGGGATACAACAGCGGTACCGATCGGTCACACAGCGGGGCGCTGAGGTTCCCATCATGGGATTGGAGGTTACGAATGCTACGTCTGGTCCCGATCTTCTTTGTCCTGCTGCTCGCCCTGCCCAGCGACGCTCGATCCAATCCCCCCTCGGAGTCCGCAGAGCCAGATTCGGGGTCGCAACCCCGCACGGTGTACAAGGCGACGACCGAGATCGACATCGAGGATGTCCGCGTCGACGCAGACACTACCAAGCCCCACGGCGCGACGGTCCTGGAGCGACGGGCGCAGGGGTGGACTCCGCTGTTGACTCCCCGAACGAGCTTCGACGCGGAGATGCTCGAGTCCGTCACCGCGATCCGCTGACAACGACCCGATGCACCGGCCTCGGCGGCCCCCCTGATCTACGCTCTTCCCCGCGGAGGGCGCAGTGCAGACACGGCGGCAAATCCTGAAGTGGACCGGGCTGGGCGGCGTCGCCGCTGCCGTCGGCTGGCAGGTGTGGGGCAAGGGCACCGGAGGCCCTGCAGCGTCGTCGTCGGCGTTTGCCCCCTGGCAGATGGCCACTCTACGAGCAGCGTGCGCCGCTGCCCTCGCGGATGAGGCCGCCGGGATCGCCACCGCCCAGGACCTCGACACCCACTTCGCCGGCGTGGGAGCGCAGGTGGCCCCCGACTTTGCGCTCGCCTTGGCGGTCATGGAGTTCGGGCACGCTGGCCGTCGCTTCAGTCGGTTGAGCCTCGACGAGGCCGGCGACGTCCTCGATGACTGGGCGCGCTCCCGGGTTGGCGTGCGACGCCAGATCGCGCGGGCGGTGCGCGACGCGGCGCGCTTCACCTGGTTCTCCCGCGAGGAGACCTGGGCGGCCCTCGACTACGACGGCCCGTGGGTGGGTCGATGAGCCGGAGCCGAACATGACGCGCCACGCCCAGACCCAAGATGTGGTGATCGGCAGCGGCGCTGGCGGGGCGGTGCTGGCGGCGCGGCTCGCTGAGGGCGGTCGCGGGGTCGTGCTGCTCGAAGAGGGCCCCCGGGTGAGCCGGCTCGACTTCACCCAGCGCGAAGGCGCCATGTACTCCCTGCTGTATCGAGACGCCGGTGGCCAGAGCTCGTCGGATGGCGCCATCTCGGTCATGCAGGGCCGCTGCCTGGGCGGCAGCACCACCATCAACATGGGCGACGTCGTGCCCATCGAGGATGCGGTGCTGGCCCACTGGCGGCAGCACTTCGGGTGGGGGGACTGGGGCGGCATCACCCACGCCGACGTGCGCGCGGCTGCCGAGCGAGCGAAGCGGGACATCGGGGCGAGCCGCATCGCGCCCGACGAGGTGAACCGCGCCAACGGGCTGCTCCGGGATGGAGCGAAGGCGCTGGGGCTGCGTGGGCAGCGGCTCGAGCACAACCGCACGGGCTGCGTGGGCAGCGGCTATTGCCTCATTGGCTGCGCATACGACGCAAAGAAGGGCACCCACCTCAGCCACGTGCCCCGGGCCGAGGCCGCAGGGGCCCAGGTCTGGTGTGACTCGCGGGTGGACCGGGTGACGAGCCGCGCCCGTGGAGTGACGGTCCACGGGGCGGGCTTCGCGGTGGACGCCGAGCGAGTGTTTGTCTGCGCGGGGACCATCCACACTCCCGGCGTACTGGAGCGCTCGGGGCTCGGCGGGACCCAGCGGGGGCGCAACCTGAGCCTGCAGCCTCAGGGGCCGGTGCTGGCGGTGTTCGACCACGAGGTGGACCTGCATCGCGGGATCCCCCAGTCGTTTGGGGTGGACGGGGCCCTGGAGATCAGCGCGGAGCGCGGACTTGGCGGCTACACCATCGAAGGCGTCGCCGGCGGTCCGGCCATGACGGCCTCACTGGTCCCGCTGCCCATGAAGGAGCTGCGTCCGCTGCTCGCTCTGTACCGCCAGTCTGCGGCGGCGCTGTGCTTGGTGCCCGACCGCCCCTCGGGGCGGGTGACGTCCAAGAACGGGCGGCCGGTCATCGAGTACCAACAGACCGCCGAGTGGACCGCACGCCTGCGCAGCGCGCTCAAGACCGGCGCGCGCTGCTACCTCGCCGCTGGGGCCACCGCGGTGCGCATCCCCGCGGTCCACAGCCGGGAGATCCGCAGCGAGGCGGACGTGGCCTCCATCGACGAGCTGCCGCTTCGGTCGTGCGATCTCTCAATGATCTCCGCGCATCCGCAGGGCACCTGCCGCATGGGGCCCAACCCAGAGTCCTCGGTGGTGGACATGGACTTCCGGGTGCATGGCTCCGACAACGTGTTCGTGTGTGACGCCTCGCTGTTCCCCACGACCTCGTCCACCCACACGATGGTTCCCGTGATGACCATGGCGCACCTCCTGGCGGACTCGCTGATCTAGCTCTTGCTCAAAGCGTAAACACCGTTTACTTTGCGAACATGAGTCACGGAAACCCCGGAGCCCATCGCGCACCAGCGGCCACGCCGCGGGCCCGTCGCCGCGACGCCAACCTCGCCCGCATCCTCGATGCGGCCATGGAGATCGTGGTCTCGTCGGGCTTTGACGGCCTCTCGATGCACAAGCTCGCCAGCACCGTGGACTACACGCCGGGCGCCCTGTACCGGTACTTCGCCAGCAAGGACGTGCTCATCGCGGCGTTGGCGACCCGGGTCATCGCGGAGTTCGGCGGGGTGGTCGGCGCGAACGTGCTCGCGGTGGAGGGGGACCTGCGCCGGGCGCTCGTGGCGCTGATGACCTATCGCGATCTCGCCGGCGCGGCGCCACACCGCTTCGGCCTCATCTCCATGCTGCTGGCCGATCCGCGCACCCTGGTGCCCAACGACGCCGACGCCGCTAGCCCTCGCTCGGCGCTCAACTCCGCCCTCGGTCCTCTCGCCGCCGTCCTGCTCCAGGCCGAGCAGTCGGGCGCCCTCTCGCCGTCCGCGGATCCTCCGACCGTGCTGAGCGCCGCCGAGCGCGGCGTCATCCTGTTCGCCTCGGTCCACGGCCTGCTGCAGCTTCGCAAGCAGGAGGCCCGGGTGCCGGCCATCGCCAACCTCGACCGACTCATCGCCCTGTCTCTGCGCTCCCTGCTGCTCGGCTGGGGCGCCGACCCGACCACTCTGCAGCGCGATCTCGACGCGGTGCATGCCCTGGGCGATCTCGTCGCCCTGGCTGGAGGCTTGCCATGACGCTGACCTCACTCCTCCTCGTCGCGCTCTCGGCCGCTCTGGGCGCCCTCGGCTGGAGCTTGGCCGAGTACTGGATCCACCGGGAGCTCGGCCACCACCACACCCGCAACCTGTTCGGCAAGGAGCACATCGCCCACCACGGCAAGGGCGACTACTTCGCCGCCTGGTGGAAGAAAGGCGGGGCGGCGCTGATCGCGGCGCTGCTGATGATCGGCCCGGCGGTGTGGCTGGCGGGGCCGGCGATGGGCGGAGCGTTCGTGGCCGGCTTCGTGGGCTTCTACTTGACGTATGAGACCATCCACCGCCTCGAGCACGTGTCCGAAGGGGTCGGCCCCTACGCGCGGTGGGCCCGCAGCCATCACTTCCATCACCACTTCCACAACCCTCGGTGCAACCACGGCGTGACTTCTCCCTTGTGGGACCACGTGTTCGGGACCTACGAGCAGCCCGCCGTTGTGCAGGTACCTCGCAAGATGGCGATGCGCTGGCTGTGCGATCCCACCACCGGTGAAGTCCGGAGCCACCTGCGGGGGCGCTTCGCGTTGCGGTAAACCGCATCGTCACCATGCAGTACTTCATCCTCAACAAGCCGCCCAAGACCATTTGCGCGCGCCGCGACTTCGCCGAGCGCAGCACGGTCTACGACCACGTCCCGTCGTGGTACCCGGACCTACCCCACGTCGGGCGTCTGGACTGGGCCACCGAGGGGCTGCTGCTCTTCACCGACGACGGCAAGCTCGCCCAAGGTCTGCTCAACCCCACCTACAAGGGCTCAGCGGACGCCTCGCAGGTCGCGCCCATCGAGAAGGTCTACAACGTCAAGGTGCGCGATCGCCTCGATCCGCTCGACCCGCGCATCGCCCGCATGGAGCTGCCCCTGTCCTACCCCGGCGGCATCGAGACCCGCCCGGCGCGGGTTCGCTTCCTGGAGCTGCGCACTCGGGCGACGTGGCTCGAGGTGACCATCAGCGAAGGCCGCAACCACCAGGTGCGCCACCTCTGCGCCCGCTCGGGCTTCCCGGTGCTCAAGCTACGCCGCGTGCGCCTAGGCCCGCTCGACCTCGGCGACCTCACCATGCGTTGGGCCCGCCCGTTGACGGAACAGGAGGTGGCCGCGCTCTACGCCGTCGGCCTCCCCGACGATCCGCGCCCGCCCATGGAGCCCATCCCGGCGAAGCCCGTCTCGCTGTAACGCAACAACCACGCTGTGTCACAGGCTGTCACGGGCAACAACAGAACCTTGCCGCCGACCGGATCGGGCTGCTACTTGCCCCGTACCGCGCCGCTCTCACGAGGGCTGCCCGGCCGGAGGTCGCCCCGCATGTCCCGTTCGACTCGTTGTTTGCTCCCCCTCGCCACCCTGGCGCTGCTCCTCCCCGTCGCTGCGTCCGCGCAGATCGCCGGGCCCGACGCTTTCGGCTACACCGCCGAAGCTGCGGTCTACGACTGGGTGGACCTGAGCACCAACGCTGGCGCGCTGAGCGTGGGGATCTCGACCGACGACGCCGAGGCCACGGTGACGCTGCCCTTCAGCTTCCCGTTCTACGGGACGAGCTACACCCAGGTGCGCGTGGCCGACAACGGCGGCATCTACATGGGCAACACAGGCAGCCTGGGTTGGAGCAACACCTCGCTGCCCGCAACGGGGGGCGCCGACCTGCTCCCCTACTGGGACGACCTGCGGTCCGATCTCGGCGGCGTCTACAGCTACTACGACGCCGCCAACGGGCGCTTCGTCATCTCCTGGGAGGCGGTCGCCCACTACTACCTGACCACCGGGGCGGCGTCGTTCCAGGTGCACCTCTACCCGTCAGGCGCGGTCGAGTACCACTACCAGGACCCGGTCTTTGGTGACGCGAGCTACGACAACGGGATCTCCGCGACGGTGGGTATCCAGGAGTTCCTGGGCGGCGGCACCGCCACCAACAACGTGCAGCTCTCGTACAACGCGACGACCTACATCGGCGCGGGCACGGCCTATGGCTTCTCGTCCTGCGCCGACGCCGACGGAGACAGCTTCACGGTGCTGTCCTGCGGCGGCACGGACTGCGACGACACCGATGGCGCCATCTACCCCGGCGCGCCAGAGACCTGCGCAGACGGCATCGACCAGGACTGCGACGGCGTCGACCAGAGCGGAGACGCGGACGGTGACTTCTACGACGTGTGCGCGGACTGCGACGACGGGGACGCGTCCATCAACCCCGGCGTGAACGTCGACGGTGACGCCAGCAACGCGTGTGACGACTGCGACGACAACGACCCGACCAGCTACATCGGCGCCACCGAGATCTGTGACGGCGCCGACAACGACTGCGACGGCGTCACCGGCGGCGCGGCCACCTACACCTCCATTCCCGACACCAACACAAGCACCGGCACCGGCTACTTCCGCGGCGGCAAGTTCCAGGTCACTCAGGCGACCACGCTGACCGAGCTCGCGGTGGACATGACGCTGGCGGCAGGCCAGTCCGTGACCTTTGTGGTCTACGAGGCGTCCAGCGAGAACGGCACCTACACGTCCATCGGCTCGTTCCCCGTGTCCGCGACGACGAGCGCGCGCTCGTGGCACACGTCGGGCTCGATGAGCGTGCCGGTCACCGCTGGCAACTGGTACGTGCTCGGCGCCACCTGGGTCGGAGCGGGCACGTTCTACTACGCGTCCTCGTCGAACACCGCGTTCCCCTACACCACGCCCTGGGGCTCCCACGCGGGCGGCGCCAGCACCAACGGCGCGCCGTCGGGCAGCTGGAGCACCTCGGCGAGCTCATACAGCATCCGCGTGACCGCTGGCTCGGTGGACGAGAGCGACTCGGACTCCGACAGCTACCTCGCCTGCGCCGGCGACTGCAACGACAACGAGGCCACGGTCTACCCGTCGGCGCCGGAGCTGTGCGACGGCTTCGACAACAACTGCGACGGCGCCTTGCCGGCCACCGAGCTCGATGGCGACTCGGACGGCTCCATCTTCTGCGACGACTGCAACGACAGCAACACCACGGTCTACCCGGGTGCGCCCGAGCTGTGCGACGGCCTCGACAACGACTGCGACGGCAACGGTGACGCCACGGATGTGGACTCCGACGGCTTCCTCGCCTGCAACGACTGCGACGACAACGACGCGGCGAGCTACCCCGGCGCGACCGAGATCTGCGACGGCAACGACAACGACTGCGACGGCACGACGGGCACCGGCGGCGGAACGGTCGCGGACACCTACGAGTTCCTGAGCACCACCAGCAACACGCCTGGGACCAACCGCTTCCGAGGCAACAGCTTCCAGGCCAACCAGACCGTGACCCTGACCGGCATGGAGGTCTACCTCAGCGGGTCCTACACCACCGCCAACTTTGCGGTGTACGAGAGCACGTCGTCGGCAGGGCCTTGGACCCTGGTCGGCTCGTCGCCGTACGCGAGCACCACGTCCAGCAACTGGCGCGCATCGGGCGCCATGAACGTCACGCTGACGGCGGGCAACTACTACACGATCGGCGCGCGCTGGCAGTCCAGCAGCATCACCTACTACTACGGCACCCTGCTCAGCAGTTCGAACCCCATCTGGGGCGACCACATCGGCGGCATGCTCGGCAGCGCCTACCCAGGCACGACCGGCACGTTCACCACCAGCGGCAGCGGCTACTCGATTCGCACCCACACGACCTTGGGCGGCGGTGACGACGAGGTGGATGACGACGGTGACGGCTACCTCGCCTGCGAGGAGTGCGATGACACCGACGCGACGGTGCTGCCCGGCGGCCCGGAGCTGTGCAACGGCCTCGACGACAACTGCGACAACGTGGTGCCCGCCGACGAGTTCGACGTGGACGGCGACGGCCAGGAGGAGTGCGCGGGCGACTGCGACGAGACCGACACCACGGTCTACGCCGGCGCCCTGGAGCTGTGCGATGGCATCGACAACGACTGCAACGGCACGGTGCCCACCAACGAGGGCGACGGCGACAGCGACGGGGCCCTGACCTGCGCGGACTGCGATGACGCGGACGGAACGGTGTACCCCGGCGCCACCGAGGTGTGCGACGGCAACGACAACGACTGCAACGGCGTCACGCCGCAGGACGAGGTCGACAACGACGGCGACAGCTTCAACGAGTGCGCGGGGCTCGACTGCAACGACGCCAACAGCGCCATCTACCCGGGTGCCACCGAGACGTGCGACGGCCTCGACGATGACTGCGACGGGGTGGTGCCGGCGAACGAGTCGGACGATGACTTCGACAGCCAGCTGGTCTGCGAGGGCGACTGCGACGACGCCAACAACACCATCTATGCCGGGGCGGCCGAGATCTGCGACGCGCTCGACAACGACTGCGATGGGGTGGTGCCGAGCACCGAGACCGACGCGGATGGAGACGGCGTGCCCACCTGCGCCAACGACTGCGACGACAACGAGCCCCTGACCTACCCCGGCGCCACCGAGCAGTGCGACGGCGAGGACAACGACTGCAACGGCGCAGTCCCGGGCATCGAGAACGACAGCGACGGGGACGGCTGGCGGATCTGCGACGCGGACTGCGACGACACCGACTCCACGGTGAACCCCTCGGCGACTGAGATCTGCGACGGCGAAGACAACGACTGCAACGGCCAGAGCGACGCCGACGCCGCCGGTGAGGTGGACGCGGACGCCGACGGCTCGCTGTCGTGCGAAGACTGCGACGACGCACAGAACGCCTCGTTCCCCGGCAATGAGGAGATCTGTGACGGCCTCGACAACGACTGTCTCGCCGGGCCCGACTACGACGCCGCTGGTGAGACCGACATCGACGAGGATGGCTGGCTGTCGTGCGAGGAGTGCGATGACGACAACAGCGATACCTTCCCCGGCGCCGCTGAGATCTGTGACCAGGAGGACAACGACTGCGACGGCGTGCTGCCCACCGACGAGGCAGACGAGGACGACGACGGCATGGCGCCGTGCGAGGGCGACTGCGACGACAACGACGGCGACACCTACGACGGTGCGCCGGAGCTGTGTGACGAGATCGACAACGACTGCGACGGCACGACCGAGGATGAGGCCGAGGATGTCGATGGTGACGGCTCGACCCCGTGTGACGGCGACTGCGACGACACCGAAGCGAACACCAACCCCACCGCCGACGAGATCTGCGACGGCGAGGACAACGACTGCGACGAGGTCGTGCCCGACGACGAGCTGGACCTCGACGCGGACGGCGTGGCCGAGTGCGACGGTGACTGCGATGACGAGGAGCCGTCGGCCTACCCCGGCGCCTTCGAGGACACCGAGGAGCTGTGCAACGACGGCATCGACAACGACTGTGATGGCGACCGCGACCTTCGCGAAGAGGACTGCGATGGCCTCTACATCGAGAGCGACGACGACGATGACGGTGGCGGCCGTTCGGGCGCCGGCTGCGATGTCGGCGACTCGCGCGCCCCGACCGGCGTGACCTGGCTGCTGCTGCTCGGGCTCGCGCTCGGGGTGCGCCGCCGTCGATGATCAAAGCACGGTAGGGATCGTCGCAAAAACCTTGCTGCGATCCACACTTGGACCTTGATGTGACAGATGGGACACGGGTACTTTGTACCCATGCCTGCTGCAATCGACTTCAGTCCGCCAGACGTCAGCCTCTCCCTCCCGTCCGACTTTGAGTCGGGGCCTCGTGGTCGGGTGTTGGTCGTCGACGACGATCCGAGAATGCTGAGCGCGATCACCACGGTGGTGCGGCGCACCGGATACGAGGTCATCACCGCGACGGATGTCGACCAGGCCCTGCAAGCCACGGCACGTCACGCGTTCGACGCCGCGATCGTGGACTACAACCTGCACGACGAGAACGGGCTCGCGGTGTTGTGGCGCCTGCGCAAGCTGCAGCCTGGATGCGCGCGCTTGCTCTGCACCGGGCGCGACGACCTGGCGGTGTTCGTGGATGCGGTCAATCACGGCGAGATCAACAAGATCGTGCGCAAGCCGTTCCGCGCCGGCGTGCTCTTGGGCCACCTCGACGAGGCGGTGCGGGCGCAGCGGGAGCGCGGGCGGCTCAGCGCGACGGAGAGCGCGGAGGAGAGGCTGCTGGAGCGAACCGCCATCGAGCAGATCCTCGGCGGCGGCCTCCTGGAGATGGCGACGCAGCCGATCGTGCATCGGGACAACGTGACCCGGCCGATCTACTACGAAGCCCTCGTCCGTCCCCAGCACGAGCTTCTGAGCAATCCTGTGGCGCTCTTCGATGCCGCGGAGCGCCAGGGCCAGGTGGTCGAGGTGTCGTCGCTGGTGTTGGGACGGGCGCTGGGTGTGCTCGAGCGCCTGCCTGCCGATGTCGGCTTGTTCGTGAACCTGCACCCCGAACAGCTTCGCGACCCCGCAACGCTTGTGGAGCTGCTGTCCACGGTCGGAGACCAAGCGCACCGCGTGGCGCTGGAGATCACCGAGCGCTCGCGCTTGCGCGGCATCGATCGGTGGGACGAGTCCGTACGTCTCGCCACCGAGATGGGCTTTGGCATCGCCGTGGATGACCTCGGAGCGGGCTACAGCTCCCTGTCGATCCTCGCGGATCTAAGGCCGCAGTTCATCAAGCTCGACATGTCGCTGGTGCGAGGGATCGACAGTGAGCCGCGCAAGCAGCGCCTGGTTCAGCTCATGGCCACCTTCGGCGAGGCGACCGCGTCTGAAGTCATCGCCGAGGGTGTGGAGACCGCAGAGGAGGCGGCCGTGCTCCAGGACTGCGGGATCACGTTGATGCAGGGCTACCTGTTTGGACGCCCCGCCCGGGCCTGAGCCGACCCGCGAAGTTCGCGGCTGGCTCAGTCCAACGATGGGTCGAGCTGCCCCACGAGCATGATCGCGTTGTCGTAGTCCCGTTCGGCCTCTTCAGCCTTCTTGCGGTCCCGGCCCACCTGGGTGCCCATCCGTCCGATCTTCGTCTGGGTCTTGCCCAGCTCCACCTCGACGTCTGCGCTCGTCCCGATCGCCTCGTTGTACACCTCGAGGCGCGCGAGCTCGATCTGCGCGCCAGCCCGGATGATCTCGGACTTGGCGAGACTGAGCCGCGCCTGCTGCAGCGCCACCGCGGAGCGAGAAGCCGCCCATCGCGCCTCGCGCCACTCCGTGGTCTGCTTGCCCCGGGCCTTGCGGCCCGCGAAGTCCTCGAGCTCGTCCGTGCGCGATGCCGCCTGAGCCGCCTTCTCGCTGGCATCCAGCGCGTCGCTGACCGCCTTGCTGGCGTCCACCCAGGCCTTCGCCGCGGTGAGGTCCAGCTTTGCGATCGCGAGCTCGTACTCCACCGTGGTCTTGTGCTGCTCCATTTGGTGCAGTTGCTCTTCCGCCTCCGCCACCGGCGCGAGGTTTGAGGTCGACAGCCCCAGCAGAGTCTGATCGACCTCCCTCTTCGTCGGGGCCTTCGCCATCCCGAGCGTGGGGAGCAGCAGACCGACGATGGCGGCAATGACGAACGGAACGGGGCGGCGCATGAGGACTCCAGTCGATTGAGGGCACCCAGTGTAGACGGCCTCCACGAGGGGAAGGACCGCTTCGGTGCTCCGCCACGGTCATGGACCAGTCCGCCAGCCTGCTAGAATACGGGGTCTTCGGAGCAGACCCTTCGATGTGGAGCGTGATGGCTGGGGCTGACCACGGACGCGGGGACGAGTCCCGCGAAGAGACGCTCACCCGCTTGGGGGGTGACGCGGCCGCGCCGTCGTCGTCGAGCACTCCGGAGCCGTTCTCCAGCTTCCCCGTCATCGACGGCTACCTCGTCGAGGGTCCCATCGGGCATGGCGGGATGGCCGAGGTCTACAAGGCCCAGCGCATCGGCACCGCCGGGGTCCCCGTGCCCTGCGTCATCAAGACCATCCTCGCGGGGAAGCAGGACGATCGGCGCTTCCAGGACAAGTTCCTCGCCGAGGCGCGCATCCACGCGCAGATGCAGCACCCCAACCTCGTGCACGTCCTCGATGTCGGTCGGGTGGAGAGTCGGCTGTTCCTGGTGATGGAGTGGATCGACGGCATGGACGCGTCGGATCTCGTGAGAGCAGCGCGCAAGCGACGGGTTGGGATCCCCATCAGGCACGTGCTGTTCGTCCTCAAGCAGACCCTGCAGGGCCTGCACCACACCCACACCCACGGCGGCCACGGTTTTGTGCACCGAGACATCTCGCCGGGGAACATCCTCATCTCACGGCAGGGGGCGGTGAAGCTCGCGGACTTCGGGGTGGCCCGTTCGGCAGAGGCGTTGGCGGGGGACACGCGCCGCTCGCTCGCCGGAAAGCTGCACTACTTCGCCCCGGAGCTGGTCACCGGTGAGGCGTCGGCGTCCGTGCAGAGCGACATCTTCGCGATGGGCGTCAGCTTTTGGGAGATGTTGGTGTGCGGGCCGCTGTTCAGTCGCCGGGCGACCTGGCCCCAGCTTCGTGACGAGATCGCGTCGTTCGACCCGCGCGCGCTGCTGGAGAAGGAGCTGACGCTGCCCGACGGCGTTGAGGAGATCGTCCTGCGCTCCCTCGCCCCGCGACCGCAGGCCCGCTACGCGAGCGCGCTGGAGTTCCTGGAGGACGTCAACGACTTTGTGTATGAGTCCGGGCTCCGGCTGCTCGACGCGCACTTCGCCGAGTACATCGAGCGGGTCCTGGCGCTGAAGGATACCGACGGCCGGGAGTCTCTGGGCGCGCGGCTCAACGCGGAGAAGACGAAGGCGGGCGGGGGCCCGTGAGCGGTCCGAGCGCGCAGGGGCGCGAGGACTCAGCGACGCGCACCCTGGAAGACCTGCTCGATCTGCTTCACGTGGCGCTGGGCGACATGCGGATCTACGGACCCCGACATCGGGTCACTCGCGAGCGGGTCACCGAGGCGTTCGTGAAGCTCGATGAGGTGCTGCAGAGCTTCGGCACTCTTCGCCTGATGTCTGGCCACGCGGGCCTCTCGTTCGACGGGATCGTCGTGCGAGCCGAGAGCGACGAGCACGAGGGTCTGGGGCGCATGCTCCACCGGGAGGGGATCCGAGCGCTCGTGCTCAATCAGGGCATCGACCGCGACGAGCTTCTGACCCTGCTGGAGACCCTGCGGGTGAACCTGTCCCTGCCCGAGTACGAAGAGGAGACCCTGGAGTCTCTGCTGTGGCAGGTGGGGTTTCAGTACATCGAGGTGGAGGCGCTGAACGCGCTGCGGGAGGCGGAGATCTTGTCGGGCGACCTGTGGCGGCGCGGCGACGGCGACGCGGCAGGTGCGGTGATCCGGCAGCTGCTGGAGCTCCGGGTAGACCAGGGCGGCGGCGCGGGAACGCTGGGCAAGCAGGTGTCGGAGGCGTCGCTGCATCGCGCGGTGGCGGGCTCCGATCTGTCGGGCCTCGGAGGGGGCGGCGACGGAGCGATGGCCTTGAACGAAGGCAGTCGCTGGCTGCGGCAGCTCAACCGCGAGGGCGGCGAAGACCACTACGAGCTGATCGCAGCGAGGGAAGCCATCCGATCCGACGATCCCGGGCGGCTCCTGTCGCGGCTGGTGCTGCTGCTCTTGCGCGTCGCCCTGGATGACCGGCCCGAGCTGGACTCCAAGGAGGCGCTGGCGATGGCCGAGACCGCCGCCGACGAGCTGTACCGGCGCTGCCTGCCGAGCGGGGTACTGAGGCTGGTCGAGGGCGCGCCCGACCTGCTGCGAAGCGCGCCGCCGGAGTCCATGGCGCGGCTCGGCGAGGTGCTCAAGTTCACCGAATCGGTGACCCAGCCATCCAGGGTCGGCTCCATGCTGACCCAGCTCGATCCCGCGCGGCACACCGACGACGAGGGATTGGCTCGACTGGTGGGATGGCTGCCGGACTCCACGCTGGAGCAGGTGCTCGAGATGGCGGGGCGCCAGATGGGCGGCGAGCAGCGCGCGTGGCTGCTCCAGATCCTGGGGGCCGCCGCCCAAGAGCGCTTCGAGGCGTGGCTCGTGGACCTGGATCGGCAGCCCCAGCAGCGCATCGTCGCCGTGCTCCGACTGCTGCGCGGGCTGCAGAGCGAAGCGGGGAAGGCGCGACGGGCTGAGCTCATTCGCCACCCGTCCCGAGACGTGCGCATGGCGGTGCTCGAGTGGTACCACGACGATCTGCCCGAAGCTGAGGCGGCGGGGTGCCTGGAGTGTCTGGTCGATCGGCACGCCGGGGTGCGGCGAGCGGCGTGTGAGATGTTCGCCCAGCATCGCCTTCCACGGGCGTACACCTTCCTGCGGCTCCGCGTAGACAGCAAGAGCTTCTCCACGCTGGATCCTGAGCTCAAGCGAGACCTGTGCGTAGCGCTGGGCCGCATCGGCGGGGACCTCGGCATGGACGTGCTGCGCACCATCTTCGATCGCAAGCTGCCGGTGTTTGGCGGCAAGGACACCAACGCGGACGTCATCGCCTCGGCGCAGGGCATCGCCGCGATCGGCTCCCTGCAGGCGAAGCTCGCCCTGGAGAAAGGCGCGGGCTCCATGAACCGGGCGCGGCGCGCCGCGTGCCAGGACGCCCTGCGCAACCTGGGGAGGCACGGGTGAGCGACGACACCCCGTACCGCCGGCAGAAGACCCGCCCAGGAGTGACGGTGTCCGGGGTGCAGGCGCCGTTTCGGCGCACCCGCCAAGGAACCCAGCCGGGCGCTCGGGTCCCTCGGCGGCCCCGGGAACCCGAGCTGGTCTTGGCCACCGGCGAGCGCTGGGCTGCGGACCGCAAGCGTCGGCGCGAGGTGGCGTCGTTGGCGCGCAGCTTCCTGGTGCAGTTGGACTCGCTGGCGCGGCTGTTGGTGGTGCACGACGCGAGCAACGACGCGGTGCGGGCGGTGCTGCAGTCCATCGCCGGAGAGCTCGATCGCCTGCACGAGCAAGAAGGGGACGTCGCGATCGTCTTTGCGGAGGGGCACGCCTTCGTGAACGGCGTGTGGGTGCGCTCGACCCAGCGGGCGTACGAGGCGAGCAAGCTGCTGGCCGAAGGGCTGGAGGATCTCGAAGGCCGCGGGATCGTGCTCGAGCGGGAAGCTGGCCTGCGCGGGGTCATCGAGCTGGCGAAGCTGCTGCGCGCGTCGCGACGAGACCAGACCGATGAGCAGCGGCGGGAGTCCGCCCGAGACCTGTCGGGGATCAAGCTCATCCCGGTCACCCAGGCCGACGAAGCGCGGCTGGGCTCCCAGGCGAGCGTGGTTCGCCTGCTGCACGAGGGAATCGAGACCCTGTCGCGCATGGAGCTCGCCAACCTCGACCTGTTCTTGCGGCGGCGGCAGCGCTCCCTGGTGCGCACCCTGGTCCAGCTCGCCGAGGACGATCCCGAGGAGCTGCTCGGGATCACCGCGATCCGCGACCCCACCATGCCCCAGGCCGCGCACGGGCTCATGGTCACGATCTACGCGGTGGCGCTGGGGCGGGCGCTGGATCTGGGCCGCAAGGACCTCATGCGCCTCGGCGTGGCTGCCCTCAACCACAACCTGGGCGAGACGAGCTTGCCCATCGAGCTGTTCCGGGAGAAGCGCAAGCTGATGCGCTCGGAGCGGGAGCAGGTAGAGCAGCACCCGCTCCTGGGGCTCAAGCACCTGCTGGTGCACTACGGCTTTGGCGCGCCGTCCGTGGAGCGCGCCATCGTCAGCGCCGAGCACCACGTGCACTGGGATGGCTCGGGCGGCTACCCGTTCGCCAGTCACGAGGCCCGCCATCCCTTCTCTCGCATCGTCGCGGTGGCGGACGTCTTCGACGCGCTCTGCTCCGACCGCCCGTACCGCGCTGGCTACCCTCCGGACCAGGCGGTCAAGCTCATGACCCGCCAGGGCGGCCGCGAGCTGGACCCGGTGTTCTGCCGGGCCATGGTGCGACTGGTCGGGCGCTACCCGCCGGGCTCGTTGGTGGAGCTGGACTCTGGAGAGTGGGCGGTGGTGATCGGTCCGGGGACTGGGGCCACGCCGCTGCTGCGTCCACGGGTGCTGCTGATCACCGACGAGGATGGATTCGAGCATCGCAAACCCATCGCCGTGGACCTGGGCGAACGCTATCCGCGGCGCCGCGCGTGGCTGCGCACCATCGCGCGCACGCTCGATGGCGGGAAGCTGGGGGTGCGCCCGGCGCGCTACCTGTTGGCGGACCGGGTGGATGTGCCGCCCGTGAAGATGGACCACGACGTCGTGCGTCCTGGGGTGCAGCCGCCCATGGAGTCCGAGTGAGGAACCTGCTCGTCCTGATCTGCCTGCTGTCACTGCCGGTCTGGGCTCACGCGGGCCCGAACCCGCTCGGCGGGCCCTATGTCTTCGTCGGTGGCGGCGCAGGCGCGCAGTTTGGGCTGGATGGGGGCCGCGCTCCCCAGGCGACGTTCCGGTGGGGGCCGTCGCTGGAGCTCGGTGGAGATCTCGGGCCAATCACCGCCGCGGTGGGCGGGGACCTTCGTGTTCCCATCCTGACCCTGTCGGCTGCGCCCCTGGATCTCGACGTCACCGCGGCGGTGGGGCTCATCACTCCGACCCCGCTGGTGCGCCTGTATCTGCGGCTGCGTGGCGGCATCGGGTGGCGGTTCATCAAGGGAAGTCCCGCGGTCATGAGCGTATTGGTGGCCCCGGACTTCGGGGTCCGCTTGCGGGTGCCCGGCGCCAAGGCTGCGTTTCAGCTGGGCGTCGCGGCGGGTCCCCGGATCATCCCCGGAGCCGTCGCGAGCTCCGCGTTGGACCTCGAGATCCGGGTGGGCGTGAAGTTCCCCTGATTTTGCGCCGGCCGTGACCCGGTCGTGGGCCCCGCTCGGTTCACTTGCGTAGACTGCCCGCCATGTCCCGACTGCATCTTCCCCTCTCTGTGTCCGTTCTCTCCGTCCTGCTGGCGGCGCCCTCGCTCGCCTCGGCCGCGTCCGTCTGCGTCGCGAAGCCAAACACGCCCCTCATCCCGGTGGCGGTGGTGGGCGTCGCGACCCCGGTCGGATTCGTCGGGCCCCACCAGTGCTTTGGCGTGCTGGACCGGGTCGGGACCTCCACGCGGGTGCTGGTGAACGCCGGCTCCTTCAAGGGAGAGGTGGACCTCCCCAACAACAGCCTGCTCCAGATCCTCGCCGAGGACATCGAGATGCGGCTCCGCGATGGCGAGGAGCCCTGGGGGCTCGCGCTCGCGGGCACTCCGGTGATGATCGAGGCCGCCAGCGAGGGCGGTCACATCGTGCGCACCGTGGACGGACGGGTCGAGGCGCGGTTCTTGGTGGAGGAAGGCGCGATGCTGCCAGCGGAGCGCTGGCCGACGCTGGAGCCGGACGAAGTGCATCCGGGCGGTAAGTGGCCTACCGCCGAGCACGCCCTGCCGCCGGCGCCTGCTGCCCTGAGTGGCAAGTCAGGCACCCGGGCCAACGTGGCGGCGCCGCTGTTCGCGGTGGACGCGGTGGTGCGCGACTCCGCCATCGGTGCGCTGCGCTATTCCATCACGGACCCCGACGCCGAGAGCCCCGACACCGTCCGCATCGTGGGCCCTCTGTTCTGGGTGCAGGGGCGGGTGAAGGACCTGGACTGGCGGCGCGAGACCGTCAAGGCAGATCCTGACGCCGAGGAGCCTCAAGACCTCGACGAGGACGGCGAGCGTGACGACTGGGGCGGCTGGGCCGACCTCGACGGCTATGCCATCGGCGGTCCGAGTTCTCCCCTGCCGCGGGAGGTCGCCAGCAAGGAGGCGCCGCTCGCCCACGAGCCGAAGGGCGACCGCTTCGCTTCGCTGATGCCCGGTGCCCGAGTCCAGGTGACCCAGACAGACGGTTCCTGGCTCAAGGTTGAGTATGTGTGGGACGGCGGCAAGGTCTCGGGCTGGGTGGACAAGAAGCGCTTGGTGAAAGAGGGCAAGGAGCAGACCAGCCCCGCGGTGGTCATGCCCAAGGCGGCGGTGGTCGCGGTGGGCGAGGCCACGGTCATCTGGACGAACAAGGGCCCCGAGTTCGCCACCGACAAGGACGGCGCACCGAAGCTGGACAAGGAGGGCAACCAGGTCATCGATCCCAACGAGACCCACGTGGAGGCCCCGAACTACCCCGTCGCCTGGATGCAGCGCACGGTGCGCGAGCGCATCGACCGGATTCGCTACTTCTACGGGCGCAAGCTGGCCCAGGGTCAGGTCGCGGGCACCGTGACGCTCTCCATCAAGCTGGACGAGGCGGGGTTGGTGACCACGGAGATCGGCGGCACGCTGACCGACGAGGAGCTCGCCGCGCTGGTGGAGGAGTCGTTCGACGGAGTCGCGTGGCCCGAGCGGGACATCCCCAAGAAGTCCCGCAAGGACACCAAGGACTACGGGCTCTCCATCGAGATGACCGTGAGGTTCAGCCCGCTCAAGGGCTGAGCGCCCCAGGGGTCAGACGACGATGCGGACGCCGCCCTGCAGCGTGTTCGCGAGCACGACGCGGTGGGCGCGGCGGGGAATCTCGAGGCTGCGCTCGACCCCGTTGGCCACGGCGGTCAGCAGGAGCACCTCGTTGGCCGGCGTATCCCAGTGCAGGCGCGTCGGCACGCCGACCATGTCCGGCGCATCGCCCATGAGCCACGTGCCCTGCCGGAAGTCGAGGCGCAGGGAGATGGTCGAGTAGAGGTCCATGGAGCTCTGGTTGACGATCTCCAGCGTGCGCGCCGCCGCCGAAGAAGCCACCCGGATCCACTCCGCGCTCTGCTCGACGGGGTTCGCTTCGTAGTAGCGCGCGCTCATCGCGTCCCATCGCCACTCCCAAGAGCCGTCGTCCAGGCGCTCGTCTGGCTTGCCCAGCCAGTTCAAGACCCACTTCCAGTTTTGGCGAGGGTTCGACTCCTCGAACTGCACGTTCGCGGCGCGAAGCTGAGGCCCGAGGCGCACGTGGGTCCCGTCGCGGCGGCTGTACTGCACGCCTGGAGTGCTGCTCAGGAATGTGCGCGGACCGAGGCAGATCCCATCGGCGAACTCGAGGGTCGCTCGGAGGGTGCGGTCCGGCCAGCGCATGCGGGCGGTGGGCGCGCCGCCCACGTTGTGGGACGCAGCCCGGTGCCACCGGAGGATCTGCCGCACCTGGGATGGTGTGCTGTGCCAGGGCAGCTCTCCCTCGGGGCCGAGCGGGAAGGCGTGGAGCTGGCGCCGCCGTGACGACCGCAAGCGCCCGAGGAGCCCGCCCGCCATTCAGCGCGCCTGGTCCACGTCCAGGGTCAGCGGATCCAGAGCCACGTAGCCCTGATCCCGCAGCAGCAGCCCCGCGAACCCCTGCACCGGCGCGTCCGCCTTGAACGTGGCGCGGGTCCCGCCCGCCTTCACCTTCACCGTGGCCCCGGAGACCTCGATGGTCACCGGCAGCGCTCCCTTGCTCTTGCCCAGGTCGGCCTCAGCGATCACCCGCTCCTCGAACGCGTCCTTGCGGTCGTAGCTGCCCCGGGCGCTCTCGCGGAGCGCGATCCACTGCAGCTTGTCGCCGGCGATCTGCACCATCCAGCCGGTCGTCGGACGCACGAGCTCCCGCTCCTCGGTCATCGGGTTCTCTTGCTTGCCGCAGTTGACGTCAGTCAGGCCCACCAGGAACCCGACCCGAGGCCGACCCGCGGGGACGTCGTCTGCCGTCAGCCCGTCGGGCCGCCGATCTGCGCGCACGCCCCGAGGCCAGAAGTCGTCTGCGGGCGCAAAGTCCACGGTGGCGGTGAGGGTGCCCTTGCCAAAGGCGTCCCCTCCATACAGCACCAGCGCGGGGGTCTCGGCATCGGCTTTGGCCTCGAAGTAGCGCACCCCGGTGGAGCGCAGCTCATCGTCTCGGGCCGCGGTGCGCAGCGCCCAGTTCGCTTGATGGGACCACATCGGCACGCCGCCGATCAGCACGTAGCCCCGGCTGTCGAGCTCCCGGGCGCGGCCTAGCTGCTCGAGCGCTTCCGGGGTGGGGCGGGGCCCGAGGAGCTGCTCGCGGGCGAACTTGGTGATCGGGCCGTGGGACCACGAGAGAGTCGGTCCGAGGAGGAGCCACTCGCGCATCACCGCCTTGTTCTTGCTGGTCAGCAGCAGCTCAGCGAGCTCCTTGTTGCGCTCGATCTCCTCGGCGATGGCGCGGACCGAGCCGGCGTGGGTCTCGCTGCGGCTGCGCCGGGTGAGCAGCCGGGTGGAGTCGTCGAGCCGCAGCACCGCGCGGTACTCGTCCACGAGCTTCTCCTCCATCTCGTTCTGCCAGTACTCCTCTGCGCCGAGCTCGATCCCCTGGGCTTGCAGCTCTTCCAGCAGCGCGACCTCCTCGCGCCGGTCGAGGTACAGGCGCCGCGCGGTGTGCTCGGGGTAGCGCATGTCTGAGAGCAAGTAATTGCGGCGGTTCTCGGGGTAGTCCGCTCCGTAGCGCCACAGGTGGTCCACCGACCACGCGAAGTCCTTGTCGAAGGACTCCGGCTCGGGGAGCTTGCGCCAGAATCGGTCGCTGAGCATGCGAGGCAAGGCCGGCCACCGCTCGCTCGTCTCGGCGAACCACGCTCGGGTGAGGGCGTCGGCGGTGCGCTCCATGGCGAAGGTGTCTTCCACCTCGCGAAGCTTGTGCAGCTTGCCGCGGTTCCGTCCGATGTTCGCGTACGACACCGCGAGCAGATAGATGGCCGTCAGGCGCTCCTCCTGCCGCGATGTGTCCTCGGCGACCTCCCACAGCTTGCTGAGCACGCCGGAGACGTCTTGGCGGTCCTTGTCCTTCTTGAGTCGGTCCAGCTCTCGACGCCCCAGCTCGAGCTGGTTCGAGCGAGCCCGGAGCTGGCTGATGATGGTCTCGTAGTCATCCAGGGTGTACCGGGCGAGCTGGAAGTCCTCATCGGTCTCGGTGGCCGCGCGCAGCTTCTCGATGGCGCCGTCGTAGTCCTTGCTGTCAAAGGCGGACAGGCCCTCGGAGAACGCGCGGAAGGCGGCGTAGTCGGCGGTGTGGATGCGCGCCAGCTTCGCCCTCACCTTGGGCTCGAGCTCCCCGCCACTGGCTTGGGCGAGCGCGCTGGCCAGCGCCCTCGCCAGCTCCTTCTCCAGCTCGAAGAACGCATCGCGCTCGCCGGTCACCGACGTCGCAAGAAGGACCTCCCCGGACAGCGCCACGAGGCGCGCGTCGATGTTCATGCGCGCGCCGTCCACCACGTAGCCGCCGGTCAGCAGGTGGGTGACGCCCAGCAGCTTGCCCAGCTCCGTCGCCGTTCCCGGATCCACGTACTGGGACTGCTGCAGGTCCAGCTCTGCGACGACCTCGGTGAGCCGCTCCCGCTCGATGAGGGTCAGTCCGCCGACGTGGGACAGATCAGTGATGAGCATGCTCTGCAGACCCTTGCCCAGTGGCGCGAGGGTGGGGTCGCTGGATGCGCTCGCGAAGTCGAGCACGGCGACGCGCAGGGAGGTTGTCGAGTTTGCGGGGGTGGCATACGGCAGCAGCAGCGCTGCCAAGAGGAGCAGCGTGGGGTACAGAATTGCCTGCGGCCGTGGGAAACTCTGGGTTGTCACGCCGCGATGGTAGCGAGACTTGGCACGCGCGCGTGCCGTGGAGATCCCATGAAGCCGATCCTTGCTCCCTCCAGCCTCTTCGTACTCCTCCTTCTGCTCGGTGGATGCGCGTCGCCGACCAGTGGCCGGCTCATCTTGGGCGACGACGACGACTCCGTGGGCGATGACGACGACTCCGTGGGCGATGACGACGACTCCGTGGGCGACGACGACGACTCCGTGGGTGACGACGACGACTCCGTGGGTGACGACGACGACTCCGTGGGCGAGCCGAGCGCGTATGCGGGCGACTGGTTTGGTGGGGTCTCGCTGTTCCGCGAGGGCGGCGGCGGGTTCACGCTGTGCGAGGAGGAGGTCTTCTTCGTCGTCGAGGATGGCGGCCAGTTCAACGGCGAAGGTCCGTGCACGTTCGGTGGGGGAGGTGGGGGCGGCACGGGCTACATGCTCTTCTCCGGGTTCTTCGGAGCGGACGGCGAGATGGGCTTCGCGACCGTGGACATGGACTTCGGTGGCTGGTTCTCGCAGTCCTATGGCATCGAGGGCGGCGTCTACGAGGAGGAGGGTGTGGAGTACATCTACACCACGTGGCTGGCCACGCTCCCCACGCCCCAGGGTGACCTGCAGGTTACTGGCGAAGCCTGGGCCGTCCGCGAGTAGTTCCCGTTCGGGGATGTCCGAGGCGCCCGATCTCGGCGTCGACCTTCGGGTCCTGCTTGTGCGACGTACATGATTGCGATGCGCAGAAGACCTGATTGACGCCCGATCTCTTCGTCGTCTGCCTCGTCGGTCAGTGCGACGCACCTAGGTGCGTCTCCCTCCGCTCCTCGTGGCCTCCTCGACCTCGAACGCCACTC
>Ga0222662_1000515_pt1 | contig 30575 bp, 20 predicted proteins | sample AntAcemetagen600_FD_179821 | JGI IMG/M metagenome (GOLD analysis project Ga0222662, IMG submission 179821) | Saline water microbial communities from Ace Lake, Antarctica - #600 | ecosystem: Environmental > Aquatic > Non-marine Saline and Alkaline > Saline | place: Antarctica: Ace Lake... | reverse complement strand
CCAACCAGGAGGTCTCCAACATAAAAATGGCTGGCGACGATCTCAAATCGGCCGATAAGCGGACCGATGATCATCATGAGAAAGAGCCCGGTCATGATCCAGATGTACCGGCCACCGAAATATAAGCGCATGAAACCAAGCGGTTTAAGCGGTCGATACGTACCCGGAGCGGTCGGTGATGGAGGTTTCTTACTTGGCATGCCGGAGTCATCGGTCACGGCTGTGTTTCCTCTAAAAAGTTGTAGGTGGACTTCTGCTGGCTATGATCTCCGACATGAAATCTGTGCTAGAGATTCGTGGCCTTCGTTTCGTGCGTCCCGAGGGCTTCTCGATCGACATTCCGGAGTTCATCCTCTCTGAAGGTGAACAGGTTCTGCTTGCCGGGCCTTCGGGGTGCGGAAAAAGCACCCTGCTCCTTTTGGCCGCCGGCCTCCTGGATGCCGACTCCGGCGAGATCCAACTCGCGGGAAAATCGATGGCCGATGCCCGTGGCGGTCGTCGGGATGCCATTCGAGCCAACCGGGTCGGCATGGTCTTCCAGACCCACCACCTGCTGCCCGGATTTACCGCACGAGAGAATGTGTCGGTTCCACTGCTCTTTGGTGGCGTGAAGCCGGCGGAACATGCCGCCGTCGCGGACGCCCTACTCGCTCGGCTTGGGATCTCCGATCCAACTGCTCGGGTTGATCGACTCAGCGTCGGCCAGCAACAGCGAGTGGCGATCGCTCGGGCGCTGGCCGCGGATCCTGCCGTGGTCTTTGCGGACGAGCCAACGGCAGCCCTGGATCCCGAAAACGCCGCGAAGGCGGTCGCCCTCTTGCAGGAAGTCTGCCGCGAACGGCATGCCGCCCTCCTCCTCACCAGCCATGATCCCGGACTCGAATCGGCGTTCTCGCGGGTGGTTCGATTCGATGAAATCGCCCAGACGTCCGGAGCCGTTGGATGACTGATCTTCGACTCATTTTAAAGTCCCTGATGGCGCGATCGGCCTCGACCGCGGTCACCTGTTTGTTGATTGCCATCGCCGTGGCGTTACTTCTCTCGATGCTCTCACTCCGAGAAGCCGGAAGACGGAGTTTCACCCGGGGCGTCGGTAACGCACATCTCGTCGTGAGTGCAGACTCCAGCCCATTGGTGGCAGTCCTCAACGGACTCTTCTACGCGAACCCGCCCCGAGCGGCGATCTCAGAGTCGAAGGTGATCGAGATCACCACAAGCTTTCCGTGGGCCTGGGCGATTCCGACTCAACTCGGCGATTCCTTCCGGGGATTCCCGGTGATCGCCACGACGTCGCAATTCCTTGAGGACTTCGAACCAGCTCCGGGAGAGCCCTGGGTCTTCGCAGAAGGCCGCAACATTGAGCGTCCCTTCGAAGTCGTTCTCGCGAGCGGTGTCGCGGCCGCCACCGGGCTGGGGATTGGTGACCGACTGCACCTGACCCACGGCATGGGCGTCGGCGGAGCGCCGCCTCCGGCGCCGGCCGTTGAGGAATCCATGGTGGCCTCGGTTCCGGGGCCCGACGTGGAAGGCGTCGCCGAGGAAATAATGGATCCCCACGACCACGACCACGACCACGACCACGGGCACATACACGCCGACGATGGCGAGCATGTTCACGATGAAGTGGTCTTCGAGGTCGTTGGTGTGCTGGCACCCAGCGGCACCCATCATGATCGATTGGTGGTCACTGAGATCCAAGGCGCGTGGTTTATTCACGCCATCGATCGACGGGAACTCGCTGGCCGACCAGCGCCCGGCTCGGTCGAACAGCTTGAAGCCGCGGATCGACTGATCACCGGAATCCTACTCCGGACACCAGTCCGAGCGGGCCGGAACAGCGCGGCCATTCTGCAGGGCGCTTTTGATCGTCTCAGAAGAGACCCATCTATCACGGTGGCCTCCCCTTCGACCCAGGTGGATCGGTTGTTTGGAATCGTGGCCAGCTTAGACGCGGTCTTTATCGCGTTAGGCGGCGGAATCCTGCTTTCGGGCGTCATCTCGGTGATGCTGGTTCTTTGGAACTCCATGGAGCTCCGACGTCGGCAAATCGCGGTGTTGAGAGTGCTCGGTTGCCCGCAGCGTCGAATTCTCGGATTGGTCCTCACCGAGAGTGCGATCATCGGCCTGATCGGCGCGATCGCCGGCGGATTTTTGGCAGTGGGCGGAGCTTCGCTCGCGGCCGGTCTCCTCGCGATCCGCACCGGCGTGATCGTCTCGCCCAGCGTCGACCCGAAGTCGGCCGTACTGATCGCCGCGGGTACGGTGGCACTAGCAGCACTGGCGGGCGTCGCACCTGCCATCAAGGCGTATCGAACCCCGGTTGCTGAGAACCTTCGCCCCTTGGATTGAGGCGATCAACATCAGTGGAGCAACCGAGCGTCATCTCGGAAGTAGGATGGTCTATCTTCGGCTTTGAAGAGACCGATCTGGAGAAATCAAGATCTCATGAGATTCATTTGGGCGATCATCGGCGGTCTCTTTCTCGCGGCAGGCGTGTTGGTTTTTCGAACGCCCGGTACGACCCCAATTCCGACTCCGACGGCTTCAACCTCCGCGTCAAACGAATTGTCGCCAGGCGACCGAATTTCAAGTCTGGCCTCGACGGCCGCCAGCTCTTCGACCGAGGCAGCCTCGATGCCCGACGCGGTTGCATTGCCCGGAGCGGACCTCGAGGCCGAAGCGACCTCCGCACGCGTCGAAGAGGATTCGAACCCTGCCGGGGACTCCGAGCGACCAGAACTCGCGGGCGACGCTGACGCATCCGACGAATCAATCACCACCATCACGGCCACGACGATGACCCATGTGCTCGTGGCCGGCGATACGCTGCAGTCCATTGCGAAACGTCGATACGATGATGAGCGGCTCTGGCGCAAGATTGTGGATGCCAACCCGGATCTCGCCGCCGGCAAACTCGAGCTGGGTGATCGCATCGAGTTGCCGCCCTTGGAGTCCATCGCGACGATTGATCCCGCCGCATCACTGATCGCAGACCTCGATGCGGGCCGAACGGCTCGAACGGCAGATTCGGGCAACGCCAAATCGATCGAGATCTCCCCCGAAGCGCCCAGGCTTGATCTTGGGCTTGATCGAGAGATCCTCGATGCCACCGTTGCGCCCGGTGAACTGGTCCGGCTTGCGGACGATCGATTTGTGGCGGATGGTGAATTCACCATCCGTGGTCTCGGAACCCGGGAGTCGCCGTACCGCGTGAGTTGGGAGCTGCTTGCCAGTGCGGCCGACACCTATCGGCCAAGTCTTGGAGAGCTCAGTATTCCACAGCGAATCGCCGCTTTGGATGGGGCTTGGATCCGGATCGACGGGTACGTGGCATTCCCGCTGGGCGGTGACGCCGCGACGGAAATCCTCGTGATACTCAACCAATGGGATGGATGTTGCATTGGTATCCCGCCGACGCCGTACGACGCCATCGAGGTTGCCCTTGCCAAGCCAGTTCCTCGATCGCAACGCCATGCGATCTCTTATGGCACGCTGGTGGGACGCCTTCAAGTCTCGCCGTACCTGGTTGAAAGCTGGCTCGTTGGTCTCTATCTCATGGATGACGCCGAGATCAACCTCGAACTCTGAACGCCTGTCCCGTCTCCTCATCGGAACCAATCCAGATGCTCCTTCCACTCCTTCTTGCTTTCGGCCCACTACAGCCTGCCCCCCCCTGGAATGGATACTTGGACGACCCTTCGCTGTCGTCGCGTTTGAGCGGTTGGATGGAGGCATACCCGGAACACGTTCGGATCGACTCCTACGGAACCAGCCGGGAAGGTCGTCCCTTGCTGGTGGCAACCCTTGCGGGCGATCTGGCTTCCGCCGAGTCAAAGCCTGCCATCCTGGTGGTTGCCGCGGTTGACGGGCTTCATCCGGCCGGTACGGAGTACGCGGTTCGGATTGGCGAAATGATGCTCGCCGAACATCCGGACTTGCTGCATGAGACGACGATTTATGTCCTTCCCCGAGCCAACCCCGACGGCATCGCGGCCAACCTGGGCGCCGTGAATGTCGGTCGACGCGGGGTGAGTCGATTGATCGACGGCGATCGAGACGGCACCGTCGATGAGGACCAGCCGCAGGATCTCAACGGCGACGGAATCATTTCTCAAATGCGGTGGTTCAAGCCGCCTCTTTCCCGAACCGCAACCCACCTTCCCGATCCCGCCGAACCACGGCTTATGAAGACACCCGATCGTTCGAAGGGCGAAGAAGCCACGCACCTGATCATGATTGAGGGCCGTGATGGTGACGGCGACGGACTGATCGCGGAAGACGGCCCCGGGGAAGTTCGGATCGACCGAAACTTCCCGCATCTCTGGGAGGAGCATTCGGTCGACGCGGGCCCCTACCAGTTGAGCGAGCCAGAATCCTTGGCGATCGCGGAGTTCGTCCTCGCGCACCCACGGATTGTTGCCGCATTGGTCTACGGGCCCAACGACTCCGTGGTGGTGATTCCCGCGAGTGACCAGAAAGACAAGACCAAAAAGACGCCCGTCGGTATCGATGCCGGCGACAAGAGCCTGTACACGAAGATCTCGAAGGCCTACGCGGAACACACCTCGCAGAAACGAGCTTCCAACGATGGCGAGGAAGGCGGATTGCACTCTTGGCTCTACGCACACCGTGGAATTCCGACCGCGTCGACAAACGGATGGGGTCGGCCGGATCCCACCGTTTTCGAGGAGATCGCACCCGCGGAATCCTCCGAAGAAGAGAAGCCATCAGTTGAGGCTGGTGGGGACGCCAGCGAGGCCGGAGCAGCAGAGGCGGAGAAGAACGAGGAGGCTCTGAAGCCCGCCGACGTTGAAGCGGCTGGTTGGCTGGCCTGGTCGGATGCGGATCGAGATGGAAGTGGGTTCGTCGAATGGGAATCGTTCGAGCATCCCACCTTCGGCACCGTTGAGATCGGCGGGATGGTCCCGGGGTTCACGCTGAATCCCCCGGCAGATCAACTCGACGCCATCGCGCGGGAACAACTTGCCTTTCTCACCGCCCTCTTGGCAATGCAACCAAACGTCACGATCGAAGGGCCGGAGATTGAAGCCGTCGGCCACGGAACCTATCGCCTTCGAATGGCGATGGTCAATTCCGGTGGAATGCCGACCCGGACCTCGATGGCCCGCCGCAATCAAGCGATTCGTCCAATCGTCATCCGACTTGATCTCGATCGGAATAGGATCCTCGATGGGGCGCCGGTCAATCGCATCGAAGGACTCGATGGCGATGGCGGCCGAGCCGCGCTCGACTGGGTCATCCGACCCGAGAAGGATTCGGTGACGATTCAGATCGATGATCCGCTCGCCGGGGTCCGAACGATTGAAGTGCCCTTGCCGCCGCAAGGAGATGAGGGAGACGCATCATGAATCAGTATGGAATCACCGATCGATTGTGTCAGCTGGGCCTGATGGTGATGTGTTCACTCCCGTTCGCGGGGGCCAATCCCACCGCGTCCGCGCAACAGCAGATCAAGGCTGATGTTCCGATCGCCTTCAATCGTTTTTACGACTACGACGAGCTCTCTGCGACCATGGCGGCGCTCGCCGCGGCGCACCCGAAACTCTGCTCGATTCACTCGATTGGTAAGAGTGAACAGGGACGAGAGATGTGGCTCTTGACCATCAACAACCCAGACACCGGTTCGGATCTCAGCAAGCCCGGCATGTGGATCGACGGAAACGTCCACGGTAATGAAGTCCAGGCCGGTGAAACGGTGCTTTACGCCGCCTGGTATCTGCTGGAGGGATATGACGAAGTCCCGGCGATCCGCGAACTCGTGGACGCCAACGTCTTCTACCTTCTGCCTTCGGTGAACCCTGACGGCCGTGCGGGTTGGTTTCGTGATCCTCACACTCCGAACTCAAACCGAACCGGCCTACGACCGACCGACAACGATGCTGACGGCTTGCTCGACGAGGACGGTCCCGAGGACCTCGATGGCGATGGTCACATTGGACGCATGTGGCGTCCGGATCCCAATGGAACCCATCGTCGCAACGAACGTGACCCTCGGATTTTCGAACGAGTCCCCGCGGTGCCGGGTCCCGACGGACGGATCATGCGCGGTAAATGGTCGATGGCGGGAAGCGAAGGCATCGACAACGATGGCGATGGCCGAATCAACGAAGATGGCGAGGGCGGCTACGACATGAACCGCAACTGGCCGAGTGACTGGCAACCGACGCACGTGCAGCGTGGCGCGGGAACGCATCCGTTCAGTTATTCCGAGACTCGAAGCGTCGGCGACTTCATCCGTGCCCATCCCAATATCGCCGCGGGTCAGAGTTACCACAATACCGGGGGGATGATCCTCCGTGGTCCAGGCACGCCTTATGAATCCGGCAACTATCCTCGCGCTGATATCGGGGTCTACGACGCCCTGGGCAAAGCTGGCGAAGAGATGCTCCCGCACTACCGATACATGGTCATTCATTCGGATCTCTATCCGGTTCACGGCGGATTTGTGAATTGGCTCTCCGAAGGACTCGGCATCGTGAGTTTTACAAACGAGTTGTGGTCGGAGAAGCGAATCATGCAGAACGGCACCAACGGCCTGCCCGACGAGGCCGCCAGGATGCGATGGCAGGATCGAGTGCTGTTTGGCCAAACCCACAGCGACTGGACAGAAGTCGACCACCCGGAATTCGGCAAGGTTTTAGTCGGCGGAGGAACCAAGTACTCCCGGCGAACCCCGCCACCGTTCATGCTTGAAGAGGAGGCCCACCGCAATTTCGCCTTCACGATGTTCCACGCTTCAGAAATGCCGGTGCTTCGCCTCAATGAGATTCTGGTGAAGGATCTTGGCGACGACGTCTGGCAGGTCGATCTTGAAATTGCCAATGATCGGATCATCCCAACCCGTCTGGCGCATGCGGCATCGAAAGGGATCGGTCTGCCCGATTTCTTGAGTTTCGAGCCGGGCGAAGGAACGAAGGTCGTCCTCGCGGGACCGGCGACGAATCGATTCGCGAAGACGTTTGACCCCGTTGAGTTCAAACCAGAGCGGTTCAAAGTCGAGGATGGAATCAAAGGCAGGAGTATCTCGACCTTCCGGTACATCCTCGCCAGCGACGGCCCCCCGTCCGGCACCTTCCAGTACGAAGCAACCAAGGCTGCCGATCTCACCATTCCACTCGAAGTTGTTGTGGAATGATGCTCAGGTGGATGTGGGCGATATCGTGAATCAGGAACAGATATCCATCGCGATCATCGGTGCCGGAGCGGCTGGGCTGATGGCAGCCATTCATGCAGGTCGGTCTTCTGAGGGGCGAATCGGCCCGATCGTGGCCTTTGATGGAGCCGCCAAAATCGGGGCCAAGATCTTGGTGGCGGGCGGCGGGCGGTGCAACGTCACGCATCACGAAGTGCGGCCTGAAGATTACGGCGGCTCGAGTCGAAATGCGATCCGCAAAGTGCTCCGCGCGTATCCGGTCGATGCCGTGGTTGATTTTTTTGAAGCCGAAGGGGTCACACTCAAACGGGAAGAGACCGGCAAACTCTTTCCGACCACCAACAAGGCCAGAACCGTCCTCGATGCCCTTCTCGATTCAGTCGAACGGGCAGGAGTCGAACTGCGTCATCCCGTGCGGATCGAATCGATTGATCGGACGGAGGATGGTTTTCAGATTCGGGGCGATGGCCTGGCGGTGCAGGCAGATCGGGTGATTCTCTGCACCGGCGGAAAAGCGCTTCCCAAAACCGGTTCCGATGGGCTTGGGCTGGAGATCGTTCAACATCTCGGACACTCGGTCACGTCGGCGATTCACCCCGCCCTGGTTCCCCTGCTGCTTCCCGCAGGCGATCCGGTCTGTGCCCTCTCGGGAATCGCCGCTCCGGTGACCTTGTCGATTCGTACCGGGGCTGGTCGGTCGATCGCGGCCTATTCCGCCCCCCTTCTCTGTACGCACTTCGGCATCTCCGGCCCGGTCGTTTTAGATGCGAGCCGTCATCTTCTGGCCGCCCATGCCGCCGGTGAAACCGCCGAGGCATTCGTCGATTGGCTGCCTGATCAAGATCGCGGCGAGTTGGAACGGGCGATGCTCACTGCGTCGGGACAGACCACCTGTCAGGGAATTCTGCGAGGTCGGTTCCCAGAACGACTGTTGCAGATGCTCCTCCTCGCCGGTGGCGTCGATGCCACCGATCGGGTTCGAACCCTCACCAAGGTTCGACGGATCAGTTTGCTCGACGCACTGTTCAACCATCGCCTCGAAGTGGTTGGGGATCGCGGCTATACCTTCGCGGAAGCGACTGCCGGCGGCGTACCACTGTCGGAGGTTCGACTCGATTCGATGGAATCTAGGATCGTGCCCGGTCTCCATCTCGCGGGCGAAATTTGTGACGTTGACGGCCGGGTCGGCGGGTTCAATTTTCAATGGGCCTGGGCCAGTGGGTTTCTGGCCGGACGAGCTGCCGTTCGAGCCTCGTGAGAGATCGGCATTTCCCCGCGATCAGGATCACCCGGCGAGATTCCCTAGTCGGTAGCATGCGACTCACGAAGCGCGGGCTGGTAGCTCAGCGGTCCAGAGCCCCCGACTCATAATCGGTGAGACCCCGGTTCGAATCCGGGCCGGCCCATTTCTCGTTCTTCGTCCAATCGCTCAGGCCGACTTTTCGGCATCCCGTTGTCGACGCTCGCGAGAGAGTGAATTCTTCAATCGAACGGCGTTGCCGATGACCGAGATATCACTGCAGGCCATTGCGCCCGCCGCGATCAACGGTCCTGAGGTACCCAAGAGGCCGAAGGCGGCGGCGGGAATCGCGATGGTGTTATAGAGAAACGCGAGAAAGAGATTCTGCCGAATGGTGGTGAGTGTCCTTCGAGCCAGATAGATCGCTTCTGGAACGGCGCCCACTCGATCCGGCGGTACCACGACGTTGGCCGCTTCGATGGCCGCGCCCGTCCCTCCGGCCATGGCGATGCCCAGATCAGCTTGGGCCAAGGCCGCGGCATCATTGATGCCATCTCCAACCATGGCGGTATTCGGTCCGGCCGTGGCAATCGCCTCCAGCTTTGATTCGGGAGTTGCCTCGGCGGTGATCTCGTCGGGGCGAAGGCCCAGTACCTCGGCGATCCGCTCGGCGGAAGCCTGGCGGTCGCCGGTAAGCATGCCAACTTCCAATCCCATGGTTCGGAGCCGGGCGATGGCCTGGGCCGCATCGGGTCGCGGCTCATCATCAATCATCAGGCGTGCCACCAGCTCGCCGTCGATCTCGATTCGGCAACTCGCATCCCGGTCGCGACCCACGCGGATGGTCCGTCCCTCGACCGTGGCCGTGACGCCTTCGCCGGGGATGGCCGCGAAATCTGTGGCGTGCGGCGGCGTGATGCCACGTTCCGCGGCGGCCGCGGCCATGGCCCTCGCGATCGGATGTTCGCTCCCGGCTTCTGCGGCGGCGACGGCGCGAAGTACCGATGTCTCGTCGAAAGCGTCGTCGACGATCTCGATGGCGACGACTCGGGGACGCCCGAGCGTGAGCGTGCCGGTCTTGTCAAAGATCACTCGTGAGAGCCGTCCCGAAGCCTCCAGGCTGGCTGCATTCTTCACCAGGATGCCGCGGCGGCTCGCCTCTCCAGCGCCGACCATCACGGCCATTGGGGTCGCCAGGCCAAGGGCGCACGGGCAGGAAATGATCAGGACCGTGACCGTACTCACCACCCCGGTGCTCCAGTCCCCCAGCAGCAGCCCCCAACCAAGCAGGGTGACCACGGCGATCGAGAGCACGGCGGGAACGAAGATCGACGAGACTCGATCTGCGAGCCGCTGAATGGGCGCCTGGCTTGACTGGGCCTGTTGCACCAGTTCCGCGATTCGAACCACCGTGGTGTTGCGGCCGTCGACCGTCGCTTCGAGGACCAGCCGGCCGGTACCGTTGAGTGTCCCCGCCACCACCGCATCCCCGGGTGATCGATCGACCGGTATTGGCTCGCCGGTCACCAGTGATTCATCAAGTTCACTTCGGCCATCGACGATGAACGCGTCGACGGGGATCCGTCCGCCGGGTCGTACTTGTAGGCGATCACCGATTTCGAGGTCCCGGCTCGGCACCTCGCTCGCCACGCCTTCTGAGTCGAGCCGTTCGGCGACGTCGGGTTGGAGTTCAAGCAGTTCCCGAACCGCGGCACCCGCATGCGCCGATGCCTTGGCTTCAAGGTAATGCCCGAGGCTGATGATCCCGAGCAGTGCGGCGGATTCCGCAAAGTAGAGCGGCAGCGACGCCCAGGCTTCGGGGTTGGTCAGCACCCGCTGGGCGACAAAGACAATCAAACTCCAGACGAAGGCCGTCGTGGCACCGATTGCGATCAGCGTGTCCATGTTCGTACCGCCCCGTTTGGCGGCGGTCCAAGCGGAGGCGTAGAAACCACCCCCGACGAATCCCAGTACCACGGCGGCACCCACCAGCATGGTCCAGGGCAGCCACGGACTCCCGGCACTGCCAAGGGTCCAGTGCATGGTCTCCAGTGGAAGCCAGATGCTCAACGCGATGATCGCCCGCCGTCGCCACATGCCAACCGTCCGTGACTGCGCCAATTCCATTTTGGAGCGGGTCTCCGCCAGGTCGATGCCCGCGGGAAGGTATTCGCCCTCGAACCCTTGCCGACGAATGGCTTCGAGAATCGGCCGCGAGCCAGACTCACCTTCGACCACTGCCAACGCAGTGGTAAAACTCACCGTCACTCCCCGAACCTGCGGCAGTTGCAGCAACGCTTTCTGGAGATCGGTCGCACACCCGGTGCAGTGCATTCCCTCGATCCGATACCGGGAGGCCGCTTCGGAATCCCCGCCAGGATCGGTGGCAGCGGCCAAGGATTGGTGATGATCATGTCCAGAATGGGGATCAAGGTCAGGGTTCATGGCCTCATGCTAGGAAAGAAGGCCTCTTCTGGCTTCTCCACTGGGGAGTCTGGGGTCCGAGAGCCGATGTATTTGACTCAGCGCGACCGATTGGTGGTGGTTCCGGTCCCAGATCCTTGCCTTCGTACCCGAATCGCGGATATTCTCAACGAGCTCCCGAACTGTCCCCCCGAACGACCCATGCCGCACCTGACCTTCGAACGACGAGAACCAACTCCCGTCACCGCCTTTGCCGCGGTGTTAGCGGCGGCGATTGTTCTTTCGATCGGCGTCACCACAGGAACCCTCGGTGGGTTTGGGCCTGCGGCGGTTGGGGCCGTCTTGATCGGCGGGATCGTTGGTGTGAACTCGAACGGGAGCAATCCCCTCGCCGCTGCACGGACCGCACCACGCACGCGGCCGGAGATTGCCTCGGGCTCAAACGCTCACACGGCATCCCTCGCGGTATCGATCCTGCGCATTTCCGGGCCCTCAGGTCCGGCGTCGGCGGATCTTCCGCCACCGACGGTCGCCTGACGATTCGGCGTCGGACTTGTTCCGACGGTTCGTACGAATCGGCCTTGATCGATCAACAGACCCGTATTTTACATTCAAAATCACTCACGGCTCGCGGTACCCCCGCGGTGCGTGCTCCGACCCCCCGTCAACCAATGCGGTGGGTCGTTTCCCGAAAGGATTCCGCCATGGGCGTTCCGTTCTTCGGCTGGGCTGCCAAAAGGCTCTTCGGTACTCGCAATCAACGTCAGGTCAGCCGCTATCTCGAGAAGGTCGGCAGAGTCAACGCGCTGGAGGACGAAATGCGCGTGCTCACCGATACGGAACTCCGGGCCAAAACCGGGGAATTCCGGAGTCGGATCGCCGAAGGCGGAGAAGTTGGTTACGACCTCATCCCCGAGATCTTCGCGGTGGCTCGCGAGGCCATGGATCGGGCGGTGGGCATACGAAACATCTTCAACCCAGATGCGGGATTCGATCCGACCTCGCTCCCCGAGGATGCGCGTCGGCTCTATGACGAGGTGCAAGCCGAAATTGATCGGACCGATCCGATGCCGTCAGAAGGAGACCTTCTGGGCTGTGAGGAATCGGTACCTTCGTGGCAATTCGTGGAGATTCCAACGGCGTTGTACGACGCCGTTCGAGTGCTCTTTCCCGAGAGCAAGCCGCCCTTCCGTGCCCGTCCGTTTGACGTGCAGCTCATCGGTGGCACGGTCTTGAGCGAAGGTCGCATCGCCGAGATGAAGACGGGCGAAGGAAAGACGATTGTGGCCCCACTCGCCTGCTATCTCGCCTGCGTCGAGGACAAGCAAGTTCATGTGGTGACGGTCAATGATTATCTGGTGCAGCGAGACCGTGACTGGACGTTCCCGTTCTTCCGCGCGCTTGGTCTCACGGTTGGGGCGATCCATCCGTTCCACATGCAGTCGGGTGATTTGAAGAAATCGATGTACGACTGCGACGTGGTCTACGGCACCACCGCCGAATTCGGTTTTGACTACCTCCGCGATAATATGAAACTCCGTGCCGAGGACCAGGTTCAGAAGCGACGTCAGTTTGCAGTGGTTGACGAAGTCGACTCCATTCTGATCGACGAGGCTCGGACCCCGCTCATTATCTCCGGCCCCGCTCATTCGGTACGCCCTCGGTACGAACTGGCCGACGGCCTGGCGAGACACCTCGTCGACCGCCAGAAGGAGTGGGCCGTCGCTGATGAGAAAGTTCAATCTTGTGAGGTTCGAATCTCCGGACTTGAAGGTGACATTCGCAACGCCCGCGACAAGACCGCGTTGCCCGCGATGAAAACCCAAATCGAAGAAGCCCGCGGGCAACTCCCACTTCTGGAAGCGGCTCGTGACCGGTTCGTGCAGTTCTTCGAAGTTGAGCTCGATAAGAAGCAGGCGTCGCTGACCCACGAAGGCATCACGGAGGCCCAGCGAAAGGCCGGCGTCGGCTCGTTCTATGTCGGTGAGAACATCGACCTCCCCCACTTGCTTGAACAGGCGTTGCGGGCCCACGTGGTCTACGTCGGCGATCGTGACTACGTGATCTCGGCGAGTGATAAGGGCGAGATGGAAGTGGTCATCGTTGACCAGAACACCGGCCGTAAGATGGTCGGGCGGCAATGGTCAGACGGGCTTCACCAAGCCGTCGAAGCCAAGGAAGGGGTCCCGATCAAGGATGAGACCCAGACGATGGCGACCATCACCATCCAGAACTTCTTCAAGATGTATGAGCGACTCTCCGGCATGACCGGGACCGCCGATACCGAAGCGACCGAATTCCACGAAATCTACCGGCTAGACGTGGTGTCGATTCCGACCAACGTTCCCGTGGAGCGGCTCGACGGAAACGACCTCGTCTACCTGAGCGAGCGGGATAAGTGGGACGCGATCGTCGAAGAAGTTCGAAGATCCTACGAGGTGGGCCTCCCGGTGCTGGTTGGTACGACCAGCGTCGAACGGAGCGAAATGCTCAGCCGTCTGATGACCAAGACTCACCGAATTCCTCATGAAGTACTCAACGCGAAACAGCACGAGCGTGAAGCAGACATCATTCTCGGGGCGGGTGGTCTGGGCGCGGTGATGATTGCCACGAACATGGCGGGCCGAGGCACCGACATCAAGCTGGCGAAGTGCACGCGTGCTGAACTGATCGAACATTGGAAGCGAGCGGGAATCTGTCCGAAGGAAGCGAACGTAGAAATGTCGGACGAGCAGGTGCTCAACCTCTGCTGGTTGCATATCGCCCAGCGTGACCTCGGCATCTCCCGGAAGGACGCGGAAGCATTGGACCCGACGGAAGCACGTCGGCGACTGATGGTGAAGTGGGCCATCGAACTGGCGTGGCAGGACGAAGCAAAGGCCGAGCAGATGTCGGTTGAGACGCTCCAAAACGTGCTCGATTCTTCTGGTACCTGCCGGCTTCATCGGCTTGGTTTCTTCGACTCGGTGCAATCCATGGGTGGTCTTCACATCATTGGTACGGAGCGTCACGAAAGCCGTCGCATTGATAACCAGCTCCGAGGACGAGCTGGACGCCAAGGTGACCACGGGAGTAGTCGGTTTTTCCTCAGTCTCGAGGATGATCTCATGAAAATGTTCGCCGGAAAGAAGACGTTGTACGTCCTCTCGAAGCTCGGCATGAAGGACGGCGACGCCATTGAGCATCCGATGCTCTCTCGCTCGGTCGAGAATGCTCAGCGAAAGGTCGAAGAACGAAACTTCACCATCCGTAAGAACATCCTCGAATACGACGAACCGATGGAGCATCAGCGACAGGCCTTCTACTCGATTCGCCAACCGGTTCTCGAGCACAAGGGAATCAAGGAGCGAATCTTTGAGTACGTCGAGGAATCAGCCCACGACGAGGCAGAACGGCTTCTCTCCAAGGACTACCGAGCCCGATGCATCAGCGAGTGGGTTCATGAGCATCTCGGCTTCATGGTCGAAGCCGAGCGGATTCGCAAGAAAGACCGCGAGGATCTCCATGCCTTGATTCGCGGCGATTACCTTGAGGAAAGCAGCGAAGTCGTTGCCAATACCTGCAACGAATACCTGGCCGACGATCTGGACTCGACCGAATGGGATGTCGAGGGCTTCGCCCGATGGGCGAAGTCGGAATACGACGCCGACATTGATGCCGAGTGGCTTCGTAGTGCCGATCGTCGCGATGTCATTCGCAAAGTCGAGGAGGCACAAATCCGAAAGATCGAGAATTTTGATTTGTCGCCCCTGGATACGTATCTGGTCAAGGATTACGGCGCCCGCGAACTCGTCAAATGGGCCAACAGTAAGTTCGACACCGAATTCGAACCGGAGATCGTTTCGGGTCTATCAACCTCCGATGAGGCGGCGGACCGACTGCTTCATGCCGCTCGTGATGCCTATCGACGAAGAGAAATCGAGTATCCCATTGAGTATGCGGTGGATACGACGACTGCGAGCATGCCTTCGGATCCTCGCGGAGCACTGGGACAGTTCTGTACCTGGGCCAAGTCACGCTACGAGCTCAACTGGTCCGCGTCGGCGCTTCCCTCCACGGATCCGAAGGAACTGCAACGCCTGCTGATCGAGCAGGCGCACAAATGGGATGAGGGGCGGATTGCCGAACGGGCTGGAGAAGCCGTGGCATCAGCCGGCGGAGACGTCGACGCCCTGGACCAGTGGTTCCAGCGAGAGTGCCTGATCCGCTTGACCGACGAGGAAAAAGAGACTGCCGTTCGTGACGGCCTGGAGGTCTTTGCCAACCGTCGTATCAGCGAGCTGCTCCGGACGGAGCTCAGTCAGTTCGAGCGGTGGATCATGCTGCAGGTTCTCGACTCAACCTGGAAAGATCATCTCCATTCGATGGACCAGATCAAGGATGCCATCGGATTCCGGGCCTTTAGTCAGAAGGACCCACGGATCGAGTTCAAGCGAGAGTCGGCTCGGCTCTTCGATGAGATGAAGGAGCAGGTGCGAGATCGTCTCACGGATTTAGTGTTCAAGGGGCGACTGCAGGCTCAGCCGGCAAAGCCTGCCCCCCCGGCTCAGGCCGCCGCAGTTCAGAAAACGGAGGCTGCTCGGCCATCCGTTTCGGCGGCCGCGGCCATGTTGGCTGAGGCTGCAGAGGAGGCCGATGCCGGCACCGAGGCGCAGCGGCGTGACCTGGAGATCGCCGAGCGAGCCGGGGCGTCGCCTTCGGAAACCGGCGGGGCCACGGCGAGTACCGCCACCAAACCTAAAGCGGTCCCAGCCATTGGCCGGAACGAGATGGTCGGTGTTATCAATCCGGAGACTGGCCAACGGGAAGAGATGAAATGGAAGAAGGCCGAGCCGCTCGTCAAGAAGGGCTGGAAGCTCCGCTGATTCAACGGGGTCATCTCTCAGGATGTTCCGGACGCGTGGCGACTTGAAGACGGGGCGGGAATGGTTACAATCTCTCCGCCCCCGTAGCTCAATTGGCAGAGCAGCTGACTCTTAATCAGCGGGTTCTCGGTTCGAGTCCGAGCGGAGGCATTAGAAGTGAGGTTTTCTACCCTTAGAAGACCTTCTGCGGTGCTGCCCTCGCATCGATCGGAAACAAAGAGCCCTCGGCATCCAAGATGTCGGGGGCTTTTTCTTTTCTTTCAAAGGTGCTTGGTCCCGCCTTGTTCTGCGGGTTCGGTACGGTCAAAGAGTTGGCTTGATTTGTTCAGTCAACCCCAATCGGGGACGGTGCATCCCGTCTGCTGGATGGTTGTGCAACCCCCCGCCGCGTGACTCAACTTTTCGTCTGAAAGTTCCAGGTGACCGCTGGGCGATGCCGGCATCGTGATGTGCACGCAGTTGTCGGCGTTCTCCACCACCTTGACATCTATCCCATCAGGAACATTTAGCCAGGACCGCCTTGGGGTCAGCCATCAAACGAGCCTTCAAGGCCTCGTCCTTCCAGCACGCCGCAAACAGGGACGCGAGTTGGTTCTTCTGCTCAGTCATGGTCTTTGGCCTTTCCAATCGCCGTGTCAAAATGGGTGGACTGAATTCGTTCAGTCAACATGCGTCAACAGGTATGTTCGGGCGGGAGTGTACGAACTCAAGCCAACGGAACGTCATCAACCGTACCCCGACGAAGGCCATTGACACACCAGAAACGGCGGCAGTGTTCGCGAATGAGGTCGACGAGCCAGGGGTCGTACCTGGCACCGGCTGCCACCGTCGAGTCAACGCAGCGAGGAGACGGCGGAGCCGTCCCCGCAGCGATCAAGCCAAGCTGCCACCGCCTCGATACGGGAATTTGACCGCAGAGACCCACTTCAGAGGCTGCGGCGCGGGGCTGTCGTCGCGAATCTGGCGCGCCTGTTCTCGCCGTGCAGGCGCGAAGAGGCTTTTTCGATGGTGGATTGAGATCCCCTCAAAGAAGACATGGTTGGGGAACGGGACGACCGATTCGTTCGTGGATTTCGCCAACGTCGTCTTCGCCATAATCCCAGGCCAGTTCTTCTCGAAGCCAATCCAAGAGATCACTTCCGTTGACCACTTGACTTGGGTTGTGGTCAGCTCGGTAGCGGGCGGCGGCCTCGTGGATGTTGACAACCAAAGCATCAATCTCTGCATCGCTCGCGCCGGACTCGATGTGGAGGTTCAGAGTCGTATCCGCCCAACCAAAATCGATCTGGATTGGCGTCCGTTCCATCGGGTAGGAACTCTGAGTCGTCGACGTTCATGTTGATCGGTCGGCGTGGGTAAATCAAGAAATGATTTCGATGCGTGTCACAGCGAGGGGATCGGGACCTACGTGATGGTGAACCTGATTAAGCCCCGTTGTTCGCCCTCTTCTTGAGCGAAGGCCGACCGCGGGATGTCTCCCGATCTCAAAAGGATGCCATCACCATGCTCTCCGACGACCTCACCAGTGTGCTCTTCACCAGCGTTTGTATTGCGGTCTGTCTCGCCAGTTTCCAGATCCTTGATCATCGTGGTTCGTTTCGAGGCCAATGATCACGGTTTCGTCGTTTGAAGACCCAAAAAGCGGTTTTTGAGAAGATCAGAACTTGCGGTCACTCGTTGATCAGTCCGGCATTGGCGACACTTGTTCCATCGGGAAGAACGCATCATTGTCGGCGGATGGAGGGTTGGTCACGTTTTCCAGTGCTAGAATGATCATCCGTCTGCTGCTTGAGGACCGGTGTCTCGAGCCACACTGATCTGACTGCGTCTTGGATCCGAAACCATGCTCCGATTTCGATCGACTCGCTTCCTTGCCGGGCTGCTGGCACGTCCAGTCATGCCAATTTTGGCGTTTGGGTTCTGCATCGGGCTGATCAGTTCGGGATGTGAGTCCTTCAACATGATTGAGAAAGCCAACCCCGATGGCGCCGCCTCCAATCTTGAGCGGCGAAACTTTGAGATCGACGTTCAGCCCATGATGCGTGGAACAGTCGCCAGCGAGGCGGTGATCGCGGGTGAGAATCCGACCATCGTTCGAGGCTACGGATTGGTGGTCGGACTCCGGGGAACCGGCAGTCGGTTGATGCCAGCACAGGTTCGATCGTGGATGTTGCAGGAGATGGCTCGTCGTGGTGTCGGAAATACGGCGACTGGATTCGGCCGAGTGACGCCGGAGGGAATGCTTGATTCAGAAGACACCGCGGTTGTGGTGATTGAAGGGGTGATCCCTCCTGGCGGAGTGAAAGGCGGACGGTTCGACGTTCGGGTGTACTCCGCGCCGGGAACCGGCACCACCAGTCTCGAAGGCGGGACGCTCTACACCACCGACCTTCGACCCGGCGACATCAGCGTCGGACCGAAGCAAGCCACTTCGCTGGCCATCGCCCGAGGTCAAGTCTTTATCAATCCTTTCGCGGAGCCTGAAGCGCGGAATCAGGACGCCGTCGATCGACTCACCGGGCGAATCCTCGACGGCGGCATCGTTTCCGACGACATGCCATTGAAGCTTCGTATGGCGGTCCGCAGTCACACTCGAACGATCGCGGTCCGCGATGCCATTAATTCACGATTTCCCCGGGAGCCCGGACAATCCGAAGAAACGGCCCATGGCAAGAGCGGCGAAGAGATCATGCTCACGGTTCCGCCCACGCATCACGAAGATCCGGGACAGTTCGTAGAACTCGTCAAGCACAGTTCGCTGCGACCCGAAGCCGTCGAAGCGACCGCCCTGGCCATCCGACGCTCGCTGCTTGCCAATCCAGGGTTTGCACGTGATGCCACCCTTCGTTGGCAAGCCTTGGGTCCGAAGTCGGTTCCGGTCATCCAAGATCTCTACGACCATCCCGAAGAAGGGCCCCGCCTGGCGGCCTTGATTGCCGGGGCGGCCTTAGATGACGCCTCCGTGGCCTCTCATCTCGTCAAGATCGCCAACAGCGGCTCGATCGAGGCGAGGCTGGCTTGTATCAAAATGCTCTCCGAGATGGGTGCGAACCCGGCAATTCAGATGGGCTTGCGTCCCCTGCTGGACAGTCAAGACATCGATGTTCGTCTCGCCGCTTTTGAAGCTCTGGAGAAGCGAAATGATCCGATTGTCGAGTCCTATGACATCGATCAGAAGTTTATTCTCAATCTCGTTCCCAGCAGCTCGCCCATGATCTACGTCGCTCAGACTGGGAAACCGCGGATCGTGATCTTCGGCGAAGCCCAGCAGGTCAAGCGGCCGATGTTCTTGGAAGCATGGAGCAACCGACTCCTCATGAAAGCCGATACGGCGGATGGTCGGCTCGAGGTCTTTTATCGCGAGGCTCCAGAGTTACCAGCCCAGATTGATGAAGTCAGCCCGGACGTCGGCCAATTGGTGGCCTACTTTGGCCATCAGACCACCATTGAGGCGCCGGCCCCTGGAATCGGTCTCTCATATGGCGAGACGATCGGAGCGATCCATCAGCTTTGGCAGCAGGGCTATCTCGACTCGGAATTTAAGGCCGAACAGGACCGAGTCCTCGCCGCGATCATTCGGGCCCAGAAGGTCGAATCGACCCCTGAACGGCCCGAATTTGAGCGTGATCTTCCCACCGAAACCGAAGAAGATCCGTCTTTGTTGCAGGATCCGTCCACCATTCGGCTTGAAGCGCCACGCAAGGGCGGTGATACTGTCCCTCGGTGATGATCCCGGCTCCAGAGCGTCGGTATTGGTTCCGCCACCGCGGGTCTTCATCGGTTAGCACCCGTCCGTTTCGAGCTTTCAGGCTCGGTCGGACGGCAGATCGCGGCTCGCGACCTCTTTCGCGAGTCTGATACTGCCCGCCACGGCATGGATGCGTGGTGGCGTCGACAGGAGGTCGATTCACGTGCGACTTGCAAGACTTACGCTTTCTGGATTCAAGAGTTTCGCCGATCGGACGGAGTTCTCCTTCGACGAGCCGATCATCGGCGTGGTCGGCCCCAACGGATGTGGGAAGTCCAATGTCGTTGACGCCGTCAAATGGGTGCTCGGTGAACGCAGCGCCAAGAGCCTTCGCGGTTCCGCGATGCAGGACGTCATCTTTGCCGGCAGCGCCGCCCGCAAACCAATGGGAATGGCGGAGGTCACACTGACCTTTGAGAATCCCCGGCTCGAAGAACTTCGATCCGATGGCCCTGAGGATCCGCAACTTGCCCCCGACGTTACCGCCGGTCTTCAGACCCCGGCCCGCAACGAAGACCGGATGGATGACGAAGAAATGTCGCTGGTTGGAGGCGACGGCGCCGTGGTTGATCGCTCTGGGGTTCGGCATCGTCGATTGCCAATCGATACCGATGAAGTCTCCGTGACCCGACGGCTCTACGCCGACGGTCGTAGTGAGTACCTCATCAATGACCGCAAGTGTCGTCTCCGCGATATCAAGGAGCTCTTCCTCGATACTGGTGTCGGTACCAATGCCTATTCGATCATCGAACAAGGCAAGGTCGATGCGATGCTTCTCGCGAATCCGATGGAGCGTCGATCGATTCTTGAAGAAGCCGCCGGTGTGGCGAAGTTCCGTCAGCGAAAGCTCGAGTCGGCCCGAAAACTGGACGCGGCAGAACGGAATCTTGTGCAGGTGCGGGAGAAACTTGCCAGCACCGAACGTCGACTCCGCATTGTTCGCGGCCAGGCTGAGAAGGCCGTGAAATTCCGATCACTGGATGACCGCCGCCGAAATCTTCGCACCGCGATCGCCCGTGATCAATTCCATGAATTCGACGAGGGCCTCAATGGTCTCACGCGGCAGCTTGCTGCCTTGGAGACAAACCGTCGTGATCTTGCATTGGTCCTCGCCACGCTTGAGGAGCAGAAGCAAGCCGCAGAGATTGAACGACAACAGGTTCAGGAGCGGCGCCACGATATTGAACAGCTTCGGCTCTCCGAAACCAATCGTCTGGATCAAGCAAAGCAACGGATCGAACTGACCACCCGGCACCGTGATGACGCGGAGTCTGCCATTGCGGATGAACGCCGGCGGATCGGCGAACTCGAAGTTCAGGTCGATGAGCTCAGCCGAGAACTCTCGGAGGTCGAGTCTCGTATCGATGAATCCGCACAAGAAGCGGCCGCCGCCGAACAGAGCCTTGCCGAGGAAACTCAACGCAGGCATCAATTCGAAACGATCCGTTCTGAAGCGACTGCCAAAGTTGATGCGTCACGAGACTCCGTTTCCGCGGCGGATCGTGATCGCATTCGACTGGAATCAGCCGTTCGGGCCAGCGATGAGCGAGCGCATGAGCTGCAGGCCCGACTCGGGCGGCTCGCCGAAAAGGCTCGCCCTTTCGCCACGGATCTCGACCTTCACCGAATTCAACGGCTCAAGGCTCGGGTTCGAGTCGATGTTTTGGTCGATCAGATCGAAAGCCTTGATCGGACGCTTCGAACCGAGGAGGACCGAATCGTTCGTCTTGACGATCGTCGCGCCCACTTGACTCGTCAGATCGCGGGTAACCGCGATGAGCGGACTGGCACCGAATCACGCCGGCACTTGCTCCATGAAATGGCCACCGCGGGCGAGGGAATCGGCGATGCCGTTCGTGATGTCCTTGCCCTTGAGTCCGAGATCCCTGGAATCATCGGCACCCTTGCCGACCAGATCGAGGTCGATCGATCAGATGCCGAAGCGATTGAGGCCGGGCTCGGCCCCCACCTGCAGGCGGTACTGGTGGAGTCGTCAGAAGTCGCAAATGCGATTCGTCTTCGGCTCCCGGATCTGGACGGACGCGTGGAATTGCTTCCGATCAGTCGTTTTACAAATGTGGTGGCCGATCTTGTCGACATTGCTTGTTCGGTTCAGGAGACAGAGACCTTCGTCATCGCCACGGATTTGGTTCGCGCCGATCCTCGGCTTCAAGGGGTGCTTCAACATCTCCTTGGCGACACCCTGGTCGTGGACACCTTTGACGAATGCCGACGACTTGCTCGACGTGGCGTACCGCGTCGACTGGCCGCCCGAGACGGCCATGTCTTGGAACTTCACGGCGAGGTCATCCTTCGAGCGGCCGCGGGTCGCGAAGAAGGCCACGGATTACTCGGACGGAAGGCAGAACTCACCGAACTCGAAGACCAGGGCGCCCGGCTGGAGTTGGTTCGGGCCGGTCTTGAAACGGAGGCATCCGGCCTCGACGCGGAACACGAAAGCCTTGGAGTTCGTCGGCAAGATCTTGCCGAGGGATTACGAAAGTCCCGTTCGGAAGAGGTTGAACAACGTTACGGCATCGAGCGCACGTCCCAGATGATTGACCGGATTTCTCGGGAACGCGGCGAACTCGAGAGCGAACAGCACGAGATCGTGGAACAGCTCACCGCGATTCACGGCGAACGCCGTCGACTCGACGGTGAGCGTGCCATGGCCATTGAGCATGAGGCGTCACTCACCGCGGCGCTGCAGAAGGCGCGTGAGGCGCTCGATCAGATTGGGCGCGAGGTCGAGGCTGCCGCGGAACGAGTGGCAGGACACCGGACCAATCTCGGCCAGATCAATGCTCGGCTCGAATCCACCCGGCGGGAACGCGCTCGAATGTCTTCGACCGTCGAAGAGTCAAATCGGCAGCTGGAACGCGGCCGCATCCAGATCGACGAGCGTCAGGGCCGGATCGCCGACTACGTCGAGACCATCGGTGCGGCTGAGATCGAAGCCGAAGCATCCGTGGTGTCTCTCGCCACGATGACTGATCGGTTCGCCGAGAATGGCACGGAGCTCACTGCGGCCAACGCGGCCGTGGAGAATTCATCCGTCGCCCTGGAAGCAAGCCGGGTCGAGGCGGGGCGACTTGATCGAGATGCCCACGCACTCGAAATGGCTCGCCGAGAAATCGAGATCAAACGAGAGAGTCTCGAAGAGTCGATGCTCGAGGATCTGGGCTTTGATCTCCCCGGTCTTCTTGAGGCACAACCAGAACTCCCGGAAGGCCCGGAGGGTGCCCCCTTCGTTCGGGCGGCGGCGATGGAAGAATCGGAGTCGCTTCGGGTCGAGATCAAACGGCTTGGCAATGTGAACCTCGACGCCATCGACGAACTCGAGGATCTTGAGGTCCGAAACGAAGACCTTGCCAAACAATTGGACGACATCGATTCCGCCCGCGTGCTGCTGGGCGACCTCATCGAACGTCTCGATGCGGCATCTCGGATTCGATTCGAAGAGACGTTCAACCGAGTTCGTGAGAACTTTGCGGGTTCACAGGGCATGTTCCGCCGCCTCTTCGGTGGAGGAAGCGCGGATCTCTATCTTCTTCCTGGAGAAGACGGGACCATCGACTGGCTCGAATCAGGTATTGAGATTCGCGCGAAGCCCCCGGGTAAGGAACCTCGAGTCATCAGCCAGCTCTCTGGTGGTGAGAAGACGATGACCGCGGTTGGACTGCTGATGGCAATCTTCCAGAGCAAGCCATCCCCCTTCTGCATTCTTGACGAAGTCGACGCGGCGCTCGATGAAGCGAACGTCGAGCGATTCTGCAACGTCGTTCGTCAGTTCCTCGATCAGTCTCACTTCATCATCATTACCCATCACAAGCGCACGATGCAGGCTTGTGATCGACTCTTTGGTGTGACCATGCCCGAACGCGGCGTGAGTCGTCGAGTGACGGTCAAGTTTGACGAGGTCGGTCGTGACGGTCGATTGGCCGGTGATGCCGTTCGACGAAGTGAAACCGAGGAACAGGCGGCCGCGCCCGTTTCAGACGTTGATTCTGTGATCGCGATTGAGACCGAGGCCGTCGATCCGGCGACGCTTCTGGGCGGACGAGAGACGCCAGAAGCCCCGACCCCCGAGACCTCGGTCAGTCGGCTTGCGGAAGCCTGGGACGACTGACCTCCTCCCCTCGGTGGACCTCGGCCATTCGGTTCCAAGCATCAGGCCGGTCGCCGTACTGGCCCGCCGTGGCCAAGGAGTGGCCGAGGCAGTCCAGCGAGGGCGTCGCATCGTTGGTTCTTCGGATCCGACGACGCCAATCCTTCCGCGAAGGCCGCGATGTCATCATTGGCCTTCTTCTATAGGTCAAGCGCATTTGAATCTCGAACGTCGTCCCGCGAGAACGCAATCGGCCTACGGTTTCCTGATTCGCGATTCGGTTTGGGGCCGTCGGTCAGCTCGGCCCGCTCCGGAACCATCACCGGGCCTTTGAGCGGAGCCTGGAGCGTCGCGCGGCATCCGCCCCAGTCAGGCGATCATCGTGGGTGGTGTCCAGAATCCAATCGCGGCGCGGTGGGTCTCAGCATGGAGATCGGCGGTGAGTTCGGGCGTCGCGGCGTACCCCCCCGAGAGCAGAAGCGTTACCGGGAGGCCCCGTCGATGCAGTTCCCCGAGCACCAACTGCTCCCGTTGTCGGAGTCCGTCCCGAGTTAGGGCCAGCCTGCCATATCGATCGCCGAGAACCACGTCCACGCCGGAGAGGAGGAAGACCAAGTCGGGTCGGCTTCGGTTGAGGACAGCGGGGAGATTTTTCCCCAGGAGATCGAGGTACTCGAGATCACCGCAATGATCCGCCAGCGGAACATCAAGATCACTGGGTGGTTTTCGCATCGGAAAATTCCGGCCGCCATGCATTGAGAAACTGAAGACGGAATCGTCGCCTTGAAAGCAGAGTGCATTGGCGTTGCCCTGATGTACGTCGAGATCGATGATGAGGGCTCGGGTGATTTCCTCTTCTCGCTGAAGAACTCGAATCGCCACCCCGACGTCATTGAGAACGCAAAATCCTTCACCGTGATCGGGGCATGCATGATGAGTTCCGCCCGCCAGATTGGCGCCGACGCCATCTTCGCGAGCGTTCCAGGCGGCCAAGATGGTTCCCGAGACGGCCAGTCGGGATCTTCGCGCGAGGGCTGGGGACCAAGGTAAACCGAGCCGACGTTCTTCGGCAACGCTCAGTGTTCCCAGACGCAATTTTTCGAGATAAGCCAGGTCGTGCGCCAGTTCGAGATCAGACCAATCGACTTCGTCAGGCTCCACCAGATCGGCACGCGTGATGATGCGCTCCTTGACGAGGATCTGTCGGAGCGCAGAAAATTTCCGCATCGGAAACGGATGGCCCGCCGGGAGCGGAATTTCGTAGTCTTCGTGATAGGATGCTCGCATACGAGTCCCCGCCGCAGTCTGGATCAGCCGAGACGACGAATCATCGCGTCGGCGAATGCTTCGGTGCTGAGGGTGCCACCCAGATCACCGGTGTGATCCCCTTCACGGATGGCCGAGTTGTACCCGGTCTTGATGCGATCGGCGGCAACCTTGAGCGCTGGATCACCGCTTCGAACGCTCATATGGTTGAGCATCATGACGCCGCTCATGGTGATGGCGAGTGGATTGGCCACGCCCTTACCAGCGATGTCGGGCGCTGATCCATGAACCGCTTCGAAGACGGCATTGACTTCACCGAAATTCGCGCCCGGGGTGACCCCAAGGCCTCCGACGAAGCCAGCACACAAGTCACTAATCACGTCGCCATAGAAATTCTCGCAGAGGAGCATGTCGAATCGGGTTGGATCCTGCACCAGACGCATGCAGGCGGCGTCAATGATCAGCTCTTCGTATTCGATGTCTTGGTACTCGGCTTCATGGATCTCTTGGGCACATCGAATGAAGAGGCCGTCGCTCTTCTTCATAATGTTCGCTTTGTGGAAGACGGATACTTTCTTTCGGCCGCGGCTCCGCGCGTATTCGAAAGCAAACTTTGCAATTCGATATGACGCCTTCTCGGTGGCGACCTTGAGGCTGGTGACCACGCCCGGAATGATTTCGTTCTCGATTCCCGAATAGAGCCCTTCGGTATTCTCCCGGATGACCACCAGGTCAACATCCTGATACCGGGTCTTCACGCCGTCGATGGATCGGACCGGCCGGACCGCGCCGTAGAGATCGAGGGTCTTTCGCAATGCGACGTTGACCGAAGAAAAGCCGCCACCGATCGGGGTGGTGCATGGACCCTTGAGGGCGACGCCGACGTTCTGAATCGTATCTACGGTCTCTTGGGGAAGAAGATCCACATGGCCTCGTTCGAGGGCCGCGACTCCCGCGTGGCATTCGATCCAATTGATCGAGGACCCCGAGCCGAGAAGGGCCGAGTCGATGATGCGGCAGCTGGCCGAGGTGACCTCGGGGCCAATGCCGTCTCCGGGGATAAGTACCGAGCCGTGTTCCAATGGTGGATCCCTGCTGATCAAGAAGAGTGTTTGATTCGAATCGGCCGTTCCGGATCTGCCGTGATCGACCGAATGAACTCACAGGATACGTGACCCATGACCGCCCCGTCGTCCGGCGTCCTCGGCTACCGTGCAGGGATGCCTGAGTCGAGCGCACAATCGATTGATCTGGTGGTGGTGGGCGGCGGAATCGCTGGCCTCTGGATTCTGGATGCCGCGGTTCGTGCCGGGCTCTCCGTGGTGTGCGTCGAAGCGGCGAAACTCGGCTCGGGACAGAGTGTCTGTGCACAGGGCATCATTCATGGCGGCCTCAAATACACCCTCAAGGAGCGTGATCTCTCCGCCGCAGCGCCGATCAGTGCCATGCCTTCGCTCTGGACTGGGATGGCCTCGGGAGATCCTCAGAACGGCCCCGATCTTCGGACGGCCGTGATGTCCTCACCGTGTACTTGGCTCTGGCGAACCGATTCCCTGGCGTCCCGTCTGGGCATGCTCGGTGCCAAGGCGGCGCTACAGACCAAACCGACGACCGTGCCTCCGGCAGAACGTCCCCAGATCATCCGCGAGGCGCCGGGAACGGTGCTTCAGGTTGGGGAGCCGGTCTTTGAGACGCGTTCGGTACTGGAAGCATTGGCGAGGCCGCATGTTGGGGATCCTTCTAATGGATCGGGGAACTCACGGCTCATCGCCGTCGACGGATCAGAGGGCATCGAATTCACATCTCAAGGCGGCGAGATCAAACGAGTCATTCTTCGGCGTGGGAACGCGGAGGTCACCCTCATTCCACGGGCGGTGGTTCTCGCGGCCGGAGCAGGCAATGAAGGCCTTTTGTCACGGCTGGGCCTTGACGCCTCCATCACGCAACGCCGTCCATTGCACATGACGCTCCTCCGCAGTTCGTCACTTCCGGAATTCCACGGTCATTGTGTGGATGGAAATCGAACCCGCGTCACGATCACCAGCGGACGAGACACCGATGGAAGGGTTGTCTGGCAATTGGGTGGTGATCTGGCAGAGACCGGCGTGGATCGTGAGTCCCTGGCTCAAATCACGTTCGCCGCCGCAGAACTTCGGGCGATTCTGCCGGCTCTTCATCTTTCCGAACGGCCAGATGCCTCGTGGAGCACCTACCGAATTGACCGGGCCGAATCCCGGACCCGATCGGGCTTTCGGCCCGACGACGCTCAGGTCGTTTCCCTCCACAAAGGTCGGCTTCTCGTGGCCTGGCCGACCAAGTGGGCGCTGGCGCCCCGCCTGGCCGCGGCGGTATTGGCCGCGCTTCCTCCGGAACTCGTCACTCATCCCACCCCCCCCGTCGATCTTGCGGGCTTTGAACCGCCAGAGATCGCCGCCTATCCTTGGGAGGACCGCACGTGGACCAGTCATCACGACGTCCGCTCGGCCGCACCGGCTTGAACCTGGCCCCCGTGGGATTCGGCGCGTTCAAGATCGGAAGGAACCAAGCGACCAAGTACGCAAAGCCATACGACCTGCCAGACGATGCCGCCTGCCAAGGGTTGCTTGAAGCGGTCTTGGAGATGGGGATTGATCTGATCGATACCGCGCCGGCCTACGGCTCGAGCGAGGAGCGGCTTGGTCAGTTGCTCGGAGATCGCCGCGATGAATTCACCCTCTCAACCAAGGTCGGTGAGACGTTTGAAGATGGCGTGGGGCGGTTTGATTTTTCCAGCGTCGCGATCGACCAGAGCATGACTCGAAGCCTTCAACGGCTCAAGACGGACCGACTGGATCTGGTCTTCGTTCACTCCGATGGCGACGACCTCAAGATTCTGGACGACGGTTCCGTCTTGGAGACCCTTGCCCGACGTCGCGACCAAGGAGATCTCCGTTTCATCGGTTTCAGCGGCAAGACGATCGAAGGCCACCACCGGGCCATTGAGTCTGGAGTGGTTGATTGCTTGATGGTCGAGTACCACGCTCTCGACGAATCTCAGCTCGGGGTCATCGAGACCGCGGAAGCCGCGGGGATCGGCGTGATCGTCAAGAAGGGGTTGGCATCAGGCCGGTTGGAACCCGCCGTGGCGATCCCCCATTGCCTTCAACCGACCGGCGTGGCATCGGTGGTCATCGGATCTCTGACCGCCGCGCATCTTCGCGAGAATCTCTCCATCGCTCAAGCAGCGATTGATGGAGCCTGATCACTCGTCCTTGCTGACCGGTGTGCTGGGCTTAAAATGTTCGTACATGGCCGGAAGTCGTTCGATCGGAATGCACCACCCGCCACGGTGATCATCGAAGAACACACCGAAGATTCCGGCTGACTGAAGTTTGGCGAGATGCCTGATCGCGGATTCGACCGGAAACGAGAGAATCGATGGCTTGCCCGCGATGGGCAAAATTCCCTTTGCGAGGGCGTATTCGTGGGCTCTACCCTTCGCGGTGAATGCCATGACGAAGGGCCTTTTGTCAATGATGACCGCGGCCGGTCGGACCAACGGGAATTCACCCTGCCCGGCGAAATACCACCTCGGCAACGCGAAGGCCGCGGCCCATAGGAGGTCGAGCATCGTCGTGTCAGTTCGGCCAGCCAGCGCGAGTTCGTCCATCCGGCTTGGGAGGAGGTCTGCGGCGAGTCGGTCGGCTTCAGTCAATGGTTCGGCCTCGCTCATGGAATCACGATCTCCATTCCAACTTGCAGATTGCCCGGGTCGTCACCAATGATCGAGCGATTGGCATCGTGGATCTCACGCCAACGGGACGCTTTCCCCAAGTACTCCAGCGAGATATCGCTGAGCGTTTCTCCCGACTGAACCGTGTGCACGACTTGACCGCCTGCAACCGTCGTTGCTCGCCGGATCGACGAGGTGGAGTTCTTCGGCGGGAGCTTGATGACTTGGCCGAGTTGGAGCCGAAGCGGATCCACCGTTGGGTTTGCCAATGCGATCAGGGATTGTTTGCGAGGATCCCCGAACCAGTTTTCGGCAATGAGTTCAAAGTTGTCACCCGCTTGAATCGTATAGGGCGTGTACGCATCTTCGGGAAGCCCCGAGGCCGATGGTGCTTCGTCCTTCTCATTCATCACGTCCTTCTCATCTGGCGTCTCAATTTCGGTTCCCGGCTTCGCCATCAATTCGCCACGGAGTCTTGCAGCAATCCAAGCCGCGTCTTCGCGATCGAAGCCACCTAAGATGTGGCCTCGATTTTGGATGGCGATCCGGAGGGTTGGCGTAGAGATGATCTCGCCATCGACGATCCACGCAACGGTTCCACCGACGAGATCAAAGGTCGACTCTCGAACCTCCTTGACGGCATCTGATTCGAGGCGGTACGCCACTTCGGGCCGGCCTTCCGCATCTCTCGTCACGGTAGCGCCCGAGATCCTTCCGTCAAGCCGAAGCCCGCCGATCGAATCATCGCGAACCAGCAAGAACCGCTGCGCCGCGTCGCCTGATGGTCGGGTTCCGAGGACGAGCCCCTCAACCTCTCCTGACCCACGGATCATGTTCCAGGAGGCTAGCGGAACCCAAATGGTGCCTGCGGGGCCAGCCGGTCGTTCGCTGCCGATATCAGTCTGCAGGTTAGACCGGGCGACCTCTTGATCGATCCGGCCATCATCCACAGGAACCGCAGAGAGCAGGGACACGCCCGTCTTCCGCACTCCGAGGCTCGGGCCATAGGCGTTGGCCAAGCCGATCAACGCGACCTCTGGCGCGATCTCTGGAGTCATCTCCGGAGTGACCGCCATGGCCTCATCCGCGGCCGCGACCGGGGGCGACCCAACGGATTCGAGATTCTCTTCTTCCATGCTGGGCGCATTTACTTCCGCTTCATCGACCTTCGCCCCTTCTGAGGGCGGGATCTCCGGTTGGATCGTCGCTGGTTGGGTCGACTCAACTTCTTCGACGGCCGGAGGCGAATCATCGACCACCGCGGTCGGAGGCGTTGATGCTTCCGGGACGTCCTTCCCAAGTGCAGATGGTTCAGGCATCCGGGCAACTTCGGTTGCGGCCGGTGCCACCGGCTTCTCGAGTCGGGCGTAATACAAGCCCACTGCAAACATCGCCACCACGATGACTGCCACGGTAAATCGAACGCCACTGGACATGGGCTCGTCCTCTTCAGGTTCGGCCGATGACATCGGCCTGGGTTCGGATGCCCAGGAACCCCTTCGTGCGGTTCCTGGACGCTTCAAGGGATGATGCCCTCGGCATCATCCGTTTCGAACTCAACCCGTGGAGAGTGACGTCGTCCGAGACGTGGATCCTGACTCTCCATCGGTGCTCGGTTGCGTCCCGGCATTTCGGGACCAAGTCAGCGGAGCCGCGATCACCACGGAAGAATAGGTCGCAGCAATCAAGCCCACAAAGAACGTGAAGGCGAAGGGACGAATCCCTGTTCCACCGAGCGAATAAAGCACAATGGCTGACGTGATCGTGGTACCACTCGTCATGATCGTTCGGCTGAACGTTTGATTGATGGAGTTGTTCACCACATTGAGTGACGCATAGCTCAGTTTGCCACGATTTTCGCGGATGCGGTCGAGAATGACGATCGTATCGTTCAGCGAATAACCGACGATCGTTAGCAATCCCGCCACGACGTTGAGATCGATTCGGAACTCGTCGAGGACGCGGACGCCAAAGAAAGTTGTCTCGCCGATGACCAGACTCAATGCGATGGCACCGAGACAGATGCTGATGTTAAACA